>Ga0265798_10005962_pt1 | contig 16173 bp, 9 predicted proteins | sample P3T30metagenome_FD_192430 | JGI IMG/M metagenome (GOLD analysis project Ga0265798, IMG submission 192430) | Plant litter microbial communities from East Loma Ridge, Irvine, California - P3 T30 | ecosystem: Environmental > Terrestrial > Plant litter > Unclassified | place: USA: California... | reverse complement strand
CCACCGCCGCTTTCGCCATCCCCTTCCACGGACATGGCCACGCCAAGTACCACAACAACAAACCTTCAGCTGCCTACCCGTACCCAAGCGCCAACGGCACTGGCATCTACCCGACTGGTACTGGCCTTGCCACTGGTGCTTCTATTGCTCCCGTCAGCGAGACCACCGTTGTCTCTGACGTCGAAGTCACCACCGAAGTTGCTACTACGTACGCTGATGCTTCAACTACCTGCACTTCTGATGTCACTGTCACATCGACTGTCAAGAAGACGGTCACTGTCACCGCGAGTGCCTCTTCCGACGTCGCACCTATCGAGTCCTCTAGCTCTTCTGAGGCCTCGCCCGTCCTGTCTTCGAGCGAGTCGTCTGCCCCCGCCTACTCTGCTGCCCCTACTTCCTACAGCTCCAAGGCTGAGGCAGTGACTCAAGCGTCCGAGTCTGCTCCTGCTGCTTACTCTTCGCCTGCTCCCTCCAGCTCCGCCTCGGCCGTCGAGAGCTCTTCTGCTGCTCCCTCCATGACTTACTCTGCCGCCAACAAGAACGTCGAAGTCAACGTTGGCTACGGTCCCTCTTCCAAGTCCTCCAGCGCCGCCCCATCGTCGTCCAGCGCCAGTTCTTACGGTGGCAGCAGTGGCAAGAGCGGAAAAAGGGGCATTGCTTACAATGATGTCAAGCTTACTGACTGCCTCTCCTCGAGCTCCAAGGTTTCTTGGGCTTACAACTGGGGCTCATCGGCAGGCACCGGTCTTTCGGACTCTGTCTCGTTCGTCCCCACTCTTTGGGGTCCCAAGTCCGAGTTCACCGACTCCTGGTCCGACAACGCCAAGAAGGCGATCGATTCCGGTTCTTCCCACTTGTTCTCCTTCAACGAGCCGGATCATTCAGCCCAGGCGAACCTGTCTCCAGAACAGGCAGCTTCGGACTACCAGAAGTACATGGAGCCGTTCGCTGGTAAGGCTAAGCTCTGCGCTCCCAGCGTGACCAATGGTGGCGGCAGCATGGGTCTCAACTGGTTGAAGAGCTTCCTTGAGTCTTGCCAGGACTGCACCATCGACTGCCTGAACGTCCACTGGTACGACAGCGCTTCCAACGTCGAGTACTTCAAGAAGCACATCAACGACGCAGCCGATTTGGCCCCCGGCAAGGAAATCTTTGTCAGCGAATTCGCGGCAACTGGTTCCAACTCGGACATCTCTGACTTCTTGGAAACCGTCATGCCCTGGATGGACAGCAACGACTCCGTTGGTGGCTACGCGTACTTCATGGCTAGCGAGGGTAGCTTGGTGTCCGGCAGCGAACAATCCGCAATCGGCAAAACTTATGCCTCCTAGAGTCGGCACGACAAACCATTTCCATTACGACTCTCTGGAAGGGACCAACAGACCCACGGCTGTAAGACTTTAACGATCTTGGGTTCTATTGAATAAAGTGCATCAGAGGCTCTCAAGAGGGCATTCTTGTACATGAGTTGCATTGCTCGATGCTCTGCCATGACCGGATTTTCTTTTCTTCTCACTCCTTGTTGTGATTCTGCCCTAGTGGCACGCGACATTCGTTTCGCACCACAAGAGACGGCTGCTCTCTCTTCTGAGTCAGCAGGACGATATATAGACATGGCATACCCATTCACACGAAAGACATGAACTACTTTACCCAAATCGCTGTCAACTGCTTCTCATTTTTGCATCACCTTATCTCATTGGTCTTGTCACGTTCGCTCCAAACTACATCGTTAACTCCTTTTTCCTAGATCCTGTGGCAGTTGAGACTTACCCTTCCGCAGCGAAGCAGAGGTGTATGATGTAAGTGATGTCAGCGATTCGCGCCTTTTGAAAACCTTTTTTTGTACCTGTGAGGTACTAACCAAACGTGGATTTCGAATCCTGAAATCTCACTGGATCAAGTCCTCGCTCACAATGGCATCCGCGACTCTCGTCCGTTTATCGGAATCGTCGTTCTGTCAATGGGATATAAGTAAGACTTTGAACATCTATGTTGAAACCTACGAGCACATTACCACACGATGACTTGCATCGAGCAAGCCGATCACATCTACGTCGTTGTAACTAGGTACCTACGATTATGCTAGTGCTGAGAATATCGACATCTTGCTCGGTACCAACCTCTTCCCACCGACGGTAAACAATCTTCAGTGCCATGTGATCCGAGATGAGGTACAGTCTACAACCATGGATTTCACATGAGGAACTTGAGAGCTCCAGCACTCGCTCTGTCTGGCGTAAACAAAGTCGCATCAAACCGCAGAAGAGCCAGCCTCGCCAACGACTGCGAACGTGCCAGCCGGGAGCTGCGCGATCGCGCTATCCCAGAGGCCGAGCGCTGTACGCTCGAGCTCCTGCTGTTGCTCCGCCCGGCGAGACCCAAGCGGTATTCAATCGGATGGTCATGCAAGCGTCTTGGTTTCGAACTTGACTGCGTTGTGCCGACAGGGAAGGCGATGCGGCTCTAGCGTAGGATTTTTTGAGTCCAGATAATTGAATGTACGATGAGCTGCGAGCCGCAGATGTCGACGGTACCTCGTAGCACTCAAGTCTTTCTGGAGTGCGTTCTCGTTGTCAGGGATTTTGAATGTGCAGACGGCTGAACAGACGAGAAAACGTTGTTAGTAAGTGGTAGAGCGGCGTGGAGCAGCATCACAATAGGAACACATGCCTACCTCGCCGTCTGATCAAGTGAATGATGAGGTCGTCTATCCATGCGGAAGATCTCCAAGAGTGATCGGAACCAGCGGCGTGATAAAATGACCTCCTGCGGGTCTCTCCATTGACCTCCTCGAATCTTTACGTCGACAAAAGACCTGCGATACATTTTGTGCCGGCGCTCCATTGTTGCCTAAGCGGCGGGCGCCCCCTTGGCTCAATGTGTCGTGCTTTTTAATTTACCCATAGGATGACAATTGAGTGTTAGAGATGGACTTGTACCAAAAATCTCTATGCAGGAGGTCAATGGAGAGACCCGCAGGAGGTCAGTCTATCACGCCGCTCGGAACCAAGGTACGTAAGCAAGGGAGGATGATCACCCAAGTCTTTGAATGGTGCATGCATTGTGTTAGGCAACCGCCCTTGCCGTAAAGTCATCCGAGAGGGGTGGCACGACATGAATCCCTTGCGTGTAAGCCGCCCTGCTGTCGGGTGGGTTCGCAGCACGTCGATCCGGAGTTCACTAGTCAGCCAGCATACAGGTTCTGCACGCATGCGTTGGCAGGACGTCGTTACCTTGCTTTGCCTGTCAATTGATTCAGCGCTGAAGAACTTTCAGTAGTGAGACGGCAAAGACAGACGCTGATGGATGTGTGATCGATGGCTCAGCTTCGCAGCGGCGAGCCACCGAAGAGAAAGGTGTTTGTTTGTTGTACATAGTACTGTATCCTATGCGAGCCTTACTTTATCAAGCCAACTGCGTGGGTACAGGGTAGTCCCCAAAATCGAGCAGAGGGATGCAAAGCCGAGCTATCTAAAACACAAGACGCAGCAGATTTTGTTATGGTCGTTGTTTGTAATCGCGGTTTCCCAAATCTCCGCGCCGGTCATTACTTTGGGAACTGCAAATGTTTCGCTCGAGTCGAAAATGAAACGAAAAGAACAACCGGCTGATGTGTGAGAACATGCTTGCCTCGTCCGTCAGACATGATGAGAAAGTAGAAGAAAGTCGAGCTTAAGAGACAAGAGAATTGACAAATAGAACTGTCGTTTTGGGTCGTTTTGAGTCGGTCGTGAAGAAGGTTCATGCTTCTTCGGGCGCTTAGAGGGCGGCGACGAGACCGAAGATGGCGAGGATACCAGCGCCAGTGGCAGTGATTGCCGAGGCCGCACCCTCGAAGACGGGAGCAGAGTCGGTGGCGGACTCGGTAGGAGCGCCGGTGCCAGAGGGCATGGGCTCGACGACAGGGATGGTGCCGTTGGCAGATGGGTAAGGTGCGGCCGGAATGGAGGGAGTCTCTTGGATAGGGTCGATGATGGTCTCAGGTTGGACGGGAGTTTCCTCAGGCATAGGGACGACCGCGGTCTCGCTCTCGACGTGAGGTTCGGCGACGGGGGTAGTGCAGTCGTGGCAAACTTCAACCACAGATGAAGTGGCGGGCTTGGTAACGGTGCAGCCTGATTGAATGTCAGTAAAAGGATCGTGATGGATCAAAGGGGAGGCTGCACGTACCGTCAGGGCAGTTGGTGATGGTCAGAGTGGTGGCCTCAGAAACGGTGTAGGTCTCGCCGGCGTGAGTGATCTCAGTGGGCTCCGGGCAGTAAGTGGTGAAGGCGGTGACAACCTCGGTCACGTATGCAGGCGCAGTTCCGTTGGTGGGAGGGTGCTCGCCGTGGGCGGCAGCGCCAGCAGCCATGGCGGCAACGGTGAGAGCGGCAGTGAAACGCATGTTGAGAGAGTTGGTTTGTTTGTTGGTCGGTGAGGTTGAGTATGAAGGTGGTTGTATTGGTGCGGCGTTCGTATAGTATCTATGAAAGCGAGTGTGTGTTTGTGGATGATGAGGGAAGAAAGGGAAACTCGTTGACAGGCGTGGATGGACTGGGCCTTTTAGATAGCAGGCGCCGTTGGATGAGAGGGCGTTGCAGACAGGCACGGCTCACCAATCATCTCACGCCTGCAGTGTTAGTGAAACAAAATAGACAATTATCGAGGCCCGTGCGATGGGTTGGCGAGACTGGGTAGTGAGGTCTGCATACACCCTAGTCGTCTTTGCCGCTTTGGCCAATGTCGCTTTGCATATTGCATGTGTTGCTGACACGAAAGGGGTTGGTCAGCCCGTTGCATCCTGTCGTCCATCAACAGCTGACGGCAAGCACAGGTGGAGTGACAGAACCTTTCTTTCAGAAGCGTCCATGAATATCGAAACACAGAAGGCCGTTGGACGAAGGTCGATGCCACCTTCATTTCCTTTTCGAAAACACCGAGTGCCTCCACGACCGGAAGGCGCCGCCGACCGCCTCCACACGCCAACGCCAACCGTTGGACCACTCCAAGGCTCGCTCACCACGCGACTCCCATCCCATCAAGAAAACCCAATATTTGCCCAGACGCAACAAACGCCACTCCCCAACACCGCGCTCGTGTTCGCCGCGCCGCCATCACATCCCCATTTGGCTAATAATTCCGTCCTATAGACGCACGTATTTTTCCATCACAGCCCGCCCCTGGCTCTAGGTGACGACGCCTTTGTGCGCCTGCCAGCAGCCGAGATTGAAACCATGGGCTGTCAATCTTTGCCACGCAGTTGTGCCTAGCCGCCGTTTGGCTTCTGGTTCCTTGCATCGGCGGCCCAGGAACACCCGCACTTTGCATGCATTGCACTGACCGCAGTAGATCGATGACTGGGTCTGACCCGGGGCTGGATAAGAAATGCAAAGCGACACGGAGTCTAGACACGTTGATCTGGAGTTCCACTGACTGTCTCTGTGACTTGTCATCTTCATTCTTTCCCAGCGAGCCCAGTTGCTTGGAAATAGTGAGAAGCCCACCGGTTGAGCGAATATACCAACCGTCCAATCAGCTATCGGCTCAACGGCCGCGTCACTAATCCCCCCAATAGAGACATCCTGCTCACGGCAAGCGCAGCCGTACATGCCGAGACCACGGGACATTTGTGATCCAAGATTGGGATGAGTGCTTGGCCTCAGGTGATTTTCCGAATGGGCGCTTGGCCGCTCAAGAATCGTGATTGTTATTCCACCACGAGATCGATGTGGCCATTCCGTGGAGGGGAACAGGCTTCCGTTCGTGAGAGTTATTATTACATCTCATGTGACGTTCACTGCAACGTCTCGGCAACAACACTCGTCTTGAGTCTTGACAACCGTCCAAGATGTTGTTCTGACTTGCCTTGTTTTCGTCACGACAACGTGAGCCGATATGCAGATTTTCGGCGGTCTGCGATGACAAACAGGATATGTTGCTCTTGGACGCCCTTGGCCTTCTCTCGAATCATGTCGGCGCATGGAGACGACTTGCATTCGCTCATCTAGCGCTATGATAGTGTGTCCTACTTTTCTATTCTTGCTGTCCTCTCCACGCTCTATGTCTCCACCTCCGCAAAGCAAAGACGCTCAACGCACCTATGCTTTCATATGAATGTGGGTCAGTATGTGAGGACCATTGTCCAGACGCGGCGATTTGACGTATTGAAAGCAGACGGAGCAATTGTTCAGCTGAATATGAGAATGGCTTGCCGCTATCTAAGGTAAACAGATCATGAGGTTTGGCAGATTTGGTCTTCATCTAAATCGGCAGACAGCTTGGTAGAGGTTTGATTGAGGACGTCTTAGGTATTGCACGACATTTCCTGCATTCATCTGCTCCAAGTTCCTATCTGATAGACCACAAGAAGCTGCAGTGTCGATTTGGGAAGTTCCTGGAAAGAAGGGACACTGCCAAACCCACGTTCGAGTGACGATGAGAGGCTGCTGATCGGAACAGAAAATTGGCCATTCCTAAACATACACCTCGAGATTCGGCGTCTGATGGCTGACGACTGAGCCTATCCTGGCCCCAATGGCCGTGATCTCACTATCAGCTCTCACAGTCGCGCCTTGTCAGCGTACAACACCGGATCCACCTCGCTCGTGCATAGAATACAAGTATCCTTCAACGCCGGCAACCTATCGCGATGGTTGACGGCCTGGTAATCCTCGCTAGCAAGCATGTCCATGAACAGAGCAAAACTTGGGTAATGAGCCAGCGCGACCTCATCCCAGCCTGCGACATCTTCGCCTTCGGTACCTTGCTTGGGAACCACCTTGCCAACCACTTTGGCCAGTCCACCACGCCGGGACCCGATCGACTCTGCAAAAGCTTTGCCGTAACGCTTGTAACTTTCATGAGCTTCTGCACCGGGGTTGAAAGCGAGCAGGTTCAGCATGCTGACTGGAGTAGAGACGCCGGCTGGGTTCTGCCATTTTAAGAGTTCGGGGGTAGCTTCGAGGCCTTGTGGCGAAATGGCGATCTTGGGCCCTGCCGTGGAAGAAGTGGTCGGAGGTGCGTCTTTGGGGTCAGCGGTGAGCAGTGCTCTGTTCCTGTCTTCGAACCCATTGACGATGCTGCTGGGAATGCCGGCAGTGACGCTCCAATGAGCTGATACCCAGTCCTTGGTCAGGTAGGTCTCTGGGAATGGCGTGGTCGTAGGAGTGATGATTAAGAGGTCCCATTCTGTGCCAAGTAGGCGCTCAGTTGACAAGTTCTCGGGTTTGACGATCCATCTGAGGGCATGTGAGATGACCAGTGGCTTGAAAGATATGGATTTGAGGGCTCGAAGGAAGGTTGGAATGTTGGAATTGGGAGAGAGTGCGACGAGGTGAACGGTTGCTAGAGGCATGATGTGATGGTTAATCTAGCTGAGGAACAATTGCGAATACTTTAGAGGAAAGCAAAACGTTGAAAAAGTCTCACTCTCCTGCTCAAAGTACGTAGATATAGGTACCTGCTATGCTTCTGTGCTTGAAGCCGGTCTTCTATGATGTTATCGATTGGAGAAGCATTCAATTGCCTCGGCTTACATCTTTACCTCGCGTCCTTTCGTCCTGAGGCAATCGTGCAGAAATCCACTCAACGCGCAAACGCGTCCAAACGCGACTTCAAGCTTCGGGACTTCAATCGCGTTTACAATGAAATCAACACACAAAACATTGCATCCAAACAGGACCACATTATAACTGTCCAATCCCTTTTCTGAAGAAAATAACAGCTAAACCAGCACACCACGCCACAAGAACGCCAAAATGGCGTCTCGTCCGGAGCTGAAGGTGGACGACGAAGCAGGCTTCATCAAGACATTCAACCAGCTAGAGGCAGCCAAAGCCATTGACACAGTCCGAGTTTTCGACCGTGGAGACTGGCTATCGGCACACGGCGATGATGCGATTCTCATCGCTCGAACACAATACAAGACCACATCCGTGTTAAAGACACTTGGGAAGAATCCTGGGCTTCCCTCGGTTACAATGACCATCACAGCTTTCCGCAGTTTCCTGAGGGAGGCAATTTTCAGACTGGGCAAGCGTGTCGAGATTCTACAGTCCTCCGGTCGCAACCAGTGGAAAGTGGCGAAACAGGCATCCCCGGGTAATTTGCAGGACATTGAAGACGACTTGGGCGGCCATGTCGAGTCTGCACCCATCATCCTTGCAGTCAAAGTCACTGCAAAGGCATCCGAAGCTCGAAATGTTGGCGTGTGCTTCGCAGATGCGAGTGTTCGTGAACTCGGCGTCAGCGAATTTGTGGACAACGACATCTACTCAAACTTCGAGTCGCTACTCATCCAGCTTGGCGTCAAGGAGTGTCTACTACAATCGGATGGCACAAAGAAAGATCCTGAACTGCAGAAGCTGCGCGCCATCGCAGATAACTGTGGATGCGCCGTGTCAGAACGTCCAGTCGGTGACTTTGGCAGCCGCGACATCGAACAGGATCTGACCCGACTCCTGAGGAGCGAAGGAACTGCCGCCACTCTACCGCAGACGGACATGAAGTTGGCCATGAACTCTGCGGCGGCGCTCATCAAATACTTGGGTGTTATGTCGGATCCTACCAACTTCGGCGAGTTCCAGCTCTACCAGCATGATCTCAGCCAGTACATGAAGCTTGACTCCTCCGCTTTGAAAGCTCTCAACCTGATGCCAGGACCAAAAGATGGCTCGAAGACGATGAACCTTTATGGACTGCTGAACAAATGCAAAACGCCTGTGGGCAGCCGGCTACTCGCTCAATGGTTAAAGCAACCATTGATGAATTTGGAGGAGATCGAGAAACGTCAAATGCTTGTTGAAGCTTTCGTCAACGACACAGAGTTAAGGCAAACGTTGCAAGAGGAGCACATGCGTTCCATTCCCGATCTATACCGGCTGGCAAAGAAATTTCAACGCAAGAAGGCGAATCTTGAGGATGTCGTACGTGCATACCAGGTCGCCATTCGCGTACCCGACTTCATCGGCACATTTGAGGGAGTCATGGACGAGCAGTATAAAGATGTGCTCGACTCCGAATACACGGACAAACTCCGATCATTTTCGGATAGCCTACAAAAACTGCAAGAGATGGTTGAGACGACCGTCGATCTGGAAGCGCTAGACAACCACGAGTTCATCATCAAGTCGGAGTTCGACGATGGGCTACGAATCATCCGCAAGAAGATCGACAAGCTGAGATACGATCTGGAAAAGGAGCATCAGCGCGCAGGTGAAGACTTGAACCAGGATACGGAGAAGAAGCTGTTCCTCGAAAATCACAGAGTGCACGGCTGGTGTCTGCGTCTGACGAGAAACGAATCCAGTGCGATCCGCAACAAAAAGCAGTATCAAGAGATCTCGACACAGAAGAACGGTGTCTACTTCACAACAACAGCTATGACCCAGATGCGACGCGAATTCGACCAGCTCTCGGAAAACTACAACCGCACACAGAGCGGCCTTGTCAATGAGGTCGTCAGTGTCGCCGCATCATATTGTCCTGTCATTGAGAGGTTGGCCGGCGTGCTCGCGCACCTCGACGTGATTGTCAGTTTCGCCCACTGTTCCGTCCACGCACCCTCAGCGTATGTCCGCCCGAAGATCCACCCACGAGGGACAGGAAACACCATCCTCACGGAAGCCCGCCACCCTTGCATGGAAATGCAAGACGACGTCTCCTTCATCACCAACGACGTCTCGCTGATCCGCGGCGAGAGCGAATTCCTCATCATCACAGGCCCCAACATGGGCGGCAAATCGACCTATATTCGACAGATCGGCGTTATCGCCCTCATGGCGCAGATTGGCTGCTTCGTACCTTGCACCACTGCCGAGCTGACTCTCTTCGACTGTATTCTAGCGCGTGTAGGTGCCAGCGACAGCCAGCTGAAAGGTGTGAGCACGTTCATGGCAGAGATGCTAGAAACGGCCAACATCCTCAAGACAGCAACGCGCGAATCGCTTGTCATTGTCGACGAACTCGGCCGCGGCACGAGCACCTACGACGGCTTCGGCCTCGCCTGGGCCATCTCCGAACATCTCGTGCGCGAAATCGGCGCTTTCGCAATGTTCGCAACCCATTTCCACGAGCTCACCGCTCTGACCGAGACGTATCCCCAAGTCCAGAACTTGCACGTCGTGGCGCACATCGGAGACCATGATGGCGATGCCGCTATGGCTGACGGCGGCAACAACAGCAAACGCCGCGAAGTGACCCTCCTCTACAAAGTCGTACCCGGCATCAGCGACCAGTCTTTCGGCATTCACGTCGCCGAGCTCGTGCGCTTCCCGCCCAAAGTCGTCGCCATGGCCAAGCGCAAAGCTGACGAGCTAGAGGACTTCTCCGGCAAGCACAGCAGCGGCGGAGAAACTTCTTCTGCAGCGGCGGCGAGCAAAGAAGAAGTGGAAGCCGGCAGTGCAATGCTTAAGACTGTCTTGCAGCAGTGGAAACGGGAGGTCGAAAGCGAGGGCTTGGGCAAAGAGGCGCAGGTGGCGAGGATGAGGCAGCTGGTCGAAGGGAATTCGGAGCTGTTAGCCAATCCTTTCTTCCAGAGTGTGAAGGCTTTGTAAGGCCTGATCTGATCACTCAGATGATTAGAATGGGGGCTCTGGTCTTATATGTGTGTGTAGATAATCGAATGTATAAATACACCTGTAGAAATATTATACAAGCCAGATACGGCCTGTTGACGATTTTCACGAGAAAGAAGGATCTTTGCATCTTTGCCGCTATATCATTTCTCTTCGTACGACTATGAGATGTACAGATGGAATAGCCGCCTCACATAGTTCATCGCAAGCACACGCTAACGTCAAATCTTGAGAGCAGGAAAGAAGTGTTCTAAACCGATCCGAGGGAGACAAAGAGTCGAGAAACAACCAGATAAAAAGGACGTATTCTTTTGTGGTGATCCCCAAGTAAGAGAGAAAAAGAGCAGAGTTCCTCGCTAATAAACCTTGACAGCAACAGCAACAACAAGAACAGTAACAAAATGCAGATTAAATGCAGCACTCGAACCCAACCCAACAGACCCACTCGAACAACTGCATTGTTGCATTTTTGATCTTCGGGGTGGTGATCCCTTCCAAAAAGGCACATCTCAATGGCAAACCAGTAATCCATCACTCCCAGCTCGCTCAATGCGGCAGCACAACGCTATCGCGCCGGATAGGGACAGTGAGGCTACAGTCGCGGCAGCATTTTGACATGTCTTTCTACGACGATGCGGCGACCTCGGGCTGCTCCTTGTCCTCGATGGTGGCCTTCTCGAGGTCCTTGGCGGCATCGGTGGCGGCGTCCTTCTCCTGGGAGAGCTCGGCGCCGGCGTTGGCGTTGCCGTTGGTGGGCTTGCGGCCGTTCTCCGTGGCGCCGTTGGCGGTTTCGGCTTCGGCTTCGAGGCGGTCGATTTCGGCTTGCGCTTTAGCGACGTTCTAATGAAAGATGTTAGTGACTGGGATTACCAAAGTGTTAAAAAGAAATGGTAATCTCACCTCCTTGGTCTTGGTCTCCTGGTCCTCCTTCCAGAAGGAGAGCTTCTCCTTCAGCTTCTCGACGACAGCGGGGACGTCGCTCTGCTGCATGGGCGGGTCAACGTTGATGCGGGCCAGGTTCTCAATAGTGCCGACGTCCAAGTTGAATTTGCCAACAGCAGGAGAGGCAGTGCCGCGGTTGCCGCCCTTCTTCTTCTTGCCACCAGTGCCGGCCATGAAGTCCTCATCGTTGTCCTTCTTGCTCTTGACCTGGGTTCCCTTGAATCCTTCGGCATCGACCTTGCGAGCGGCAGTGGCGGCGAACTTGCCCGGGCCAGCAGCCTCGGGCTTCGCGATGGAGGAGGGATCAAAGTGGTAGAGCAGGGCCTGGGTGGTGCGGATTTCGTCCTGGTAGGCAGGCGCGCTGGCCTCCTCGAGCTTCTCCTTGGCAGCCTCTTGCCTGCGGCCACGGTGGTATGCGTCGTTCTCGGCGCGGCGCTTCTCGTCGCGAATGCGGCGGGCCTCGCGCTCGTACTCGACGGCAGCGCGGCGCGAGCTGAAGTACTTGTCCTTGATCTCCCTGACGGTGGTGTACTTCTTCTGCTGGTCCTCGTGCGCGGCAGTGCGCTCGTCACGGAGGGCGTTCAAGTTCTTGTAAACCTCGTCCTGCTCGGCCTTGATCTTGTCAAGCTCGGTGGTGATCTCGGTGTAGCGGTCGCTGAGTGCGCGCGCGGCAGGGTCGTCCATGGTCTTCTTGAGCTCGGCGATCTGGGCCTTGATCTGGTCAATGCCATCCTGCGACTTCTCGAAGTCGGCGAAGACAGCCTTTTGCCTGTTCAGTTGGCCAATCTGGTCGAGCGTCTTCCTCTCGTCGACGACCTTGAGCTTTCCCTCGTCAACAGACTTGCGGAGCTCGGCAATGTGGTTGTTGATCTCCTCGGCGGACTTGAATGGAATCTTGCTGCGCTGAGCCTTCTGCTCGGCAATGCGGGCCTTGAGGTTCTCGTCGAGACGCTTCACCTTGTCCATGACCTGACCGCGGGAAGACTTGGTGGACTGCTGCTGGGTACGGATCTGGGAGAGCTCGGCGCGAAGTTCCTGCTGGCGCTTGTTCGAGGGCGAGTCCTTGTTGTTGGGACGGGCGAGGTCAAGCTTGGCCTTGATGTTCCTCTGCATTGGGAGTTAGCGGTCTGTCATGTTGCGGAATCATGCTGCAGGTATGCGATGCGCGCTCCCGACGTACCATGCGCTCTTCCGCAGCCTTGAGGTCCTTCTCGGCCTTGGCCAGCTCGGACTTGTAGGCCTCCTCATCAGGCTTCTCGGGCTTGACGACGGGGGTTCCCTTTCCAGCGGTCTTCGCGGCGCCAGACGTGCCGATCTGGGCGGCGGAGGGAGTAGCGAGATCAGCCATGGCGAATAGACAGGTCGATTGAACTCTCACGATGAGCTCAGGAGCAGGTGTTGCGAGGTGACGGGTGGTGGAGGGGGGTGTAGAGAGGTGTAGAGAGGTGTAGGGTAGTGTAGTGTAATGCAGTGGGTGTTGGCGGTATTATTATTTGATGAGTACTGGGCGATCGAAGGGGTCCATCCAAAGTGGGGATTTATTGAGTCTAGCTCTTGCAATTTACGGGCGGGCCAGCTGGAAGTCACAGTAACTGAGTTACCGAGCACTTGGCGGCCGGCCAGTGAAGACACTTCAGTTCCTCGTGCTATTCTTCTTTCGCCCTGTGGAAATCACTGACCATCGTCTTCTTCATGCTTCTCCCGTCGTCTTCATGTGCCTTTGCAGGCCGCTCGTCTATTATTGTCGGCATTTGTCAGGCTGCTCGGCTCGCGTCTAGGAGTGCTGCTGCTGTAATAAGTCTGAAGGAGACGAGTGGACATGCCTAGAGGTACATTGTCTTGCACATGTTTGCTACCAAAACCATGCCCTCGAGGCAACTTCCATGAATGCGAGTCTTGTCACGTGCTAGTTACGTCCACTGTAGGTCAGACCAATACTGGTGATACTGTTGACGTGCAATTCGTGGCAATCGAATCGTCCGTAAAGGCAGACTTCAGGGACCGATCGAAGGACAGCAGTGGGCAATGATCCGAGCAATAGGATCTATGCTGTAGTGAATACATACACGTACCGAGGACAAAGATCAGCAGGACAGAACAGCTACCCGAGAGAGCGGAACGGAGAGCTGCATTTCATCACCAACCGGTCGAGGGCCAATTGTGCCTGCCTACTATCTGTTGACTTGCGGCTGCCTGCAGACACACGTGCGACTTGAGATTGTACCTCGATGCCGACGAGCAATCAACACCTCACCACTTTCACCTCATGACTTCCAGCCGTTGACCACCGCCAACCGTCCTAGGTACCGCGCGACGAATCGCACTCCTCCTTCAACATGGCGGCGACTTGGTATAGCATGCTCGCGTTCATCCTGTTATTGTTCGGCATCCACAACTCCTCAGCCCTCGAGCTCAACCCGGACGACCATGCCAGTATCCAGCAAGCAGCAAGCAAAGTGGCTCACGGGATGATGTCGTACTACAAAGGTAACGAGACTGGCCAAACACCTGGTTTACTGCCAGCGCCATACTACTGGTGGGAGGCCGGAGCCATGTTTGGCGCCTTGATCGACTACTGGCGCTATACCGGCGACTCGACCTACAACGATGTGACCTCCGAGGCCATGCTATGGCAGGCAGGCTTGGGCAGAGACTTCATGCCTCCGAACCAAACGAAATCCGAGGGAAACGATGATCAGGCCTTTTGGGGCATTACAGCGCTCATGGCCGCCGAGTCGGGCTTCCCTGACCCGCCACCGGAGGATCCACAATGGCTCGCTCTCGCGCAAGCCGTCTTCAATCTGCAAGCTGATCGCTGGGATGACGCAACGTGCGGTGGAGGTTTACGGTGGCAGATATCTGGTCTCAATGCTGGATACAATTACAAGAATTCAATCTCGCAGGGAGGCTTCTTCAACATAGCCGCCCGCCTCGGAGCGTTCACGGCTAATCAGACGTACTACGATTGGGCAGACAAGATGTATGCTTGGTGTGAGTCTGTGGGCCTGATCAGCCCATCTTTCCAGGTCTTCGATGGTACGGACTCCTTGAAGAAATGTTCTGACTTGAACCATAATCTATGGTATGCATCAATTCTGGAAGAAGTTGAGGCTCTCATGATTGACATTCCCATCCTAGGTCATACAACGCCGGCATCTTCCTCCACGGCTCAGCAGTGATGTGGAATCAAGTATCAACCTAAAGCCTCCATACTATCACCACGTGAGCTAATTTGCTTCTTAGACTACAGGCTCGACCCAAGAAGTCTGGCGCAACCGCACCGCAGGTAAGATCTTCCATACCTCTTCTCACAGATATACAACAAGCTCATCGTAATTGACACATCTCAATTAGGCTTTCTAAATTCCTCCCTTGTATATTTCATCGGCCCAAACAAAACTATCATGTATGAAGCCGGCTGCGAGCGCAACCTCCCCAAGGCCCCTGGAGAATGCAACGTCGACCAGCGTTCCTTCAAAGCCTACCTCTCGCGTTGGCTCGCAGCCACCAGCCTACTCGCGCCATGGACGAGCAACATCATCACACCATTACTGCGCGACTCCGCTCTTGCCGCCGCGCAATCTTGCTCTGGCGGTTCGGACGGCGTGACGTGCGGACAGAGATGGTGGGATAAAGGGTTGGATGGGGTCTCCGACTTTGGAGTTGGGGAGCAGATGAGCGCATTGGAAGTCATTCAGAGCAATCTGATCTCGAGGGCCAAGGGTCCTTTGTCGGATGCCAATGGAGCTACTTCGAAGGGTGATCCGGGCGCTGGCGGGGGTGAAGCCTGGGTGTATGACGGCGAAGAGATGAGCGCGAAGGATCGAAAGGGCGCGCTTGCTTTGACTGTGGTCTTAGTGCTGCTCATGTTGGGCACTGGTTGGTAAGTTGCTCCCATTTCATCTCGCGTGTTTTAGAGATTTTGTTTTGCTGACTTTGAGGATAGGTGGATGATTGTTTGAAGATATCAGAGCTCTGCAAGATTCAGTCGAGGCGTTGCATTTGGTTATCGTCTTTGTGAACGCCATCAGTTCAATGGGGTGCGACTTACTACACCAAAGTCAACATGGGGACCGTTCACCTCATATCTTATCAGGTGAACCTCGGCGGATCGTTCATTGGCTTCTCTGTAGCTGCGAACAGACGAGTGAACACCAACGCCAGGATAAGAAAGTTCGAGATCTGAAAGCTTGACAAGCATCAAAAAGCCACACTCAAGACCCGAACTTGGTCGTCGCAATCCTCGAGGCCTTACTGTACATGCATTCAAGTTCTCCTTGTCAATTCCTCCGGGGACACTCTCAGCCTTCCAATTGCATACAACAGTGACGCTGATAAGCTCCTAGCGCCCATCCTCGATGATGGCTTTATATCCTCCAGAATGATCACATATCTGGCTCGCTGCACCATTCGCTCAAAAGTTCGTAACATCTTTCGTTGGGCATGTCATCCATGGACTACCAAGTCCCAAGTCAATCAGTGTAAGCTTTGTCGCGTTCTCGTTCACAGCAGCATTGTTCTACCTCCATGCCGCCATGGACCTTTTGATACGGGACATTCCCGTCGAATCACTCTTCGTCTGAACGCTTTACACTCTCCGAACCTCCTTCGTAGACACCTACCCAGAGCGGATGACACAGCCGTCATTTTGAAGATCGAATCAACACAGTTG
>Ga0265798_10005960_pt1 | contig 16174 bp, 10 predicted proteins | sample P3T30metagenome_FD_192430 | JGI IMG/M metagenome (GOLD analysis project Ga0265798, IMG submission 192430) | Plant litter microbial communities from East Loma Ridge, Irvine, California - P3 T30 | ecosystem: Environmental > Terrestrial > Plant litter > Unclassified | place: USA: California... | reverse complement strand
GAGCCGTTCGTCGCGCCAGTGAACAGTTCCAGCGCCGTCCCCGCGCCGGGGCGGCAGCTTCGCCGGCGTTATCGCCCCTGCGCCGGGCCGGCGTGCTCTTGCGCCCGGTGCCGCAGGGCGTGCGCCGCTTCGCGCAGCAATTCAGCCGCCCGGCGCGGATCCGCCTCCAGCATCGCCTGCTCCTGCAGCGCTTCCGGATAATCCAGGTCCGCCGCCCGCTGCAGCCAGCGCCGCGCCGCCGCCGGGTCGCGTGCGCTCCCCTCGCCTTCTTCCACCATGTGCGACAGGATGAACATCGCCTGCGGCACTGATTGCGCCGCCGCGCGTTCCAGGCAGGCCACGGCGGCCGCGGCGTCGCGCCCGATGCCATCGCCGTTGCGGTAAGCCAGGCCCGTGCGCAAGGCGCTTGGCCCATCGTCCCGCGCGCAGGGCTGGTCCGGCACACCGGCGGCCGGGAGTTCACCAGCCGATGCACCGCCGGCCAGGAGCGCCAGCAGCAGCGCGAGGCCAGCCCGGCGGCGCCATCCCATCATTGCGACAAGTCCACCGCGTACAGGGCGAAGCCCTTGCCCTGTCCGTCATCCTCGCGCAGCACCGCCACGTTCGACAGGCCGGCCGCGCGCGCCAGCGCGATCTTGCCCGGCGCCGCATGGAACACCACCGGTCCGGCGGTCTTGACCTTCGCGAAATGCCAGCTGCGCTGGGCGCCGTTGGCGCCGCGCGTCAGGCGCTTGGCCTTGCGGATGTACTCGATCAGCACATCGCGGCTGGCGTCGGGCGAGGCGACCACGGTCTTGCTGCCGTCCAGGCCGGGGAAATTGCCGCCGCCGCTGGCACGGTAGTTATTGGTCGCGACCAGGAAGGCCTGCCCGTCCGCCACCGGCTTGCCGTCGAGAAGCAGCTTGCGGATGCGCTGGCCCGGCGCGCGGGTGACGTCGATCTCGTAGCTGAGGCGTGGCGAGGTGACGGTGTCGAAGTTATAGCTGGGGAAGGCCGGATTGATCAGTTCCTGCGGCTCGGCCCTGGATGGGTCGATCGTGTTGAACCGCCCCGCCGCCTTTTCCAGCCAGGCTTTCAAGCCGGCGCCGTCCATTTTCACCGCATACAGCGCGTTCGGATACAGGTAGAGGTCGGCCGCGTTGTTGAGCGCCAGGTCGCCATCAAGCACGTCGGTGTAGTCGCCCACGCCCGCGTTGCCGCTCTTGAAGGCGGCCGCCATCGACAGCACCGGCACGCCCTTGTACTGGGGCAGGTTGGCGGCGACGTAGGCGCGCACGTAGTCGGTCTGGGCCTGGTTCACGACCTGGATCGCCGAGCTGTCGCCGACGTCGGCGAAATAGCTCGACATGCGGAAGTCGGTGCGGCCGACCGGGGTTTTCACGTAGCGGATCGTGGCTTCGTGTTCGGCGCGCACCAGCTCCATCACTTGCGGGTCGGCGGCAACGTAGGACTTGTCGACCTGCTGGGTCGAGCGGGTCTCGACCACGGTCCGGCCCTTGTCCACCGTCCAACCTTTGCCGTCGTGGCGCAGGGCCAGCTGGATCACGCCCAGGTTCTTGCCCCACAAATTGGCCATCACGGTGGGCACGCCAAACACGGTGCCGCGCGCCTTGTCGACGTTCGGCAGGTTGAACTGCGGGACGGTGCTGGCGGCGTTCGGGAACAGGACGTGGGAATGGCCGAGCAGCAGCGCGTCGATACCCGGCACTTGCGCAAGGTAGTAGTTACCGTTTTCCATCGTTGGCGAGTAGGGGCTCGCATCCAGGCCGCCGTGCGAGATCGCCACCACCACCTCGGCGCCCTTCGCGCGCATCTCCGGGAGGTAGCGCTTCGCGCTCTCGACCAGGCCTTCGGTGGTGATGCGCCCTTCCAGCCAGCGCTTGTCCCAGGCCAGGATGGTCGGGGTGGTGAAGCCGATGATGCCGACCTTGACCGTCGCCTCGACCGGCTTGCCGTCGGCACCGGTGGCCCGCACCTTCTTGTCGATGATCGCGTAGGGCGCGAACAGCGGCTGCCCCGTCTTGCTGCCGTGGACGTTGGCCAGCACGACCGGGAAGCCGGGGCCGGCGCAGCTTCTATCGGTCGGCTTGCCGTCGACGTCGAAGCGCTGGCCGCTGACCTGGGCCAGGAAACCCAGGCCATAGTTGAAATCGTGGTTGCCGACGCCGGCGCCGTCGTAGCCCAGGCGCTGCATCACCTTGTAGATGCCGAGCTGCTCGTCGCATTTGACGGGCTTCACGAGCGCCTGGTAGTCGGCCAGCGCCGTGCCCTGGATGGTGTCGCCGTTATCGAACAGCAGCGTGTTCGGGAAATCCTTGCGCGCCTGCGCGATCAGGGTCGCGGTGCGGTCCAGGCCCAGGGAGGCGTCACTGGACAGCTTGAAGTAATCGTAGCCGACCACGTTCGAGTGGATGTCCGTGGTTTCCAGGATCGCAAGCGTGGCCTGGGTGCCGGCCGTTGGGGCGGCAAACGCGCCGGACTGGGCGAACAGGGCTGAAACGAGGGCAAGAGTGAAATGCGGGGCGAAACGGGAAGGCATCGAGGGGCGCATGGCGGGTCGGAATGGCAAGAAACGTTGGCAACAGCGGACCATGATAAGCCAGCGCCATGTCCTGCGGCAAGGCAGGGGTAGCGTGCGGGCCAGGATCGCGCCGGTGCGTGGCCGGGTCGGGTATAATCTCCGGTTCGATTCAACTACAAGACATACCGCGACCATGGAAGCTGAACGCATCAATGCCCTCTCCGCCCTGCTGAACGACCTGACCGATCGTGAAGCCGAACTTCGGAGGTATCTTTGACTTCGATCGGAAGTCCGAGAAACTAGAGCAGGTCAACCAGGAACTCGAAGACCCGGCGATCTGGAACGACCAGAAACGCGCCCTCGAAATGGGCAAGGAAAAGAAAGCGCTGGAAGGCGTCGTGCTGACGCTGGAAAAGGCGCGCGCCGACCTGGCCGACTCGAACGATTTGTTCGAGATGGCGCGCGAGGAAGGCGACGATGACACGATCGAATCCGTCGAAGGCGACGCCGAAGAGATCAAGAAGGTCATCGAGGCGATGGAATTCCGCCGCATGTTCAGCAACCCGATGGACCACGCCAACTGCTTCATCGACATCCAGGCCGGCGCCGGCGGCACCGAAGCCCAGGACTGGGCCTCGATGCTGCTGCGCCAGTACCTGCGCTATTGCGAGCGCAAGGGCTTCAAGGCCGAGGTGATGGAAATCTCCGAGGGCGAGGTCGCGGGCATCAAGACCGCCACCATCAAGGTCGAGGGCGAGTACGCCTACGGCCACCTGCGCACCGAGACCGGCGTGCACCGCCTGGTGCGCAAGTCGCCGTTCGACTCGGCCAACGGCCGCCACACCTCGTTCACCTCGCTGTTCGTGTACCCGGAAGTCGACGAGTCATTCGAGATCGAGATCAACCCGGCCGACGTGCGCATCGACACCTACCGCGCATCCGGCGCCGGCGGCCAGCACATCAACAAGACCGACTCCGCCGTGCGCCTGACGCACGCGCCTTCGGGTATCGTGGTGCAGTGCCAGAACGACCGCTCGCAGCACCGCAACAAGGCCGAGGCCTTCGACATGCTGCGCGCGAAACTGTTCGAGCTCGAGCTGCGCAAGCGCATGGCCGAGCAGCAGAAACTGGAAGACTCCAAGACCGACGTCGGCTGGGGCCACCAGATCCGTTCCTACGTGCTGGACCAGTCGCGCATCAAGGACTTGCGTACCGGCTTCGAAACCGGCAATACCAAGAACGTACTGGACGGCGACCTCGACGACTTCATTTCCGCATCGCTGAAGCAAGGCGTATAAACCGTATAAAGCATATGACCCAAGCGCGCGCATTCATCTTCGACATGGACGGTACCATCGTCGACAACATGGCCTTCCACACCGACTCCTGGCTGGCGTTCTTCGAACGCCACGGCAAAAGCTACGAAGCGGAAGCTTTCTTCCGCGAGACGGCCGGCGCCCAGGGCCGCGAGATCCTGCGCGCGCGCCTGGGTCCCGACGTCTCCGACGAGGAAATCACCGCGCTGGCCCTGGAAAAGGATGCGCTCTACCGCGAGCTGTACGGCCCGCACCGGCGCGCGATCGAAGGCCTCGAGCAGTTCGTGGCCGGCGCCCGCGCCCAGGGCGTGAAGCTGGCGGTGGCGACCTCCGCGCCGCCGAAGAACATCGTCTTCACGCTCGACGAACTCGACCTGCGCCGCCACTTCGACACCGTGGTCGGCGCCGCCGACGTCAAGCACGGCAAGCCGCATCCGGACGTGTTCCTGAAAGCCGCCGAGCAGCTGGGCGTTCCACCTTCGGATTGCATCGTGTTCGAAGACGCGCCCATGGGCGTGGAGGCGGCGCGCCGCGCCGGCATGCGCGCGGTGGTGATCACCACCACGCTGCCGGCCGAGGCCTTCAAGGATTACGACAACGTGATCCGGGTCGTGGACGATTACGCGGACCTGAATGCGGACGCGCTGTGCGCGAGCCTGTAACCCAAACTAGAATCAATCCTGACATGAGCACTCAACAAGAACAGACCGGCCAAGAACCAAGCGGCCAGGAACAGAACAGCGCGATCACCGCCGACGACAACAAGATCATCGCCGAGCGCCGCGCCAAGCTGGCCGCGCTGCGCGAAAAAGGCATCGCCTTCCCGAACGACTTCGTCCCCCAGCACAAGGCGGCCGACCTGGTCGAGCAATTCGGCGGCTGGAGCCGCGAAGAGCTGGAAAAGGAACCGCAGCAGGTGGTGCTGGCCGGCCGCATGATGCTCAAGCGCGAAGCCGGCAAGAAGGCCGCTTTCGCGACCCTGCAGGACGCCTCGGGCCCGCGCGCCGACGGCCGCATCCAGATCTACGTCACCCTGGACAACCTGGGCGAGGAAGCGATGGAAGCCTTCCGCCGCTACGACCTGGGCGACATCCTGGGCATCGAAGGCACGCTGTTCAAGACCAAGGTCGACGAACTGACGGTCAAGGTCACGACCCTGCGCCTGGTGACCAAGTCGCTGCGTCCGCTGCCGGACAAGTTCCACGGCCTGGCGGACCAGGAAACCAAGTACCGCCAGCGCTACGTCGACCTGATCATGAACGAAGAGACGCGCCGCACTTTCAAGGCGCGTACCGCCGCGATCGCGTCGATCCGCCGCTTCATGCAGGACCACCAGTTCATGGAAGTGGAAACGCCGATGCTGCACCCGATCCCGGGCGGCGCCGCGGCGAAACCCTTCATCACCCACCACAACGCGCTGGACATGCAGATGTTCCTGCGTATCGCGCCCGAGCTGTACCTGAAGCGCCTGGTGGTCGGCGGCTTCGATCGCGTGTTCGAGATCAACCGTAACTTCCGCAACGAGGGCGTCTCGGTCCGCCACAATCCGGAATTCACGATGATGGAGTTCTACGCGGCCTACACCGACTACAAGTGGTTGATGGACTTCACGGAAGCCGTGATCCGCCAGGCCGCGGTCGACGCCCACGGCACCGCCGAGCTGACCTACGGTGGCCGTGCCCTGGATCTGGGCAAGCCCTTCCACCGCCTGACCATCGTCCAGGCCATCAACAAGTTCGCCCCGGAATACACCGCCGAGCAGCTCGACAGCGCCGAGTTCCTGCGCGCCGAACTGCTGAAGTTCGGCGTCAAGCCCCTGGCCCACGCCGGCCTGGGCGCGCTGCAGCTGGCGCTGTTCGAAGAGACCGCCGAAGCCCAGTTGTGGGAACCGACCTTCATCATCGACTACCCGGTCGAAGTCTCGCCGCTGGCACGCGCCTCCGACACCCGCGCAGGCATCACCGAGCGCTTCGAGCTGTTCATGGTCGGCCGCGAGATCGCCAACGGCTTCTCCGAGCTGAACGACCCGGAAGACCAGGCCGCGCGTTTCCTGGCCCAGGTCGACGCCAAGGAAGCCGGCGACGACGAAGCGATGTACTACGACGCCGACTACATCCGCGCGCTGGAATACGGCATGCCGCCGGCCGGCGGCTGCGGCATCGGCATCGATCGCCTGATGATGATCATCACGGATTCGCCGAACATCCGTGACGTGCTGCTGTTCCCGCACTTGCGCAAGGAAGACTGATCGTTTGATTGGTTGAAGGGATAAGAGGAAGGGGCGCCGCGGCGCCCCTTTTTCATTCGCTGCGTTGGCTCATGCACGTCGCCCCTGCGAAGGCAGGGGCGACGGTTTTACGGCCAACTCAGCGAACGACGCGGTAGCAGGGCACGTACTCCTTACCCGGCAACTTCATCCTGCTCTGCTCCACGAAGGACTGCAGCAAGGCATCCATCGGCGCCATGATCTCGGCTTCGCCATGGATCTCGAACTTGCCGAACTGCTCGATCGCCCGGATCCCCTCTTCCTTCACGTTGCCCGCCACCACGCCCGAGAACGCGCGGCGCAGGTGCGCGGCCAGCAAATGCGTTTCCTGGTTCTTGTGCAGGGACAGGTTGCGCATGTTCTCGTGGGTCGGGCGGAACGGGCGCTGGAATTCGGGGTCGATGCGCAGGCCCCAGTTGAAGTAGTAGGCGTCGCTGCGCGACTTGCGGAATTCGCGCACCTGGCGGATACCGGTGTGCATTTCCTTGGCCACCGCTTCCGGATCGTCGACGATGATCTTGTAGCGTTTCTGCGCGGCCGCACCCAGCGTCAGGCCGATGAAGTTGTCGATCTGTTCGAAGTACTCGCGCGCGGTGGCCGGGCCGGTGAACACCAGGGGGAAAGGCACGTCGGCATTCTCCGGGTGCAGCAGGATGCCGAGGATGTACAGGATCTCCTCGGCGGTGCCGGCACCGCCCGGGAACACGACGATGCCGTGGCCGGTGCGGACAAAAGCCTCCAGGCGCTTCTCGATGTCGGGCATGATCACCAGGTCGTTGACGATCGGGTTCGGCGATTCCGCCGCGATGATGCCCGGCTCCGAGATGCCGAGATAGCGCCCGCCCTGCAGGCGCTGCTTGGCGTGGCCGATGGCGGCGCCCTTCATCGGGCCCTTCATCGCGCCCGGGCCGCAGCCGGTGCAGATGTCGAGCTCGCGCAGGCCGAGCTGGTAGCCGACGTGCTTCGAATAGTTGTACTCGATGCGGTTGATCGAGTGGCCGCCCCAGCACACCACCAGGTTCGGGTTGCGCTGCGGCTGGATCACGTTGGCGTTGCGCAGGATGTGGAAGACGGCGTCGGTGATGCCTTCCGGACGCTGCAGGTCGAAACGCGGGTTGTCGGTCACCTCGAAGTTCACGTACACGATGTCGCGCAGGACCGCGAACAGGTGCTCGTGGATACCCTTGATCATCTTGCCGTCGACGAAAGCGTGGGCCGGCGCGCCGCGGATGTCGAGCTTGATGCCGCGCTCGCGCTGGATGATCTTGATGTCGAAGTCCTTGTAGCGTTCCAGGAGTTCCTTGCCGTCGTCGATGGAACTGCCGGAATTGAGCACCGCCAGCGCGCACTTGCGGAACACCTGGTACAAGCCGCCCTGGCTGGTATCGAGCAGCTTGGCCACCTCGGCCTTGGACAGGACTTCCAGCCGGCCTTCCGGCGAAATCAGGGTATCGACAACGTCGTAAGTCATGTTCGCTTTCCTTTTCTCTTCTGGTAATTCATGTGGCATTTCCACCAATATACGTCAACTCGCCAAGACTTTGCGTCCCGCTAGGCGTCATGCACGACCGCATCAATATGGCTTCCGGAAAAAGTTGCCAGATAGCGCAAAATTTCCACTAAAATGCGACGCTATTGGCCAGCGTCCATACCCTGGACGGATGAGCCTTTAAGAACCTATCCCTACCAGGATAGTTCTGAGACACCATTCTTATAAAACGATCTTGGGAGGGAACCGCATGAGCGGTGCAGCTACTTCAACCGCCGACCAGAAGGCGATCCCCGAATTCAGGCAGATCATGGGGCACCCAGCACCGCTGTGGATGCTGTTCATGACGGAATTCTGGGAACGCTTCGCCTTCTACGGCATCCGTTGGGCCCTGGTGCTCTACATCGTCGCCCAGTTCTACGGCGGCCAGGGCGTGGGCCAGGCCGACGCCAACCTGACCTACGGTTCCTACCTCGCGCTGGTATACGCCGGCGCCGTGTTCGGCGGCTACATCGCCGACCGCGTGATCGGCTACCAGCGCTCGATCCTGGTGGGCGCGGCCTTCATGGTGCTCGGCCTGTTCGCCATCACCGTGCCCGACCCCAGCGTGTTCAAGCTCGGCCTGGCCACCATCATCGTCGGCAACGGCATGTTCAAGCCGAACATCTCGACCATGGTCGGCCAGCTGTACGGCATCAACGACACCCGCCGCGACTCCGGCTTCACCATCTTCTACATGGGCATCAACGGCGGCGGTTTCCTGGCCCCGATCCTGACCGGCTTCCTGGCCGAAGGCCTGTCGGCCCAGACCGGCGTGCCGGCCTACAAGGCGGTGTTCTTCGCGGCCGGCATCGGCATGCTGCTGTCGCTGGTGTGGTTCCAGTTCGGCCGCCGCGGCCTGAAAGGCATCGGCGCCGCCACCGGTCCGATGGCCAATCCGGTGCGCGTCATCAGCGTCGTTATCGGTTCCTTCATCGTGATCCCGGGCGTGTACTTCCTGCTGCAGCTGGGCGCCGAAAAGCTGCAGGGCATCCTGACCGTGCTGTTCATCGCGCTGGCCGTCATGCTGCTGGTCGAAGGCTTCCGCAACGGCAAGGTCGCGCGCGACAAGGTCATCGCCATGCTGGTGATCTTCTTCTTCAACGTGATGTTCTGGTGCTTCTTCGAACAGGCCGGCAGCTCGTTCACCTTCCTGGCCGAGAACATCGTGCGCCGCGACTTCGGCAACTGGACCTTCCCGACCGGCTGGTTCCAGTCGGTGAACACGCTGGCGATCATCGTCTGCGCGCCGATCGTGGCCGCGGTCTGGGTCATGATGGGCCGCGCCAACCCGTCGATCCCGCGCAAGTTCGGCCTGGGCCTGATCTTCAACGGCCTGGCCTTCCTGCTGCTGATGTTCTCGCTGCAGCAACTGGTCGGCGTCGATAACAAGATCCCGTTCTGGACCCTGTTCATGGTCTACGTGATCCAGTCGATCGGCGAGCTGTGCCTGTCGCCGATCGGCCTGTCGATGGTGACCAAGCTGGCGCCGACCCGCCTGGTCGGCCTGGGCATGGGCGGCTGGTTCCTGTCGACCGGCATCGGCAACAACCTGTCGGGCATCTTCGCCAGCGTGGTGTCGGGCCATTCGGGCATGACGGTGGCCTCGGCGCTGTCGGGCTACACCTTCGGTTTCTGGGCCCTGATCGGCTCGGGCGTGCTGCTGTTCCTGGTGGCGCCGCTGATCCAGAAGCTGATGCATGGCGTGAAGTGATGCTGCGCTCTGCATGATGCAGAAACGGCGGCCCGCGGGCCGCCGTTTTTCTTTAGGCGCCACCCTCCATGGCCCGCCGCATGTCCGCCATCTCGGCCTCGATCCAGGCCCGGAAGCGCTGTACCTTGGGCATCGCCTCCTTGTGCGGATTGGCGAGGAAACGGTAGCCGTAGTGGTACGGCGCGCTGCGGCAGGCGACCACGCGCAGCAGGCCGGCCTGGATGTCCTGGAAGGCGATCCCGTAGGGCACCAGTGCGATGCCTTGGGCCGCCACCGCGGCCTGTGCCAGCACGCCCCAGTGGGTATAGGTGCGCGAGAAATCGTAGTCGCCGCTCAGGGCGCGGTTTTCCTTGAGCAGCTGCAGCCAGCCCTCCGGACTGCGTTCGCACAGCAGCGGGAAGCGCGCCAGGTCGCCGAGGCCGAGGGCGGCCTGGCCCTCGGCCAGCAGCGACGGGCTGTAGACCGGCACCAGCCTCTCATGGAACAGCAGCGCCGGATCGCCGTCCTTGACCGGGCCATAGCGGATCGCCACGTCGATGCTGTCATCCTCGAGGTCGACCGGGGTGTCGTTGGAATCGATGCGCAGGTCGAGTTCCGGATACAGCTTGGTGAACCTGGGCATGCGCGGCACCAGCCACTTGATCGCGAACGAATGCGTGGTCGAGATGCGCAGCACCGCCTCCTCGTCGCCGCGCTGCAGGGCGCCGACCTTGGCGCGCAGGTCGCCCAGCATGCGCCCGACCGCGACCGCCAGTTCCTGGCCCTTGGCGGTCAGGGCGATGTGGCGCGGGTGGCGCACGAACAGTGGGAAGCCGACCGCATCCTCGAGGTGCTTGACCTGCAGGCTGACCGCGGCCGGGGTCTTGTGCAGTTCGCGCGCGGCCAGCTTGAAGCTGCCCCAGCGCGCCGCGCATTCGAAGTCGATGAGTCCCGACAGGCTGCGCAGCGGCTTCATGCGGTGTTGGCCAGCAGGTTAAAGCATAAGATTTTCTTATTCATGGACCTTATTTTTCTTGTTTGAAGAATTGCCAACGTGAATGGAAAATATAGCCGATTCACCAAGCAGTGTCATGCATTAAGGAAAACTCATGTCCAAGAACGTTCTGGTGATCGGCGGTACCCGTTTCATAGGCAAGCTGCTGGTCCAGCGCCTGGTGCGCGCCGGCCATCGCGTCACCATCGCCACCCGCGGCTATGCACCGGATCCCTTCGGCGCGCGCGTCGATCGGGTGCGTGTCGACCGCCGCAACGAACTGGCGATGCGTAAGGTATTCGCCGCCTGCGCCCCGTTCGACATCGTGTTCGACCAGATGTGCTACAGCCCGCTCGACGCGGCCATCGCCGTGCGCACGCTGGCCGCCAAGGCCGGGCGCTACGTGCTGACCTCGACCATCGACGCCTACCGCGTGCTCGGCCACGGCCATGCGCGGCCGCTGCGGGAAGGCGACCTGGCCGTCGACGCCCAGCCGATCGACGGCGCCTACCCCTGGCACGACCCGGCGCGCGCCACCGCATGCTATGTCGCCGGCAAGCTGCAGGCCGAGGCCTACCTGGTGCGCGACGGCTCGCTGCCGCTGGCCACGGTGCGCCTGGCGCACGTGCTGGGCGGCCCCGACGACTTCACCGGCCGCCTGGCCCACTATGTCGACCTGGCGCGCCGCGGCGCCACGCTGGATTATGCGCACGAAGGGGCGCAGCTGTCCTTCATCGACCCGCACGCGGCGGCCGATTTCCTGTTCTGGACGGGGATGCAATCGTTCACCGGGGCGGTGAACGCGGCCAGCGACGGCGGTTTGTCGGCGGCGCAGCTGTACCGGCGCGTGGGCGCCGTGCTGGATACGCCCGTGCGCGTGCGCCGCGCCGCGCCCGGGGTGGAGCCGGGGCGGCTGTCGCCCTTCGATTTGCCGGGGGCGATGGTGCTGGATACCTCACGCGCGAAGGGGCTGGGGTACCGGTTCGGGCATGTGGAGGATTGGATCGACGATACGATCCGGCAGCATGATTTGGCGTTTATCTAAGCGCCAGCAGATGCACGTCGCCCCTGCGCAGGCAGGGGCCCAAGTTCTGCTCGCGCTGTCGAGATGCGTGCAACTTGGGTCCCCGCCTCCGCGGGGACGACGTTTACAGGCAGGCGGTCCAAAGGAGCTTAGCGCTTCGCCTTCTCCCGACCCACCCAATACAGCAGCACGCAGATCGCCGCATACGGCAATACGGACAGCACGTCCGCATCCACCCCGGCAAAGAAGGGATTCACCGCCTCCGCCCACCTGGTCATCCTGGTATCGAAGTCGGTCAGCACCCCCGCCGTGATCGCGATGATGATCCCCGCCAGCGCACCGCCGGCGATGTAACCCGACGCCAGCAGCGTGCCCGAGCTGCGGTCGCCCGCGGCCTGCATCTCCTCCGCGTTCAGGTCCTTGTACTGCGGCAGCGTATTGTTGCGGCGATCGACCATCCAGCGGATCACGCCGCCGATCGCGATCGGCAGGGTCGAGACCAGCGGCAGGTACACGCCCACCGCGAACGACAGGGCGTTGACCCCGGCCATCTCCAGCACCACGGCAATCATCACACCGAACACCACCAGGGTCCAGGGCAGCTGCTGGTCGAGGATGCCCTTGATGATGTAGGACATCAGCACGGCCTTGGGCGCGTCGTATTTCTTGACTTCCGTGCCGTCCGGACGGGTGTGGTACTGGCCGTTGATGCCCGGGTCGACCAGGTAGGCGACCGAACCGTCGTCGCGTACCAGGTACTTCCCGGCCGGGCCGTTGACGGCATCCTGCTTCTGCCAGACTTTATAAGTGGCGTGATCCGATTCCGCCTGCGGACCCTGCAGCTGGGCGCTGGCGGTGAGCGTCGCGGGATCGACCTTGACCTGCGCCAGTTGTGGCGAGACCTTGGCGGCCGGCATGTAGACGGTGCCGGCGTCGTTCAGTTTCAAGAGGATCGGGCCCAGGATCAGCGCCGAGGCCAGGGCGCCCGCCAGGATCGCATACTGCTGCAGGCGCGGCGTCGAGCCGACCAGGAAACCGGTCTTCAAATCCTGCGACGTGGTGCCGGCATTGCTCGCCGCGATGCAGACGATGGCGCCGACCGACAGCGCGGTCACGTAGTAGCGCCCGCCGGTCCAGCCCATCAGCAGGAAGATCAGGCAGGTGAACAGCAGCGTCGCCACCGCCATGCCCGAGATCGGGTTCGACGAGGAGCCGACTTCGCCGGTCAGGCGCGAGGACACGGTGGAGAACAGGAAGCCGAACACCAGGATCAGGAGCGCGCCCAGCAGGTTCATGTGCAGCGGCGTGGCGAAGGTGATCACGGCGATGATGCCCAGGCAGCCGATCAGCACCCATTTCAGCGGAATGTCCTGGTCGGTGCGCAATGGTCCGCCACCCCGGGGTGTATCTGCGCCGGAAGCTTTTTTAAAACCCGACAATCCACCCTTCAAGCCATTCCAGATGGTCGGCAGCGAACGCACCAGGCTGATGAGGCCACCCGCGGCCACCGCCCCGGCGCCGATGTAGAGCACATAGGCGCTGCGGATGTCGTCCGGGCCCATGTCGCGGATTAATATCGTCCCCGGCGACAGCGGCACGCTCAAGGCATCGCCGAAGAACTTGATCATCGGAATCAAGAGCAGATAGGACAGCACGCCGCCGGCCGCCATCGTCATCGCGATGCGCGGACCGATGATGTAGCCGACACCGAGCAGCTCGGGCGAGATCTCGGCGCCGGCCGAACCGGCCTTGAGCGGTGCGCCGAACACGAAGTTGACCGTGTCCTTCCACAGCTTGAGCGAGATGCTCAGCACCTTGTACAGCAGGCCCAGGCCGAAGCCGCCGAAGATGATGATGGCCCGCTGGCGCGCGGCCCGGTCCTCGTCCGAACCCTCGGCACGCACCTCGCCCGCCGCTTCGCGCGACGAGGGCGTGGCGGCCGCTTTCAGGACCTCCGCGCAGGCCGTGCCTTCCGGGTACTTCAGTTCGCGGTGCTGGTCGACGATCATGGTACGGCGCATCGGGATCATCATCAGGATGCCCAGCAGGCCGCCCAGGATACCGACCAGCATGACGCGCGAGATCTCCAGGTCGAAGCCGAGGATCATGATGGCCGGCATGGTCACGCCCAGGCCGAAGGCCAGCGATTCGCCGGCCGAGCCGGCGGTCTGGGTGATCGAATTCTCGAGGATGGTCGATTCGCGCCCGCCGGCCTTCTTGGCCAGGCCGAACAGCGTGATCGCGATCACCGCCACCGGGATCGAGGCGCTGACCGTCAGGCCCACCTTCAGCACCAGGTAGAGCGAGGACGCGCCGAAGACCATGCCGAGCACGGTGCCCATGAGCAGCGCGCGCAGCGTCATTTCGGGGAGGTGCGCGGCGGCCGGGATGTAGGGCTTGACGGCAGGCGGTGTCGGATCGTAGGGCATCAGCGTCCTTCAGGGAGATACAATGGTGCAGAGGCAAAAGTACTGGTCGACAGCACCATAGGGATTGCCTGCCGGACCTTGAAACCGTGACTATCGCACATGCCGTAGTGGAAGAAAAGCGGATTATAATTTTCCCTTCCCCGTCCTGACAGGCGGGCTTATGGTCATTCTGGCCACATAAGGAATCTGTTTTGGCAAGTACAAACAAGCCCGCGCAAAAGCGCGCAAATGCCCCCCGCGGCGCAAACCGCATCCGCGGTTTCATTCTCATCGTCCTCGCCCTGGTCGTTTTGTTCGTGGCAGGCGTGGCCGGCTACGTCGTGTTCCGCGTCCTGCCGAACGTGCCGGCGCTCGACGCCGTCACCGACTACCGGCCGAAGATTCCTCTTCGCGTCTATACAGCAGACAAGGTACTCATCGGTGAGTTCGGTGAAGAGCACCGCGATTTCGTCCCGATCAAACAAATCCCGGACCTGATGAAGAAATCGCTGCTGGCGATCGAGGATGCCCGCTTCTACGAGCACGGCGCGATCGACTTCCAGCGCGGCATCGGCGCGGTCGTCTCCAACCTGCGCCACGGCTTCGGCGCCGGCGGCGGTTCCACCATCACCATGCAGGTGGCGCGCAACTTCTTCCTGTCGCGCGAAAAGCATATCGGCCGCAAGGTCAACGAGATCGCCCTCGCCTACAAGATCGAGGCCGCCCTGTCCAAGGACGAGATCCTCGAGCTGTACATGAACCAGATCTACCTGGGCCAGCGCGCCTACGGGTTCGCCAGCGCCGCCCGCGCCTACTTCAACAAGGACCTCGACCACCTGACCGTGGCCGAGATGGCGATGCTGGCCGGCCTGCCGCAGAACCCCTCGCGCCACAACCCGGTCGCCAATCCGAAGCGGGCGCGCGAGCGCCAGCACGCGGTGCTGGGCCGCATGCGCGCCCTGAACTACATCAGCGAAAGCCAATACCAGTCGGCACTCAGCGAACCGCTGCGCGTGAACACCCGCGGCCAGGAATTCGACACCCATGCCGAATACGTGGCCGAACTGGCGCGCCAGGCCGTCTACAACCAGTTCAAGGAAGAGGCCTACACCCGCGGCATCAAGGTCTACACCACGATCCTGAAGGCCGAGCAGGACGCCGCCTACGCCTCGGTGCGCCGCAACGTGATCGCCTACGACCAGCGCCACGGCTGGCGCGGTCCGGAAGGCCGCATCGAGCTGCCGTCCGACCCGACCGAACGCGAAGACGCCATCACCGACGCCCTCGGCAAGCGTCCCAGCAGCGACGGCCTGGTGCCGGCGGTGGTGCTGTCCGCCACCTCGAAAACCGTGCGCGTCGAGACCGAGGACGGCGACACCATCGACCTCACCGGCGCCGCCGTCAAGTTCGCAGCCGCCGGCCTGTCGTCCAGCGCCAAGGAAGCGCTGCGCCTGACCCCGGGCGCCATCGTGCGCGTGGCCAGGGACGCCAAGGGCAACTGGTCGATCACCCAGGTGCCGCAGGTGGCCGCCGCCTTCGTGGCGATCGATTCCGGCACCGGCGCCTACCACGCGCTGGTCGGCGGCTTCGACTACAACTTCCAGAAGTTCAACCACGTGACCCAGGCCTGGCGCCAGCCGGGTTCCGGCATGAAGCCCTTCATCTACTCGGCCGCCATCGAGAAGGGTTATTCGCCGGCCACCCGCATCCTCGACGCCCCGCTCGACATGCCGGGCGAGGACGCCGGCAAGACCTGGTCGCCGCAGAACGACGACTTCAAGTGGGACGGTCCGATCACCATGCGCGAAGCCCTGGTCAAGTCCAAGAACGTGGTCTCGGTGCGCCTGCTGCGCGCGGTCTCGGTGCCCTTCTCGCATGAATTCCTGGGCAAGTTCGGCTTCGACCTGAACCGCCAGCCGAAGAACTTCACGCTGGCGCTGGGCACCGGCTCGGTCACCCCGCTGCAGATGGCCGGCGCCTACGCGGTGTTCGCCAACGGCGGCTACCAGGTCCAGCCCTACCTGATCGCGCGCATCGAGGATGCCGACGGCAAGCTGATCCAGGAGACCAAGGCCCCGGCCGCGCCCACCGAGGAGCAGCGCGTGCTCGACGCCCGCAACGCCTTCATCACCGACAGCATGCTGCGCGACGTGACCCGCTACGGCACCGGCGCCGCGGCCGCCAAGGCGCTGGGCCGCAGCGACATCGCCGGCAAGACCGGCACCACCAGCGATGCGGTCGACGGCTGGTTCTCGGGCTACGGCGGCAACGTGGTGGCGGTGGCCTGGATGGGCTACGACGACCCGCGCTCGCTGGGCGGGCGCGAATTCGGCGCCACCCTGGCCCTGCCGATCTGGATCGACTACATGAAGGTGGCGCTGGCCAAGCGTCCGGAAGAAGCGCGTCCGGAACCGGAAGGCCTGG
>Ga0265798_10005959_pt1 | contig 16175 bp, 24 predicted proteins | sample P3T30metagenome_FD_192430 | JGI IMG/M metagenome (GOLD analysis project Ga0265798, IMG submission 192430) | Plant litter microbial communities from East Loma Ridge, Irvine, California - P3 T30 | ecosystem: Environmental > Terrestrial > Plant litter > Unclassified | place: USA: California... | reverse complement strand
CTACTTGATGGTCTCCGAAGGTGTGACAGCGACAGTCGCCTCTACAATACCTGCTCCAAGCCCTGCAAGCATCGTTCTACCGGGACTGAGCTTGCCCTGCTTGTCAGCTCTCTCGCCAAAAGACTCTACTCACCTCTGGATCTCGTAATAGCTCCTTGATTGAGTCATAAGTCATAAAGCGTACCCCCGCTTTCAGACCGTTTCCGACCACCAAAGCACCACATCCTGAATACAACGCAGTGACTCCTCCGGTTCTTAGCGTATTCCTGACGATGGAAACGACTCCTTGCTTCTGCTACGGTCAACGCGCGCTCTCTCGAACAGTTCTTGCTGCTCACCTCGCCTACTCCTGATCTCGAAAATTGTGCTTTCGTCTTGACGAACTCGGCGGGGTAGGTGATGAAGCCTTCGACTGCTCCAGCGACGATACCAGCTCCGAGAGACTCCGCTTGTGTAGGTTTTCTGCGTGTGTTCATAGTAAATTGTTGTCCAGAAAGAAAAGTAGTCTAGAAATAGTGCTGATAAACGTATATATTTATTACCCGAATGATGCGGAATGTGTTTTCCCGGCACTAATCACCGCGGACTTGTTGTCCCCGTCGCCATTACCCGGCTATAGTTCGATATCTTAAAGCTTACGATGACATAGTATGAGCTCCCAGAACGCGCCAAGTACAAGTAACCGCTATCCACCATGGCTGGGTGGTGAGTCGATACTTCGGAGACAGCTCGACTCCGCTAATGAACAGGTGCCGCTGCGATGGCGGCAGTGGTCTTTACGCATCCCGTCGATCAAACGAAAATCCGATCGCAGCTTCAGAGGTCCCAGATATCTATGCTCGGTATGGCCAAGAAGACAATTAAGACGTCGTCGGTCCTGGGGCTGTGGGAAGGCTTGACTGGTAGTTTGCTTCGGCAAGCTACATATGGGGCTGCACGTTTTGGGATCTATGCGGAATTGAAGGAGCGGGACATCCGAAAAAAGCGGAAGGGGAGTTTAGTGCTGAACGGAGCCATTGCCGGAGTAGTGAGCGGAATAGTAGGAGCTCCAGCCGGTGTGTATCTTTGCCCTCAACCTACGAGTCAATGCTGATACTTCGAAGAGCTAGTCATGGTGCGCATGTGCGCCGATGGCACGCTGCCACCTAGTCAGCGATCAGGATACAAGAACGCCATTCACGGTCTATATAGCATATGGCGGCAGGAAGGCCTAGCTCGATGTTTTCGGGGCGTCCAGTTGACCCTTGCGCGTAGTGTGGTCATGAACGCGAGCCAGCTGTCCTGGTCAGTCATCTGCATTACACTCTGGGCCCGGAACTGATCTTGTTAGTTACGACGTCATAAAGAAACGCCTACTTCAGACAGGTCATTTCTCAGATACGGCACCTCTGCATCTGTTGACAGCGACGCTGGGTGGTACGGTTGCGGTGACAGCATGTGCACCAATCGATGTCATGAAGTCACGTGTGCAGGCATCCGCCAACTCCGTGAGTGTTGTGAATCGATGTCACGGTAAGCTGACGAGCAGGTCCCAAGTCAAGTAATCGCAGATGCCCTCAGAAAGGAAGGGGTTTCGGTTCTCCTCAAAGGGTGGGTCCCAGCTTGGTGGCGTATGTTCCCAACAACGACTCTCACCTTCATGTTCCTGGAACAACTGAAACGTATATACGCCGTCAAGCCGGTATGGTAGCTCATGCATGTCCTGTAATTTCCGTAATACAACCCTATCAAAGACTCAAATCGAGTCGTGGTGACTGTTGATATCGTGGTCGTTTCCGCCTAGACCAAGAAACCCGTAAATGTTATCCTGAGACCCGGGCCAGGTTTGAGACCAATTGCCCAGATCAAATGATGCATTCGGGTCCATGATGGATTGATCGGTCGAACCTTGAGCGCCAAAAGACCTGACATGTCAGCGTGGGGTATAAATCCGTGACGCCGGGAACGAACCTAATGATGGCGTCAAGATCCAATCCAGGATCCATCCCATGGTCCATGACTTGACTCGATACCGATCGTGCCGTCGTATCTTCACTGACTCCGAGTTTCGACATGAGACCTGATATAGATTGATACATCTTCATGACCCCGGGATTTGTAGCCGAGTTCTCTCCGAGCCCCTCGATGCAAGCCTGCAGTAGCTGATTCGCCTCCGAATGCAGAGTGCGCTGAGCAGCTATCCTGACGTGAATTGTAGCCGCCACAAAGGTTGCGTATGACTGAGGTCAGTCGATTGTGCTGCGACTGTATGGATCGACGTACAATGAGGTAGGGCGCTCTGGCCAAGGAGAAGGCGCCTCGATACCTTTTAAGCAGAGCAGTGGTGTTTTTGGCAGCTTCCTCGCAACGAGACCAGCATGTAGTCACGACAGACGTGTCCGGAGACGCTGCAGTCTCGACGAATGGCCGATGAAGGAGGATGACCAGCGTGTGATACACCATACTGTTCGTCAGCCCTGACGTCAGGCTTTCTTTGCACTTACTGCAATGACAGCACATGGGGTGGAGGGACAGATGAAGTGTGATCGAAAGGATCAAACCTAATCTCAACTGGTACGATCCTTTTCCAGTCATCAAGGCTCTTTGACAACTTGGCCAACCGACCAGCCTGACGACTAGGAAGCGATTTCTCCGCATATATTTGGGTGATGATTCGGCCCTATGGTCAACTACCTGATGTCGTGATAGACTCACCATGACCACCGACAGAGAGCAATACGCGGTGAAGGTACTGATTGCTCGAGCGGGAGCACCTGGGTACCCCTGTATGCCTGGGAAAGCATAAGGTGTCCAGAGCTCCTGTTCTTCGTACCAATCCAGGAAACGATGAGGTATGCGAAGGCGAGACTCATCGAATGACACTGGTCTTCCTTGATATAGCGAAATGATCTTGTCGTAGGCTACAGTCGGTATATGCTTGGCAGTGTTAACCTGTACTCACTGAATGCTGCCCAGACGATGCGCCGTCTTAGCTCAATCTCTTCTGGTGCTAGCTTGGCACCATTCTCATGAGTCGTCGTGTCGTGGTTGAGACCTTCGATCAGCCAGGCTCATCTGGAGCGAACTTACCTAAATCATAGATCATCTGAACCGCAATGCCATGATATGACCATGCGGCACTCTGATGACCGAGTGCGAACATGCTACTGCTCAGAAGCAGCATCGCTTGTACGGTAGGTATGGTGGATTGGTCCAGCGCGGTCCCTAAGAGCTCTTTGGCTCTGCGGAGGAACCGGTTGCCAGCCGTCTTTTGATTCGAAGGATCGTCGTAGACCTCGACACGGTTCGAGAATTTGGAAACGGAATAGTACATCGCGTTGAGGAGGAGATGCGAGAAATAGGGTCCGCCAGTAGCCATATCACGAGTGAACACTATGCGTCAGTCGTTCACTAGGGCAGTCGACTTACATGGCCGATACGATATCAAAAATGCAAAGTGTTGCCGATTCCAATGAAGAGCTAACAGGTGCATTGCCAGGTCTGGAGGCACGCCATCGACTTTTCGTCAATACTGCATTCTGACTTGTCCGACTCAGGGTACTTACAGTCCAGCTTCCCGGAAGCAAGATTCAAGATCTCCATGTGCCTTTCCTCTGCAGCTCTGGCTGTCGCTGTCTCTTTCAAGCTGGATTCAGACAGCTGTATAGAGGGACTCGATACATAGCCATGGTCATGGCTTTCGAACAAGGCGGATGTGGGACCGTGAGCTACAAGACGCCTACTGTCAGCTACCACTCGTGATGAATGACTTACCCAGTGGTGTCGTAGATGTATTGATCGCCAGATGGCGTGTTGAAAGCTGCCCCTGCATCGTCGTTGCCCTCATCACTCGCCGGCTCATCGATGGATGCATTGGGGTTCAAGCTTCTGCTGCCACTAGCGTGTGCATTTGTTGAGTCGGTCTGACGCCATGTGCGGAGCGCCTCGGTAGTATTAGCTGACTGGCCAGAAGCAGCACGCAGGAGGTCCTCAAGCTCGTTAACTTTGCTTTGCAATTGTTCAATCTGGTCGTGAGTAGGCCTGGGACATGAGTTACCACGGAATGCAAAGTATGCGACACTGACCTCGGTTTCGTCTGTCTGACGGCAGGTACACACTCCCTTGCAGCTTTGCGACAATTCCCACATGGATCTTCGAGATCACATTTCATCTACGCTATCAGGCCTAAGAACGGAACTTGACTTGCCTTTCGACGAAAACAGTATTCGCATGCTTTTCTGTCCCTCCTACTCACCACGGAGCTGGAGCGCTGGTTCCTTGTGGGGCTCATCTGGGCCTAGTCAGGATGTGTCCGCTAAAGATAGTGTATGGTGAGATAGACGCTAACGATGATACGGAAACGAGAGTCCGAGCCTCGGGATATTTAGGTCCGTTACAAAGGTACATTTTAAGTGGCAGGGTCATATACAAATTTGAACTACAGCTACTACAGCTACAAGATAATAGATCCCTCCATCAGACGTCGAGCAGTACGATAAACGCTGCCGGAAATGATTTCTGGCATAGGCCCACTGCAATCTGCCCGCCCAGTAACTACCATGCTTCCTCCAGCATGACCGATGACCACTGCCTCCTTGCCCTGCACAATCGAATTCACCACGGAGCCTGGAACTGCCGAGGCAGCGCCAACACAGACCGCGCCCGTCATTTGAATAGTAGGGTGAGGCTTGCCCATCGAAAAGGCCCGTATGATGATATCGTTTTCGAGATCTGGGCTTGGACCAACTAGGGCGATTTTGGGAGTTCCCATACATCGAGCAGCGTCCACCAAATTGGTTGCTAGACCCATCTTGATACTGGCCAGAGCTCGGATCATCATCAGGTCTGCAACAAGTACGGGATGCGATAACTCGGCGAGAGTGACGGTGTGATCGAGTCCGACTTGGTCCAGTGGCACAAATACAAATGGGTTGGCGGCATCGATACAGCTGAGCGTGATTATACGGCCATCTGGTAGCTGAACTGAATCGACAGGTGATCCAGTGGGTAAAAGCTGACCCGTCATCGAGCCGGCGGGATCCATAAAGTCGAGCCTAAGAGCTGCTCCCTTTCCGCTTACACCATCAAGACTCAGATCTCCGTCCTCGCAAGGAATTTGACCATGCGTCGGGAATGTCGAGTGGACGAAACGATCCGTGTTGACACTGGCTATATCAACACTGCTCTTTCGAGGGTCATAGATGTCACTCACTTTCGAATCCTGACCGTGACTTCCTGTAGATGGTTTCCGTCAACTTTGACAAGTCCTTCCCTGTGAGGTCAGACTTATTGCCGATACGACGAGGAACGACTTACTCAACGGCGAAGGGTCCAACACCGGCAGCCATGTTTCCGCAATTTCCTGTAAAGTCGAGCTCCGTTCCGTCAACAGGCACTGGCAGGTCAGCGGGCGGCACAAGCAAGTAGAATGATAACTGACCTTGGCAGAACAGATAGTCCACATCTGCTCGGGAGTCTGCCGAAGGGCTGATGATTCCCACTTTCGACTGAGTACTCGATCCTCCTCCAACTCCGTTCAGCTGTTTGTGAAATGGGTCAGGCGAGCCCATCGCCGCGAGGAGAATGGGTCCCCAAAGTCTTCTATCCTCCGGGAGATCCGACAAGTGAACAAAGATGCCTTTTGAAGACCCAGCTCTCATGAGCACAGCCCGAAGTTTGCGACGTTGCGTATATGAGCTGAGCTCGGGTGGGGGCGAGGGTGTAGTAATGGCAGTCGATGCGATATCGTAATCATCTGATCGCGAAGATGAGCTGGATTGATGAGCAGACATCATGGTGCAAGTTCTGAGGCAGCATGGCCAATACCAGCGACTCTCTTATACTTCCAACCCACCGACTAGCGACACGGACTGATGCACTCCGTTGCAAGTGAGGGGCCGTTTTCCGGAGTTCGGGAAGCCGCAAGCGAGTGTAGCGGAGTCTGACTAGTCTCACGGACTAGGGCAAGCCTCTCGCATGTCGGAGTAGGATTGACGGACGGATGCATCGTCAAAATGAACCGAATATGAACAATGAGAGGTGTACGACTGCAGTATCGAATCAGATGTTTCCTTGTAGGCAGGATGAATTAGGGTTAATGGGCTTTCAATGTGGCACTTTTGCGGCGTTGTTCACTGGTTTCCTTGTCGGCACCCAGATCCCTATGTCGCGAGCAAGGACGGGGACAATTAACATACTAGTCGCTTGGCCTTCAAAGATGACTCAAGCATATACATGATCAAGGAAACGCGTCTAGAACCTATATAAAACCCTGCTGAAACAACTTTGCCTTCTTTCATCTACTCTCTGTCTACTCATCCTCCTCGATACCGATGTGGGTAGTCTTGAACTTCCTCGCAGGAACGTGTCGCTGGAACATGATATCGATCTCTCTGTAGGACCTTCGCTGTCAGCGCCCGTATAAGCTATGATAAACGATTACTCACCTGTTCTTGTATTCAGGTAGGAAGAAGTATGCGACAATGAGACAGAAGAGAGCGGTACCACCCCAAACGAAACCACATTTACCACCGACTGCTTGTAAGCTTTGGAAGAGAGAGCAGAGACGATTGACTTACGGTTTCCACCGGTAGGGTTGAGCATATAAGATCCCACTTTCGAATCAGCGACCGCATCCTAATGTCAGAGTAGGGAGAACTTACAGAAAATGCATGGGATGTTGATGATGTAGTAAGATGCTCGGCCAACACCAGTCGTTAGAGGTCGGAGACGGATAGCGGAAGTCTCGGCAATGACTGCCCAAGAAACAGGAGCGGCGGCGAATGTGAAGATGACGGATACGATCAAACCGAATGCAGCCTGAGCGTTGGATGACGCGGTGGATTTTGGGAAGCAAGCTGCGATACCGAGGGCGAACAGCATGACGACGTTGAATCCAGTTCCCCAGAGGTAAATGGGTCGTCGACCGAAATAGGTGGTGAGGAACCACGAGCCCATAACGAAAATGGCCTGGAGAGCGGAGGTGACAAGGCCGAGGGCGAAAGCGGTATTGGTGTCCATACCAGCCTCTGATCATTAGTCACGCGCTGTATAAGATGTGAACACACTTACGCTCGAAGAAGAAGACGGCTTGGTTGGCAATCAAATTACCGGCCAAATTCTGAGCAGCGTAGATACCGCAAACAATGGCAGTTCGTCGGAGATCGGTTCCCTTGAGAAGTTCCAACAAATTGGGGTTTACGTCGGATTCTCGGTCGATGGTTCGTCGCATCATGGCGACGGACTCCTTGGAATTGATCTGGGATCGTCGACCGAGACGCTCAACGGACTTGGCAGCTTGATCGAGACGGCCTTTTCGGACGAGCCACCATGGTGATTCGGGAGCGAGGAAAATGAGGATAGCGAGAGGAGTGGGGAACATCCATTGTAGAGCGGTGGGGATCCTGAGCGATCAGCGCGGAATACTCAAGACTTCCAAGTTACTCACCTGTACGCAACCGATCCCTCTTTGGCACTGTAGACATAGCTGACTGCTCCGACAATGATAGCTCCAAGAGCCCAGAAAAGTTGTAGGACCTGAGTAGCGGGAGCTCGGAGTCGCATGGGTACGATCTCACTGCAGTAGGCGGGAGCGTTGGCGATGAAGATACCCCAAGGAATTCCTTCTAGAAGCTGCGACAAGAAATAGATGGGGAGCGAGTTGGCGAAGAACATGCAGAAGATGGTGGCATTGAGCATCATCAAACCAGCGATAGTAGCCCATCGGTAACCGATCCAACTCGTAATGGGACCAGCCAAAAAGACACCAATGAGAGCTCCGAGGGGTCCTCCCACTTGAAGAGCCGATTGCCAACTGGTCTCAATGACCATCCCACCGGCCCCATCGGGGATACCGTACTCCTGTCGGAAAGCGGGAAGGGCGACGAAACTACCCATCAAGAAGACACAGTAGGCTTCCATGATCTACGCAATAAGTCTTGAGTTCAAAAGACATTCGAAGAACTTACGATTGTAGACGACATGATGAAAGCCCAGGTACAAGCCATGGGATACGCCTTGACTGCCTGCAAGACAGTCATGTTGTGTTCCATGTTCTCTGCTTCCATGGCATCTGCCCTGAAGTTGGCCTCATCGGACTTGATGTCTCCAACATGCTCGACGTTGTTTTTCTCCGATAGGTGGTGCGGTGCTGTCTCGATTTCGGCAGACATGATGGGCGAGTATCGAATTGTGTGGGGGAACGATTGGGTCTCCCAGCTTCCTACATATATACCCTATGAGAATGGGCAGGGGCGAGGAGTAAAAACGGGTGCTCCGGGAGAAGGGGTCCAAGACCCGGACAAGCGCTGACGATACAAAATAGAACTTGCCGGTTTAGGCGGGGCAAGAACCCACGGCAATGACGACCTGGGAACGAGACGCCGATCATTATTTCCTAATCGGGAGGGAGGGACTATGTTTATTGCGGGCAATCAGGGGCTCAACACTCCGTATATACGCCGTCCTTCTCGCCAAGCTCAGACCTGTCAACGAATGCCCATGTGGAGGCTCAGAATATGCCAATTCCTCAACAACCGGATTTCCGCCGGGTAACCATGCGATACCTTTCTCTGGTCCTGGCCTTTACCGGCTGTGAAAATAGGTTTTGTCAGCGTCAGCTTTTATCGTATAGGCAACAACGGCATAGGGTCGGCGTGTCATGCGAACTCAACGACAAGTCCAAGCCGAGACGGCTGACATTGTCGAGACGATAGGTAGGAGGCATAATAATCAAAATCATACATCGACATATCATAAGATCCTCTGGCCAAGAGATCACGATTCTATAGCTCTGCTCTGAGCCACGTTGACGGCATAGCTACGTATACTTGTTCGCGTCGGCATAGCTACTTGTCCGAGACGGTATAGCTACCTGTCCGAGACGGCTTAATTACTTGGCCGAGACTGTTTTCTCATTTGTGACCTCCAAAGGCTCGTCGGCAGCCGAGACCACGCCGCGCTCTTCGTCTTCGGCCGTCGGCACCCAACTATAAAGTAAGCATGACAATACGAAGCATAAATCGAGGACGGAATTTACGTTTCGGTGTATGACCACCATGCCCTGAGAAGCCCCTGCTTCCAGGCGCCAAAACTGGTAGCTGCTATCATGACTGGTACCACGACGACGAGACCCAACGTTGATGACAAAATCTCGCCGAGTTCTCGATCAACGATGTGTGTTCCGGTCAAGCCAATAACGCAAGCGATCAAAGATCCGAAAGCGTATTTAGTGATTCGCAGCTCGAACGACGGCAGATCCCCAAGCGCAGGGATCAGAGCGGCGCCTTCACCTTCGGACGGACTCTGAGCGCCCAAGTAAGCGGAATGCTGCGAGATGTAGTCGAATCTCCAATTGATGGCAATCTAGCAGGTCAGCACTACTCTGATATCGGAACTTACGAATACTCCAGGTGCACCGATGATGTATAGGTACTGAAATACAGACACAAGAGCTGCAACCCATGAGCTCAGGGCGGTCCACTTCTTGCTTTCTAGTTCGGCGTCTTTGGCTTCTTGAGCAAGTTCTTCGGGTGTCTTACTGTCATGCTTTTTCGCAAAGTGCATGGCGATCGGGAACATGATGGCCGCGATGACTGCCATGAATCCCTGCAATCAGCATAGAACGAAGCGTGAAATCGTCGAGACACTCACCAGATACCCCAACATGATTTGAGAGACTCTCCGGATGCTCATTCTAGGTGCGATGTATTGAGAGACGACAGGCACAATCCAGATAACAGGAAGGATAGTCAACGGGAAGGCGTATCCCATATATACCCCGAGCAAGACGGCAGCGCTAATGAGCGTTGATACGATGATGACATTCTTGCGTTGTCGGATCCAGATTTCGCTATCCTCTGGCACGAGTTCTCTCTGCAGCTTGAACTTAGACTGTTGCGACTTTTCCGTCGCTTTTGGAAAGAGCGGTTTGTATGCGATGGTCCTCGGCAGACTGAGAGTGATGTCCAGCGTCTACTCGTCAGCGAATGGACGTACTACAAAGTGCAGCTTACCTCATACAGACACGCGGATATACCAGCGCCCATCAACAGAGTGAAGAAGGAATCGAGTACTAGCTGACTGGCTAATCTAAACATGGCCATTACCACCCCGGTCACCAGACCCCAAATAGCAAGTCCTGCCAGAATACCTCCAGTCACCACTAATGCCTTGCGAACCCGAGGTCGCTGGATGAATGCCTTGACTGTCGAGACACTCGCCGATATTGGCTCAGACGATGGCGTCTCGGACGATACGAAAGCAGGTCGAGGTAGTGAAGATACGGCTAGATAGGTCTACCTGATCAGCCCGGCAGTAGGAGCGCCACACATCAACTTACGGCCAAAGATCGTTGAGATGCTACGGCTACACCGACAATGGATATGAGGTGGGTTGCGAGCATGCGAGTAGCCGCAGCCCATCTTTCATCTTGAGAGTCCATCGTGTTTGAACTGACAGTTGATGAGTCTGAAAGAACACTGAGAATAGTGGCGATGGTGGAGTATCCCTGAATCCTATTCTCGGTCTTCTTCACCGCTTTACGGCCGAGCACGATTTCGCCATACTTTCTGCGTGAAGTCATGCATCTATCATCGTATACGTACAGACTGAGTCGACGGGCTCTATGCTCTATTATCTATGCTCTAGGTCGCTTTCGGCTACCATCGCCTCCGGCTTCTCCTCCCTGAGAACCGTTGAACCCTCCTCCACCTCCTCCACCACCACCACCCCTTGCTGCACCTCCTCTGCCTCGGGAGCCACCTCGACTAGCACCTCCTCCTCCCCCTCCACGTCCCATTCCACGTCCACCTCCACCACCACCTCCTCCTCGGCCGCCGCCGTTGGGCGCACCCTGACCTGATGAGAAGCCTCCCTGCCTAGCTCCCGATGGTCCGGCAGAAACTCGGAGACCCTTGGTACCCTTCAATCCCATCTTTCCAACGGTCTTGGCTTCCAGAGAAGGAACTTGGCCTCCTTCATCGTAACCTAATACTTCTAGAGCGTACTGGTTACCGTGTTCTACAAGCGTTGTTTTGTCCCAGCCGAGCACTCTCGTTGACGAGTTGTAGTATCCCAACCAAGCTTGGTATGCTTGTGCTTTTGCGGTGTTTGAGACGTGTTTCAGAGCAGCGTTGATTTGTGTTTGAGCAGAAGCGAGAGAAGACGAGGGTAGTGTTGTGGACTGCAGGGGTAGAGCTCGGATGATCGGTAGTCGGAGGAAGTGTTTTTCGAATTCGCCAAGAATCAGGATACCATGTCCCTCTTCTCCAGCCCTAGCTGTTCGACCGAGTCGATGGATGTCTGGTCATTAGCTGGAAGCCTTATATGCTTGGAATATACTCACACTGCTCCTCGTTACTTGGCAAGCCGACCTGGACGACAGCGGTAACACCCTTGACATCGATACCTCGGGCAGTGACATCGGAACTGAATAGAACACCTTCCTTGGCCTCCCTGAATTGTTCCGTCGCTTTGCCCCTGGCGGATTGAGACATTCTAGAGTGGATCTCCCATGTCGGGTAGGAAAGTCCCATATTGGAGAAGATCTCGTTGAATATGCTAGCAGATCGGGCAGTGGGAAGGAAAGCCATGACTATCAGATTAGCGCTGTAAAAAGCGAAAGAAGGTAGAATAATTCACTCTTCAGCGGCCCCTTTGCCTGCTCCCTCTTGAGCACCTCGCTGGTTGCAGCAACGACATCCTTGAAATCAACAACCAAGACTTCCTGCGTGACGTGCTCGTGGGTGTTGTTGGCGTCTTCGGAGAGTGTGGTGATGAATTTGTGACCGGGTTTGAGCGCAACTGAAGCGATCTGGATATTAGACCTGGCCTCCATCTGCATGGTGAGGTCGACTTACCTTTCGGATTCCGTCGGGCACTGTTGCAGTGAAGAGCAATGTTTGACGGTCAACCACTTCTCGGTTTGGGAGCGTACTCAGGATCTTCATCAACTCATTCCTGAATCCCTGGTCTAGGAGTCTGTCGGCTTCGTCCAGAACAAGGGTCGCTAATGGTCAGCCGAATTGAGGTATGATAAGAAAAGCTTACCGAGCTGATCGAATCGGCCCTTGATTCCCTCGTTCTCAATCAAGTCAACCAACCGACCAGGAGTAGCGATGAGGATGTCCGCACTATCACGTCAGCCTCACTATACCTAAACTTGAATGCAAGAGACATACCGCCTGGACTGCAAGTGCTTGACGTCGGTCTTAATGTTGGTACCTCCAATTACGGTCTGAATTCCCAGACCAGTGTCCTTGATCAAGCCTTCTGCGGCAACACCGATTTGTGATGCCAGTTCTCGCGTAGGTGATAGGACGAGAACGCTTGTTGACGACTTGGCGGGAAGACTTGATCGGTTGAGGAGATGGTGGATGGCTGGAATGAGGAAGGCGAGAGTCTTTCCTGTTCCAGTCTTGGCTTGAGCCATTACATCGTGACCTTGTATGGATACTGGGATGGTAGCTCCTTGTACCTATTAAATCAGCAGTACTCGAGCACTTTACAATCTGGCGGTACACACCTCTGAACACGTCTCGAAAGGAATATTCTGCATTAGACGGGGATGTATCGTGGTCAACTCAGCGAATCGCTTGGCAGCATTGGTCGTAACTAGCTGCAAGTCAGCATGATAATCCTGTCGGTGTGGAACACGTACTCCAGCTTCAATATCGGGAACAGTTGAGACCGGCTTGGGCTGACTAGGTTGAACTTGGCTCTGACCATTGCTGGCTCCAGTGTGACTTCCGCGCCCTCGTGCACTGCCACCGCCTCTTGATCCTCTGCTTGCTCCTCTACCAGCTGCTCCTCTTGCTCCATTTAGTACTCGGGACATTATCGATGGTGATACAGAAGGTTAATTGACAATGGAAAAACATCAAAACGCGACTTTCGGAAAAATGCTATCTCTCCATATCTCCACGTGTAATGACGTATCAATCTTAAAGGGTATCTATCTACCTTGGCTCACGGGTTTAGCAGATGATCTCTATAGTCAGCTCGAGTGGTCGTGCCATGAATCAGCTCGGATAGCACGCTTGTATCGCGCATATTGGCTGGAACTGTGGTATCGATTGCAGCCTCGGCGGGGGACGCTCCCTTCTTCCGAATGTCTACAGTACGTTCAGGGTGCCGATCACCCAGGACCATCCTCGACCCAGGTCGGTAAACTCGAATTGAGAATCGTTTGGTCGAAATGTGGTGTAATTCATTCAAGCAACGGTATGGGTCTGCCTCATCCAAAGTTCGTTTCGCTTGAGCTGCTTTGAGATGTGAGGCTGAGCTGGAGTGTTGTTCGAACCTCCTCCAGATTATGGGGCGTATCTCGACACTCCAGAGGGACTGGCTATTGTACTTGTCACACACATATCCATCTTGGACAATGCCAGAACCTCGGCCATCATCGCTGTGACGCTAGATATGTATATTGGTAGAGACATTTGTACCAGCAGATTGGCTTGTTTAAGGCAGTAAGCAGGGCAGACGTCATGTGTACTGCATTTCAATGTTTACTACCCTATTCCGCAAGCCTATTCCGCATCAAGTGGACATCGCTCGGGACGCTGATCAACCTGATATATCAGTGGTTTACTTGAGCGATACTTGAGACAGAGACGTACCTGAATTCCCCCTCGCTTCACTTCGTCTCCATCAGGGAATGGCCGCTTCCAGCCACCATCTCTTGTAGGTGTGGAAAGCCATAGTCGGAGAAGGTGGCGTCTTGGTCTTGGAGGAGCAAAATCGGTATATGCTGTTCTAGCGTGGAAGACGTGTGCTGAACAATTGAGCCAAGTCGGTAGATGTGGACTGGTACTTACTGTCTGCTACGAATTGAATGTCGCCCACGGCGAGTACCATGTGGAGTGACAGACGCTGAGCGACGTCCTCGAGTACTTGAATAGCCTCCAGTTGCTCGGGTGTATGTCCGGGAATCAGGCCAGCCTCGACATGTCGACCAACTGGATATATCAGCCAACTGTCTGTCCATCTGGCACTAGGTACGTACTGGACTTGAGGAAGTATGGATCATATGAAGAAATGACCTTTGCATCATGGTAGTAGAACAGCTGCAACGTCAGGTTTGCAAGTCGATTGTCACCTTGTGGACGTACTGCTTTTTTGACCCATCCTTTCTGTCCCTCCGAGACTTCACCCTTTCGATCAAAGTACCACTCTGGTCGAGTAAAGAGTTCCGCAACATCCGGCCGTTCAGCTTGCAAGGTGTTCCACAGATGATGAGCTGAGACCACGTCACCTTATACGTTAGCGGTAGGCGCGTGCATTGATAACAACTTACTCTCTCCGCCTTCTTGAGCTTTGGCTAGGCATAGGAGGCCAACAATGTCCGCTGCGTCGGTATGGAAGAATTGCCTCGCTGCTGTACTGTAGATTCGGACTTTGTCGATTTGGGTAGGATCGTTACCAATGTCCTTAGGAGATCAGCTTTCAGTGTTAGAGCTGAACAATGCAAACTTACCTTGACATGCCCTAATATATGACCTTTACCGTTCTGACTCAGTGTAACGCCAAAGATTGTTCCGATGGCTAGGTATGTTGCTGCGCTCTGGTGGATAGGCCAACGTTCGACCGGGAGACCTTGAATCAAGGTGAATCCCGATCCGTGGACAACCTGTTCCCTCAATCCTTCCAGAAACTTGACCACAGATGGACTCAGTGGGAAGGTAGACTGTACTGCGTCAGACAGAGTCCCTAACGGGTAGATTTCATGCTTACCTTGTTGATCTGGGGCAGTTCCACACCTCGAGCTTTGAATTCTTCGTACGATTGCTCCAGCTCGGCAATCAGCTCAGGTGTCCATCGATGCTGCCATTTGGATGTATCGTTGATAAAGTCTTCTCGCTTCCAGACTGTAGGTCCAGTGATCTCCTTGGGGAAGGCAGAATACGGAGTCAGCAGCGCTGGGACCGGCTCATGCTGTCCAGAAGTAAATTTCGAAGTCTTGGGAGCGACAGTCTCGGTGAGCGTGAACGTCATGGTGATGCTGCAATTAGTCTTGCATCTTGCTTGAATTATATATAGGTACACATGTGTGCTAGTTCATCATTGAAACTAGTACAAGCACGAACAATGTTGTCGAAAGCACGCAACTGGTGATCATGACATACAAGTTGCAAACGAGAACGCGTCACGTCAACTCTAGCTTACTACCATTTGTCATACCTCAAATTAAGCGCTCTCGTGTATATCATTACATGTATATCCATGAGCTCTACTATATCAATGATGCCCATGCTACCTATGAGGATCCCAGTGAGTCCTGCCCATCAAGAGGAAACTCTCGTACGCTACTCCATCCCCAATTACCGGCTGGAACGTCTGCTGTGAAGCATATGCATTCAATGCATAGCGGTAGTAGCATTCGCTATTCATCAGCTCGTCCAGTACGCCAGAAGATGAACTCACTTGGCAGCAGGACTGATGTATCCTTCACGCATATGCTTCCAACTATTCTCTGCTATACGCTCGACCCACTCTGCATTGGCCGGGTCGAGCAGCTTCTCCATGACTGCCGGTAAATGCTCCTCCAATGGTCGCTTGACTTCGACGACATTCTGCAGAGGATCGTTGTCGTCGGTGATCATCAGGTGGTGGTAATGCTGGATCCACTCTAGTGGATGAGTAACAATGACGGATCGGCATTGTTGTAGATATCTTTTGTGAGCTGACACCATGTGGTCGTAGACTTACTTGAGGCGACCTGAGTAGGCCCATCCCTCGACATGTGCCAGGAATTGATAGGCGCAGTGCTCGGCCGGTGCTTTGATATCGCCATTATGCGCTTTTCGTCCTTCCTCATCTTCATTGACTTTGCCCCAGTCGAGCGATGCGACATCCGACCATGGTTGATTTTCGCTTGCCCTCAGGAGCTCCTGCTTGGTCAGTACTGTATCGTGTGACTAAAGATATTACTGACCCCTCGAACGTCAACCATGGGCACACCTCTCCATAACAGCTTGGGCTCTTTCTTATCCCAACTCGACGTTTCTACCGTTCCATTGACATCAAAGCGTAGTCCCAAGTCTTCCTCGAACGCTTTTGCCTTATCCCTAACCTCAGTGTATGCACCAACTCCCGGTTCAGGCCATGAGAAGAAACCGAAATCTGAGTATCAGTACAGTCAACCTGTAGTTCATAGATGGCGTACCCGGCATGAGCCAAAGATGAGGTTGATCCGC
>Ga0265798_10005957_pt1 | contig 16178 bp, 16 predicted proteins | sample P3T30metagenome_FD_192430 | JGI IMG/M metagenome (GOLD analysis project Ga0265798, IMG submission 192430) | Plant litter microbial communities from East Loma Ridge, Irvine, California - P3 T30 | ecosystem: Environmental > Terrestrial > Plant litter > Unclassified | place: USA: California... | reverse complement strand
TGAGTCTTTGTCCAGCAGCTGTTGCAGTCCTGCTGTTCCTCTTGTGCGGAGCTTCGAGGAACTCTTGTCCCGGGCGTAAATCTGCATGTGATTGACAATCTGCGAGAGGTATCTGCACACCTGGCTTTGTAAAGTGATGACACCAGCAGCTAGCTTGCTCTGATCATCCGATACGGACTGGAATTTGCTATCAGATGGTATTAGCTGCGGAACGGTCTTGGATCGGTTGGGAAACTTACTATTTTTGAGCGAGCCACTTCGGGTCCGCAATCATGCTTTCCAAACATTGCTGAACAGTCGCGATAGCTTGAGGCCTATGGCCCTCATCTCGCTCGGGAAATGTCTTGACGACAGCCGTGAGCCACGAACTGACATAAAAGCCAGTCGCAGCTTGTAGATGCGGGTCTTCTTGAGAAGGCTGCAGATCGAGGTAGCCGACCAAAGATTCAAGAACCATGCGGTAAGGGCCATCGAAAGCTAGTAAATCCACATCGTTGACCCTCTCTCTGACGTCTTCACTCAAGGCATCGCTCACGAGACGATCTAGTCCTGACGACAAATCTGACTGTGAGATATCCAGCCTTTGCCTCATCTTTTTAAGTTGATCTCTAAAGTCGATAACGCCGCATCCGATCGTCGCCATGGTTGTGAGCGCCATGTCTTTGTCGACTACAGAGTGCTTGGTCCCCTGATCATCCACGAGTATGGTTCGCATGCGGACTAAGAACATCTGTAAGAGAACAACAGCAGCTGGCCATTGGTGAGAACCAAGGACGTTACAGAAGTCATCTATGAACAAGTCCAGAAGATTGCGGAATGGTTTGTCGCCCGATTTAGAAGTGTTCGATGCTTTGTCACAAAGTTCCTTCACGATGTATGAGGCTTCAGCGGCAGCCTCCGTGCTTAGTCTCTGAGCTTTTATCGCAGGCGATTCGCTTCCGTTTGCTCTTTTTGAGTTCTTGAGGGGTGCTTGACCAGGCTCGTAGTCGCTAACATCGTCCTCGGCCATGTTCGCAAGCACGTTGTCTGCCTGTGACGCAGTACGAGTGGTCGGATTTGTTGCGACAACCTGAACGAATCGCATGAACAGTGCAGATATCGTCATGATAGGAACTTCTCGAGCCGACAAAAACTGCCTCGCGCTCGCTTTCTTATCGGGCAGCTTTTCTAGGTTGCCGAGGATACCATTCACAATGGATCGTCGTTGGCCTGGATGGCGAGCGAAAATCTGGGCAAGAACATCCATAGCTTTCTGGCGGAAATGTTCAAACTTCTTGATGGTAAACACAGAGTCTCTTTCGCTTTCGCTGTTCTGCTCCACCAGTAACTCCAGCGTCAGATACTCCAAGGTGTTGAGTGCTCGGTCTGGCAGGTTGTATTTGCCGATGAGAGTAGCAAACCGGGCAAGAACAGCTCCACACAGTCGTAACACCACCTGTAACTCTTGTCTGTAAGCTGATGCCGCATTGAACAAATCTTGAGCCTCGCCAGAACGCCGTGATTGAACGATAGGAATGATGCACGAGTCCTTGATCAGCTTCGTAAGATCAATGACGGTGTCGATGATGTCCTCTCGTCGCATTCGGTAGTCGTCACGGCCCTCGATCATGGTTTCCAGCAAAAGTTTGGATGATTTTAGTGCAAACTTGGCTGTTGCGACATTCTCCACAAGCTCTGAGTTACCCTCATCCCGGGGAAAGAGTCCATTCTTGGTCGTAGACACGACAGCCGGATGCAGGAGTGATTGTATCTGCATGGCCAGATCTACGGAAAGCACGTTGAAGCGACCAAGGCCGACTACACCAGACATCTTCTCGGAAAGAGTTTCCATTGCCCGGTGCTTCAGGATGCTGAATTCGCCGTCAGAAGTCATGACTTTGGTGAAATGCAGTGAGCCGTCCAGATCATCCTTGTCTTCAGTCAAAGTTGTGACGAAAGATTCCAGCGCCTCAATCTTGCCGTCGGCAATCTCTCGTTCGTGCGGTCTCAACACCGTGACGCCGCTCTCGACTCTGTTGTCCTCCTTCTTTTGTGATAAACTTCCAACGTTGATGTTGTCAATGTACTTGTAGTCCCCGCGTGCGACTGCCTTTGGCTTTATCATGACGGCCGGGCCAGGGGGGCGTACGGGTGTGCTGCTGGGAGCGGAAGATAGAGCACTCGAGGGATATGGCAAGTCCGCGTTGTGTGCGTGGGCATGGCCGTTGGGGGTGGTGGCTGGTGGCGGCGGGGCTGCTAGGTGAGCCTGTTGTAGAGGAAGAGAAGGAGCAACAGTGTTTCGGGAAGGAGCGTGTTCTTTTCGAGGTTGTTCGGGTGGCTTGACACTCGGTGCTGTCCTGGTTAGTGGCCGCATGTTCAAGGCGACAAGGAGGCCTACCCGTGAAGGCTACATTCGTTTGTTCATAGAGCTTGCGCGCAAATGGACTCAGCCCAGATATGGCATTGGGCGTATCACCATTAGAGTTCTTGGTAGGGCTGTCTGGTGAAGAGGTCGCTAGCAGTGGCATGGGCTTGAAGTGACTGGAAACATTAGGGACGGCTTTCACCTGGGGCAGAGGCATGGACCTACTACTCTGGTAGCTTATCGCGAAGCAGGAGGCTACGAAGCTGATTGAGGGTATCGTGAAGATGCTGGGCTGTGGACTGGCCCTCGATCTCTGCGTTCAAGATTCCCACAGCCTTCTTCGCCGCTTTCTGTTGCTCAGGATTCAGGGTAGAGGGCGGAGTGGGAGGTTCGGCGGTTGGGAATGGAATTATTTCTAAAGATTGTTAGCCAACCTCTGCGCCAGGTGAGAGAAATGTGCTCTGGCAATGTGCGCAAGTGAAGCAGAATTACTGACCAGGCGAGAAGGGGATGATGGAGGTAAAGGGCGAATACGGAAGGGCCTCGTCCACTGTGGGAGGAGGCCTTCTGTACGGGAGCCCACCTCCGTTGCCATTATGCCAGTTGCCATTCATTGCGCTCGTCGTGGCGAGCCCTTGTGTATGCAGACAAGCACAGTGGAGATGCCGTCGTGGTGGATTGGATGGGTCGGGGCATATGGCTATGTGAGCCTACGTGCGCGCATGCTTCTCCCAAGCAACTGACCGGTCACTGCTTGATGGAGCTCTTAGTAACAAATTAGGGTGAAAGTCGTATGCGATGCGATGATCGAATGCACGTGGTGGTGCACGACATTCAGACGCGTTCTCACCGCCTACCCTTCCTGTCTTAGCTTGGCTGCAGCCGCGGAAGTCGCGATTCCCCGTAACTTTTTTCCTGTACTCCAACACCAACCTCGGAATCACCCGCCTTAAAACGACAAATCGACAAGTCGCTCACAATGTCGGCTATTGGTAGTCTAGTCTTCTGCACTGACTGCGGAAACCTCCTCGACGGATCTGCCGGCAAACAAAATGTCATCCTGACCTGCGCGGCATGTGGAGCGCAATGTAAAGGTATGCGCATCTATGTTGCGCAACGATGGATATAGCCAGGCTGACCAGTGCTAGACACATCATCCAAGACGGTCGTTACAGTTTCTAAGCCTACCGCCTTTCCGTCGTCGTTGCGGGCAAAGAGGTCTGAGGTGCAGACCATTTCCGAAGCCGATGTCCAAACCAGCAGTATCATCAATCATCCATGCGAAAAATGTGGAAGAGAGGAGGTGCGATACTACACGCAGCAACTGCGGAGTGCAGATGAAGGAAGCACCGTCTTCTACGAGTGCGACTGCGGTCACAAGTACGTCGAGAGGTCCACATGCAGAGCTGAGCTTATGCTAATTGCTATCTTACAGGTGGAATACCAACAACTGAAGCGGATGTTCTGCCTATGGTGGCCATGTTGATTTCTATATACCCAAAACGCCATGTGTATGCAATACCTTCGGTTCTAAGCTGCCACAGCCTGCGGCACGATGGCATACTCCATCTCTCCATTCTTCTCGAACTCTGCCATGTCAAGCGCTACAACTACACTGTCTCGTACTACCTGTTCTGGGTCGTTCAAGAACTTGCGCAAGGTGTCTTCGACGCCTTCTTCATCGCCCAAACTTCCAAGTGCCTCGGCAGCCTCGTGTCGGACCATGCTTGCCTCCTTTGTGTTACTGAGCGCTTCTGTAAGACTGGGGATGGACGCTGGGTGTGACAACTGCCCAAAGACAAAGGCGATCTCGTGGCGGAAGAGGGCAGATGGATCTGTGAATCCGCGAGCGAGCGCTTGTACAGCCGGGACGGCAGTGGGAAGGTCGGGCGGCGAGGAGAGATCGCGCAGGGCGAACATGGCTCGATAGCGCTGGAACAATGGCAGGGACGTGTCTAGCAGTGTCTTCTCTAGCTCTGGGATCGATGGCTTCTCAGCGCCCTGTGGTAGCGGCGGCGCAGGATCGATGGACGTAAAGTCACTGTTCCTTGTGAGCAACCAGACCGACTATATAGAATCGGATATATCATACCTCTTCTTCAACTTCTCCTGTCCCTTTTGCAGTCCATGATCCCACTCGATGCGGTCAACGGCGATGTCGCAAGTCTCGCGCACAACGTCGATCTCCTTGACATCGTCCCTCAACGCCCTCAACAGCTCGAGACTGCCCTTGTCGCTCAGTGCACCGAGCGCCTCGGCAGCCTCGTGCCTGCACATGGAATCCTCCTCTTTGTCCTCGAGTACGCCCCTCAAGGGTGCGATGGCAGCATCATGGCCAGACTGGCCCAGGCAGTAGGCGAGTTCATGCTTCAACAGAGCTGACGGCGATGCGAAAGCGGCAGCGATGGCCTCGATTGCGGGGACCGTCTGCGCACTGGGTGGCTGCAGACCTGCAAGGTGCTTGAGAGAGAAAAGAGCGCGAAAGCGGCGGGCGAGGGGCTCCGACTCGGAGGTCAGGATGTTGCGAAGCGTGGACACTTGGGTATCCTGCTCTGTGACTGCCATTTTGTTGTTGTGGGAAAAGAGAGTGATTGGAAAAACCTAGTCTTGCACGTAAATGTCTTCCCGATCGCGGCTCGACTCTTTTTTGGCGGGGATCCAAAGATCTAGTGGGGTGTCAGAGTTCCATCTGATTAGATCTTCACCGCAATCTGCAGGCTCCGGCTGGTGCTTGCCGTAGCTGGTTAGGATCCATGTGACAGCGTGGCACGCCAAGTCCAGGGCTGCAGGTGCGGGTGCGCATGCAGGAACAAGCCCTACTTTCACTATGACTCCTTTTCTCCTCGTCTTTGCTCACTGTGAGTGAAGGACGACTAGCAGTTCAACAAGGCGACAAAGAAAACAAAGACGGTACACTGGCCTGCCGCATGGGGAATCGAGTACGCTTCACCCTCACCTTCACCGCGACTTCGCACATCGACTGGAAGGCCCCACCAAGCTCTTTCCACACGACGTCCACGACCGCCTGTCGACAAACCTAGCTCTGTGCAAGCAAACACAAACACCACACAAGACTCCTCACCATGGCGTTTCTTCGCGGAATTCCCGAGACTATCTGGAACTATGTCAGTCCGCGCAAGATACAACACCGGCGGGAGAAGCCGTTCGCGTTTAAGGCGCCCGCGATCCCCAACCGAGTCACGACCCTTCCCAAAAAGACCTCACCACTCACACGAGAGATGAGTCCAGAAGTGCCTGTCAAGACATGCGATCCGCCAGCCTCAACCACTCACTTCGACATCGACGCGGCCTTGTTGCCGCCGTCGCCTCCAGCATCAGCCGTCTCTTCCAAAGACCTAGAGAGCGACATGCTAGCCAAAAAATCACCCGCCGCGCGAGACGACCAGACAGAGGGCTCTTCTGCCGACTTGTGGGATGCGAACGAGGAAACCATGGTTGTTGATGACGGAACTTACATGATTGCACAGAAGAAAGTGAATCACGACCAAGAGAGGCAGAGACAGGACCAGCAAGCGCGTGAGCTGCGCGATGCTGGTTGGTCTGAGGACGCTGTCTTCCTTTTCCAGAAGCTGGGCATGCGCGGCTTCGAGCCATTGATGCCCATCAGCTGGATCGCTGACCTTGAGACCGTTCCCGCAGACCTCTTCACCGAGAACATTGACAAGGCATTCATCAAACCAGCCTATGGCACCGAGCACAGTGGTATGTTGCAGCCCCATTTATTGCGAGCATGTTACTGACATTATCCAGCGCAGTATGCTCTTGAGAAGCTCTTCGATCTGGGCAGTGTCTCTCGTGACGCTTGGCACACGCGCACGAAGCGGGCTCCTCATTTCCAGATTGGCAAGGCCGTCAAGGCGTACACGAAGTGGGCTATGAAGGATGGCGGAGTTGAACTCCTCTGGTCCCAACTTCCGCTATTCCAGACCGTCACCTTCTCAAAGCATGTGCACCCGGCGGTTGGAGAGCGCAAGATGATCGAAAAGCTCGATCGTCTGCACGAGTTGTGGTATGATGCCCTGCAGATCGACCAGGCCACAGACCGAGGAGATTCCAATGTGCCTGAAGTTCCGACACTGTATGGCATTACCGCAACGCACACCGTTATGGCTTTCGTGAGCTACGCGCCTTCGACTAAGAAGAACGAACAGTCTTCTGTGCGTCTACTCGCCATGTACGACTTTATGCAGGAAGGTTGCGATGTCTGGAATTCCCTTGCCATTTCCATCTTCATCATACATTGCAGGAACAGGATGATGCAGCTGAGGGAATGGCTCCCCGAGCCAGAGATTTCAATTGAAGAAGATCCTGATCTTTGAACGACGAACACGACACAAATTAACGACATGAAAGGAAGGAGATGATGAGTCACGTAATGAAGAGATGGATGTGGATTATGAACATCGGATGCGATTTGAACGCGTGGCGTTTTGCTTCGCGATATACCCCATAATGAGCGCAATACCCAATACCCCATTTTCTTTTTTTTTCTTATGTCAGTTTACTGAGCCACAGGTGTTTGGCTGGGGAGGAATGGTTGAAGGAGGAAGCTTTACCAAATTGCGGCATTCTGCAAACGATTTCGCTGAAACATAAGTGTAGCGATCAGTGTGATAGGACGAAGTACATGAAATTGGTCAGAGCAATGACGTAGCGATCAATATGACTGAAAGATTCATGCAATCTTATTCTCTCGCCTGGCTGTGGTACTGTCTTGTAGGAATTTCGTGAGCATATTCAGGCGTGTCAACTTCGAGTCCAGCATCTCGTAGTCCCACGGACCTCATTTCCAGCCTGTCCACTCAACCTTCCCACGTACTGCCCAGAGATCACCTTATATCTGCCCAGCTTTGAGGTCCCTAGGCGACTGGCCTTTTCGGCTGCCACTCCCAACCTGCTTGCTGCCGAATTCTCCAAACTTCGAGTTTCTTTTCCAAGGTCTCCATGCAATCTCTGCAATGACCTGAACAATCCAAAACGACTTCGACAGCGACTGGACACGGTAGTCGAAACCGGCTTCCGGGGTCTTTGCCACACATCGTGAATGGGTTCGCGTAGTCTTGTTTGATGTGCTCGCACGCAGTGTGCCAGTAGTAGTTGCGTCTGCACATTCTTGTTAGATCTTGGTGTCTGGTGTAGCAGTAGGCTTAGAGTTGAAGAAATATGACAGAGAGGTTCAAGGCAGAGGAGGTTGTTGATGTTGTTGGCGATTGGGAAAGGTTCGTCAACGGTAAACGTTGGAGAGTACATAGTATTCATTCACCGTGTATTGAAACTTATTGTAGTATTGTCGACGACGATGCGAGGTGAAGGTGAGTGTGAATATGCTCTGAGCACTCTAGAGGATGTCATGATGTAGCACGATTCTGACACTTCTAGTATCCCCATAATCTGAAATTGAAGAACACATCATTGAGAGGTATGAAAAGACAGAGATTACCGATCCAGTTGTATATCTTGAGCACACCTACCAGGAACATCTTTTATCAAAGTGTGTTAGCTCACATGGCTTCGAAGGGATACAAAGAGTTATCCAGTAAATGGTACTTGTTTCGTTGCTGTCTGTATAGACGTCAGCCTTCTGACTACGCTCATCGGTGACACTCCTTCTAACGCCTGTTGTATGCATTGTTTCACGCGGTGCAGACTCTCATGTACCAATTTCCATAATTTGACCCTTCATAATCAGCGGTTCAACCAAGCTTCCACGCAATCGCCCTTCACCCGCCGGGACAAGCCTGGACAAGACATCTTATACGATACCAAGAGCCTGGGCAAGCAAGGTCGATATGCATTCTCTACATTCTGAAATCTGGGGTGCAGACGGCTATGTACAGGTACCGCAGACGGGGCTTCGTACTATGGTGGGTAAACTGTGATTCGTGCGTTAAGTTTCCCGGAACATCAAGCAGCTTGCAATTCTCCGGGATACGGCTGAACGGCACCATGTGATCATCTCGCATTTTGCAAGTGCAACCACTGCAGTACAGGTCTAGTGTTCATGTTTGGAAGAAGCATCCGCGGCTGCGATGACGTGGACGTGATGGGTCGGTTAAGGTTGTGACAGTCTTGTCTGCTGGCATGCAAGGTCTCATCTGCGTGGCCTTGGTAGCGCGATAATTCGCTTTGGTATCTTGGAGTTGTTCAGGTCGCCAAATGCTTGTTTTGAAGATCAAAGATCGTTCCAAAACGGCACTCTACCTAGGATCTCGAGGCACGGGACCGGGAGCGTGAGCGCTTGACCGGGCTGAAGGATCGGAACGTAGCCCAATCATGGTAACTTGCCAGCGTGGTTTCGTCTCTGTTCGCTGATCAATCAGCCTAGGATACGGGCGTCATGGTAATGGAAAACAAACACCCGGATATGGGGCTCAAGCAAGCTGCAGGGCCGCAGTTGCTTGGCAGCACGCATGGACGCCTACGAAAACCCCTCAGTCCCCTTTCATCTATCACTGTGACATCGCCAACACCATACAGCCTATACATGAAATGCTATACTGCATACCGAGCTTCTTGGACATTGAAAAATCACACGGAGCGATGTGTAAGAACTATGCCTTTACCGCCACCTCCAAGCGCCACACGTGTCACGCGGCTTCACATAGATTAACAGCTCACGGCTCCACGATTCGGTATTCGAGCCAAGACTCTCTTTAACCGCTGGAAGAATGCAAAGGCGGAGAGCTTGGCGTATGCATGCGAAAGAGATGGGAAACATAGGTGGAGGAGTTCTTGCCAGGACGGCCATAGCGCCGCCATGACCCGAAGCCAGCCCCATAACGGAGATATTGACATCTAAGTTAATGACCGCACGGCCTTGTCCCATGAATCTTTGTTTCAAGCTACCAGCCAATCAAACCTGATTCATGAGCTGGAATTCCAAAATATCCCGAGCTGCTGTTGATGCTATTGGCTTAGCCCACTCCCTTCGCAGGCACATTTCTTCACGAACGCCAAGCGTGGCATATTAGTGTCCCTTCCGCCTCAGTCCTTGATCTACATCCTAGCTGCTAAGAGATGGACGGCCGTTGCAATGGCGAGAATGTTCGTCTTGGCTTTGCCAGCAGGACCGGGCCTACTCCATTCGACCATCACGCCGCGGTGTACAATAGCAACGGCTATAAAGCCATCATGAGTCGTCCTCGTAAATCACCACCACGACTAACCATCTCCCACCGCTTTCAACCTTAGTCTCCTCATATTCAATATGGTGTCCTTTACTTCCCTCATCACTGCTGCTGTTGCTGCGACTGGTGCTTTCGCTGCTCCCGCCACTGATGTAGCTGCTCGTTCCTCCGGCGACCTCGTCGCTCGCCAGAGCACCCCCAACGCCGAAGGAACACACAACGGCTGCTGTAAGTTGAATCACTGATATACGTGTAAGCAGTAGTTGACCAAAGATTCTAGTCTACTCTTGGTGGACTGATGGTGGCTCCAAGGTTACTTACACCAACGGTGCAGGTGGCAGCTACAGCGTCAACTGGGGAAGCGGCGGCAACTTTGTTGGTGGTAAGGGCTGGAACCCTGGATCGGCCCGGTAAGTCAACTCCTTGGAGTAGACAATTGATGAGAAACACTTGCTGATCATATCAGCACCGTTACCTACTCGGGCTCCTACAACCCCAACGGCAACTCCTACCTTGCCATCTATGGCTGGACACGTAACCCTCTCGTCGAATACTATGTCGTTGAGAACTTCGGGTAAGCAATTTCCCTGTACAATTTCCACCTGGGATATATACTGATTTCGTTGACAGAACCTATGACCCGAGTTCCCAGGCTAGCAACAAGGGTACCGTGACTGCCGACGGCTCTTCCTACAAGATCGCTCAGTCGACCCGTACTAACCAGCCATCCATCGATGGAACAAGGACCTTTCAGCAGTACTGGTCTGTTCGCCAGAACAAGCGCTCCAGCGGATCCGTGAACATGAAGACTCACTTCGATGCTTGGGCCAGCAAGGGCATGACTCTTGGTAGCCACTACTACCAGATTGTCGCTACCGAGGGATACTTCTCTACCGGTTCTGCGTCTATCACTGTGAACTGCCCGTAAGCCATAGAATGACTTCACGGCTTGGTACTTCAAGTAGTCGTAGCGGTGCGGACTTGATGAAGGTGTGTGTCGATGTGCGCTTCGCTGGCCTAGCCAGTAACTTCTTTTCTGTAAATATATTGTTATGCTAGCTTGCTAGTGCAAAATGTCAAACTTTTGCCATTCATGATATCGTCTCTACATCAGCCTCAGTCACTGTTGCCATGTCTTCACAATATCGGATCATTAAAACGAGTCGCCTAGGCAGGTCTTCTTCTCTGTTTGCTTTACCCTGACCACGGCACTCTCCCAATGTGCTTCCGCAACTATACTAAATACTCTTGTCCAGACCAACATATTCTCCTCAGCTCTACACATCCCTTTACATTATGCAGACTAGCCCAACATTACCCTATACAGCGCCAGTGCAACAGCATCGTAGATAAACTCCAGCCGAGTGAAGAGTGGTGCATAGATTGCTGGATGCGAGAACACAACAGTACATCCAAACAAGGTGACGAAGGCAAGAAGCTCTGGAATGATCGTTGGCCAGGCGGCGCGAAGTGGTCCGGGTATGCTGGAGACAAAGGAAGAGATATCAAGCGTGACGACGTACCGCAGTAGGTAGCAGTGGTTTGGAAGCATAAATCAAGGACCAAGGTGAGGTATTACTTAGATATACACCTAGGAATTCATGATATTATGATATGTGTGGACAAGAACGTGACAGTTCTATTTCTGACTCAACCCACATTTAGTGCATCAGCTAAGACTGCGACAGTGAGCAGCCATACTAGGAGGTCTCCTTGTAACAATATCTACAACTTTGTCACCGTACCCACGCAGCTCCACAATTCACATTTGAATCTAATTCGCTCCACTTGAGCGATCCAAACATCACAGCGAAGAGTCTGTACTCACCGGTACTGCGTAGTTATAGGCTCTACTTCTTGCACACCTACATTCAGCTCTTGCGCGATAGACATCTCACGTATCCAATCAAGACTTACGGCCAGCACCCTTTAGTCGAGCTTCACCAAGAGATCACAAGCGACGAAGATCGGCGAATGAAGTTTCAATACTTGCTCAGCATCCGCAAGGCAGGTCTCATAATCTATCAGAAAATCCCCTAGATGCCTGAGAGAAAGCTGCTAGCTGGCATTCATACTGCTAATGAAGGAGCCAGTATTCGGTTCTAAGTGTACCCTCCACAGGATAGCATGTTCAATCCAACGAACGTCCAGGATCGACATCAGTGTATAACGGCATTGTACCCGGAGTTGTCCTCAAAGCTTCTTCGATGATCGATAGAGCGAGGTCGAGCTGCTCCTCCGTGACAGTGATGGGAGGCGCAATCCGGAACACCCCACCAAAAGATGGCATTGTCGCTAGTTGGGCCCAAAGACCCATGTCTACCATCTTTTTTGACACTGCAGCTCCGACTTCCGGGGCGCCAACCTTCGTTTTCCTGTCGCTAACCACTTCCATGCCGGCCATGAGGCCTCGGCCACGTACGTCACCGATACAACCGTATCGTGACTGTAATTGTCTTAGTCCAGCTTGAAGCTTGACACCGAGTCTCTTGGAACGAGCACAGAGATCGTCTCTGATGACAACCTCAAGAACCTTATCGCCAACAGCAGCTGGAAGAGGATCGTTGATGTGCGTAGTGTAAAACAGGAAACCGTTGTCTTTGGCATGCTGAGCGATGCGGTTCGATGTCATGATGGCGCTGAGTGGTATTCCATTTCCAAGCGTCTTGCTGAGTGTCAGGATATCCGGTACGGCGCCCTCGTCTTCGGGATGGTGTGTGAACGCGAACATGTCACCAGCTCTTCCGAGTGCAGTCTGTGCCTCATCGACGATGAGAAGCATACCTCGTGCTTCACAGTGCATTTTCAATGCCTTCAAGTACCCAGGTGGAAGCTCTAGCATACCGCCACTTGACAATATGGGTTCAATGATGACTGCTGCAAGCGAGCCGCATGACTGTTTGTCCAGAAGATCAAAGCCATAGTCCAGTTCTGTCTTCCAGTCATGCGTACCATCTGGGTGTCTGAATATCGAACGATAGGAGTTGGGGGTGGGCAGTGCTAGGTTTCCGATCATATTGGGGCCGTAACCAGAACGCCCAGCATGGTATTGAGCACCAAGCGATGCACCCGTCATACCATGCCACGAGGCAGCCAGGCCAACAATCTCCCATTTACCAGTATAGAATTTGGCTAATCGAATAGCGGCCTCGTTGCTGCAGGTGTAGAGGTACGGAGTCAGAGCATGTTTTCTACGTATTTCTCGCAATCACAACTTACCTTTCTCCGCCTGTACTTAGGAAGAATGCTTTGTCAAGTCCAGCAGGCGCGACACCAGTCAGACGCTTTGCAAGGTTTATTACGGGAGGGCTCAGCATCCCACTGAAGAGATGATCGAGATGCTGTGCATGCTCTGCGATCACTTTCACGACCTCAGGGTGGCCATGTCCGATTAGAGTAGACATTTGTCCTGAGGTAAACTATAATTTACGATCAACGTTGACTGACTAGTATGGTCTTGCGCTGCATGCCACTTACATCCATCATTCGGTGACCTGAGGCAGTCACCACGTTGATGCCATTGGTCGAGGTGATGATTTCGGGATGAAATGCGGTTCCATATGTAAGCAAACAATCATCTGCATCGCGCTGGAGCTGGGTAATGCTGGCGTCTGCATATAGAGGAGCCATGGTATCTGTCTGGCTGCAGCTGTGTTGATGATTGAGATAGAGGATGTTTTGGAGTTTTTATGTTCTTCATCGTGCTGGGTCTTTGGGAGTTATATAGGTAACTGGATACCCGTCCTTCTCCACGGAAAGGTGCACATGAAGGCACATTGCTACCTTTTCCGACGGAGACGTTGGGACCATCAAAGGATACGCACGTGATCTCTATCCCGTCGGAAAGAAGGCGACGGGGGTGAGATAGTGATAAGTGATTGATTGGAGCGGTCATGGCGGTGTCGCGGAAGATAACCCCCAGCTAGCTACGGATGGCGGTTGAACCACGATGGTCGCGTCGCGGAAACCGAGAACGCGATCGCGCTCATTCTGAACTTCCTTACATCTTGCTTCTGGACACCGGTGCACTCCATATCGACACAAATCAGTCTTGGGTCAATATCTTGTTTCTGTTTTATCTGAAGGCTCCGGTCGATCAAGATGCGTATTGCCCTGGCGACCTCAGCCAGAACTATAAGTTCCCTCCGTCCAGCCGCCGTCAACAAACCACGACGCTTTCGTGACGTGTGCAGCCTCATCACCAAGTAGAAACGCAATGGACCCAGCAATTTCCCATGTTTCTGGGAGCTCACGCTTGAGGATACATGGAATGTTGTCCTTGTTTAGGAAGAACTGCCCTTGTGACGAATTGAACGGTTCTGTCATCATCGGTGTATTGAAACAGCCGCTGTCAATGGTCAGCTCAGCTTCTCGTCAAGTACTAGCATCACTCACGGGCACAGCGCGTTGACTCTGACTCGTCTCGATGCACCTTCAAAAGCAGCAACTTTTGTCAAGCCGATGAGTGCATGCTTAGCTGCGACGTAGGCCGAAGTACCATATGTCGCGTACTACAGGGGTGAAGATACGAAGTCAGCACATGTCTCATATAGCTCGTACTCGTTCAACTTGCCTGGCTCGCAATACTCCCGACGTTCACGATCGAGCCTCCATCCTTGATAACCTTCATCTCTTCTTTCAAGCAATGAAAGGTGCCCACAACGTTTACATTGACTAGCCTGGCGAAGTACTCTGGGTCAAGATCTGTTATGGGGAAGATTTCGCGTTGCTCCACCGCTGAGGATCCGATCAACGACGTCTTCAGTACTTGCAGAGGTCAATCGAGCTTACCTGCAACATTCGCCGCCCCATCGAGCTTTCCAAACTTTGCGACGGTCTCTTCAATCCAAGAGCGAACACTATCGAGGTTGGCAATGTCCACAATACACGTCCAGTACCGGCCCTTGGCATCCGGAAGTTCACCGTCGATCTCTTTGGCAGCATTGGAGAGGTTGTCAGCTGAAGTTGCACACATAGAGACCTACGTAGGCGTGTGTGTATGAAGTCAGCGAATATCTCATATGCAGTTCCTACAGGGGCGTTACTGACAGTAGCACCACGGATGAGCAAGTACTTGCTAAGGGCTAGACCCAGGCCTCGACTGGCTCCAGTAACCGCGATGACTTTTCCCGCGAAAGGAAGGGGATTGACAGCATATGGAAGGGGGTTTGCCATGTCGCCCATGATGACACACAAGAGAACATGAAAAGTACAACGCAACCCAAGTTCAACAGCAAGCTGCCACACATATACCCTACAGCTACCATTACCTCTTGGGTCATGACTGCAAGCAACGAGTCATCTCAGCACAACCGCGCCGCATATGCACACGTATCATCTTGTGGACAGGGCTGATACTAGGGTCTGTTTCCGTGTGGTATATGACATTGAATCCTTCTGTGGGGTGTTGAGTTGTGCTATAGCCTGTTCCGGAAATCCCTGCTGGACTAGTGCCGTCCATCCGCTCTTTATATGCAGATGTGCAGGCATATGCATTTCCACAGCCACATCATCTAAACCGGCATCTCCTAATACAAACAATCCTGACTTGAATGACTATGACTTGCAGAGTCGCGGAGCTCTTGTCGCTGCGGAGTCGAATTATCTTATTCTAGAACCGAGAACGAATGGAGTATCGGGCACATCGCTGGCTAAGGTCAACAACTCTCAATGCAAGTCAGAATCCTCCCGGTACATCCATGGATTCGGTTTCGCTTTGTAGATACATACCAAAAACAGCCTCGTGGAAAGGGATTCACCTTGATTTGGTGACGCATTGGAACCACTCCAGCGGTATCATGTTAGTATGAGGCACAGCAAACCCTGGAGTGCTGATGGATTCAGTCCAAGTCTATAATACGCTTCTCGTATCTTAGCTTTCTAGCTTCGGACTTGGAGCTACAACTATATTCTAAATCAGCGACAATGAGCACAGCATCAGTTTACGTGGCAGTCCCACCGCCGGGCCATACTAGACACGCAGTCAATCCACCAAATCTTCACAAAGAACTCGCTGCTGTCGGTATCTCGACAACCGCACTTGCTCTGGTAGCAGTAGTCTTGCAGCTCTTTACAAGAGCGCATGTTACCAAGATGGGAATCCACCTCAATGACTGTAAGTCGTTTGGATAGCGTACAGAACGTGAGAGTTGTTGTCGCTAATTCAACACGTGTAGATGTGATAGTGTTTGCAATGATGTGCAGCCTTGCGCTGCTCGGTTGCAATTTTCCACGTGTGTTTCACATCATTCGGCCTATTTTACAAAGCTGAACGGTGTATAGATATGAAGTCCGGCTTGGGCTACCATATGTGGGAAGTCAAGACAGAAGACTATGAGCTTCCCTTTCAGAAAGTAGGTATAGCACTACAAGATTATCGCTGCACGACTAATGACACGCGCAGTGGACGCTAGTTGGTACTATCCTATATGCCACCAGCCTTGCCTTCTCAAAGCTCTCCATCCTACTTTTCTACCTACGTTTATCACCACAGAAAGGGTTCCGCACATTGGTCCATATGCTCATCGCCTGTGTAATAGTGTACGCAACAGTTTACGACTTCGTCAGCACCTTTGGCTGCAGACCGATAGCCGCAACATGGGATCTCACACGTTTGCCGGGGGCTGTGTGTATGAATCAGCTAACAAAGTACATGGCGCTTTCAGTACTGAACATCGTCATTGACG
>Ga0265798_10005954_pt1 | contig 16180 bp, 15 predicted proteins | sample P3T30metagenome_FD_192430 | JGI IMG/M metagenome (GOLD analysis project Ga0265798, IMG submission 192430) | Plant litter microbial communities from East Loma Ridge, Irvine, California - P3 T30 | ecosystem: Environmental > Terrestrial > Plant litter > Unclassified | place: USA: California... | reverse complement strand
CTTCGTCCCATGATTTTCCGAGTATCCCGATTTCGCCCAGATACTGCTTTACTTCAGAAAAATCTTCTTCCCACAAGGCAATGGGCGAATTATCGAACAGGCTTTCGAACCGTGCCTCGCTGTCTCGTGCCGCCTCGACCGGCTTTGTTAGCAAAAGCGTCATCAAAAATCCGAAGATCAGGGCCAGGACGAATCCGAATACCAGGATCGGCGCTATCGTCCAAAAGATCGCGTTGGTGTTTTTCGCCGCCAGGATAAGTTCCCATCCGCCGTCGGGAATCGTTTTGGAGACGTATTGCGTTTGCTTGTAACTGTCGGCACCGTCAAAGAAATATTGGTTTTTGCCGTCAAGCGGATTGATCTTCCGAAGCTGGAAAAAGTACTTACCGTGATCAATTGAGGTAAGCCCGGCGGCGCGATACAGCGTTTGCGGATGGATGAGCACAGCGGTGAAACCCCAGAATTTCTCGTGTATGAAAACAGGCATCCGGCCCACGATCCCGGTTCCGCCCTGGCGCAATTCGATAGGCCCGGCGAAATACATTTTGCGGTGGATGAGCGATCTCATGGCTTCGGTCCTGAGCTCAGGCGATTTCAGGATGTTGAAGCCGATGGCACGCTCGTTTCCGATCGTCGGGTAAACATAGGTAATGACGCCGTCAGGCACGAGCTCGACCGCATTGATGACGGAGTTCGCCCGGAGCAGATTGGCCGCCACCTCGTCGAAATTTCTCGGTTCGCCTTCGTCGTTTATGGTCATGGCCAGCGACAAAGAGGTGGCGTAGCAATTCTTGATGGCCTGCTCGAGATTGTTGTGCGTCGTGTTGATGAGATGGTACATTTCCCGTTCTTCATCGGCGCGGATCATTTCGTAGCGCTGGAATCCGATGATGGACACGATCACGGTCAGCAGAACGGAGCAAAGCACTCCGGACGTTTTGGGACGCCTCGCAAACCAATCAAATACGTTTAGTCGATGTTTGCCTGACATATAAAGGTTTGCGGGTGATAGTGATGTTCAAATGTAAGCATTAACTTTTACGTAACATTAACTTTGAGATTTAGATGAGGCGCTTCAGTACGGTGATTTATCAAAAACATCAGGACAGGATGTAATGAAGCCTCAATCCAGATGGAATTCGCCCGGCCCATCCGCATCGGACTATCTAGAATATTGATAACGAAATTATAAATCAGGAACTGCATCGGATTACATTTGCATCAAATTTTACCTCCCAAAATATTCTGCTATGGCTTTTGAACTGCAACCCATACTCGAAAACGACCGCGCTATCCTGTATCCGTTAAGGGAAGAAGATTTCGACTCTTTATATAGCGTCGCGTCCGATCCCAAGATATGGGAGCAGCATCCGAATACGGATCGTTGGAAAATCGACGTTTTCCGCAATTTTTTCGATGGAGCGCTGCAAAGCCGCGGCGCGTTTTCAATCGTGGACAAGGCATCGGGAAAAGTCGTGGGAAGCAGCCGCTTTTACGATTATGATGGGAACGAAAGCCAGATTTTCATCGGCTATACGTTTTACGCCCGGTCGCATTGGGGCAACGGGTTTAACAGGTCGGTAAAAGGCCTGATGCTGGACCACGCATTCCAATTTGTTTCGCGCGTGCGGTTCCATATCGGAGAGCGAAACCATCGTTCCCAGATCGCGATCGGTCGCATGGGAGCGGTAAAAACCGGCGAGCAGGTACTGCCTTATTTCGGCGAGCCGCCACGTCTGAATTTCGTATACGAGATCAACCGTGACGACTGGAATTTAAAACTACAACCATGATGAACATTCACGATCTCCTGATCCGGGAAACGGAAAAGGTCAGCCTCGACCAAATTTTTCTCGAGCACGACATACGCCGGATGCTGACACAGCTTGTAAGGGAATACAGCTATTCGTCCGAACTGAGAAAATACGGATTGCCCGTAAGCAACAAGATCCTGCTCCACGGATGTTCCGGATGCGGCAAAACAATGACGGCCAAAGCCATCGCTCATGCGGTCACCAAGCCTTTGTATGTGCTGAACCTGAGCAATATCGTCAATTCGCGGATAGGGGAAACGTCCCAGAACATCAAATCCATCTTTGAAAAAGCCGGTCGTGAAAATGCCGTTCTTTTCCTTGACGAGTTCGACCAGATCGGCAAGGCCAGGGGTAACGACGACAAGGATGTCGGGGAAATGCGCCGGCTCGTGAACACGTTGATCCAGCTTATCGATCACTTTCCGGACGACGCCCTGCTGGTCTGTGCGACGAACCATATCGAAATCATCGACATCGCATTGATCCGCCGTTTTCAGATGCGAATCGGCTTTACAATGCCGTCAGATCAGGCGCTGGATGATTTTTACGACGACCTGCTGCGCCGTTTTCCATCTGAATTCCAATCCATAGAAAGGCGATACGACATTTCATACGCTGAGGCGAAAGATTATGCGTTCTCGGTTTTAAAGGCGCGTCTGATCGAAAGTTTTGAATTCCAAAAAACAAAGGCGTAAACGGTTCGCTCGACCGCCAGTGTCAGATATGCTGCATTATATTTCAACATCAGCCAATAGGGTGTCGTTGCGTTTGAGCATTTTTTGCTTTTGATGGCCGATGATCTTCTGCATGTGCCCGATCACTTTTATCGAGCCCGGATGCGGGATGCGGTTCTTGTCCCGGTCCAGATCGAAAATGCCGCAGTCGTGGTACACCGACAGATTGTCCCAGTCCGGACGGTCCGTCACCGGATAAATGCACATGCCCAGCAAAGGCACGCCGCTGTCCATCGCCTTGCGGCATTCAAGCAGCGTTTCGGTCAGCCATTCGACGCGCCCTGTCCCGAAATGTCCCGTTTCCGACAGGAACATTTTTTTCCCGTACCGCTCGTATGCCGATTGCAGCAGCGTGTTTAATTCCACGCGGCTTTTGGCTTGTTCCGGCCATGGCAGCTCTTCACCGGTGTGTTTCCACTGGCAGTTCCAATAGTAGTTGAATCCCAGGATGTCCGCAAGGTCAGGGCTTCCGCCGAGTTCCGGGCAAATCCTGCCCAGGATGATATCCATGGCCTGGTGCTGGTGCTCGTTCATGTGGAAAACGTGCTCAGAATCTTCGTCGCAAACCGGATGTACCTTCACGAGTGGCTCGACGAGCATGACGCAACAATCCGGAAGTATGTCGCGCAACGCCTTTATGCCAAGGATCGCCGCTTTGCACAGGTGGTATTTGATGTCCCATCCGCTGTTGACGGCAAAAGGCACGGTTCCTCTCACGTCTCCCGAATGCCAGGCCAGAAAACTGATCTCGTTTACCGGGACGACCATCAGCCGCTGGTTCGCATAGCACGAATATAAATCGGCGAAAGCGGAACACAAAGCCGTAAATCGATCGCAGAAAAGCGGATGCGTAGGGAACAATCCGTCGGGATAACCAAAATGGATCAGGTCCCAGATTTGCTGGATGCCGTATTTTTCCGCACAGGAAATGCGGTTCTTTACTTCGGAAAAATCATAAAAGCCGGGAGAGCGTTCGACTTCGCTCCAGCAAATGCCTTCGCGGACGACTTTGATTCCCAATAGCGACAAGGCGTGATAATCTTCCTCGACGCGCACATCGTGCTGGGTCTCCTTGAGCAGATTGATGCGTTGGCCGGATCTGTTGATGTGGTCGGCGCATTCGAAACCGCCCATGAGGAATGACTTGAAGACACTCATCAGGACACCGCGTTGGTTAATTCTCCGGCCGGGGCCGCTACGCCTTCAAGCGATTCGAACAAATCCAGGGCGTTCTTGAAAGCCTGGTCCATGTTGAAATATTTGTAATTGGCGAGCCTTCCCACGAAGTGGACGTCGGTCAGCTTATCCACTTCTTCCTTGTACTTCGCATAGATTTCCTGGTTTCGCGGATTCGGGACCGGATAATACGGATCGCCTTCATCGACTGTAAATTCCTTGACAATGGTGGTCTTATCGGATTTTTGGTTGCCGAAGTGCTTGTATTCCACAATGCGCGTAAAATCGACATCAAGCCCCGGATAATTCACGACCGAATTTTCCTGGTAGAATTCGACGTCATGCGTTTCGGTGACGAAATTTATGGATCGGTACTCGAGCTTTTCGACGAGGCTTTCCTTGAATTCGAAATAGCGGTCGACAGGTCCGGTGTAGAACAATTTTTCGTAACCCGAGATTTCGTCTTTCACGTCGAAAAAATCCGTGTTGAGCATGACTTCAATGTTCGGATGGTCGAGAATATTTTCAAACAAGGCCGTATAACCGCCTTTGGGAAGTGCCTGGTATTTATCGGAAAAATATCGGTCGTCCCAATCATGGCGCACCGGAATGCGTTCCAGTACCGACGCATCGAGTTCGCCCGGATACTTGTCCCATTGCTTCTTCGTGTAATGCTTGAACATTTTTTCGTACAATTCCGGCCCGACGCGGTTCAGGACGGCCTCTTCGCCATTGGCAGGTTTTTCGAACGGAATACGTGCATCTTCGAGCCATTCCGACATTTCCTCTTTTGACAAAATCTGCTCGCCGAACAACGTATTTACGGTAGTAATGTTGACCGGAATCGGCACGGTTTTGTCGTCTACGCGAGCCACGACCTTGTGTTCGTAGTCGTACCAGTCGGCGAAAAGATTGACATATTGCCAGACATCCTCGAAATTGGTGTGGAAAAGGTGGGCGCCGTATTTGGAAACCAGAATGCCGTTTCCGTCGATGAAATCGTAACAATTGCCTGCAATATGATCGCGCTTTTCGAGTATCAGGACTTTCTTGCCCATGTTGGCGTAACGCTCGGCAAGCACGGAACCTGAAATTCCTGCGCCTACAATCAATATATCTATCTTTTTCATTTTGCGAATTCCTTTATGATGTTCTTCATGCTCGAAACCGTGGCGTTCCACGATGTTTTGTCCAGTATGTCGCGGTATTGGGCGATGCGCGTCAGGCTGTCCTGGTTGTCGAGGATCGTATTGATGTGGCGTGCGAACTCGTCGGCATCGTCGGCGAAAAGGACGGAATCGCTGTAATCTCGCAATACGTCGGTTATTCTCGTGGAAATGATCGGTTTGCCGGCCGCCATGTATTCCAGGGTTTTGGTCGGACTGATGAATTTTGTCGCATCGTTCAGCGCGAACGGCATCATCGCGATATCGAACGATTTCAGATAAGCCGGAAGTTCCGCATACGATTTCATTCCGGTATACCGGATGTTGGTAGCCTGAGGCAGATCCGCTTCACCGATTTTGGCCAACGGACCGATCATCACAAAGGTAATGTCCGGGATTTTCAGGGCTGTTTCGCGGAGCAGTTCGAGGTCGAGGCGTTCATCGATAACGCCGAAATAGCCCACAACCGGAGTGCTGATGTCGCTCACGTCCGCAGGGATCGCAATTCCGTTCAGCGCAGTAGAAAAGTGCTCTTCATCTACGGAACTCGGGAAACAATATACGTTTTCGTGCATTTGCTTCTTGGATTCGTACAGCGATTTTCCGCCCGTAAAGACGATGTCCGCGCTGGCCACCAGATATTTCTCCTGTTCGATCAGTTGCGGGGAAGCGCCTTTGAACAGCGCAAGTTCGTCCATGCAATCGTACACTACGGTGCCGAACTTAAATGTGGAAAGCAACGGGCTGAATGCCGCAGAGTAAAACCATCCGATATCGGCAGAAAAATTCTTCACGTACTTCACCAAAACGTCTGCAATCGATGCGATATCGTGGCAAAACGGCTGCAAAACGTGAAGGTTCTGCGAAATCATCATCAGATTGCCGGGTTCGTTGCTGTTCGGGTCGCCTGGCATCGGCTCCTCGACCATCAGGATCTTGAGGTCTTCGGCCATCCGGCTAATGATATGCTGCGGACGCTGGTAAACGAATTGCCATCTGAGGTGACAGAAAACGATCATGTCGTAGTTGTTCGGGGTCTCGTTAATCTCGCTGATAGTAGGGGAAGGAGTGTTTCCTTTTGCAATAGTTACTTTGTTCATGTGTCTCATAAATTGGAATGCGGAAGGTCGCTCAACAACACATTTCACTCTTTACACAATTCCTTTTTACGAACGTAAAATTCTAAAAGTGAAAGAATTTTCTGCTTAGTCGGATAGGGTTCAAATTGGTTAGTTATGCCCAAATCGAAGGAAAATAATGTAAAGCAGATACGTTTTCCAAGTCGGAAATTTGGTAATCACCCGAAATTAAACCAATGCAAATAAAAAGTCATGTCAGATACGATGAAAGCGGCGTTAAAGACCGCAAAAGGAGAATTTGAGATACAGGAAGTGGACATCCCCAAGCTTCCCGCCGACGACTGGGTCCTGGTCAGGATCAAGGTCTCCGGGATATGCGGCACGGACCTCCGGCACTGGAAACACGAAGAGCCGGATCTTGAATGCCGGATCATGGGCCACGAACTGGGCGGCGTCATTGCCGAAGTAGGAAGCGCCGTAAAGCACATGAAAGTGGGCGACCGCGTCGTCGTCGAAACCGTGCTGGGTGACGACACCTGCGAGTGGTGCAATGTGCAGCAGTACAATCTTTGCCCGGAACTCTATCCGGTGCGCATGGATTCCGTGTCGCAGGCTTTCGCCGAATACGTAGCGAGTCCGGCCAAGAAGATCTACAAATTGCCCGATCACGTCAGTTTCGAGGAATCGGCTTTGCTTGACACGTTTTCCGTCGGATTGCACGCTATGCAACTGAGCAAGCTCAAGATAAACGATAAGGTCGTTATTATCGGATCCGGATCCATCGGTCTGGGGCAGCTTCAACTGGCCAAGGCTGCAGGTGCCGACGTGCTGATTGCCGATATCGTCGATCACTCGCTCGAACTGGCCAAAGAGCTTGGTGCGGACGTCGTCGTCAACACAAAATCTGAGGATGGTCTCCGGAAAGTAATGGAGTTCACCAATGGGCGCGGCGCCGACATCACGTTCGAATGCGCCGGCGGGACTGCGATGCAGATGACGTTACCCGAAGCGTTTTCCTATACGAGGCGGGGCGGCAAAGTTATGGTCGTAGGAGGATTCGAGAAGGAAAAATCGCCCATTGAAATGGATTGGCAGCGGATGCAGATGGGCGAGATACAGATGGTCCCGAGCGCGAGCTATGCGTATTGGGACATTTATCCGGAAATGCAGATCTGCCTCGACCTGTTGGCAAAAGGCAAGCTGAACGCACGCAAGATGATCACCCACAGTTTTCCGCTGGATAAAATCAATGAGGCGTTCGAGACTGCTCAAAATAAAGAGGACACGAACGCTTTATTCGTAGCATTGACAACCTGAATTTATCCTGAAATTTAGTTTATCTGAGATGAACAAAGAAGAAATCCACCTCGATGACATCGCCCGGATATTGTTCGGGAACGCTCCACCTGACTTTTTGCTCGAAGTCGCATTGCGGTCCGTCATTATGTATATCGCCTTGGTAATTATAGTGCGATACCTAGGCAAAAGGACGAATGCGTTGCTCACGATAACCGAACGCGCCATATTCATAACGCTCGGGGCCATCGTTTCCCAGCCTATGCTCGGCCCTCCCAACGGCATAGTCACGGGAATACTCGCCCTGCTTTGTATGCTGTTTTTCCAGCGCATGGTCACGCTAAGTTTTTTCAAGAGCCGGCGTTGGCAGCAACTGGTACAGGGCAAAGAGCATGTCGTCGTGAGAGATTCGGTGCTTGACCTAAAGGTATTGAAACAGATTTACGTAACGAAAAATCAACTTTTCGAGATGATGCGCAGCAAGGACATCCGCCATCTGGGACAGGTGAAGCGCGTGTATTTTGAAGCTGCAGGATCATTGAGCATCTACAAATATCCGGAGACACGGCCGGGGCTTTCGATTCTGAGAAGCCACGAATCCGACGAAATGATCCGGAAGCATCCTACTGAAAAAGTGTGTAACCAATGCGGGAACGGCCAGCAAAACCGGGCAGATAAATGTTCCGTCTGCGGCAGCGAGAAATGGGTCGCGCCTTCAATTGAATACGTGTCATGAAAAAAGAAGAAATAGATATAACCGATTACATGCGCATCCTTTTCGGTGAGATGCCGTTCGAATTCCTTGTCGAAGTCGTGATCCGCGTCGCGTTCGTATATGTGCTGATTGTCGTCACGATGCGGATCCTGGGCCCGCGCATGGAAGCCATGATTTCGAGGAACGAGGAAATCGCCCTAGTTACGCTGGCCGCATCAGCCGGGATCCTGATCCACAATCCGGACCGCGGACTTTTGCCTGCGCTGATCGTCGTAGGCGTCGTCATCGGATTCCAGTACATCAGCTTCTGGAAGATAATACGTAGCGAAAAGAGTGAGGAAAAACTGCTCGACGTAGCCCAGACGCTCGTCGACAACGGCCGGTTCAAACTCAAGGACATGAAACAAACAAGGGTCCAGCGGGAAAGGCTTGTGTCGGAACTGCGGTCGCGCGCGCTGACGAATCTTGGGGACGTCCAACGTGCCTATATGGAAGCGAACGGCGATTTCAGCATTCTGATGTTCGAAGAGAAAAAAGAGCGTATCGGTCTTTGCATCCTGCCGGATACGGATACCGACTTCCGCAAAGAACAGCGCTATTCCGATACCGAATGCGCGTGCAAAGTATGCGGGAACGTCGTTCAAAAAGAAAAGGCGGACAAGGCCTGCGATGATTGCGGGGCGTCCAAGTGGGAACGGGCGATCATTACAGGGCCATGACCTCAGGTTGGCTATCCACGTCTTGCACCGATCCAATATCCGGCAGCGACCATCACGACCGATATTCCAAGGAAAATGTAATTCGCGGGATCGTGGTCGGCTGAAAATTCCATCACATTGTGCAGCTTCAGGATGTGATGGTCGATAACGCCTTCCACAATATTGAAGATGCCCCATCCCGAAAGCATTCCGCCGGCCAGTAAATAGCCGGACTTGCTGACGTCCTTCCGCCTCGATATCTGCCACAACCGCACGATTCCGATCATTACCACGACGATGCAGAACGCGTGGAAGACCGCATCCCAGAACATGTTGATGCTTTTACCGACGTAGTCCGTATTGGGTACGACGTTCGACAGCATTTCGTGCCATTGCAGCATCTGATGCAGGATGATGCCGTCGAGAAATCCGCCGATGCCGATGCCGAGGATCAAAGCCGTCGTCGCAATCGGAATCGGCGACAGGGCGTTCTGATCCTGGTTAAGCCAGAACCGGTGCGATCCGACGGCGGACAAAACGATCACGATCACCGCCAATGCGATAAACGCAGACAGCATCGCCAGCAGATTCGGGTAAAAGGTGCTGTTGTAAATGCCTTCCCAAACCTGCTGGTTGCAGTGAATGCAGTAAAGAATGGGGCCGGACCTCAATGGGAATGAGTCATGCGTTCTTTTTTGATTTCGATGATTTTCCTGAACGTACTGATCGAAACCCCTGTAATTTTCTTGAACTGCTTGGAGAGATGGCCGGAGCTGCTGTAATGCAATAAACTGCTGATCTCCTTGAGCGGCAGCTGGTCTTCCATGATGAGCCTCTTGGCGCGTTCGATCTTGAGCAGTATCAGATATTTCTCGATCGAGCACAACGTCAATTTTTCAAACGTCGCCGCCAGATGGGCGTAACTGTAACCCAACTGGTCGCACAAATAAGTCGAAAGCGTTGTCGACGGCATATTTTCGGAATACGCGATCTCGACGAGAATGTTCTTGATGCGTTGTACGAAAATCGCTTTTTCGTCATCGATGACCTGGAGGCCGTAACGCGTCAGGAAGGATTGCAGCCCGCATAAGTTCTCGGAAGAAACCGCCGACAAAATTTCAATCTCTCCTTCTTTGGCACATTGGTGCGCGATGTCGTGCTGTTCGAGATAATCTTTAACTATCCTGTTGGGCAGGTTGTGGGCATGATAAGAAAAAGTAAAGCGCATATTGTGATGATTTGATAAACAAAAAGGCAGAATGCGCGTTTTGCACATTCTGCCTTTATATGTAATGTCGCCATGAAATCCGGCGACGGGATGAGTTAAACTTACGGAGTTACACGGAAAGTGTCGTTACATCGTGTTTGTACAATTTTGGATTTGTTTACCTCGAGATTATCAGTTCACAATTCTATCCAGATTATCTCCAAAGAAAACACTTAACGACCTTAATGTTCTTAACGTCCTCAATGGTAATTGCCTGAAAGGTAAAAGGAATTTCTGTAGCAGGAAAACCAAAACCAAAACCGACACGTATATCAGATAACTCCATTTAGGAGGAAGCATCTGCTTCATACATCTGCGCCAAGAGAGAGGTCACCCCATGGCCTCTCTTTTATTTAAGCCTTTTTCAGCTTTTCACGTTCGAAGACCTCACGCCTGAGCCCGCTGCTTGAAAACCGGTGGTTGCGTTTGTTGTAGATCAATCGGATGCCGGCATTTTCGCAGTACTTACGACCCGTAAATTGCTTGTTTTCATACTCCTCGCCCAAAATCCTGACGTCGATATGCAACAGGCACAATATATCTTCAAGGTCCTGCTCCGTGGTATACGGGATAATCTCGTCGACGTATTTGCAGCCCTTGAGCTGGATGTAGCGCTCAACGACAGTCTGGGTAGGCTTGTTTTTTTCCGGCCGGTCGATGGTAGGATCGGTTTGCAGCCCCACTACGAGATAATCGCAATATTGCTTGGCCTCTTCCAGCATCCGGATGTGCCCGGCGTGCAAAAGGTCAAAAGCGCTGAACGTAATCCCAACCGTATATGTAGTGTCTTCCATGTGATGTTATTTAGGTTTTTCCGACAAATCGGATCTTTGCTAAAATACGTTTCTGATTCGCATCCAATTTGCAGTATTTTATCAAAAAAACGCAGGATTACAATCGGATGAGCAGTAAAATCCTACCCCGGCTGATGCGATTATTGTAAGTATAGGCCGTCTTCTTACTCCTAAATTTGAATCAGATGAATGGCGGTTCCATTTCATTATATCTGTTTTTCAGATACCTGAATGCACGCGGCATCGGCTTAACCGGGAGAATTGCTATGAACACGAACAGCTGCCGGGCCGCGGGCATTTCTCTGTCGTCAGATTTTTATACCTCCAACAAATACGTACAACCATGGAAGACATGCACCAAAGCGAAGACAATCACCTGATCCCGATGACATCCGTGTCGGCAGGCAAGGGCAGGGAAGTGGCCCCGGATGTTTTTTACTACACCAACCAGATCGTAAATGTTATATTCGTCGGAGAACCCTTTGGCCCGTGGGTCATGATCGACGCCGGGATGCCGCTGTCCGGCCCGACGCTCGTTGAAGTCGCCGAGCAGCGTTTCGGGAAGGATAATCCGCCGTCGGCAATTATACTGACGCACGGCCATTTCGACCATATCGGCGGTATCGTCCACCTGACAGAGACCTGGCCCGGTGTTCCCGTTTACGCCCATCTGTTCGAGTTTCCGTTCCTGACGGGCGAGCTGGATTATCCAAAACCTGATCCGGGAGTAGAGGGAGGAGGCATGCTGGCCAAAATCTCGTTTATCTACCCGCACAAAGCCATCGACATCAAGCACGTGCTTCAGCCGTTGCCTGCCGATTATTCGGTTCCCTACCTCGACGGATGGGAATGGCTCCACACACCCGGGCATTCGCCGGGACACACCTCGTTTTACCGCGATTCTGACCAATTGCTAATTGCCGGCGATGCTTTCGTAACAGTCGAAGCCGATGCGATGTACAAGGTTCTGGTCCAGAAGGAAGAAGTAAAAGGCCCGCCGGTTTACCTTACGACGAACTGGGATGCGGCCAGGGAATCGGTGCGATTGCTGGCCCGGCTCGACCCTCAGATCGCCATTACGGGACACGGATCGCACATGCAGGGAACCGAACTGCGCTCCGGCCTGGAACTGCTAGCCAAAAATTTCGACGTGGTGGCAAAGCCCAAATATGGCAAATACGTAGACGAATGATTTGATCTGGTAAAAAAAGAGCCGGACTTCACAGTGAAATCCGGCTCTTTTTTATGGAGTTTTGTCAGATGTTTCCGGTCAGCTCGTGATGAAAATATTTTTCCACCGAATTTTTTTCCGATTTCAACGCTTCCGAAACAACGGCGTTCACAACCTGGTAACGATCGCTCAACGCTACGATAAGTTCTCCTTTTTGCGGATTTTCCATAGCCGCCTGTATCGCACATCCCTCGTCAGAGATGAACTGAACCGGGATATCCCTGCCGGCCACCGTAATTCCTTCCAGGATCAGGTTGTTGATCGCTTCTTCGGTCCGGCCTCTCAGGCTTTGTTCCTGTCGGACGATGATCTTGTCGAACATTTGCCCGGCGATGGCGGCGCATTGGCGGATATCTTCGTCCCGACGGTCGCCAAGCCCGGAAATGATACCCGTTTTGCATGTCGCCTGAACCGTCGAAAGGTAGGAAGCGATGGCCTCGTATCCATGAGGATTGTGCGCATAATCGACCAGGACTTCGAAGTTGCGGAACCGGAAGAAATTCATGCGGCCCGGCGTTTGATCCGGCCCCGGTGCAAAATCGAGCAGGGCGCGCCTGATGAAAACAAGATCGATTCCCGCCAGGTGGGCCGCAAGCGAGGCCGCAAGCGCGTTTGCCACCATAAAGCGAGCCGTTCCGCCAATTGCGATCGGTATGGTTGCGATGTTCGGGAGCGTCAGGATCCGTCCGTTTGAACGAATCACGATGCGGCCTTCTTCCACAATAGCGACAGGTAATCCGGCCGCACGATGTTTCGCGATAATTTCATTTTCTGGGTCAAGACTGAAAAAGGCCACGTTGCAGTCCAGTTCCGAAGCGATTTCAACGCATTTGACGTCATCGGCGTTAAGCACCGCCCATCCGTCTTTTTTTACGCTTCGGGCCACAACCGCTTTCACGTTGGCCAGATCGTCGAGCGTATGGATGTCGTTCAGGCCGAGATGGTCTTCCTTGATATTGGTGATCACGCCCACGTCGCAGGTGTCGAAGCACAATCCTGAACGAAGAATGCCGCCCCGGGCCGTTTCCAGAACCGCAAATTCCACCGACGGGTCGCGCAGGATCACGCCTCCGCTCAAAGGTCCTGTCGTGTCGCCTTCCTCGATGACGTGTTTGCCGATGTAAATGCCGTCTGTGGTTGTGTATCCGGTCTGGTAACCCGCCAATTGTGTCATGTGGGCCACGAGGCGCGTCGTAGTTGTCTTCCCGTTCGTACCGGTCACGGCAATGATAGGTATTCTGGCCGATGCAGGATCCGGGAAAAGCATGTCGATAACCGGGCCGGCCACGTTGCGCGATTTTCCGACCGTCGGATCGAGGTGCATCCTGAAACCCGGCGCGGCGTTGACTTCTATGACGGCGCCACCGTTGCGGATAATGGGTTCCGATAAAGATGGCGCCATGATGTCGATGCCGCAGATATCGAGTCCGACGGCCCGGGAAACCCGCTCGGCAAGGAAGATGTTGTCGGGATGCACTTCTTCGGTGACATCTTCAGCCGTTCCGCCCGTGCTGAGATTAGCGGTCGATTTCAGCACGACAATTTCGCCTGATGCCGGAATACTGTCAGGCGTGAGCGATTGCCGCATCAGCATCGCCTCGGCATCCCCGTCGATCACAATCTGCGTAAGCGATTTTTCGTGGCCCGTTCCGCGTTCCGGGGAGCGGTTTGTCGCTTCCACCAACATCCGGACCGTCGAAATTCCGTCCCCTGTGACCTGGGCCGGAAGGCGCATCGCCGCGGCAACGAACCGGTGGTTCACCACGAGCATCCTGAAATCGCGTCCCGGAATATAGCGCTCCACCATGGCCGGTCGCCCAAAAGCAAACGCATCCGACAAGGCTTTAAGCGCGTGTCCCGAATCCTGAATATTGATCGTCGCACCACGGCCTTTGCTTGCGTTGAGTGGTTTGATCACCATCGGGAAGCCGATTTCGCCTGCGATTTCATCCAGTTCACTTTCTTCATAACAAAGGCGGCCTTCCGGAACGGGGATCCTGGCAAGGCGCAGCAGGCGTTTGGTGTCGTCCTTGTCGCCGGCCGCATCAACGGCGAGCGCGTTGGTTTGAGAGCTTATCGTAGCCTGGATTTTCTGTTGGTTGACGCCGTACCCGAAAAGTATCGTGGAATCCTCGAATGGGCGGTGCCATGGAATATTGCGTTTTTCCGCTTCCAATACGATGCTTTTCGTACTCGGTCCCAGTCCGTGACGGTCTTTGAGGCGACGGAGTTCGGCAAGGTCTTGTTCCAAGTCATAGGATTGTCCTGCGCTCAGGGCGGATATGATCCGGAAAGCGGCCTCGGCGGCATACAATCCGGCCTGCTCGATCTCATAACTGAACACGACGTGATATACACCGGTTTCCCTGGTTCCTCTCGTTCGGCCGTAACCGGTTTCCATGCCGGCAAGGGTCTGGATTTCAAGGGCGATGTGTTCCAGCACGTGACCGAGCCAGGTGCCTTTTTCCACCCGATTCAGGAATCCGCCGCGAGCGCTTTCCGAGCATTCGTGCTCGATGAGCGTCGGCAGTAAGTTTTCGAGATTCCGCCGAAAACCGGGGATGACGTTCGTCGGATAATGTTCCATTTCCTCAAGATCGAGCTTGAGCTGTATAAGCTTTCGGCGGTAGTTGCTCCACTTGTTCGGGCCGCGCAAAACCTGGGTCGAAATGACTTTCATGAATAATTGGGGTTTTGGACAAAATTCTAAGATGGCCGCCTTTTCATTCTTACAGGATTTCTACCGATGCAGGTATTTTTCAAGGTATTTAATCGTACGAAAATGGTTGGTTTTGTTACAAAACTTTCTTAGCCGGGCGATTTTAATTTTGGGTAAAAACCGAAATATGTGCGTTAAAGGCAAACTTATAATCATCGGAGGGGCCGAGGACAAAGACTTCGACGGCCACAAAGGTAAAACGGATGGAGAAGCCAGTATTTTACAACGTGTCATCAAGGAATCCCGGAGAGGCAGCGACTCGCGTATTGAAGTGATCACGACCGCCTCCACGGTTCCGGATGAGGTAGGAGACGATTACATTGCGGCATTTGCGGCGCTGGGTGCGGAACAGGTAGGCGTGTTATCGATCACGAATCGCGATATGGCCGCCGAAGAATCCGTATTGGAACGTATTCGAAATGCGGATACCCTATTTTTCAGCGGTGGTGATCAGCTCCGGCTGACCTCGATCTTAGGAGGAACGCCTTTTTTTGATGTGCTTTCCGAAAAGCTGGACGACCCGGAATTCCTTTACGCCGGGACGTCAGCCGGAGCCGCGGCCGCATCGGAAACCATGATTACCGAAGGAAAAGGCCAGAGCGCGTTGTTCAAGGGTATGGTCAAAACCACGGCCGGTTTCGGGCTTATCGGAAACGTCGTGTTCGATACGCACTTCCTCAAGCGCGGCCGTATCGGCAGATTGTTCCAGATCATCATCAGCAATCCGAAAATGCTCGGCGTCGGCCTTGCCGAAAATACCGGTTTGCTGATAACCTCAGGCAAAACGATGGAATGTATAGGACAGGGAATGGCGATTATCGTCGACGGTCGTTCCGTCCGGGGCACGAACCTGCTTGAAATCGAGGACGGGTGCCCGATATCGGTAGAAAACCTCGTGCTGCACGTCATGGGAAAAGGCGACAGGTTCGACATCGAAAACCATACGTTGGAGATCCTGAGCCGGGATTAGCCTGATATAATACCCTTTTGATGTAAAAAACTGTAACCCAAATTTTTAGTGTCTTTGGAACTTTACGCAACAAACCAAAAATGAAATTATGAAGATCATCAGCACCAAAGTTCACGGTATCCTCGATTACCTGGTCGGGATATTGTTCCTGGCCTTTCCCTACATCGCCGCATGGGATAAAAACGCGCCTCAGTCGCAGGTGCTTTTCGTGTTAGGCGCACTGACGCTTATTTACAGCATTATGACAAGATATGAGCTCGGACTCTTCAGGTTGATCCCGTTTGGCATACACCTGATGATCGATTTCGTTTCCGGAGTGTTTCTCGCCGCTTCACCATGGCTTCTGGGCTTCGCCGATGAGGTGGAAGTACCGCATCTGCTGCTTGGCATTTTCGAGATAGCGGCCGTCATGATGACGCGGACTCCCGCTACGGCAGACGCTAATCTCAGTACCGGATACAGAAGCGATGTCGAAAGCCGGCATTGAAACCAGAATAATAACTATTAAACCACAACACTAT
>Ga0265798_10005953_pt1 | contig 16185 bp, 16 predicted proteins | sample P3T30metagenome_FD_192430 | JGI IMG/M metagenome (GOLD analysis project Ga0265798, IMG submission 192430) | Plant litter microbial communities from East Loma Ridge, Irvine, California - P3 T30 | ecosystem: Environmental > Terrestrial > Plant litter > Unclassified | place: USA: California... | reverse complement strand
TCGAGCCTCGTGTTACCCCACCGGCTTACCCCATCCAGCTATTCCGCCCGTCCCTCCTCACCAATTCATCCGACCTGACATCATTTTAGCCACCGCCTCCCCCAGCAATTTCTAAAATGTCTCCCCAACGCGGCTTCTTCTCGCTAAACGTCGATTCTGAATCTCATCTGCTTGACGGAGAAGGAAAAGTCATTACCGCAAAGCCCTTGGAGCGCATCGTAAACCAAGCCGTTGACGACGTTGTTCATCAGCAAGGCGCAAGGAAAACAAGCGAAACACACTACACCACCGAATCGAGCAGTTCCTCCTCCTCTTCGAACTTAGCCATCAAGAATCCGTCGTCCCGCCGCGCAATCACCCGCAAATACGATACTTCGGACCTCTAGAACCACAACCCCCATTCCACCACAAACACCAATATGTCTCCCACCCCCCAACCCCTCCGCATAGCAATCGGCTCCGACGAAGCCGGCGTATCCTACAAGTCCGCCATCATATCTGACCTCCAATCCTCCCCGCTTGTCTCGTCCGTCACAGACGTCGGCGTCCCACACAACACCGACAAAACAGCCTACCCCCACATCGCCGTCACCGCCGCCCAACTCGTCGCATCAGGCCACGCAGACCGCGCAGTCCTCATCTGCGGTACCGGGCTGGGCGTCGCTATCGCCGCGAATAAAGTGCCGGGTATAAGGGCTGTGACTGCGCACGATGGATTTAGTGTTGAGCGCGCGGTGCTGAGTAATGATGCGCAGGTGCTGTGTATGGGGGAGAGGGTGGTTGGGTTGGAGGTGGCGAGGAGGTTGGTGAGGGAGTGGTTGGGGTATCGGTTTGATGTTGGGAGTGCGAGTAAGGCGAAGGTCGATGCGATTATGGAGCATGAGAGGGTTAATTATGCGGGGTTGGAGAAGGATCGGGAGGGGGCGAAGGGGTGCTAGATTGATATGATTGATAGATGAATGGAGACAGCTGTGTTTTGACATGATACATTGATGCCCGTTTTTGTTTTCCTGTGGTTGTATTGTCCTTGCTCACGGCTTGATGTTACATGTTGCTTTGCGTACTTACGACTTGTCCTTTCCGAATAAGTCCTTCTCCACCATGCCCCTGCATATCGGGTGGTAAAAGTCCCTGTTCTTCTCGAACGTGCGGACAGCCAACTCCCGATCCGCCTTCTCCAACAGCCTATACATCGGCCGCACGAACTTCATGCGCCCAATCCTACCTAGCAGTTGCGCACTCGGCTCATACGTCTCCTTCGCCTTGGCCATGAGCCCAGCCGACAAGTACCGCGACAGCACCTCGATGTTCTGCGTCTTGGCGTAGCCGTACGACTCGCCCATGAGGTGAATCTGCTCGGACGAAAATTGGTCTGCAAACGAGTGGATCTTCTCGAGGAAAACAACGGACTGGGACGAGTTCCAGTCCTTGGTGTCGGAGTAGTGCGGCTTGAAGTCTGACGAGGAGTTGGAGGTGATGAGGTGCTGCCACTTGTCTGCGAGTTCGTAGCAGCTCTTTGCGAGCGTCTGGTCGAAATCGGGTTTGACGGGGAAGCCAGGCGCGTAGAAGAGCTTGTCCCAGTCAAATGCGTCCAGCTTCTTCTTCGCCTCTGCGTCATTGGAAAAGAAGTCGATGAGGCATGCCTTGAAGTCGTAGCTGTCAAGCGACTTGAATTTGAACGTGTCGAAGTAGTGCGGGATAAACGTGTCCCACTTGGCCTTGCCGAACAGAAGCTCGAACTGGTAGAGTGCGTGGAAGCCTTTCTCGTATGGTATGCTCGAGAAGGCGTCGTCAGGGTCTTTGCCCTTGAGATCGACGATGAGCTTGGTGAACTCGTGGTCTTCGCCGTACTGCTTGATGCTTTCTTCAAGGGCTTTCCAGCCGATGATAGCAGAGAAGTGGCGCTGCGCCTCGCCGTGAAGGGCGCCCGCGATGCGACGCTCAAGGTACGTGGTCCAGCCCTCGTTGAGCCAGAAATGCTCCCAGCTCGCTGCGCTGACTAGATTACCGGACCACGAATGAGAGAGCTCGTGAGCAATGACATCGACGTTCTGCTTGTCGCCCGAGATGATTGACGGCGTGGCGTACGTCCAGACTGGGTTCTCCATGCCGCCGTATGGGAAGGAGGGGGGTAGCACGAGCACATTGTATTGCGTCCACTGGTAGGTTGGCTTGACGAGCGACTCCAAGACTTTCATGAACGGCTCGATCTCGCCGGCAAGCTCGCGTTGGCAGTCCAGTAGCTCTTCTGGACCGGACCAGACCGTGCTTCGTGGCCCAATAGATGCCGAGGCCAGATCTCCTGACGCGACAGCGAACAAATACGATGTGATCGGAATAGGTTGGTCAAATGTATACTTGAGTGTACCGGACTCGCCATCTTTCTTGCCGGGCTCATAGTCAGCCGCACCTGTTGGTAGACCAGACGCTAAGACTGGTAGTGGCGAGCGCAAAGCAAAGCTGAAAGTCGACTTGACATCGGGAGTGTCCTGGCAAGGGAAGACCGATCGTGCGTTGTTGGCTTGACACTGGCTGAACATGAACGGATGCTTCTTGTTGGAGGTTTGGGCAGGCGTTAGCCACTGAAGAGCCGTGCACTTGTCGGTAGTAGCAATGGTGAATTCGACATCGATGATCTTGCCTATGGGAACGGCTGACGGGAGCGCAATCTTCACCGGGCTGCCATATGGCTCTATCCGGTCACTGATGCTGAATTTGGCAGTCTGTCCATCCACAGCGACAGCTGAGATGTCGAGGAAGCTGTATATATGTCAGTCATGCCCAGTCATTGAATTTCCATCGCGGTAGTTCAGATGCTCATGCAAGGGAGCCGCATGAGTGCTGACCGCTTTCAGAAGATCATACCTAGAATCCAACGTAACCTCAACAGCCTCATCAGTCAGACTCTCCATCTTCAGTATCGCCTTCCCCACAAGTCTCTTCTTCTCAAAGTCAATCTCAAAATCGACGCTCGTGTGCCTGGTCACATAGTTGTGGTAATTCGACAGTGTGTTCGGATCTCTTGGCGTCCTGATCTCAATGTCGGGATCAACCATTGGCTTGGTGACCATGGCAGCTGGAGCGCGATGCATAGTCGAGAAACTAGATGCAGACGATCTAGTTGGTAGTTCAGGTCCTCCGCCCATGTGGTGATGCTGTTTGAAGGTTGATGTCGAGGTCGAAAGAAGAGTGGCCAAGCTTCGGAATTGAGGTCGGAGCTCGAATCGAGCGTAGGCCGACGAAATGCGTACGCCACCAGAGCACCTTCCTAAAGTGTATGGGCGTATCAGGCGAATAGATGGGAACGGCTGCATCAAACAGATTGGGGTGACGTGGAGGTTCTTGTTTGAATCAACGGAGGCATTTTGCAGTACGAAGTAGGTACGCGCGTTGAGCACGGACCGAAATTCCATCATTGACCAATGATACGAGTCTTTGGAAGACTTGACATGATCCGAGTAGAATACCTAGGTCCACCAGAAAAGACGCTGCTCGAGATCAATCCCAACAATCGCATCCAATTGAAGATGATTGTAGTCTCACTATTGTGACATCCACAGCAGTACGCAGCAAAACCCTTGACCCTAACCTTTTACACCACGATCCCAAGGTACCCTGCAATATGCGACATTTGGATGTCCTCACCCAGATCAGTACCCAAACTCCCATATATCCTTCTGCCACCCCTCCGTCAACTTCTCATCAGCCCCATACTTCTCCTGCCACTGCGTGAACCCGCCCCTAAGCACCACAACCCTCTGCTTCTTCTCCTTCCCGCTTCCCTCTCCTTCTTCCTTCTTCTGCACTTGCTCCCCCTTCTCCTCTACCTCCCCTTTACTCTCCGTCCAAGTCGTCGGATCCAACCTCTCCTTCTCCCGCAGATACCTCAATGCCGCACTCGGACCCCGCTGCTGACTCAACGCGCAGTGGAACACAACAATGTCCTTGCCCTTCATCGTGCGTATGAGTTCTGGCGTTTTGTAGTCCAGCTCGTTGCTGGGCACCCATGTTGAGCCTTTGATATGGCCGCCGATGTGGTCGCTGTCGCGCACATCTACGACGGCGATGTTATGTGGCAAGCCGGAAGACTGCGTTTGCATGTGCTTTGCGAGATCTTCGCGTGATATGAATTCGAGGTCTGAGAGGGAGATGGTGGACATGGTGGGAGATTTTGGGCGGACGTGAGTTTGCAGCAGGCTGATGCAAGGGAGAAACTCGACGCGCTTCAGGCTTTGAAGATGGGATTAGAGTGGCTTTGATGCGTGAGAGTAGGGTGGGAAGAGCGTTGTATTATGTGCAGCCGTGTGTTTGTTGTTTCGATGGAGGGGCATGGCGGGGCGCGCGTGGGGGCTATGGCGCGAAAACACGTGGATACCGGTAAGTCGTCTTCATCTCATCGACTTTTGAATTGCGTTTTTTGGGATCATTTCTTGTTCCCATGTTTTGACTCGCCGCAGTTCAAGAACAATGTCGGTTGAGGGCGCCGTCATGCGTGAATTGCACGGTGAGAGACTCCGTACCAGTAGTACTGCTCTGTGCATGACATCGATCCGGCATTCGCTGACACTTTGTAGGCGTTTAGCCTCGTCCACGTAGTAATTCCTAACTCAGCCTGATCGACTTGTGATTACTACCCCTCAATTCAGCCTGCATGACATTAGTGGTGGCTGAGCTTCTCAGCCTTGGACCTTTAGACTCCGACTGTGTTCCAGCTCTCTGGTGTCTCGATATCTTCATCACCATTCTTTTACCATGCCTTGATTATCGGAAACAATGGTGTTGGAAATCGCAGCCGCTATCATTGGTATCCTGGCTGCGGCGGGAAAGGTTGCGGAAATACTCGACCCCATCGTCTCGACCTTTAAAGATGTCAATCGCAACATCGTAGCTGTCCTTACTGAAGTCAACAGCTCACGCATCATCCTATCTGCGTTGCAAGTTTACCTCGAGGATCTCAGCGCTAGCCCTCATGGCCGAAGAGAGCTTATCAAAGTCAATCAACTAGCTGCTACGGTCATGGATGGAGTGCTACTCTTCTCCGAGCTAGAAGAACTTGTACTTCCATTTGCGCGACCGGCTCTTAGCCTCCAAAGTCGTATCAACTGGGCTTGGAATGACGACAAGTTCGCGACATTAGTGTCACGCGTGCAGAACTTCAAGAGCTCTATCACGGTCATGCTGAACATACTGCAATGGTAAGCCATGCTGTTTTAACTCCAATCACTGCTAACGAAGTCATAGTGATTCAGACATGGAAGCCTTCCGAGCCCGCAACGAACTTCTTCGCCTAACAGCCTTACTTCTGCAAAACAATTCCGAGCTTGCGACGCGGATAGCACGCCTTGAAGACTATTTTACCACAGCCAGCAGTTTCGGCCACGAGCCAGATAGCCTGATCACCGCGAAACTATCAACACAACACCATGCAAACACGCGACTTGATCATATATATGACACTGTTACGTTTGCACCAATTGGTACGAAGGCTATGGTCGGCCATAGAAATGTCTCAGCCGGCGAAAAAGAAGGGGGTACTGGAACAATCTACACCTTCGAGTTTGAGAAAATTCTCTTCGCAACACGAGTGTACCATGCAGCCAGGAGGGAGACATCTGACGTATCTTTCAAGAGCTCGGAAGGCTTATCGCACGCATGGACCGGGATATCGGACGTTAGTCTCTCTGTCCTATCCAGCATATCCGTGGTCGCTCTCCCATTGTGTCCGACCGATATAACGAACCCTCAGAAATACTCTTTTCGCCCTCCAACAGTCGGAGTAGATCTTGTGCAGGATTGCGAAGGCATCTCGGAACTGTACAGATGTGACAGCATCTCTTCTGACGACAGTGGGCAATATCATCCCTTACCCGACGGGCGCTGGATCATGTCTTTCCATGGAAATTGCCCAAACTGCCGACATTACCATAGCAGTGGTCAAGTGACAGTTACGGTCACCCAAGATAATGTCCATGTTAGTCGGGTCGAATGCGAAAATTGTGCATCCATACGGGCGGATTTCGGGACCCGTAACGGGACAACGGTTTCCCTACTCTCCACCATCTCGTCGGAGCCTGAGGCCGCTGGTGAAGGAGTTCGATCGAGCTTGAGCGAAGTAGTTGTGAAGACCATGGAGGCACAGCCACGTGCCTCCAAACGCTTCAGAAGTACGCTGGCAGTTTTGAAACCCAGTTCCGATGCCAGATCCAACATCTCTACCAAGCCTGACAGCATTGAGAAAGAGGCTCGCTTATCCGACATCTTTTCTCTTATGAACACCTTGGCGGCACAGCAACGTAGGGATAAGAGTTGCATGAATATGTCTGGCTCTACTGTAATTCCCATGGCCATCTCGGATGTATCGACCGAACTTTCCAGCTCTAAAGCGAGGACTCGCTTATCTTTCAGAGATATAGCTCTACTCGCCCAGGAGGCAGCATCTCGTTGTCCCGCTCAAACAACACACAAACAGTTACCACTTCGTCTTAGATTCGTTTTATCCTCGATGTACGTAATTGCCCTTCAGAAATTATCTTTAATGCGGGATACTGACGCTCACAGTTTGCGCGCCAAGTGGAGGACTGTACGACGCTCGAATAAGACCAAGCGCGCTCAGCTCGGTCTATACCCTGGACGTCGTATCGCAAACTTGGACAGTTCTGGAGCCGTCTAGAAGCCATATTGCGAGCTAGTGGCTTTCACTCCCATCGGCCCTGAGAACGTGACCCGTGTCATTGGGCAAGAGGGTGAATGCGCACCTCCGTGACGCCACAATGGACGGGGCAGATATTGTCGGGTTTTGCTCAGTCATTTTGGAAAGACCACCCACCTTATATTGAAGGAGTACTACAGGAGCCAATATATACTACACGTCGACCCATCGTAGCTAGCTGCGAGTAACAGATTTTCCGATTCCCGGAAGAAACGAAATATAACAGCACCCAGACGCATCTTTTGAAGAGTCTCATGGTAATCCAAGACCTTGTTCGTTGTTGTCTCGTTACTTGTGCGCCGATATGAAGACTTGGACCGGTGCTCTCAGCAGCGATGGTTGCTGCAGGTATGGCAACGAATCATTTGTAACGCCTTGTGTACAGAGGTGCTCGTATCTATTGTGTCCACCTTCAAGATATACTGATCGTCGAAACTGGCGATGCGGAAAACATGAGCTCAGTTTGGAGCACTTGCGATCTAATTAGGGACGGGAGTGGCTAACGCGTTCGGTATATCGCAGTGGCGATGAGACGTCTTCTCGTGACGCGAGTGGCAAGGAATGACTTGGTATGTGAAGATGATTTGGTTCTTCCTCATTCGGTTATCGCTACATGTATAGAATAAGGCGAATGGGTAACCAGAGTACGAGATCGAATACTCTTGGTCTTGAAATTATCCGTGCTATCAACAGGTACGGCAAGGATGCATGCCGAATTACTTGTTTCCAAAAGAACTTTGCGAGTAGAGCGTGTACATCCTCCGGTACGTTATATATATACTGCTTTACTCCACCAACAAATAATTGGCGAGAGACATTGTGGTTCATGAGCGGTGCCGTGGGCTTAGATTGTTATAGCATTATGGATCACGGAATCTTGCGATTCCGGAGACGAATATTTACCTGGTTCGTATCTTCACGAGATACATGGAAACGGGAATGTTAAAGAAGCCAATAGGAAAGATAAGCATGTGGCTTCGATTCAAGACTGAGCTGTTCGCGCCATTCACTCTCATGTCTCGCAAGAATCTCACACTGGGCCTATTTGTTCTTCATTCCATGACCAACTTGTTCCCCGCCTTACGATAAGTGAAGCTTCACGTTGACCTTTGCCACTCCATCCTTCGGGTCAGTTTCCAATAGGCTACTGAGTATCATCGTGATTATTATAAGCCGAGAGCTTGATTTCCATCAGCCGAGAACTTGAGGCTCTTTCGGGGTTTGCTAATCCTGGGGCGTGTGCGGCTTGCGGTCGAGGTCTGGAGTGGTTTCACGGTACTGGATCGCCGCCGCATCTCTGCGCGAAGTGAGGGTATGCGAGGGTGAAATGGCGGAAAAGTATTTCTGTCGTGAGATGTCAAATGTGAGATTCGGAATTCGTGGCATTGATGCGCGCATGAGCGCTCCCTCCGAAGATTGAGACGTTCCCCGCTCATTTTGTCGTTGTTGCAACAGTGAGTTGACCGCGTTGGTGTTAAATGTCTCGTTGCGCAGCAATCGCAAGGCCATGTGAACCGTATCGTCATCACCGTCTTCCATCGCCAATATATTGAGATCCCTACTCGCTGGTACTCGTAGCATCGACGTGTGAATATCCAGCAGACTACGTGTCTCTACGGCATCGGCGTCTTGAAATCGTCCATGGCTTCTATTCAGTATGCAGAATCGTTTTCATAGAAGATGCATTCACTGGAACTGGAATAACGAAGCATAATGATATAATTGTGATTGAGGCGAATATACTGAACGGTGTTATCGCCTTGCTCTCACGTCGCATCCGCCAGTGTGCTCAAGCTGACCGGCGCAGCGCGCGATATAGCGTATGTTCAACATTGCACTGTAGCGGGCAGCGAGAAGCACCAAGATTGGCGAGGTCACTCATGGCGGCGCCTCTACCGAACTCTCATACAAGTATCCAGAACATCATATTCATAAAGCTACGAAGGAAGTGTCAAAGTTGAAGGCCGTAGATGGTCACTATACAAGTCCATTGAATGAGCGAGCGAGTCGCCAGCCTCACAGCTTCCCCGAACATAGGGGCATGCTGGAGACCCGGAGCCCGCCGCCCTCCTGCGCCCGCCCAATCCAACAAGGATGACCGTTGAAGCCTCGACGTGCTGGCAGTAGATCACAGCGCCGTGATCAATTCATCATCATCTCCAGGGGCTGGACTGAGCCCTGCGTCTGCGGTGAAGCGCTTTCACGACACTAGTGCTTGGAGAATCGTTCGATGCAGGCTCGAGAGAGGACACAAAGAAGCAGGTTTCATCAACGAACGGCGGCAGCTATGCGGTCAGACAATAGTTTGACGATTGGTTTGCCAGGGAGATTCCGGCAGCTGTCATGGAGGCCGTGGACTCATCGGACACAGGTGATGAGTCTGACGAGATCCTGCGGATGTCATGGTGGCTCCGTCGGTGGTGACCGAGTCGACTAAAGTTTGGTTTGGTGTGAACACAAAGATGAGCATATGAATCATCAGCACTATCGAATAGTTCTGAGATCGGAATGTCCATCATGACGGTGAAGTGATGATCACCTGGAAGAGAAATAGGGCTGTCGCGGAGAACTCCTGGCGGCAGTCCTGACTTCGCTGGCACCCGCCAACCGGTCAGACCGATACGGCGATGTCCGACTGGAAGTTTCTTGATGCTAGTGATTCTGAAACAAAGCTACCGAGGTCGAGGATGCCCCGTTAGGCCATCATTCTGCCCCTAGCAAACCAAGTTAGCTATCCACTCCCACGGCTCAGCTTGGCGCGGCGGCGTCTTCGACAGATTGACTGTCTGTCTGAGGTAAAAAGATGACGACAACTCACTTCAACGGCCTGTCTTTGTCGGATGTTGTGTTCAGCTGACACAAGTCACAAAGAGCCTGCAGCATCCAGGGGTTGATGCTCGACCCGGTATCCAAGAAGGCGAGCAATTGGACGCCAGAGCGCTTTCACCGCGGCATCGTGATGTGTGCATCGGTCTCGACATGGATTGTATGTGGTGATAGTATATGAGAAACAGCCGTTGAGCAGGCTACACCCAGACAAATCGTAGCGATGGCAGGCGGTGAAGCTTGGCGCTGTGAAAACAATGCGGCAAACATATGCTGCGCAACGGTGGCGTTTTGGATTGCCTGTTACCAGACTCCCGACGACGTTTGAGAGACGCATTAGGCAGCGGAGAGTCGACCTTGTGACAATGCTCGTGCTGTTCGCACGCCCGCGATACGCCTTGGGTCTAGTTCTGGCACCACCAAAGCAGCATCGAGCCACTCAATAGTACTGACAGGCGCCGCTCCTCGGGACAGTCCCAAGATGGACAAGATAAGATTGTGCGCCCCAACAGCCGTGTCGTTTGCTTACACTACTTTCGCACGGGCCAATCGTTCGCGAAGTGGTCTGAGGGGTTTGTGGTCATACTGACGGTAGCACGGCGGCTTCGTTGTGCTCTCCGTTCTCGGGAAAGTGGCCGAGAGCGTTGTTCAAAGGCAGACTGCAGATCTGTACCCTCATCTAAGGCAGACAGGCTGCTGGGACGTGATGCGACGGGCTCTCGAACTATAGTTCGTACAAATATAGGTTTCTTATTGTTGTTTCCTACCGAAACTATGCCGCCTCGCGGGCGGGTATATGCCTGATGCATGCGCGACTCAGCTTGCGTCCAGGAGTAAAACAGGAATGAGTGACTGCGATGTCGTTGCGGCGATTCGAGGATTTTGGAACGATGGTCGCAATGTGCTCGTGCCAACTAGCTACCGGTAGCTAACGAAGAGTAGCGTGGGTTCACTTGGATGCCATCGGCCGCGCCGTGACACGCCAACGTCTCGCTACCGAATCACTCAAAATGTACTTCAAAACTTCACCAAAGAATTCTTTTGTATTATTAGCGCTTCGTTCGCAGACAAGTGATTGTTGCCGGTCAGCTGTTGAAAGCTCTCACTGCGGATCAAAGCGTTTCCACTGCAATGAAGTCAGCTTGGATATGTTTGAGATGGAATAACTTGTCCAATCTTCACCTGATCTGCAGATCGGAGCGGTCCTCAATCCACACGCTGATGGTCCTATAATGTGAGTGTACACGTTTCAAGAGGTCCACGAGGTCTACTGTGCGAGTCTTCAACAGAGTGTTCGCATGCTGCTTGGTCATTCGTTCGGGACGCACGATTGCCAGGTGTCCTCAAGGAGGACTCGCACAATCTGATCGACGGTTATGACTGACGAAGAAACTGCGCGGACCAGTAAGAATGGTCAGACGGGTGATGGCTCTAGATCATGGCAGGTTTTATTGGTAAAGCATCAACCTGAACTCTCAAGATACGATCACAAGAGGCTCGAGTCAAGGACAGCGAGGAGCGATCTCTTTGGTGTCCATGAGACCCGACGATTCAGATTCACACGCTCCGAGTCGCAGTCGCAGCAGCCTAGGTGACCGTCCAAAGGTCTGGTTTTTCGTTGGACGCTACCAAAACAGCGAACTTGGTCAGTCTAGAGTTGTTCAGCGTGATACTTGATCTGTTTCGAAGAAATCTCGTCTTCTTTCAGTGGCGGCCCGTGCCGCTGATGGTAGATGTTGCTGTCGTGGAAATCAACTCGTCGTGTCAGGCCATTGTGGACATGGCTTCATTAGGAGCGGTGGGCAGCGACAGTACAACGTTGCACACGCAGCAGCCAATGGCTACGAAACCAGCCAATGCCGTCTCTCACAGGCTTGGAGACACCAGAGAATGCAACGACCCGGCTCCTATCTGTTCGGATGAGAGATTTTCGAGATATCTGCAGGTCGCCATATGTCTTCAGAAATTGACGCCGTCCATCGCCGTCACGGGGTCGCGGGATTTGCAGCGGGAAGCTGCAGGTCATCGTGTCTCAACAGCGGATGCCCTGCAGATGAGCTCAAAATCAAGTGACCTCATGACAAGCTGCAGCGGCCTGTTCAAGCTGCGATCTCCTGAACACCCGCTCAGCCACCATCTCGTTAAGCCCGAACCTCAACGGGCTGTTGTGCTTGTGTGCAGTGAAATACTCTGGCAGTTGCCGGAGGGACCTGATGGCGCAAAATAGCGCAGTGAAGTCGGAGACTAAGGATCGGCTTGCTCCTGCATCCTCTATCGAGAGGCGTCAGATGACACTCCAGGCATGGAAGTCAAAGGAGTCTCAAACAGGCTCCTGCGGCAAGCCAAGCGGCCTGCATCTTTTCACTAGCAGACGTGGATCGCGCGATGACGATTGGACCGGCGCGGTGATGAGCAGCGCGAGAGCAGGCAAGGCAAGGAATGCGAAGATTAGATAACTCGAAGCCGATCAGCCCCGGGTGCTGGGAGGACGGACGGCCGCAACGTGCGAGACACATGAGCGCAGTGCGGTCTGGGACTGAGATGTCACCCTGCCCGCGTGGTTATCGTTATCCCGCAAGGAACGCATCTCACTGTCATGATGCTGTCGTCGTCTCTGGCGTGGTGGTGAGAGGGTCTGGGAGATTTGGGTCGTCTGCTGCACGGTGAGAGCAGCCAAGCCCGCTAGCGACGAGACGGGCAAGGCGCGCACCGGATTGAGGACGATTAACCGCGGCTGCTGCACGTCACCCGGGCGCTCCTTCCAATCCCCTGCTCGCTCATCCCTCCTTCCCTCATCGATCACGTATCGCTCATCGCGAGCGCGCGCCAGGGGGGTCATACGCCTCCGCATCATGAGTATTCTACCAACCCCCGTACCATGGATCTCCAATACTCACCGTTCACCTTCACGACCCCTCAGTCGGAGGAGCCGCGCGCCGCGCCAGCCCAGTTTGGGGCTCTCTGACGGGAGCCGCTGATTGATAAATGCGACGCCCTGCGGCGCCAGCGTAGGCATCCACTGGCCTGCCTCTTTTCGGAGCATTGCGCAGTCGACCACTCTGTCGGGTCGCCCGTATGCTTGCAGAGAGGAAACGCCCGGATCACGGCGCAGAGAAGGCTCTAACCAAAACACCCCTACCGATGCAACCCAGCGAAGACGGCCAGTGGCGCTTCTGTGTGTGCATGGCTGGCCCTTCATTGACTTCAGACATTCATCCGCCGCCATCTGGGTCGTCGTCGCCGCTCTGTGACAGGTAACGGCCCTCGAGCCTAAATTTTGCCGGCCCTTTAGGTTCCCTCTTTCACTGCCACCTGCGGGACGACCTGTCGTCTGCCAGCGGCTGCCGGCCCGTGGCGCTCACCCATCAGCCTGCTCTTGACCCGTCCGTTCTCGAGTGCTGACTGGACGCCGCAGGGCCTGGCTGCCCAATCCACAGCGGCCGTGGCAAGAGAGCAAAATCTGATCATCTGTTCGCTCCGTGGTTTATTCTTGGGCGGCTGATCGACATGAAACATAGATTTCCCAGCAGTATGGTTCATAACCTGCCGTGGTCGAGTCGGCCCCCCGTTCGAGAGTGTGTCGTGGCCAATGTTCCTGCATTGCTGCTGCACGAGACTGTGATGCCTTTGACTAACGAGCCAATCCGCGGCGCATACACGGTGGATCATAGCCCCTGCGGGCAACAGGCCCCATACTTCCGGTGCCAGGAATGCGAAGCTCACTGGGGACCAGCAACGATTCGAGAAAAATGCGAGCCTGGGCATTGGGGCAAAGCATCCCTCCCTGACTTCTCGGAGATATAGAAGGTCTGCATGGGGAAAGGCTCGCTGCTGCAGCTTGCCAATGCTACCGTGGTGCTAGAAAACGGCCATGGTCTGAGCAGGGCGATACGGATCATTCGGTTTGGGGCTGAAATCTTGATCCAGCATCCTGACTATCGCTTGAAGCTATACCTGCTTGGTAGGCACTTCTTCTTTCAGCCAAACGACCCGATGAGATTGAGAGCCCACCCTACCCTGTATTGAGCAATAGCGTTATGGTCTGCCAACTGTACATCTACTGCTCTTCCACTGTATGCTTGCCCTCATTTGACCGCTGAATTTGTATCCCTGGAACGCATCATTCTTTCATCAACACCTTTTAAGCATCCATCTCCTTGTCTGAAGATCGAGATCTGGTACACTACCAGACAGCATCAAAGTTAAAGATCACGAGTCTGTCGGACCCCGGCAAGCTTGTGCGACTACCCGACAGCAGGAAGTCAAATTGGACAGAGGCACGGTGCATATATGCTTCAAGCCTTCACTCTTTTGGACCACGCGAAACTCGAGTTGGAGTTCAACACTGCTCACAACACGCTCTGTTATTGTCGCCTCTCGTCTGTGCTCTCCACCAAAGCTGGTACCACTTCTTTATACAATAAGAAGCCCAGGGCAAGGCAACAGTGGGCGCCTGTCGACCAGATCCGTGAGCCCGGCCTCCGCGCAGATCCATAACTCCGCAACAAGTCAGCATCCTCGCTGGAGCCGCCACGATCGAGAATCACGGACGCCACATCATTTCTTTTGGCAGACCGCATCACAACCCTGTAAGCTCCACCTCGATTGCGACATAGTCCCTTGTTTCTTGCCGAGAACTGACAGGTCGTAGTGAAAGCGACAGCGACCACACCCACACCGCCTACGTCGCAGCCAGAGATTGCAGGGACCAACTGCGTACCTGTCTGTGCTCAAGATTCGAGATCTGTGGGGACTGCGGGAAGAAGCAAAGTGCACCGGTCGGTCTAGTAGTGCGCGTTGACGGAGCCCTCCAACCCTAAGGTTTAAGGTTTCGCGCAGCCGCAACGAGTGACATCTGCTCAAACTGCATTACCACTTTGCAACTCTCAGAAATCGAAATCGTTCGTCTCCCTTCCACTTGTGTTGCATCATGGCCGTAGACTAAGCTTGCGACAGATCCAGGTGCTGATCCATCGGCGAGGTGAAGGCGAGAACGCATCGCGAAAAACCAATCTGCTGGATAAAGTACGCATTGCAGCGCTTGTTCGCAACAGCCGCACACCCTCAGGCCGCCGAGCATCAGCATTAACAAGTAGCAGCCACCAGCGACTCGCAGCGGCAGCTAATCGAGGATCGCGCCCCTGTGCCGGCTAAACCGCCCCAGATTGCCCTGTAGCGAGCCAACAACGGCAATAGACGAGTGTCTACGGCCTTCACACCATCCCGCTTCTGCAATCCTTGCGCGCTTGGACCGACATCCCGAAGCATACAACCAGCTGCTATTCTGACAGCCCTTTGGAAGTGCTGACTCGCCCACAAGGCTGCGAGGTCGAGAAACGGTGACAGCGGGAACGAGAGTCTGTCAGCATCGAACGCGCTCGCCACTGCCGGCGCCGTTGCACTCCTTCCCAGAGCGTCGGATTTGAAGCGTGGAGTAGCTGTGCGCGGCGTAAAATCTGGTCTCTCGAACGGGACGAACATTCGCAGGCCGCTACGCGCAGTATCAGACCGGCGTCGTAACTGCGACTTCTGCAATAATGCAACAAGGTAAGTCAGCCTTATACAAATCTACACCCCCCATGTCCTGCGAGAGCACAAACCCTCGGTCGTTCGTTCTTGTATGCGCCGCGCACTCTAGCCATACACTGGCGCCCTTCTCCGCATTCTTCCACAAAACCAACATTTCTCCCGCATTTGCTCTCATATTGCACCACAACACAACCAGCGCACGCTTGCTTTCTTCGTTTCGGTCTTTTACTGCTACACTCGGTGGGTCCATGGATCTTCGAACTGCTGTAGTGCGCACCTGCATGCCAGTTCTGTAGAGCCACCCGATCGCGGAGCCACTTGTACCACGGCGTCCCACGCGCGTCTTTTAATCGTCTCTCGATCTTCCGGTGGTGCACACTGTCCGTTTTTGTCCTACCTCTTGTTCAACAAGACACGAGCTGGCCCAGATTGATTGGCTGACGTGCAGCGTAAGCAGTACTTCACCACCCTCCGCAATTGGCATCGGATAGCCCTTTCTCTTCGGAGCAGGAATGCCTCGATCACATTGGCGCTCATGCAGGTCATAGCTATTCTGCAGCTGGCGTACCCGAGCTAAGGCGCGACGGGACCCTAACACACACGACCGGTATCCCTCTGAGCTCCATAGGCCGTTACGGTGTTGCTCGTCCCGACACAACGTAAGTCTCCACTCTCATTGGTCAATGTCGTCCCGGGCTGGCATGACTTGCTCCGTCGTGCTGCCTGGCCTTGCCAGCCCCAGGGTGTATCCCCCAACGCCTCTCGCCTGATGCTGTCCAAGCTTTGGCCGCTCATACCGCCGCAACAAACACGTCGTCGATGTTCTTGACCAGACCTGTTGTCGCACACGTTCCATATGCATGGCGCATTTGGCTGTCCCGACGCGCTGGTCTGTCACATTGATCACACGACGAGCTAGTGCTAATGCCGTACTGTGCCTGGCTGATTGACAACTTATACCGTGCTACCCTATCTTCTGGTTACACACCATTGTTGTTGGCATCACTCAGGCCGATAACAATTTGGCTCATTGACTGACGGGCAAAGACATAGCTATTCGAACGGGACGGCTCTCTCAGACTCGAGTTCAGGCTCCATCTCCACCTCACCCAGTTCAAACG
>Ga0265798_10005952_pt1 | contig 16185 bp, 13 predicted proteins | sample P3T30metagenome_FD_192430 | JGI IMG/M metagenome (GOLD analysis project Ga0265798, IMG submission 192430) | Plant litter microbial communities from East Loma Ridge, Irvine, California - P3 T30 | ecosystem: Environmental > Terrestrial > Plant litter > Unclassified | place: USA: California... | reverse complement strand
TGATGACCAGGCGGCGTGGTGACCGCATGGTGCTGGGCTGGATTAAGGGAAGTGAGTCGCTGATCGAGGTCATTTTGCATCGCGGCATTCTAGGGGGGCGGGCACGCCATCACAAGCGATCTTGGCCGGACGGGGCGCGGGTTGTAGGGCTGATCGTTGACGCGAACCGTAAGCATTTTGTTGCGCCGGTTAGCAGTTTTTTATGATGTTGGGGGAGCCCCCAGGTTTGTCTGGCATTGGTTCCAGATCTCAATCGCCCAGAGCGGCGGCGACGTTCGCATCAACACCGCCGACGGCTTCGACGCTAGCGTCATCCGTCCCAGCTACGCCTACCTCGGCGGTGGTACGCGGGTCGACACCACGGCGCCAGGTAGCGATATCGCCACCGCCATTACGCTCAATCCGCAGCTTCCGGCTGACCTGGCCCAGCAGGCGGTCGACCCGCTCGGTCTGCTGAGCTTCAGCCTGCCGACTGGCAGCAATGGCCTGTTCAGCCTCAACACCAATCCCGATCACCCTTATCTGGTCGAGACTGACCCGGCGTTCGCTGATCTGGGCAACTTCCTCAATTCCAGCTACCTGCTCGACCAACTCGACTACAACCCCGATCAGGTGCAGAAGCTGCTCGGCGATGGCCTCTACGAGCAACGCCTGATCCGCGAGGCAATACTTGCGCGTACCGGCCTGCGCTTCATTGCCGGGCTGACCAGCGACGAAACACAGTTCCGCTACCTGATGGATAACGCCATCGCCAGCAAGGATGCGCTGCAGCTGTCAGTGGGCGTTGGCCTGTCGGCCGAGCAGGTCGCCGCCCTGACCCACGACATCGTGTGGATGGAAGAGCGCGAGGTGAGTGGCCAGAAGGTGCTGGCACCCGTGGTCTATCTGGCGCAGGCCGAAGGCCGGCTGGCGCCGAATGGGGCGCTGATACAGGGGCGGAGCGCTCAATAACGCAGGCACTTTGCGCGCGACAGAGAACTTGCAGGCTAGCGGTGAGAATATCGGCAACACCGGGCTGATGCAGACGAATGGGCGTCTGCAGCTATTGGCCAAGGACAGTATCCGTAATGCCCGTGGCGGCATTCTTAAAGGCCAGGACGTCAGCCTGGTTGCGCTGACAGGTGATATCGAAAACGAGCGCTCTGTCATCGAGCACCAAAGTGCAACGAGCAACACAGACCGTCAGCAGAGCTTCGTCGACAGCGCCGCGCGCATCGAGGCGGATAATGATCTGCTGATCAGGGCTGGCAAGGACATTCGCAACATTGGAGGTGCCATCAGCGCGGGCGGCGATGCGGCGCTCGAAGCGGGCAACGATCTGATCCTCGGCTCGGCCGAAGCCGAAAACCGCCAGAACAGCTGGGACCGCAAAGGCCACTCCTACCAGAACAGCATCACTCAGTACGGCAGCGATGTGCAGGTTGGCCGTGATCTGCAAGCGGTTGCCGGCCGCGATCTGCTGGTCGTCGGCAGCACCGTCAAGGCTGGTGGTGATATCGACCTGGCGGCTGGCGGTGACATGAGCATCATCTCGTCAGCCGACGAGAACCACTCCGATTACTACCGCAAGAGCGGCGGCAAGAAGGTTGTCTCCCAGGAGGACCACGTCAAGCAGGTGGCCTCGGTCATCGAAGCCGGCGGCAACCTGCAGGCACAGGCAGACGGCAATCTCGTCCTCGCCTCCAGCCAGCTCAAGGCCGGCAACGAGGCTTACCTCTACGCCGGCGAGCAACTGGCGCTGATCGCCAACCAGAACACCGACTATTCGCTGTACGACAAGAAGAAAAAGGGCGGCTGGGGCAGCAAGGAAACACAGCGTGACGAAGTCACCACCATCCGCCATATCGGCACCGAGATCACCACCGGCAGCAACCTGACCCTGGCCAGCGCCGGCGACCAGCTGTACCAACGCGCGCGGCTGGACAGCGGCGCCGACCTGACACTGCAAAGCGGCGGTGGCATCACCTTCGAGGCGGTGAAGGATCTGGATCAGGAGAGCCACGAGAAGAGCAGCAACAGCCTGGTATGGACCTCCGCCAAAGGCAAGGGCACCACCGACGAAACCCTGCTGCAGACCCAGATGATCGCCCAGGGCGAAATCGCCATCAAAGCGGTGGAAGGCCTGAACATCGACATCAAGCACGTCGACCAGCAGGCCGTCTCCCAGACCATCGACGCCATGGTCGAAGCCGACCCGCAACTGGCCTGGCTGAAAGCCGCCGAACAGCGCGGTGACGTTGACTGGCACCGCGTGAAGGAAATCCACGACAGCTTCAAGTACAGCCATTCGGGGTTGGGCGGCGGCGCTGCGATCGTGATCGCCATTATCGTGGCGTATTTCACGGCGGGGGCGGCGAGTGGGCTGGTGGCGAGTGCCGGATCTGCAGCGGGCGCTACAACTGCGGTCGGAACAGGGGGCGCGTTGGCCGCTGGAACCGGCGCTTCGCTCGCAGGCGCGGGCTGGGCCAACTTGGCGGCGACTGCGGTACTCACCGGGGCAGCCGGCAACGCAGCAGTCAGCACCATCAACAATCGTGGCAATTTGAGCGCTGTCTACAAAGACATCACCTCTAGCGACGCCGTGAAGGGCTACGCAGTTGCGGGTGTCACGGCGGGCTTGACCGCAGGGCTTTATGACGGTTGGACAGGCACTGAGACTACCAACAGCAGCGCAGGTAATGCAGTAGGCGCCAATACACCGCTGAGCAACTCCGGCACTGTAAGTGTTGCGGGCTCGGGGTCAGGTTTGAGTACCTTGCCAGGCATAGGCCGGTTCGCGGCCAATCAGGCCCTTCAGAACACCACCTCCGCCGCCCTGAGCAAACTCGTCGGCCAGGACGGCAGCTTCAGCGATGCATTGCAGAGCACCTTGGCCAACACCTTTATGGCAGCCGGTTTCAACTGGATTGGCGATAACACGGCTCCAGGCGCCAAGCTGGAATTGGAAAACGGCAGCCTCGCCAAGGCTGGCCTGCATGCCGTAATGGGCGGCCTCACCGCTGAAGCCATGGGCGGAGACTTCAAGACTGGTGCACTGGCGGCTGGGGTGAACGAGCTACTGGTCGAGAAGCTGGATGCCCAGTACCAGAAGATGGGCATAGAAGACCGCAAAGCGGTGCTGGTCATGAACTCGCAACTGGTGGGCGTTTTCACTGCTGGGTTGCAGGGTGGAGATGAACAGAGCCTGCAGGTGGCTTCGGCTGTGGCGGGTGGGGCTACTGCATATAACTTCCTTGGCCATGAATCTCGAGAATCAAGAGACAAAGCACGTAAAGAGGTTAGTGAAAATCAAAATGTTGAAGCCGCTTCCAAGCTGATTTCGCTCGAAAAGCAAGATCAGCGGAGCGATTCTTTGTTGGATAAGTACTTGAACGATAAAGGTTCTCTTACTCCCTCAGAGCAAATAGAACTAAATCACTACGTTGGTCTATATTTCGAGGAACAGTCCGCTAAGTACGGAAGTGAAACAGCACAAAACTTGGTAGATGCACTGCTCAACGAGAAAGACACAATTCGTGACTATTCGTATAGCTATGCAGCTGATGAGGACGTTAAATCTAGGCAAGCATCTTTCAATAGAGAGCAAAGTAGCGGCTTAGGCAGTATTTTTTGGAGTCGCACAAAAAGCGAAAATGAAGAGATTTATCAAGACGCGGTAGGGCTTGTTAAAAATCATAATGTGCAGCAAGGGCAGGCAAATATTGGCAGCCCCGCTCTTTATATGATGTCTGGCCCTGTAGGGCTAGGAGTTAGAAGCGCTGCGGCTATTAATGGAGTCGGCCAATTTGGCTTCGGCATTGGGCAGCTCGCTGATGGTCAAGGATGGAGTGGTGCAGGAAATATAGTATTCGGCTCATTAGATATGCTTGGGGCAAGTGCGCGAAGCATTGCAATTGGTGCGAATGCAGGTAAGCTGGGCTTAGCAGAAAAAATAAGTTTAGAAAAAACAGAGAGGTCCTTCCTTGGAAGTAGTGAAGGGCACATGTATGCGAAAAGTGTAACTCCCGGAGGAACAGGAACCGCCTTTGCTGGGCATGGGGAGTATGTTTATGGTGCAGGAAATATGACTGTACCATCTGGCACAGCAATAACTATTCCGAGAGAGGGAATTAAAATACTTGATGAGACGGGTAGGTATATAGAGGCTGGGGACTGGGTCGGATTAGCTCGAGCAGCTTCAATGAACCCTCGAATCGCTGATGATATTCAAGGAATGGCAACTTGGCTTCCTGGCGGTAAGGTACCCAATTATATTTTGAGTGCTCCAAATAACCCGCCGCTAAATATCCTCGAAAACTCGACTACCGTAGAGTCCGCAACACATTTAGATTTGTTGTTAAAACGTGATATGGGATGTGTGCAGTGGGCGGCATGTACTTTTTATAAAAGGAGATAGGTGTGATTTATCCAGACCTGACTAGCTATAGGCACTTTCTTCAAAGGCCATTGAGTAGCGTGAGCAATGTAGGCTGGCTTAGTGCTGAATGTGACTTTAGTCAGGGGGAGGTCAGTCCGTTTTTTTTGAAAAAATTGCGTGAAGCTATTATTGGGAATGAGTTTTTCAATGCTCAAGTAAACCGGGCGCGCTCTACATCGCCTTGTCCGCTCTGCGGCTGTAGTGCAATTGAAGTTAATAATGATTACGGCCGGGAGTTTTTAGGAGCTGCCGAACTATGGATTCCAGCGATTAGAGAGGGAGCCTATTACGCAGCGCCAACTCTTATCATGCATTATGTTTCTAAGCACTTGTATTTGCCCCCGCTGGAATTTATTGAAGCTCTGATGAGGCTCGACATATCCACTCCTTATATTGCGCAGGAGCATTATCTGAGGGAAGTTAAGGGCTGTTTTTAAGGGAGGGGGGAGTTAGCAGTAGGGTAGACCACGAAAATGTGAAAAGGGGACAGATTTATTTTCGGCCGTGGCAATGGCTGAATAAATAAATCTGTCCCCTTTTCTTACAGACCCGCAGCTGGCCTGGCTGAAAGCCGCCGAGCAACGCGGCGACGTCGACTGGCACCGGGTCAAGGAGATCCACGACAGCTTCAAGTACAGCCATTCGGGGTTGGGTGGCGGCGCTGCGATCGTGATCGCCATTATCGTGGCGTATTTCACGGCGGGGGCGGCGAGTGGGTTGGTGGCGAGCGGTGCCTCGACGGCAGGCGCGTCCGCTGCAGCTACTGGCGCGGGTGGCGCATGGGCTGCAGGCACTGGCGCCGCACTGCAGGGAGTCGGCTGGGCCAATTTGGCTGCTACGACTGTGCTCACTGGCGCTGCTAGTAATGCTGCGATCAGTACTATCAACAACCGCGGTAACCTGAGCGCCATCTACAAAGACGTCACGTCGAGTGATGCCGTAAAAGGCTATGCGGTCGCTGGTGTAACTGCTGGCCTTACCGCTGGCCTTTACGATGGCTGGACGGGCACTGAGACGACTTCAAGCTCGGCAAGCAATGCAGTCGGTGGTTCCGGCACTCTGGCTAATAGCGGATCCGTTGCGACAAGCGGAGGGCTGTCGAGCGCAACCGGCATTGGGCAGTTTGCAGCAAATCAAGCCTTGCAAAATGGAACCTCAGCGATTTTGAACAAAGCGTTAGGTCGTGAAGGAAGCTTGGATGAAGCTCTACAGGCAACCTTGGCTAATACCTTTGCAGCCGCCGGATTCAACTTGGTTGGCAAGACCTCACGCGACTACCAATTAGGGAACAGCAGCCTATCGAAGATAGGTTTGCACGCCATCATGGGTGGGCTTGCCGCTGAAGCTACAGGTGCTGACTTTAGAACTGGCGCATTAGCTGCCGGAGCAAATGAAGCGCTTATAAGTACCCTGCTGAAGCAATACGACGGCATGAGTCTTAATGAGAAAAAGAGTTTAATTACTATGAACTCTCAATTGATTGGAGTGGTTGCTGCTGCAACACTGGGCGAGGATGAAAAAGGTCTGCAAACTGGTGCTTGGGTTGCTGGAAATGGAACCAGGTACAATGAGTTTGGGATTTATGACCTTGTCCCGCCAGGTGCTGTTAAATATGGACAAACTGCTACTTCTCTTGGTCAAAATATGGCTGTTCAGGGCGCTTCACCAGAGGACGTATCCGCTGCGCTGCAAGCGATGGCCCGTGGCGATGGCTATGATGGCCCAGATCCGGCCAAAGAGTTCTTGAAAGCTTGGGCAACGACAGTGCTTACTGGCGGTGGTATGTTGGGAAATGGTGCTAGATTAGGAACCCTAGCGCTAGGCGTAACTCTAGGTGGGGGGGCTAACGTCAGTTACCAATTAAGTACGGACTTAAGTTCCATTAGTTACACAGACGCCACTGTGGCAGCCATTGTCGGTGCGCTAAGTCAAGGAAGGGGATTCCTTGCCACGGAGGCGATTAGTGTTAGTGGCGCATACGTTGGCAGTCAGGTAAAGGGTACTGATTCTACTGGGGCGATGATTGGTGCAGGAGCTGGTGCAGCAATTGGCACATTGGGTGGAAAAATGATGTCAGAGCAGCTTAATAAATTTATTCCCGGATCTGTAGGCGAGCTAGGGGGGAGTGTTACAAGCTCAGTGCTTTCCGAAGTAGTTGGTGCAGAAGTATCTAACAGTGTCGAGGAGGGAGGCAGGAGGTGGAAACATATGTACACATTAATTATTGCGGGGGCAGGTGAGTAATTTTCCCGGTTCGGACGTTAGGGGATTTTTGCTGGGATGTGTGTTGATTCTCGGAGGCGGAGGTTTTTGGGCGCTGGTTATAGCCGGCTTGCTTAAATATCTTTTTGGGTTGGAAGAACAATTCGCACTGAAGTATGTTGGGGGAAGTATTTTTATTTTATTTTCTATATGGGGTTTTCTTCGGTATTCGAAAGACTTGAAACAACATATAAGGTGATTATCTGTGCTTTGGGCGATTACCAAACGCGAGTATTCGATGGCAGGCCACGATGTTGGATAGCGCAATTGGTGGCTGAACAGGAAGGGAACAGATTACTGCTTAAGCCTGCTTAAACAGGTGAACGCTAAACCTTTCCTCATTCCCATCTATGCCGGCGCGGCTCCGGCATGACGAGGCGCATGCTGAATCCCCTAGGCCGCCACGCAGCCGCCACGTCGTTGCCGAGTGATAGCCAGCCAGCGATCCGGCGGACGGATCAGGCTTTACCCCGGCGGCCATGGCCGGTAAGTTCTCGGCTGCGCCGTTGAGCGTGCTGCGTGCGGCCCGAGGCCCGAGGCCGCTGAATAAGAACCAACGTCCTGCCTGCCATGACGAGCAGGCCAGATTCCCTGGCTGGCATGAAGATTTGCCCGGGGAAGCGGGGCGAAGCCGAAGGAACGCAACGATGAGTTCTATCTTGCTGATGCTGGTTGGCCTGGGCGCCATGTCGCTGGGCTACCTGTTCTACTCCAAGTTCATTGCCGAGCGGATTTACCGCCTCGATCCCAATTACCGCACGCCAGCCCACACCATGGGGGATGGGGTCGACTACGTGCCGACCAACCGTTTCGTGCTGTGGGGCCACCATTTCACGTCGGTAGCCGGCGCTGCGCCCATCGTCGGGCCGGCGATCGCGGTCATCTGGGGGTGGGCACCGGCCTTCCTGTGGGTCACGCTGGGTACCATCTTTTTCGCGGGCATACATGACTTCGGCGCGTTATGGGCGAGTGCCCGTAACCGTGGTCAGTCCATCGGCATGCTCAGCGGGCGGCTGATCGGCGCCCGCGGGCGCAGCTTGTTCCTGGTGGTGATCTTCCTGGTGCTGTTGATGGTCAACGGCGCCTTCGCGGCGGTTATTTCCAATTTGCTGGTGTCCACGCCGACTTCGGTCATTCCGGTGTGGGGGGCTATCGTCGTGGCGCTGCTCATCGGCCAGGCGATCTATCGCTACAAGGTCAGCCTGCTGTGGCCATCGGTAATCGGCGTTGCAGTGCTCTACGCGCTGATCCTGCTGGGTAACGCGGTGCCGGTCGCGCTGCCGGAAACGGTGTTGGGCCTGTCGGCCAAGTCGGTGTGGATCCTGCTGCTGTTCGCCTACGCGGCCATTGCCTCGCTGCTGCCGGTATGGGTGTTGCTGCAACCACGCGACTACATCAACGGCCTGCAATTGTTCGTCGGCCTCGGCCTGCTTTACGCAGCGGTGCTGTTCGGTGCGCCGGAAATCGTCGCGCCTGCGTTCAACGATGCCCTGCCGGACAGCACGCCGAGCATCGTGCCGCTGCTCTTCGTGACCATCGCCTGTGGCGCTATTTCCGGCTTCCACGGGCTGGTGGCTTCGGGCACCACCTCCAAGCAGCTGGACAAGGAAACCGACGCGCGATTCGTCGGTTATTTCGGCGCGGTGGGCGAGGGCATGCTGTCGCTCGCGGCGATCATCTGCTGCACCGCCGGCTTCGCTACTCTGGTGGACTGGCAGGCGGTGTACACCGCATTCGGCACCGGTGGCGTCAATGCCTTCGTTACTGGCGGCGGTAGCCTGCTGGCCAACGGCCTGGGCCTGCCGGCGGATCTGGGGGCGACCATTCTGGCGGTGATGGCGATTCTGTTCGCCGGCACCACCATGGACACCGGCCTGCGCCTGCAGCGCTTCGTTATCCAGGAGGCCGGCGAGCTGGCCGGGATCAAGGTCAACACGCTGTTCGGCACGGTGCTGGCCGTTGGCGTCTGCATGGCGCTGGCCTTCGGCGCTGGTGCCGATGGCAGTGGTGGCATGATCATCTGGCCGCTGTTCGGTACGACCAACCAGATCCTGGCTGGCCTGACCCTGGCGATCATCACGGTGATTCTGATCAAGAAGGGACGCCCGGCCATCTACACCCTGGTGCCGCTGGTATTCCTGCTGGCCATGTCGATCTTCGCCCTGCTGGTGCAGATGGGCCAGTTCTACCGCGCCGAGAACTGGCTGCTGCTGGGCATGGACGTAGTGATTCTGATCGCTGCGTTGTGGGTGACCCTGGAGTCGGTGATCGCCATGCGCCAAGGCCCCGATCCCGTCGAGGTTGAGGCAGATCGCGAGCAACGCGGGTGAGCGAGCGCAAGCCGCCACTGCTGCAGCGGGTGTCCGCCGGGCTGCGCGAATTCTACGTCGCACCGTACCGGCGAACCTTCGCCCGTGCCCGGCGCGACGAGGATGATCTGTTCATGCTGCTGGTGTTCGGCGAAACCCTCGGCGTGCCCAACCCTGCGGCCTATTACACCCTGGAGCTGATGCCGGTGTTGTACGAGCGCTTTCATGACTGGCATCGACGCATGGGCATGGAGCGCTCGCCACTGGATCACATCGGATGCTGCTAGAACTGGCTGGGAATCGCCGCGTGCTGTTCATCGGCGGCAAGGGCGGGGTCGGCAAAACCACGGTATCGGCGGCCACAGCGCTGGCCCAGGCCCAGGCCGGGCGCCGTGTGCTGCTGGTGTCCACCGACCCTGCACACAACTTGGGCCACCTCTGGGGGCGCCCGGTTGGGCCGAGGCCGGTGTCGTTGGCTGAGGGGCTCGATGGCCTCGAACTCGATCCGCAGACCGCCGTCGAACAGCACCTGAGTGAGGTGGGTGCGGCGTTGCGCAAACTGATGCCTGCGCATCTGGCTGGCGAAGTGGACAAGCACATGAGCTTGTCGCGCGATGCGCCGGGTATGCATGAGGCGGCGCTGCTCGAACGCATCGCGGAGACGGTCGACAATGGTCTGCACGACTATGATCTGCTGGTCTTCGACACTGCTCCATCGGGGCACACGGCGCGTCTGATGGCGCTGCCGGAGATGATGGCAGCCTGGACCGAGGGGCTGATGCGTCGACGTGAGCGCAGCGCCGGGTTTGGTGCGGTGCTGCGCAATCTGGGTGGCGATGACCGCGGCTTTGGCGAATCGCTGCTGGGCCGCGAGCCGGAGGATCGTGACAGCCAGGTGCGCCGCTTGCTGGATCGCCGCAGGCATCGCTTTACGCAACTGCGCGAAGTGCTCGGCGACGCCAACCGCTGCGCCTTCATCATCGTGTTGGCGGCCGAACGTCTGCCGGTGCTGGAGAGCATCGAGCTGCATGCGCAGTTGCAGCGCAGCGGTGTCGATGTTGCCGCTTTGGTGGTCAACAAGCGCTCACCGGCTGATGCCGGGGCCTTTCTTGCCGAGCGCCGGGTGCAGGAGGAAAGTTACCTTGACGAGCTGCGTCTGGTGCTAGGGCATTTGCCCATACAGCAACTGCCGCTGCTGGCGAGCGATGTGCAGGGGCCGCCGGCACTGCAGGCTTTTGCCGAGCTGCTTGCCGCCCGTAGTTGAAGCCGCCCCCAGGTGTCTGGGGAGCACGGGCGTGAGCGCAACGGGGGCAGATTGATTGCTGCCTGCCTGGGCTGGCTAAATCTGGCCCCGTTGCGGCTCAACGAACGCAGAGAGCGTGTCCTCAGTCCGCCGAGAACTTGAACACGGTGTTCTGCGTATACGTTTGCCCTGGGTTCAGCCGCGTAGAGGCGAACGTTGGCTGGTTCGGTGCATCCGGAAAGTGCTGGGTTTCCAGGGTGAAGGCGCTCCAGTGCGCGTAGGTTTTGCCCGCCTTGCCCTTCACCGTGCCATCCAGAAAATTGCTGGTGTAGAACTGCACGCCTGGCTCCGTGGTGTAAAGCTGCAGGCGGCGGCCTGATTGCGGGTCGTGCACCTCGGCGGCGAGTTGTTTGATGTCGCCTTTGCCGTCCAGCGCCCAGTTGAAGTCGAAGCCGCCCTGTTTGGCTTCGGCGAATTTGAGCTGCTCGTGGTCGTCCTTGATGTGCTGGCCAATCGGCGTCGGTTGGGTGAAATCCATCGGCGTGCCTTTCACCGGTGCCAGTTCGCCGGTGGGGATCAGCGTTTTGTTGACCGGTGTGTAGTGGCTGGCGTGCAGGGTTGCGACCTGTTTGAGGATGTCACCATTACCTGCGCCGGCCAGGTTGAAGTAGCTGTGGTTGGTGAGGTTGAGCACCGTGGGCTTGTCGGTGGTGGCCTTGTAGTCGATGTGCAGTTCGTTGTCGTCGTTGAGGCGGTAAGTAACTTCGGTTTTCAGGTTACCCGGGAAGCCCATCTCGCCGTCTGCCGACAGGTAGGTGAGGGTCACGCCGACCGAGTTCTTGTCTTGAACGGGTTTTGCTTCCCACACTCGTTTGTCGAAGCCCTCGGCACCGCCGTGCAGCGCGTTCGGCCCGTCGTTGAGCGGCACCTGGTAGCGCTTGCCATCCAGTTCGAAAGCGCCACCCGCCAGGCGATTGCCGAAACGGCCGATGGTCGCGCCGAAGAACGCCGTGCCGGCCTGATAGCCCTGCACGTCGTCGAAGCCGAGCACGATGTCATCGGATTTTCCATGCTTGTCCGGCACTTTGAGCGACTGCAGTACGCCGCCGTAGGTAATCACCGTGGCCTCCATGCCATGGCTGTTGCGCAGCACATATTGCTCGACGGGCGTGCCGTCATTGGTCTTGCCGAATGGTTTTTGCTCGCTGGTCAGTCCCGCAGCGTGTGTGCCCGCGCTGGCAAGTGCCAGCGATAAGGCAATGCCGGACAGCAGGTGGCGAGAGTGCGTCATGGTCGAACTTCCTTTTTATTGTTTTGCGGGGGAGTCGTTCTACTGATGCGAAGGACGCGGTACAGCGGCGAAGGTGTGGCCCTCGCAACCTGTTCGCAACAGATTGATACCGAATAAACAGGTTAGCCGGTAAAGGCGATTGCAGCGCAGACCGTTCGTCCCGAACGGGAGAGCACGGTTGTGCGGTGCGAGCACGGTGCGGGGGCGCGCTCAGCGAGTGGCTGGAGTCGCAGGCGACATCGGGTGATGTCGCCTGTTTGAGGGCCGTTGGTTACGACAGCCGTTGACGCATCCGCGCCGAGGCCCATTCGGAAAAGATCACGGTCGCGAAGATCAGGATGAAGATGATGCTCACCCGATCCCAGGCCAGGTTGTTGATCGCCGCATCGAGCTGCAAGCCGATGCCGCCAGCGCCCACCAGACCCAGCACGGTCGATTCGCGGATGTTGATGTCCCAGCGATACAGCGCGGTGCCGACGAAGGCCGGCATGATCTGCGGCACCACGCCGAACTGCAGCACCTGCAAGCGGCCCGCGCCAGTAGCCGCCATGGCTTCGACTGGCGAGTGGCTGATTTCCTCGATGGCTTCGTAGAGCAGCTTGCCGACGAAACCGACCGAGCGCAGGGCGATAGCGATGATCCCGGCGAGTACGCCAGGGCCGAGCATGGCCACCAGCAGCATTGCCCAGATCAGCGAGTTGATCGACCGCGACGACACGATGATCAGCAGCGCTGCACTGCGAATGAACGGTGATGGTGTGGTGTTGCGTGCGGCGAGGAAAGCCAGTGGAAAGGCCATCAGCACGCCGAGCGCAGTACCCAGGGTGGCGATGTTGAGGGTGTCCCAGAGCGGCTGCAGCAATGCCGGCGTGTAGTCCCAGCGCGGTGGCAGCATGCGTGCCAGCAGCGAGGCGCCCTGGCTGCCGGCATCTTCGACAAACTCCCACAGGGTATTTTCAGAAATGAACCGCGCGCAAAACACGAAGAGCAGCGCACCGGCAAACCACATGAGCCAATGGCCCCACTGTTGCGCGGAGGTGCGACGCCGCCATTGCGGTTCTGCCGTTGCGGCATGAATCAAGGGCATGACAAAAGCCTTACTGAAGCCAGCGACGCACATGCCCGGAGAAATATTCCGAGGCCAGCACGATGGCGATGATGATCAGCAACACAGCCGCAGCGGTGTTGTATTCGTAGCGGTCCATGGCGGTACCGAGCGTCGCGCCAATGCCGCCTGCGCCGACGATGCCGATGATTGCCGATTCGCGGAAATTGATATCGAGGCGGTACAGCGAGAGCCCGATCAGGCGCGGCATGATCTGCGGCTGCACGGCATGGTTGAGCACCTGCAGCCAGCTGCCGCCCGTGGCGCGGATGGCCTCGACGGGACGCGCATCGATGTCTTCGATCGCCTCGGCGAGCAGCTTGGCGATAAAGCCGATGGTGGCGAAGGCCAGCGTCGCCACACCGGCCAGCGGCCCGAAACCGAACATGACCACGAACAGGATGGCGATGATGACTTCCTGGAAGGTCCGCGACACCATGATCAGCCACCGACAGAACAGGTAGATCGGCAGTGGCGCGAGATTGCGCGCGGCGCCCAGGCCGACCGGAATCGACAGCGCGATACCAATAACCGTAGCGACCAGCGTCATGGCCAGGCTTTCCAGCAGGCCGTCGAGAATGTCGCCGCCGCGGCTGGTGAAGTCCGGGTTAACGAAGCCGGCTGCGAAGGCCAGCCCGCGTGACCACCCTTCGGCGATGCGATTCCAGTCCAGGTTGATGCTGGCGCCGGCAAGCAGCAGATACAGCACCAACCCAGCGACCACCAGGCAACGCTGGGTGAGGCCGGGAATCAGTGCCGGTGGTTTCCAGTACCCGGCCCGGGCGCGGACCAGGCGGTCGGTTGCAGACAGTGGCGCGGCCATCAGCTCGCGGCCTCTGCCCAGGCGGAACGCGCCTGGTATGGCTCGCGCGGCTCGTCTGCCGGCTCATCCTCCTGGGTGGATTCGCCAACGGTGGTTTCCCAATCCTCTTCGCCGTAGATGCGCGTCAGGGTCGGTGCATCCAGCGCGTCGGGCGAGCCATCGAACACGATACGGCCGGCGTGCAGGCCGACGATGCGGTCCGAGAAGCGGCGCGCCAGGTCGACGTCATGGATATTGATGATCGCGGTGAGGCCGCGCTCTTCGCACAGTTCGCGGATCAGGCGCATGATTTGCCGCGAGGTTTTCGGGTCAAGGCTGGCGGTGGGCTCGTCGATCAGCATCAGATCGGGGTTCTGCAGCAGCGCGCGGGCAATGCCGACCCGTTGCCGCTGCCCACCGGATAATGCATCGGCGCGCTTGTCGAGCGCGTGGGCCAGGCCGACGCGATCGAGCAGGCGAAAGGCTTCCTGCACATCGGCCTGCGGGTAGCGGCGCCAGACACTGCGCCAGAAACCGACATAACCGAGGCGCCCGGACAATACGTTTTCCATCACCGTCAGGCGGTCGACCAGGGCGTGATCCTGAAAGATCATGCCCATGCGCCGACGTGCCTTGCGCAACGCGCCGGCACGCAGCTTGGTCAGCGACAGGCCGCTGAGCAGCACCTCGCCTTCGCTCGGCTCTACCAGCCGGTTGATGCAGCGGATCAAGGTGCTCTTGCCCGCCCCGGAAGGCCCGATCAGCGCCATCACCTGGCCTTTGGGCAGCGTCAGGCGCACGTCAGCCAGCGCCTGATCACCACTGGCGTAACGTTTGCCCAGACCCTTTATCTCGAGAAGGCTCATAGCCGCCTGCTCATTTGCCTGACCAGTGTCTGTCACTTGTCGCACGAGTAGCTCACGTCCATGGCCTGGTCGATCTTGCGGACCACTTCCCAGTGCTTCTGGTAAGTGATCGGGATGAACTGCTCACCGTCCGAGCTCTTGAACTCGGCCTGCAGGGCAGAGCCTTCCCAATCGAACGTCTCGAAGCCTTGGCGAATCTTCTCGGCCAGTTCCGGCTTGAGGTTGTAGACGTAGCCGTAACCGGTGGTGGGGAAGGTTTGCGAGGTGTAGAGCACCTTGTACTGATCCGGCTTGACCATGCCGCGTGCCTGCATCTGCGCGAGCACCGAGTTGGCGATGGCGGCGGCGTCGTAGTCGCGGTTGACCACGCCCATGATCGAGTTGTCGTGCTTGCCGGAGAAGGCGGTCTTGAAGTCCTTGTCCGCTTCCAGGTTGAACTCGGACTTGAGCAGCGCCGACGGTGCTTTGAAGCCTGAGTTGGACGTCGGCGAAGTGAAGGCGAGGGTGTGGCCGCGCAGGCCGGCAACATCATCGATGCCACTGCCGTTATGGGTGATGATTTCCATCTGGTAGCCGTAGTTGCCGGCTTTGTCGGCCATCATGGTGAAGGGCACGAAACCGGCGCAGTTGACGGCCAGCGGCACCGAGCCGGTATTGAAACCGGCGATGTGCAGACGACCGGCACGCATGGCTTCGAGCTGCGCCGCGTTGGATTGGACCGGGAAGAACTTGATCTTCTTGCCGGTCACTTTTTCCATGTGCTGCAGGAAACCGTCCCACACCTTGGCGTATACCGCCGGGTCTTCGACGGGCGTATAGGCGAAGATCAGCGTGCTTGGATCGACCCACTTGGTTTCGTCGGTCGGCGCGTCGGCCACCATGTCGCCATTGCTGTCGGTGTAGCGGGTGGACAGGTCGGCAGCGTGGGCGCTGCCCATCAGTGGCAGCAGCAGTGCATAAAGCAGGCTAGAGCGGGTGGCGTTGCGCAGCATGGTTGTATCCCTACGGGCTGGAAAGATTCCGGCCACCTTAGTGCGGTTTTGTGACGGTTTTGCTGCAGCGCCACGAGTGGCTGGTTGCACAGCGCACGCAAGTGCTTTGTGCGATTGAGAAATCGCCAGTTATCCACCTCCCGGAACTGATTGTTTTGCTCGATCTTCTACAGGCAACAGGCGCCTTTTCGACGCCGAAGCGGAGGATCACGACATGCACGTACAGGTGGACAGTAACCACATCGAAGGCGGTACCGACCTGCAGAAGTGGGTCGGCGGCCGCGTCGTCGACGAGTTGGAGCGCTACACCGATCTGCTGACGCGGGTGGAAATCCACGTCGGGGACGTCAACTCGCATAAAGGCGGCGCCCAGGACAAACGCTGCCAGATCGAAGCGCGGCCCAAGGGCCACAGTTCATTGTCGGTGACCCACAAGGCGCAAAGCCTGGACCTCGCGGTAGCCGGCGCCGCACGGAAAATGAGCCACGCGCTGGAGCATCTGACAGGCCGGCTGACGCAGCGGGTCGAGTCGACCGGGCACCTGACAGCGCCGGTCGTGCATGAAGATTCCACAGCAGAAATCGACGCCATGCTCGAGGACGAATTCCTCGCCAAGCAGGCTGATCTGGGAAAAGAATGAGGAGCCGGTCATGACCCCAATCCAACCCCTTACGCAGCAGACGGTAAGCGCGCTTATGGCGCTGGCCGATCAACCCAACCTGAGCCTGTACATGCCCACGCACCGGACGTTTCCGGAGCGCACGCAAGACCCTATCCGTTTGAAGAATCTGTTCAAGACCCTCGAGACCTCGTTGCAGCAACGTTATCCACAACTGCAAAAAGACACGGTACTCGCGCCCATCCAGGCGTTGATCGACGACGCCGCGTTCTGGAACAA
>Ga0265798_10005951_pt1 | contig 16186 bp, 15 predicted proteins | sample P3T30metagenome_FD_192430 | JGI IMG/M metagenome (GOLD analysis project Ga0265798, IMG submission 192430) | Plant litter microbial communities from East Loma Ridge, Irvine, California - P3 T30 | ecosystem: Environmental > Terrestrial > Plant litter > Unclassified | place: USA: California... | reverse complement strand
TTGCCGATCGGCGTCGCCACGATGTGCAGACCCGGCGCCAACGGCTCCGTCTCGCTGGCGAGGCCGAAGGCCGTGAACGTGGTGTTCCGCGGGCGGTCCGCACCGGGCCTCTGGGACGGGGGTGTGGAAGTGGGTTTGGTTGAGATCGCTGGCCCCGGGGCATCGAATCGACGGTTCATCGCGGGTGATCTTGCCACAGTGCCGGCCCCGCGTCGCGGCTGCACGTCGAGTCCGGGGGCAAGTCGGTGTCGGCGCGTTTACATTTGAAAAATGCCCGGTCAGGTTGTTCGAACCTGCCCGAAGGAGACCGCCATGGCGCGTCCGAAGTGTGGGCGGAACCGTCTCGTGCGGGTCACCGCCCTGACCGTTGCACTCAGTGCCTTGGCGCTGGGTGGCTGCGTCGGCGGATTCGGGGACGGACGCGCGGCCCGGCGCGGCGGGCAGCCCCGGGCCGAACTGTCGCCGCCGGCCGACGTGCCGCAGGGCGGTGCCCCATCGGTCGCGGCGGACCAGAACGCTGCCCCCCTCACCCCGGCGGCGGCTGGCGGCAACCGTATCGGCTCGGGAACCGTGAAGGTCGCGCTGGTCCTGCCTTTGACCGGCACTGGAGTGGCCGTCGGGACGGCCATGCGCAACGCCGCGCAGCTCGCCTTCGACGAGGCCCAGCAACCGGACCTGACGATCCTGATCGAGGACGACCGCGGCAGTTCGGACGGTGCCAGGGAGGCGACTCAGGAGGCCCTGAAGGAGGGCGCCGACATCGTGCTCGGTCCCGTTTTCGCCGCCAACGTCCAGGCCGCCGCCGTACCCGCCCGGGCCGCCGGCAAACCGGTGATCGGATTTTCGACGGATGCCTCCGTGGCCGCCCGGGGGATCTATCTTCTCAGCTTCCTGCCGCAGCCCGAGGTCGACCGGATCGTCGACGAGTCGGTCGCCGACGGCCGGCGCTCCTTCGCGGCTTTGATCCCGGAGACCGCCTACGGCAACGCCGTCGAGGCCGAGTTCCGTGAGGCGGTCGCCCGCAAGGGGGCCCGGGTCGCGGCGGTCGAACGCTATCCGTCGGGGGCCCCCGGGCCGGCGGTGGAGCGGCTGGCGCGCGTCATCACGGGGGCCGGCGCGACGGCCGATACGCTGTTCATCCCGGATACCGCAGAGGCGATGCCGGCGGTGGCGGCGGCGCTGACCAAGGCCGGCTACAGCCCGGCCCGGGTCAGGCCGGTCGGCACGGCACTCTGGAACGAGCCGTCGCTCTACGCGCTGCCCGCGCTCCAGGGCGGGCGGTTCGCCTCGCCCGACCGAAGCGGCTTCTCTAGTTTCAGCGGTCGCTACCAGGCCCGGTTCGGTGCCGTGCCGCCGCGGGTCGCCTCCCTCGCGTACGACGCCGTGATGCTGTCGGCGGCGCTGAACCGGCAATACGGATCGCAACGATTCGCCGAGACGACGCTGACCAACGCCTCTGGCTTCTCTGGAACGGACGGCACCTTCCGGTTTCGGCCAGAGGGGCTCAGCGATCGGGCGCTGGCGGTCTACGAGATCCGCAACAACGCCGCGACCGTGGTCAGCGCGGCACCGCGCGTCCTGGCCAAGCCCGGGACTTGATGATCGAGCCCGTCAGGCCGCGAGTTCGGCCACCAGGGCGTTCAGCACCGGCGCACCGCGGGGCGTGGCAGCGATTCGGCCGCCCGGCAGGCGATGGAGCAGGCCGTCGCCGACCAGCATGCCCATCCGGTTGCTGTTGAGCGGCCGGCCCTTCAGGGCGGCGTAGCGCTCGGGATCGATCCCCTCAGTCAGCCGCAGGCCCATCACGAGGAACTCGTCGGCCTGGTCTGCCGCCGCCAGGGTCTCGGTCTCGACGATCCCGTGGCCGTCGCGCTCGACGCGGGCGAGCCACGCTTCCGGGTTGCGTTCGGTGACGGTGCCGATCCGCCCGGCCGGCGTGACAAGGCGCCCATGGGCCCCCGGCCCGATGCCGGCATATTCGCCGTAGCGCCAGTAGAGCAGGTTGTGGCGGGATTCCGCGCCCGGCCGGGCATGGTTGGAGATCTCGTAGGACGGCAGGCCCGCCTGCCCGCAGACCTCCTGGGTCACGTCGTAGAGGATCCGGCCCGCCTCGTCGTCGGGCGTCACCAGCTTGCCGGCGGCGGCGAGGCCGTGGAACGGCGTGCCCGGCTCGATGGTGAGCTGGTAGAGCGACAGGTGTTCGGCGGCGCGGGTGAGCGCCTCGTTCAGCTCGGCCCGCCACAGGGCGGGGGTCTGGTCGGGGCGTGCGTAGATCAGGTCGAACGAGGTCCGGTCGAACACCGCCTGCGCGATGCCGATCGCCGCGAAGGCGTCCTCGGCGTTGTGCAGCCGCCCGAGCTTCTTCAACGACGCGTCGTCCAGCGCCTGCACGCCGAGCGACACCCGGTTCACCCCGGCGGTCCGGTAGCCGCGGAAGCGGCTGGCCTCGACGCTCGACGGGTTGGCCTCCAGGGTGATTTCGATATCCGAGGCCATCGCCCAGTGCGCCGCCACCGCGTCGAGCAGGCCCGCCACCGTCGCGGGATCCATCAGCGACGGCGTACCGCCGCCGAGGAAGATGCTGGTGACGGTGCGGCCCGGGGTACGGGCGGCGCTGTGGGCGATCTCCGCCCGGAATGCGTCGAGGTAGCGCGCCTGATCCACGCCCGCATGCCGGACGTGGCTGTTGAAGTCGCAATATGGGCACTTCGCGGCGCAGAAGGGCCAGTGCAGGTAGATGCCGAAGCCCGCGTCGCGGGTCGGATGGTCCGGGCCGGTCGAAGTCATGATCGCCGGGATGTGCGCGTGCCAGCGCGGTTTGGCAATCAGGCCGCCGGCGCCAGGCAGGCGCGGCTCAACAACACGAAGGCCCGGGCGCGGTGCGACAGCCCCTCCCCCTTCTGCCAATCGACACCGTGCTTCTCCTCGGCGCTCATCTCGCCGAAGGTCCGGGCATGGCCGTCCGGCTGGAAGATCGGATCGTAGCCGAAGCCGGCATCGCCCCGCGGCGGAACGAGCGTGCCGAACACACGGCCCTCGAAAAGCTCGGTATGGCCGTCCGGCCAGGCGAGCACGAGCGCGGAGACGAAATGCGCCGTCCGGTCGCTCGCGTCGCGCTGTTCCAGCTCCGAGACGATGCGTGCCATCGCGCCGGAAAAGTCCTTGGTCGGACCGGCCCAGCGCGCGGAGAAGATGCCCGGCGCGCCGTCCAGTGCATCGACGCAGAGGCCGGAATCGTCCGCGAAGGCGGGCAGTCCGGTCGCCTTGGCGGCGGCATGCGCCTTGATGGCGGCGTTCTCGGAGAACATCGTGCCGGTCTCGTCAGGCTCGGGCAGCCCCAGCTCGCCGGCCGAGACCGCCTCGATCCCGAACGGTGCCAGCAGCTCGCGCATCTCGGTGAGCTTGCCCGCGTTGTGGGTTGCGATCACCACCTTGCCGGTCAGCCTGCGGCTCACGCAATCGTCTCCTTCTGGAGCGCCACCAGCCGGTCGGTGCCGGCGCGGGCCAGCCGCAGCAATTCGAGGAGCTGGGCCTCGGAGAACGGCTCCATCTCGGCGGTGCCCTGCACCTCGACGATGCCGCCCTTGCCGGTCAGCACGAAGTTCGCGTCGGTCTCGGCCGCCGAATCCTCGGCGTAGTCGAGGTCGAGCACCGGTGTGCCCTTGTACAGGCCGCAAGACACGGCCGCGACGTGGTCGCGCAGCGGGTCCACCGAGATGATCGAGCGGGTGCGCATCCAGGCGAAGCAATCGTAGAGCGCCACCCAGGCACCGGTTATCGCCGCGGTCCGGGTGCCGCCATCGGCCTGGATCACGTCGCAATCGACGGTGATCTGGCGCTCTCCCATTGCGGGCAGGTTGGTGACCGCGCGGAGTGACCGGCCGATGAGCCGCTGGATCTCCTGCGTGCGGCCCGACGGCTTGCCCGAATTGATCTCGCGCCGGGTCCGGTCATGCGTCGCGCGCGGCAGCATCGCATACTCGGCGGTGACCCAGCCCTTGCCGGAGCCGCGCAGCCACGGGGGACCGCGCTCTTCGAGGGAGGCGGTGCAGAGCACGCGGGTGTTGCCGAAGCTGACCAGGCAGGAGCCCTCGGCGTAGCGCGAGACCGCGCGCTCCAGGGTGACCGGCCGCAGCTCGTCGGCGGCGCGCTTCGAAGGCCTCATCGCGGGCCCTTTCTGATGAGAGAGTGAGGGCCGGGCTCTTAGGCCGCGGAGCCTGCGCGGGCAAGCATCGCCGTACGGATTGATCCCTGGACACCGGGCGGACATGATCGCACGACAGGATGACCGCGTGACCGATTCCAACAGCCTCTTTCCGCAAGACCCCTCGATGCAGGCGCTCGCCGCCCTCAACGAGCGCGCCCGCGAGATCTTCCGGCAGATCGTCGAGAGCTATCTCACGACCGGCGAGCCGGTGGGGTCGCGTAACCTGGCGCGCATCCTCCCGATGGCGCTGTCGCCGGCCTCGATCCGCAACGTCATGGCGGACCTGGAGCATTCCGGCCTGATCTTCGCGCCGCACACCTCGGCCGGCCGGCTGCCGACCGAGCTCGGGCTGCGGTTCTTCGTGGATGCCATGCTCGAACTCGGCGATGTCGGCCAGGAGGAGCAGACCCGGATCGAGGCGGAGATGCGCGCCGCCGCCTCCGGCCACACCTTCGATTCGGCGCTGGCCGCAGCCTCGACCATGCTGTCGGGCATCTCGCGCGGCGCTGGCGTGGTTCTGACCACGAAGGCGAACGTCCACCTCAAGCACATCGAGTTCGTCCGCCTCGATCCGGCCCGCGCCCTCGTGGTGCTGGTCTCCGACGACGGCTCGGTGGAGAACCGGCTGGTCGACCTGCCGCCGGGTCTGCCAGCCGGCGCGCTCCAGGAGGCCACGAACTTCCTCAATGCCCGGCTGCAGGGCCGCACCCTCGGCACGCTGCGCGCCGAGATCGAGGCTGGCCGCAAGGCGATGAAGCGCGAGTTGGACGCGCTGACCGAGCGCTTGGTCGATGCAGGCCTCGCGACGCCGGTGGGCCCGAGCGAAGCCCGGCAACTGATCGTGCGCGGTCAAGCGAACCTGCTCGACGACCTGCGCGCCGTCGAGGACCTCGAGCGCATCCGCCTGCTGTTCAACGATCTCGAGACCCAGAAGGACGTCATCGACCTCCTGGCCCGCGCCGAGGGCGGCGAGGGCGTGCGGATCTTCATCGGCTCGGAGAACAAGCTGTTCTCGCTCTCGGGCTCGTCGCTGATCGCCGCGCCGTTCCGCGACGGGTCGCAGAAGATCGTCGGCGTCGTCGGCGTGATCGGGCCCACGCGGCTGAACTACGCCCGTATCGTCCCGATGGTCGATTACACCGCCCGGGTGGTCTCGAAGCTGCTCGACGGCAGCCGCTGACAGCCGCCCGTCGGGCCGCGCTCAAGCGGCCCGGACGGTGTGCAGGAAGTCTGCAACCTCGCGAGACAGCTGCGCCGATTGCCGCGAGAGCGCGGAGGCCGCGTCGAGCACCTGATGGGCGGCCGTGCCGGTCTGCTCCGAGGCCGCGGCGACGCCGGTGATGTTCGTGGTGACCTCGTCTGTCCCGCTCGCCGCCTGGCTGACGTTGCGCACGATCTCCTGGGTCGCCGTGCCCTGCTGCTCCACCGCGGCCGCTACCGCGCCTGTGACGCGGTTGATGTCGCGGATGCGCGTCATGATCCCGCCGATCGCCTGCGTGGCGTGGTCGGTCGATCCTTGGATCCGACCGATCAGGCCGGTGATCTCTTCGGTGACGCGTCCGGTCTGGGCAGCCAGTTCCTTCACCTCGGACGCAACGACGGCGAAGCCCCGTCCGGCCTCGCCCGCGCGCGCGGCCTCGATCGTCGCGTTCAGGGCGAGGAGATTGGTCTGGGCCGCGATGCTGGAGATCAGCCCGACCGCGTCGCCGATCTTCGAGACCGCCTGGGCCAGGTCCTGCACCAGATGGCCGGTCTGGTCCGCCTCGCCGACCGCCGCTTGCGCCAGGGTGGTCGAGCCCTCCACCTGCCCGGCAATCTCCCGGACGCTGGTGCCGAGTTGCTCCGCTGCGGCCGCGACCGTGCGGACGTTGGTGGCCGCCTCCTCGGCGGCGGCCGCGACGCTGGTCGATTGCGCCGCAGCCTGGGTCGCGCTCGCCGTCAGGGTCTGGGCCGTGGCCTCAAGCTCGGTGGCCGAGGACGAGACCATGCCGACGATCGCCCCGACGGCCTGCTCGAAGCCATCGGCCAGCGCATTCATCGCGCGCCTGCGCTCGGATTCGGCGGCCTCGTCCGCCCCGCGCTTCACCTCGGCCTGGTCGCGCGCCCGCTGCGCCACCAAAGCCTTGATGCCCTCGACCGCTTGGCCGACCAGGCCGATCTCGTCGCCGCGCCGAGCCTCGGCGATCTCGGTATCGAGCGCGCCCTGGCTCATGCGCTGCAGGACGCCAACCAAGCGATTGAGCGGACGCGAGACGGTGAGCGTCATCAGCCGGCCAACGACGAGGCCGAGCACGAGCAGGACCAGAAGGGTGGCCACCGCCAGCTCCTTCGCCAACAGCGTGGTCGAAGCCAGCGCCTCGGCGCTGTCGACCGAGAGCGCGATGTACCAGTCGAGCGATGGCGGCAGGTTCGGGACGCGGGCGAAGGCGGTGAAGGTCGCCCGGCCGCCCTCCTGGGTCTCGGCAAGGTCGCCGCCGATCTTCGGCGGCGGCCCCGCGATCAAGTCCGACAGCGGTTTGCCGATCAGCTCCGCGCGCGGATGGGCCAGCACCGTTCCACCGCGCGACACCAAATAGGCGTAGCTTTTGCCGCCCGCGCCGACCTCGGCGATCATCCGGGTCAGGGCGGCGCTGTCGAAGTCGCCTCCGATCACGCCGAGGACCGCCCGGTTCTTGCCGAAGACTGGCCCCGCCGCAGTGATCGTGACGGCGTTGGTTCCGGCGTCGATATAGGGCTCGGTCAAGACAGCTTGCCCGGCCGCCAAGGCATCCTTGTACCACGGACGCTCACGCGGGTCGTAGCCGGAGGGCAGCTCGGACTTGGGCACCATTGTGTAAAAGCCGTCCGGACGGCCGATATACGCACTGAAGAAGAGGTTGCGCGCCATCGGCAGACCGAGGACGTCGTTCGCCTCCGGCCCGATTCCGGCAAGCGCGATCTGCTGCGCCATGAGCTGTGTCACGTCGAGCTTGCCGCGCAACCAGTTTCCGACACTCCGCGCCGATGCGACGCTCAGGCTCGCCATGTTTGCGTTGAGGTTAGCCCGTAGGGCGGAGGATTGCGTGGCGTAGAGATAGGCAGAACTTGCGCCGAAGGCGGCACAGACCACGCTCAGGATCAGGAGCATGGCGCGGCCGGAGACTCCAAGGCGCGGTCGCCAGCCGCGCGCAGGTCCGACCGCGTTGAATTCCTGTCCCGACATGCCCTGCCCTCGTCAGCCGCTAATCGATCGATCACCCCCGCAGGACCTGCACCCGTAAATCGACACCGATACTTGTTGTCGATCACTGGAATGCTCTCCGCGGACACTGAACGCTCGATCTTCATCGAAGCGTCTCAGCTGCTGGTTCAGAATCATCAACCGTGCCGACCGCTTCTCTATTCTTCACAGCTTTCGGTTATCTTGCAATCTCTTGCTGCGCATCAAGGTGAGTGTCAGGGCTTTCTTGAATCTCTCATCAAAATGCTGCCCGCCGGGATCCGTGCCCCCGGCGGAGCAGGTGTTTGTCGGTCATGCTTGCGCGCGGGGCGAAGCGACCATCCCGCACATCATGCAGGGATCACGTCGACGATCTCATAAGTATCGGGATCGATGATCACGATGTCGTCGCGCACCAGGATGAAGTCATATCCCTCGTATTCCGGCACGATCTCGATGATCGCGGGCGGAAGCCGGTGGAGCCTGACGGAGCGCGGGATCGCGGTTCCGACCGCGAGGCCGAACGCGACGTCCCGCAGCGGCGAGACACCGAGCCGGGTGATCGAGCCGCGAAACTCGGTGCGCTGACGGGTGTCGAGACGGCCCACCGCACCGCGGGCCGAACCGCCGCCGCGACCGCCCCGCACGCCGTCGCGCCCGCCACGATCGCCGCGCTCACCTGCAGCCCCTCGATCGCCGCGCTGGTTGGGGCCTGTCTCGTCGCGGCCGCCGCGGTCACCGCGCTGGCCTGGGCCGGTCTCGTCACGACCGCCGCGCTGTTCGACCGGGCCGCCGTCGCGGCCACCCCTTTCTGCAGCGTCGGGAGTGCCGCCCGGGCCGTTCCGATCTGCGCCGCCGCTGCGCTCGCCGGCACCCCCGGCCTGTCCCGACCGCCCGGGCGCGTCTGCACCGCGCGAGGCCGGACCGCCCGACTCGCCCCCCCGTGCTCCACCGTCCGAACCGCCGCGCATCCCGCCGCCTTCGGCTCCACCCGCTCCACCGCGCATGCCGCCGCCGGCACCGCCCGGTCCGGCTCCGCCACCCGCTCCAGCGCCGCCGCCCGCCGCCGGTCCACCACCACCGCCCGGGCCGCCGCCAGCGCCGCCGGGGCCTCCCTGCGCAAACGCCGTCGCCGCGCCGGCGATGAGGATGGCGGCCGCCACCGTGTCCCTGAAGATCCGCGCCATGGCCTGTCGTCCCGTTGTGGTTGTGGTGCCGTCGGCACCCGTGCCGGGCCGCAACGGGGTCCCGCGCAAAACCGTTCCGTGCCGGTCAGCGATCCAGGGCGAAGACAAATGACACTGTCGGCCGCTGTCCCGGCCAAAGTCCGATCACGGACTTGCGATCACGGTCGTCGCCTGTAACGTCGCCGCCATCGAAGAATAGGCCGGCTGTTACCGGCCGATGAACCACAAGACGGAGACGCCATGTCCGCCCTGAGGGACGATACGATCGGTATCGCACCGAGTGCCGCCGACGACGCCGCCGACCGCAAGCGTCGGATCTGGGCGATCGTCGGTTCGTCCTCAGGTAATCTGGTCGAGTGGTACGACTTCTATTGCTACGCGTTCTTCGCGCTCTACTTCGCGCCGGCTTTCTTCCCCAAGGGCGATTCGACCAGCCAGCTCCTCCAGACCGCCGGCATTTTCGCGGTGGGCTTCTTCATGCGCCCCGTGGGCGGCTGGCTGTTCGGGCGCATCGCCGACCGGGTCGGGCGGCGGACCTCGATGGTCGTCTCGGTGCTGATGATGTGCTTCGGCTCGCTGCTGATCGGCATATTGCCGACCTACGAACATGTCGGCACGCTGGCCCCCGTCCTGCTGCTGCTTGCACGCATGCTTCAGGGCCTGTCGGTGGGCGGCGAATACGGCACCTCGGCGACCTACATGAGCGAGGTCGCGATCAAGGGAAAGCGCGGGTTCTTCGCCTCGTTCCAGTACGTCACGCTGATCGGCGGCCAGCTGCTCGCGTCGCTGGTCTTGGTGCTGCTCCAGACGGTGATGACCGCCCCGGAGCTGACCGCCTGGGGCTGGCGCATCCCGTTCTTCATCGGCGCCGGGTTGGCCGTGGTGGCGCTGTACCTCCGCCGCTCGCTCGCCGAGACCAAGGAAGCCGGCGACAAGGAGACCGCCGGTACCTTTGCCGAGCTGTTCAAGCACTGGCGGGCGTTCTGCGTCGTCCTGGCCTACACGGCCGGCGGCTCCCTGAGCTTCTACACGTTCACCACTTACATGCAGAAGTACCTGGTCAACACCGCCGGCATGCCGAAGACCTCCGCGTCGCAGGTGATGACCTGCGTGCTGTTCGTGTACATGGCGATCCAGCCGCTGTTCGGCGCGTTGTCCGACAGGATCGGTCGCAAGGCGAACATGCTGCTCTATAGCGGCCTCGGCACGCTCATGGTGGTGCCGCTGATGACCGCTCTCGGGACCAACAAGGATCCCTACCTGGCCTTCGCCCTGATCACCCTCGGCCTGTCGGTGGTGTCGTTCTACACCGGCATCAGCGGCATCGTGAAAGCCGAGCTGTTCCCCACCAACGTGCGCGCCCTTGGCGTCGGCCTGTCCTACGCGCTGGCCAACGCCATGTTCGGCGGCACCGCCGAGTTCGTCGCCCTGTGGTTCAAGGACGCCGGCATGGAGAGCACGTTCTTCTGGTACGTGACCGTGCTGATGGCGGTGGCGTTCGTGGGTTCGCTGATCATGCCGAACCCCAAGGTGCACGGCTATCTCGACGGTGCCGGCACCGTGGAAGAGGCGCTCGGCAAGAAGCGCCGGTTCGCCCACGCCTGAACCCGGCGGGCCGACGACAACGACGAGGCGGCCGGCCCGTACGCCCGATGACTGGCCTCCCGCCGATCGCGTGACACGAAAGCGGGAGGACACGATGCTGAAAATCGCCGTCGCGGGCGCCCTGGCGCTGCTCTGTTTCGGGGCCGCTCAGGGCGCTCGGTCCGAGGAAGCCGGGCCCTTCAAGCCGACCCGACCCGCCGGCTACTTCTTCGTCGGTGGCCGCTACGAGACCGCGAACAACCGGACGACCGCCCACGGGCAGATGTTCGTCGCGTATCGCGCGCCGGAGCGGGCTACGCAGCCCTATCCGGTGGTGATGGTTCACGGCACGGCGCAGACCGGGACCAACTTCCTCGGGACGCCCGACGGACGGTCCGGCTGGGCCGACCGCTTCGCCGCCAAGGGGTTTGCGGTCTACGTTGTCGATCAGGTCGGGCGGGGCCGCTCGGGCGGCGATGCGGAGACGTACGGACCCTACGCCCGTCTGCCCGCCGAGGACCTCGAGACCGTGTTCACCGGCCAGGAACGCTCCGGGCTCTACCCGCAGGCGAAGCTGCATACCCAATGGCCGGGCGGGCCGGGCCTGCGCGGCAACGCGGCTTTCGACGCGTTCTACCGCTCTCAGGTGCCCTACATCGCGAGCGCCCTGAAGAGCGAGGAACTGGTCGATCCGGCGCTGATCGCGCTCCTCGAAAAGATCGGGCCGGCTATCGTGCTGACCCATTCGCAGGCCGGCGTTTTCGGCTGGGCGGTCGCCGACCAGCGGCCCGACCTCGTCAAGGCCCATGTCGCCGTCGAGCCGAACGGGCCGACCTTCTTCGACGTCCGGTTCAAAGGCGGCACCGACTGGTACGAGCGGGTCGGGGACGCCCGGGCCCGCCCCTACGGCATCACCCGCGTGCCGCTGCATTTCGAGCCGCCGGTGAGTGGCCCGACGGACCTGACCGTGGTCCAGGCCGAGCGCGCGGCCGGGCCGGACAAGATCCGCTGCTGGTTGCAGGCGGAGCCCGCCCGCGCCCTGCCGAACCTCGCCAAGGTGCCCGCGGTGATCGTGACCGCGGAGGCCTCGTTCCGGGCGACCATGGACGATTGCACGGCGGCCTTCCTCACCCAGGCGGGCGCCAAGCCGGACCGGCTGGCGCTGGCCGAGCACGGGATCCACGGCAACGGCCACATGATGATGCTGGAATCGAACAGCGATCAGGTGGCGGACGCGATCGTCGGGTGGATCGAGGGCCGGATCGGCGCCGGCGATCCCCGGCCTTAACGCCCTGCTTACCCTCTGCCGCGAGGGTACGGCCCGTCATACGACGAGGCTTTGCATGACCGACATGACCGACACCGTGGGCGTCGCGGGCGACCGCATCCGCTCGATCATCGAGCGCGTGGAACGGCTGGAGGAGGAGATCAAGGACCTGACGGAGGCGAAGAAGGAGATCTTCGCCGAGGCCAAGGGCGAAGGCCTGGACGTTAAGATCCTCAAGGAGATCCTGAAGATCCGCAAGCAGGACAAGGACGAGCGTGACGAGCACGAGACGCTGCTCGACGTCTACCTGCGCGCCATGGACGCGCCGACCCCGGCCCCGATCAAGGCGGCCGCCTGACGCGACCAAATGGGGCGGCGCTCGGGCGCCGTCCCGCCCTCAGACGACCGGCTCGGCCGCGAGATAGGCGGCGATGTTGCGCCGAACGCGGTCGAGCGGCACGTCGTCCGACTTGGGGAGCGTAAAGCGCGCACCGGTGATCGTCTCGTAGGCCCGGATGTAGACCGCAGCGGTTTCCAGCACGATCTCGGCCGGGATCTCGGGGATCGGGTCCTTATACGGGTCGCATCGGGCCACGACCCAGTTGCGCACGAAATCCTTGTCGAAGCTCTCCGGGGCGGTCCCCGCTTCGAAGCGCTCGGGGTAGCTCTGCGCGAACCAGTAGCGGCTGCTGTCCGGGGTGTGGATCTCGTCGGCGAGCACGATGCGCCCCTCCGGATCGGTGCCGAACTCGTACTTCGTGTCGGCCAGGATCAGCCCGCGCTCGGCCGCCAGTTCCTGGCCGCGGGCGAACAGCGCCAGGGCCGCTTCGGAGACGGTCCGCCATTGCTCCGGGGTGAGCAGGTTGCGCTCCAGGATTTCGGCTTCCGTCAGCGGCTCGTCGTGGCCCCCGTCGAACGCCTTGGTGGTGGGCGTGATAATGGGCTTCCCCAGGCGCTCGTTCGGCCGCATGCCGTCCTGGAAGCGATGCCCGTACATCTCCCGCTCGCCGGCCCTGTAACGCGTGAGCACAGAGGTCGAGGTCGTGCCCGCGAGATAGCCGCGCACCACCACCTCGACCGGCAGGATCTCCAGGCGGCGGCCGACCACGACGTTCGGGTCCGGGTAGGCCAGGACGTGGTTCGGGCAGAGGTCGGCCGTGCGCTCGAACCAGTAGCGCGCGGTCTGGGTCAGCACCTGACCCTTGAACGGGATCGCGGCGAGCGCCCGGTCGAAAGCGCTGATCCGGTCCGAGGTGATCAGGATGCGCCGCCCGTCAGGGAGGTCGTAATTGTCCCGTACCTTGCCGCGGTAATGGTTCGGCAATTCGGGCAGCGTCGCCTCGCGCAGGACCTGGTGGGCATGCGGGGCGAGATCTGCCGTGTTCATCGGACCGTTCCCTCAGGCTGCACGGCGACGGCGCCGCATCGCGTGTGTGCGCGGACAGCCGCGAGATTTCCAGCCCCTTGGGGCCCTTCGCAGTGGGCCGGCCTGCCCCGAGCGAGCGATCAGGCGGCCCGTACCGTGTCGAGGAAGCGCGCGACTTCGGCGGCGAGGTGCTCGGATTGCCGCGACAGTTCCGAGGCCGCATTCAGGACCTGGATTGCCGCGACGCCTGTGTCCTCGGCGGCGTTGGCGACACCGGTGTTGTTGCAGGTGACCTCAGCCGTGCCCGTCGCCGCTTGACCGACGTTGCGAACGATCCCCCGGTCGACGCACCTTGATGCTCGACTGCCGTGGCGATGCTGATCGCCACGCCGTTGATTTCTTGGATGCGCGCGGTGATCGACCCGAAGGCCGACGCCGCCTGGCCAGTCGAAGCCTGGACCCTGGCGATCTGGCCGGCGATCTCTTCCGTCGCCTTGGCGGTCTGCTCGGCCAAGGCCTTCACCTCGGAGGCTACGACCGAGAAGCCGCGGCCGGCCGCACCGGCACGAGCCGCTTCGATAGTGCCATTGAGCGCAAGCAGGTTAGTCTGCCCGGCGATCGACGAGATCAGCCCGACCACGTCGCCGATCCAGGCTACCGTGGCGCTCAGTTCCTGAACGGAGATTGCGGTCTGCACAGCCTCCGTGACGGCACCCAGCGCGAGCTTGGCCGAGCCGTCGACCTGCTGGCCGATCTCCTGTACAGATGAGCCCAAGACTTCGGATGCAGCCGCCACGTCTCGTTGACGTTGGATGCGGCCTGTTTGGCCGCGGACTGGAGGGAGGTCTGCGCGGCCATGGCCGACATCGCGCCGATCTCCTTTTTCGTCTCGGTATTGGCCGGTGTGGGGAAAGAGGCTGACCGCCTCCGCGACACCGCACCGGCATCCGAGGTGGTCCGCCAGAAACGCTCCTGAGCGCCTAATCCCTATCCAACATGGATGCACATCCGCATGATCCCTGGGTCGAGACGTCGCGCATAGAATCCGACTGCTCGTCCGTTGGTCGCCAGCGACCTCGGAGCGCACGGCGCATTTCGACGACATGGCGTGCTGTCCACCGGTGAACACCAGTCACCCGCCTATGGTCGAGGCCATAGGCTGCTGCTATGCCGTCCCCGGATCAGCCCTCGAACGCGAGCGCTGAGGGCTGCGAGACTGGATACGCTCGCCAGCCGGTGGGGGTATGATGACGGGAGCTCTCGACCAGACCAATCGCCATCCCTTCATCCGTCGTATCGAGAGCATCGCCCTCTTCACCTTGACGGATGACGAGCGGGCCGCGCTGAACGCCGTGCCCATGCAGATTGCGCAGTTCGAGGCCTATCAGGATATCGTGCGGGAGGGTGACGAGCCGGGGCGCTGCTTCGCCTTGCTCGAGGGTATCGCCTGCACCTACAAATCCACGCAGGGCGGCAAGCGTCAGGTGATGGCCTATCATGTCGCGGGTGATATCCCCGACATGCAGAGCTTGCACCTGAAGGTCCTCGACATCAGCATCGCCGCCGTCGGCCCGAGCAAGGTCGGCTTCGTCCAGCACGAGGCGGTTCGCGCGCTGCTGCGAGCGTTCCCGCGCCTCGGCGACGCGCTGTGGCGGGCGACACTGATCGACGCCGCCCTCGTCCGTGAGTGGATGCTCAATACCGGACGCCGGGAGGCGTTCGCGCGCATGGCCCACCTGTTCTGCGAATTGATCACCCGTCTGGGCGTCGTCGGCCTCGCCCCCGATCTCACCTGCGACCTGCCGATGACGCAGCCGGAATTGGCGGACGCCCTGGGGATCACGCCGGTCCATGTGAACCGCACCATCCGCGACCTGAAGGCCGCCGGATTGATCACGTTGCGCAGCCGGCGCCTTACGGTTCACGATTGGGACGGTTTGCGGGCCGCTGCGGAGTTCGACCCGACCTACCTGCACATCACCGATCCGGAGCCGGCCTGACGCCTCCGCACGCCTCAGTTCAGCTGCGCGCGGCGAGCCTGCCGCTCCTGATCGGCCAGCCTGCGGCCGAGATCGAGCAGGAGCGCGTCGGCCCGCGCCCGCAGGGCCGGATCCTGCAGCTCGCAGATCGCGCGATGCGCCGCCATGGCGAAGTCCGCCGCGCGTTCCAGTGGCGTCTCCGCCTCATGGTGATCGAGCGCGCTGAGTGCCCCGGCAGCACGCTCCCCGCTCCGCACATCGGTGATGTCGACGATGATCCCGTGGCCGCTGATAGGCCTTCCCCGGTGATCGGCTAGGAATCTGCCACGGCCGAGCACCCACCGGGTGACGCCGTCCGCCGAACGGACCCGGTATTCGATGACGTAGAGATCGCCGTCACGGACGCGCCGACGGAGAAGGGCCAGCACCCTATCCCGATCTTCCGGATGGATACCCGCCGAAAACGCCGCTGCCGGAAGCCCCGCCTCAGCCGCCTCCGGATCGACATTGAACAGTAGCGCCACGAACATGTCTGCACGGACGCGATTTGAAGCGCCATCCCAGGACCAGCTGCCGGTCACGTCCAGCGCGTCGAGCGTCCCCCGGAAAGGTGTCGAACAAGTCTGGCATTCGAGCGGCTTGAATTTGGGCATCGCAGTATCTGGTTCCGAACCGGAATTTAACCTGGTTTAGTGGAACGGGCCGCAACTTCAATGAGCCAGAATTCGCAAAACCTCAACTTTTGCGTGTTTGTCACCGCTGGAACACAGAGCGAATTAATCCCCGATGCAAGGTTTGATTTTCGCATCGGAGACGACGGATCGCTGGTCCGGCCGGCCGCCGCCGGAATGCTCCGCGCCCGCGATACTGCCGCCGTCACCCGGTTCCGGTGTTCCGCCGCGCCAGCCGTTCGGACTCGGCCCGCCAGGCATCACGCTCGTCCTGAACCGTCTCGATCCGGGCATGCAGATGGCCCGCGTCGATCGCCGTCTCCATCAACATGTCCTGGGCGGCGGCGAGCTGCGCCCGCAACTCGGCGTTCTCGGTGGCCAGCGCCAGAAGGAGAGCGGCCACGTCATCACCCATTCATGCCCCTCGCCGCGCGCCAGAGCGGGCGGATCTACCCGGGAGCGCGGTCGGCTACAACCGTATCCGGCAAACCATCCAGCGGTGTTGCCGACGCCGCGCCCGGTCAGCCCTCGATCACCCGCTCGTCGAGCTTCCGGTCGACGATCTGGACCGTGCGGTCGATCTCGGCATCGGGCATGTCTAGCTGGTGTGAGATCAGCTTCACCAGCAGGTCGACGCGCTCGATGAACGGCGTGCCGTTCGCCACCGCCCGCGCCGCGGAGGACGGCTTGAGCAGGCTCTCCGCGGCCTTGGCGTATTTCTCGAAC
>Ga0265798_10005947_pt1 | contig 16190 bp, 18 predicted proteins | sample P3T30metagenome_FD_192430 | JGI IMG/M metagenome (GOLD analysis project Ga0265798, IMG submission 192430) | Plant litter microbial communities from East Loma Ridge, Irvine, California - P3 T30 | ecosystem: Environmental > Terrestrial > Plant litter > Unclassified | place: USA: California... | reverse complement strand
AAATGCAGCTCGATCAGCACGTCAATTCCATCACCGAACTGCAGGCAGGGGAGTCGGCCACCTTCGGCAGCCAAATCCGCAATTATGTCCTGCACCCGTACACGCTCGTCAAAGATACGCGCACCAAGCACGAGACGAACAACGCGCAGGGCGTCCTCGACGGTGACCTCGAACCGTTCATGACAGCCTACCTTGAAGCGCCAGCCGTACGCTAAGCGACAGCTTTATCTCGCCTATGTTTATGCTATACTATCTACAGAAATGATTCTGTTAGATAGGGTAACGAAAACGTACGGGAAAGACATTGCGCCGGCCTTGAGTCGGTTGAGTCTTTTCGTCGAACCCCGAGAATTTGTCATTATCGTCGGTGCCTCCGGTGCCGGCAAATCGACGCTCTTGAAATTGCTCACGCGGGAAGAAAAACCGACCAGCGGCAAAATCGTTGTCGGCGGTATCGACTACGACACGCTCAAGGACAGCCAGGTGCCGATGTTGCGCCGTAAAATCGGCGTCGTCTTCCAAGACTTCAAACTCTTGCCACAGCGCACCGTGTTCGAAAACGTCGCCTTCGCGCTCGAAATTGCCGGCATGACCAACCGCGAAATCAAGAACACCGTTCCGAAGGTCATCGACCTGGTCGGGTTATCAGGCAAAGAAAAGAGCTTCCCGAGCCAACTGTCGGGCGGGGAGCGCCAACGCGTGGCGATCGCCCGTGCCGTCGTGCGCCAGCCGAAAATCCTGATCGCCGACGAGCCGACCGGAAACCTCGACCCCAAACACAGCTGGGACATCGTCCGCCTGCTTGAAAAGATCAACAAGTACGGTACCACGGTACTGCTCACGACCCATAACGTCGACATCGTCAACAAATTGAAACGCCGCGTCATCACAATCGAAGGTGGAAAAATTACCAGTGACCAAGCAGAAGGAAGCTACCGCCAATAGGCAGGCAATAGGAATACGGAAATGGCAAAAGGAAAAAAGAAACTCGATTCGAAAAGTTACGCGCAGCAAAAGCGTCACCGCCGCCAGTGGACGACGTTCGTTCGCATGTGCCGCTACGGCATCAACAGCTTTACGCGCAACGCGTGGCTGACCGTCGCCGCGACCGCCATTATGACCATCACGCTGCTGGTCATCTTCACCAGTGTCGTCGCGCGCAACGTCTTGACCGATACGGTTACCAGCCTGCGTGACAACGTCACCATGTCCATCTACATGAAGACCGAAGCCAAAGAAGAAGACGTCAATAAAGTCGCTGATGCACTGCGCAAAGAATCGTCCGTCATGTCCGTTGCCATCGAAAGCCCGGAAGACGCCCGCAACAGCTATATTCAGGACAACAAAAGCGACGCGCAATCACTCGACATCCTGACGCAGGCCACCAACAAGTTCCCGTGGCGCCTGAACATCAAGGTGCAAGACATCAACAATACCGCGCAGCTCACGAACTTCGTCGCCACCGACAAAACGTATCTGGCGAACACTGACCCTGACCGCAAACCGTCATTTGCCGGCGAACGGAAGGAATCAATCCAGAAAATCGGTAACGCTGCTGATTTCGCGCAAAAGATTGGTATCGTCATCAGCGCCATCTTCGTGGTCGTCTCGACGCTTATCATCTTCAACACCATTCGTATGGCCATCTTTAACCGCCGCGAAGAGATCCAGATGATGAAGCTTATCGGGGCAGAGAAGTCGTTCATCCGCGGGCCGTTCGTTGTCGAGGCGATCGTCTACGGGTTCTTCGCCGCACTTATCGCCACTGCACTCGGTACGACCATCCTGTTGGTTGCAGCACCCGGCTTGTCGACATACTTCCACATTCAGCCGACCCTCGACATGCTCACGGTCTACGGCGCCTTCGTCTTGCTCAGCATGATCGTCATCGGTGCGATTATCGGTATCGTCTCGTCGCTGATGGCAACGCGCCGCTACTTGAAGCTCTAAACTTTGAATCGTCTGAGAAAAAATCATTTCGTATGCGCGTCGTGTTGACGAAGCATACTGCTCATGGTAAAGTTGAAAAAGATATGAAACTGCGCACCACCACACCAGTCTCAATAACTCGCTTGTCGCGCCGTGCGCACAATCGGGTCCCTCGATCAAAAAAGGTCTTTCGTCTTGCAGGTGCAAGCCTTATTGCGCTCGCCATGGTCATTGGCTCTTTCCCGCTCATCAACAAACCGGCATCAGCTGACGAGTACGACAACAAAATTGCCCAGCTGACCCGCGACATGCAGAAGTACCAAGCGCAGGCTGATACGCTGAACGCTCAGGCGGCAACGTTGCAGAACGCCATCGCGCAGATTACGAATGAAAAGAACGCGTTGCAGTCACAAATCGACCTGAACCAAGCGCAGCACGACAAGCTCGTCATTCAAATTGCCGACACCGAAAAGCAGATCAAAGAAAACCAGGACGCCCTCGGTAAAACCATCGCCGACCTGTACATCGATGACGGCACGTCGCCAATCGAACTGCTTGCCAGCAGTACCAACATCGGTGACTTCTTGAACAAGCAGGAATACCGCAGCTCCGTCAAAACGCAGCTGAACGACACCATTAAAAAGGTGAAGACGTTGAAAGAACAGCTCGACACGCAAAAAGCTGACCTCGACAAGGTCATCGCGCAGCAAACTTCAGCCCGCGACCAGTTGGCGGCGAAAGAAGCGGAACAAAACAAGCTGCTCGCGCAGACGCAAAACGACGAAGCCAACTACCAGTCACTCATTAAAGACAGTGCCGGTCAGATCGCTTCAGCGAAAGCCGCACAAGCTGCCATCCGTGCTCGTGCAAATTCAACCGGCGGCTACCAGCTGGTGAACGCCGGGTCATTGCCTGGCTACCCATGGAACAACTCAAACTGTCCGATGTGGGGTTACCTCTCAACCCAAGGTTCTGACGGCAACGGCGGTGACGGCCACGGCTACGGCTGCCGACAATGTGTCAGCTACGTCGCATACCGCGTCGCAAAAGCAACCGGCGTCTACTACAACGACCTCGGCAACGGTGGCCAGACCGCACAGAATCTCGTCAACAAGCACGGCTGGACCAACCTCGGCAGCACGCCGCAACCAGGATCGGTCGCATCACTCTGGGGCAACCCGGGCCACACCGCATACGTCGAAAGCGTCAGCGCCGACGGATCACAGGTCTACGTCAGCCAGTACAACTACGACTACGGACAGGGCTACGGCATGTACAGCGAAATGTGGCTGTCGAAAAACTTCTTCAACCAGTACGCCAAACCGTAACCTGCAGCTTTCAGCGAACCATAACTTCTATAGCGTATCCTTGCCTGGGTACGCTATAATTGTAGGAAGCAACGTATCGTATTCCGGCCGCTCAGCGCGCCGCGACCAGAACGGAAACGTCAGACAAAAATAGGGGAGATCAAGTACACATGGCTGAACATACACATCACGTGCTTCGTGCGCGCAAGCAGGATGAAGGGCGCCGCATTCCGGGCTCCGTCATCGTCATTTCATTGCTGTTCGTCTTGGGGCTCGGCTACATCGCCGGCACCTTCAACACGCAAATTATCAGTACTTTGGCACCCGTTTTCGGTGTGAAGAAATACGCGGGCACGCTCGATATGAGCAGCCTGCAGGCGACCTACCAGGCCCTGAAGGCAAACTACGATGGTACCATTGACGACCAGAAACTCATCGAAGCGGCCAACAAGGGCCTCGTCAGCGCGCTCGGGGACGACTACACGGTCTACTTCAACGCCAAAGAGGCGAGCGACTTCAGCGATGACCTGAGCGGCACTATCGGCGGCGGCATCGGCGTCGAACTGAGCCTGCGCAACGAACAGGTGACTGTCGTACGCGTCCTGGCGGACAACCCGGCAGCAAAAGCCGGCATGGCAGTCGGTGACGTGATCAGCAAGGTCAATGACGAAGCAGTCAAATCTGGCGCCGACATCAACGACGTCGTCAGCAAGATCCGCGGCGATGCCGGCACGACCGTCAAAGTCAGCGTGATGCGCGGTACCGAAATGAAAGACTTTACCGTCACCCGCGCACAAGTCACCAACCCGAGCGTCTACAGCACGGTGGAAAACGGCGTGGGCATCATGACGATCAGTCGTTTCGACGACCAGACCGGCCAATTGGCCCGCCAAGCTGCGGAAAGTTTCAAATCTCAAGATGTTAAATCCGTCATCCTCGACCTGCGCGGCAACGGCGGCGGCTATCTGACGGCCGCACAAGACGTCGTCGGCCTCTGGGAAAACAACAAAACCGTCGTGTCTGAAAAGACGAACGGCAAGACTGTTGATGAACTCAAGTCCGGTACCAACCCCGTGCTCGAAGGTATCCCGACCGTCATACTGGTCAACGCCAGCAGCGCCAGCGCCAGCGAAATCACCGCCGGAGCGCTCCAGGATTACGGCACGGCCAAGCTGGTCGGTGAAAAGACCTTCGGCAAAGGCAGCGTGCAGAAACTCCTCAGCCTGCCTGACGGCGCCGAACTGAAGGTCACCATTGCTCGTTGGTACACGCCGAAAGGCAAGAACATCAACAAGGAAGGCATCACGCCGGACAAGGCCGTCACGCTGACGGTCGACGATATCAACGCCGGACGCGACCCGCAGCTCGACGCAGCAAAGGCGCTGCTCCAGTAGATCCGAACAACGGGGGAGCACGCTGCTTGTGCTTTCCCTTGTGCATTCTCGGACAGCTGTAGTACAATTGAACCAATATGGATACAAAGAAAAAAATCCTCCTCGTAGAAGACGACGAAGCTCTGGCCGCAGTATACAAATCTCGTTTGGACATTGAAGGGTTTGAAACCCGCGTGGTCTACAACGGCGAAGAAGCCTTGTCGACGGCAATGGATTTCCGCCCCGACCTGATCCTGCTCGATGCCATGATGCCCAAGATCAGCGGCTTCGATGTCCTCGACATCCTACGTAACACCAATGAAACGGCCAACATCCGCGTCATCATGCTGACTGCCCTCAGCCAGCCCAAGGACAAGCAGCGCGCTGAAGCCCTCGGCGTGAACGACTACCTGGTCAAATCACAGGTCGTCATCGGCGACGTCATCGAACGCGTCAAATACCATTTGGGCATGCTCGAACAGAAGCCGCAGTACTAAGTACAAAGCCGTTCCTTATACCGCAACCCCTCCATGGGGTTGCTTTTTTAGCAAGCTTATGCTATAAATGAATAAAAGGCTCCAACACAAACATGCAAGAATTTGAAAAACCAGGATCATACACCGAAAACGATCGCCCTCGCGAAGACGACCGTTTTGCCGTTGGAAAAGAAATTACCGTCTTTCGAAGCAGCGGGCAACTTGATGACGGATGGAAAATTTTTGGCGCTGCAGGCAACCGTTTGTTTGTAAAGAAGGAAGCTCCCGAAGGAATTCTCGAAAAAAGGATCTCTATCGAGTCAGCCGAAGCTGCCAACCCGGAGCGCCGTGAAGCGAACATCGACCGTGCGACGGCTGAAAAGATCGGTGGAGAAGTGATAGGCATCGCGCAGTACGATCTGATCGACGATAAAAATGATCGCGTATTCAACCCTGACCATTTTAATGACGTTGTCGAGAACGCTCGTCGCCTTTCGCAATCGTACGGTACTTTGGAGCCGCTCGAAGCGGTGCAGGTTGAAACGCAACCTTCCACACCGGAAAAGAAAAGCCGCTACGAAGCTTTGAAGGAATGGTTGCCACCGGTCACGAATGACGGATCGGAAGCACAGATGAAATACTATGCGAAATACGTGACGGCCGAAAACCGTCAGCATTCACTCGAAATGTTGCAAAACGTTCTGAAATACGACAAAAAAATGCAGGCAGCCTTAGATGAAGCGGGGATACCTTCGAATGAAATGGCCGCAGTCGATGCGATCCGTGAGAACCCGGACGTTCGATTCAAGTTTGCTGAACGCATCGCAGAGAAAATCGATGCGTTGGCAGCGGACCCTTACACTGATTTCGGCGACAGGTTACTGAGCAGGGACCCGAATTGGCTGAAGAGCGACGCGGTCATCAATAAAAAGATGCCAAGTCGCGTCTACGCCGTCAGCATGGCGCTGAAAATGTTGGGCGGTGAATTCCGCAAACGTGACGATACGGATGATTTTGAACGCAAACCTGGCGGTACGCAGGTGATCAGCGGCCAGCATCGCCACGCAGCTCGAGCCGCATTGTTCAGTACGGTCGCGTAATAAAAAAGAACCTCCGATACGGAGGTTCTTTTTTATGTGGTTGGCAGTTCTAGATAACGCTGACTTCGGTACGCGTCGCAGTTTTGCCTGTGAAGCGGGTTTTCTTTACCTTAGAGAAGGCAACGACACCGTCTTTCGCCGCGTGGATAGTGAAGTTGCGGCTGATAAACGTACCAGGACCTGCAACTTTCGTGCTACCAGTTTGGCGAACGAGAACTTCACCGGTAGAAACAGCTTGGCCACCAAAGCGCTTTACACCGAGGCGTTGCCCGGCATTGTTGCGGTTATTTTTACTTGAACCACCAGCTTTTACGTGTGACATATATTATTTCTCCTTATGGCACGGCTTTCGCCTTGCTCATTCAATCTGATTTAGTGTACCGAAAATAACGGGAATAGTCAAGGGGTGAAACGGGCTTGAAAACACAGGGAGTTAATCATGAGTTAAGAGTCGGTATGCTACAATCGAGGATAGCATTTCGGTGCGAACTACAATCCGGCAAAAACAGCCTAACCCGCGCAGTCACACAGCCGAGCGGTATGGATGAAAATCGCGTAAACAATACTGATCCCGTCGTTCAGGCTCGTTTACGCGTCGTGTTTGGAAACTTACACGGGGCCCTTCAAAAGGTCCGCTTAGCGGCGGGTTTTGTGTACCCTCGACTTGGCATTTCGCATATCTTACGAGTGAAAATGAAAAGGAGGAGTATGAATCAAAACCCGAACAAAACAAGCGGAACGAATCTTTTCAGTGACGTGCCCATTGTCACGATTGCCGTGATTGTCGTCGGACTTCTATTAATTGTCAGCGCTGCCTGGTTGGCCTACGGCGCGTTGGAACGGCAGGCGTACGCCGAGGCGTTGAGCGTTAGCGGTCAGCGGCATTAGGGTTCGCCGTAGCTTCAGGCTGAGGCACGGAACCGTCTGGTGCTGCCGCTGCATGGTCGCCGCCGTCAGGGTACGTGCCCGATTCCGCATTCGTGCCATTGTGGGCGTCGTGGGTTGCATACCGCTCTGCCAACTGGTTCGCATAGGCGATACCGCGCTGTTCGTCGATACTGTCTTGAATGCTGTCTTGCATCGATGTGAGCGTTTTGACGTAGGCGTCGACGGTCAGGTCGGGGCGGCTATGGATCGCACCGGGAACCTCGGCCGTATAGAAGGGGAGGCCGGCATCAGCGGCGTACTGGCCGATTTCGGCTGCTGATTTTTTGTCGTCCACCATGTAGTCGTACCCAGGCGCACCCGTACCCAGATACACGATGGTCGGATGGATCTTCGTATCGGGCAGGTCGCCGAGCTCTTCAATGCGGTCTTTGATGTTGGCGTTTTCGATGGCCAGCACCTGGTCGAACATCAGCCACGTACCGGGCATCTTGTTCTCGCGCATGTCGCGGCGAACATTTCCGGCAGTGTCGAAGAAATGGGCGATGTTCTGCCCGAAGGTCTGCGTATTTTCTGGAAGGCTGTCGCCGTCGAGCGGCGCGGTGTAGGCGCCGGATCGGAAGGCCATTTCGCCCAAGAAACGAAGCGGAGTCGAATACTGCGCGCCCGGGATGTGCTTGATTTTTTCAACCAGGCCGATCTCGTTCTGGCGCTCACTGCGCAGGCCGCCGGCACCGTTGGGCGTGGAGTTGAAGGCGATAAGGTTGATATCGATGTTTTTCTTCGTCAGCTCCTGGACGAGCTCGGCACTGATCGCCCCGCCGGCGCTGTACCCGACGAGCGAGACCGATGTGACGCCGCGCGCTTCGGCAGTTTCGACGATTTTGTCGGCAATGGCCGTTCGGTTCAAGATGGCATTGTTGTAGTTAACCGACCAAAGTTGGCCGTCGACGGTCGGCTGGTACGCTTTTCCGAGGCTGTTGGTCAGGCTGATGCTGTCATAGGACCCGAAGCCGTCAACGAACACCAGCGCGTTGCTGGCGTCTGATTTCTCATGGGCGTCGCCCAATACGCTGATGCCGATTGACGCGTTGGCTTGCAGTTCCATGTTGGCGTGCACGTCGGCTGCATACGCGCCCACGTTCGCAGCCAGAACAAGGCCAAGGGCGGTCGCTCCGTAGGCCCGTTTGATACGGGCGGCTCGGCGCTGCTCCAACCTGGTTGCTTTTTCCTCGATGACATACGAATCAGACAGCTTTACGGAAGCCAGCCGGTCGAGCCGCCGGTATTCCGGAGATTGCTGCAACATACTGTCCTACAGTATATACTATTTTAATAAAATATGGTGTAGTAATTTTTTTCTGAAAGAAAAATCGGCGTGCGGCTAGCTTTTGACGAGGACCAGGATTTCACGGGCGACGACTTGGTCGGGGCGGAAATACAGCAGCTGGTCGGGGCGAACGTTGCGCATTTGCACGTATTCGAACCCGAGTTCTTCGACGTTTGTGACCAGCGGCAGGTGCGTGAAGTGGCCTTCAGTGTCTTTCCATGCAGGAACGCCGAGCACGACGGGTGTGCCGGGCTCCAATTGGTTTGAAAGATTGCGCAGGAACGCCGACAAGATATGGTTCGTATTGCCGCGCACTTCTACCAGTTTCGAATTTGACGGTGGTGCGCTGAACGGTTGCCCCAGGTAGCCTTCGGCCACGACGGCGTCAACGGGTGATTGCCACGTGGTATCCATGGCGTCGCCTTCGTGCAGGTACCATGAAAGATCGAGCCGTTCTTTGTCTTGCAGCCAGTTGAGGTTGTCACGGGAATAGCGGATCATTTTTTCAGCGAGGTCGGTACCGTAGACGGCATAACCCATGAGGCCGGCTTCTTGCAGGATGACGCCGGTACCGCAAAAAGGGTCGAGGATGCGCGGTGCGGGCAGGTCGGAATCAGGCTTTCGTTCGAGCGGTCCGGCCAAGTTGATCATGATCTGCGCCAGTTTCGGCGGCAGCATGCCGACGAAGGCGTCGCGTTTCGGACGGCCTTGGTCGCGGGCGGCGAGGGCGGTGATGTTCTGTGCGCCGGTGCTTTCAGCGATGACGATGCCCGAGTTGCCGCGGACGACGAGCAGTTCTATCTTGTTGTCAGATAATCCCAGTTTGTTATGGTGCGACGTCGCGGTAGACAATGCGGCTTCCTGGTTAGGAACCAAGCGCAGGCTGGTGCCGGTCGGCTTAAGTTTGCTCTTCAGAACGAGCCCGGTTTTTTGGATGTCGCGCGGGCCCTCCCTAAAGCCGTAGGCGCTGATGCCGAGCGTCAATTTGCCTTCGTGTTTGGCCCAGGCTTTGACGTAATGCTGGACAATTTTCATGGAAGCGGCGCGCCAGTCGCGGCCGGGGATCTGCAGGACGACACGGCCGGCCTTTTGGCTGCCGCCCAGGCGGTTAATATCAAGATAATCGGCGTCCTTTGGCGGCTGGACGAGCGCGCTGATGTCGGAGAACCAGCTGACGTCGCCGTAGGCTCGTTCGAGCTCGGCGATCGAAATGGCGGGTTGGCGACCTAAGATGGCGATGTGCATACCTTTAGTATACCTGATAGATGGGCTATAATGGGGACATATGAAACATTTGTCGTTCAGGGGATGGTTAACGATAATCACGTTCGTGCTGCTGTCGGCCGTGGTTTTCTTCGCCTGGCCGGAAATCATCAAGGCTTACCGCCTGCTCGACAAAATCGATCTCGCCATTTTGGCGCTGCTCATTCCGGTGCAGCTGTTCAGCTATTATGCGACCGGCGGCATGATCTTTTCGTACCTGCGTTCAAAGGGCGACCTGAAAAACGTATCGCACTGGAAAGTCGCGCGTATCGCGCTGGAACTGAACTTCGTGAACCACATTTTGCCGAGCGGGGGAGCGGCCGGCTTTTCATACCTCGGCTGGGTACTGGGGAAATTCGGCGTCAAACCGGGGCGTTCTACCATGGCGCAATTGGTCCGGTTCACGCTGACGTTCGTGGCGTTCGTCATCATACTGGTGGTCGCCGTTGTTTTCCTGGTCTCCGACGGCCGTATCAATCGCCTGATCATTCTGCTGTCCGGGCTGATCGTCTTCATGTGCGTCGCAGTCATCTTTGGCGCTATTTATATTGTTGGCAGCCAACCGCGCTTGAGCAAGTTTTCGAACTGGCTGACGAAAAAGGCGAATGCGTTCGTCCGCCTGCTGACGCGCGGCAAAAAGCCCGAAGCGCTCCGCCCGGAAATCATTCCGGCGTTCTTCGCGGAACTGCACCAAGATTACCTGTCTATTCGCCGTGACAAAAAGATACTTATCAAACCGTTCATTTGGGCGGTGTTGGCGAACATTGCCGACGTGGCCCTGATCTGGATTGCGTTCTGGTCGTTGGGGTACGAAGTCAGTCCGGCCATCCTGTTCGTCGCTTTCGGCGTGTCTTCGTTGGCCAGCGCAATTTCCGTCACGCCTGGCGGGGCTGGCGTCTACGAAGCCATCATGATCGGGTTCCTCGCATCCAGCAACGTTCCGGCCGACGTTGCGATTGCCGGCACGCTGTTGGCACGCGTCACGCTGGTGCTCGGCACCATCCTATTCGGCTACGTGTTCTACCAACTAACGGTACTCAAATATGGACGACGTACTTCTTAGCGTTTCCGATTTCGTCGCGCTGACCAATCAGACGCTGGAATACGCCTACCCGGTCGTGCAGATCGAGGGCGAAGTGGCCGAGTACAAGGTCATTCAAAACAAGTGGGTGAGTTTCAAGCTGAAGGATGAGGGCGCGATCGTCAGCACGTTCGCCAGCCTGTTCCAGATCCGTACGCCGCTGCAAGACGGCATGAAAGTGGTGATTGTCGCGTCGCCGCGGTTGAACAACAAAGGCTTCTTTACGCTGAACTTGAAATCGGTTCGGCTAGTGGGTGAGGGGTCAATCAAAAAGGGCTTCGAACTCTTGAAAGCGAAACTAGAAAAAGAAGGTTTGTTCGCACCGGAACGCAAACGCCCGTTGCCGCAGGTGCCGCAGCACGTCGCGGTGATTGCCAGTACCGAATCGGCCGGCTATGCCGACTTCGTCAAAATTATCAATGAACGCTGGGGCGGCATGACGGTGGACGTGGCGCATACCCAGGTGCAGGGCGTGCCGGCCCCCGACCAGATGATCCGGGCAATCCGGTATTTCAACGGCCTTGAAGAACTGCCGGAAGTCCTCGTCATCATTCGGGGTGGCGGCAGTGCTGAAGATCTGTCTACCTTCAATGACGAACCGCTGGTGCGGGCCATCGCCGAAAGCCGCATTCCAACGCTCGTCGGGGTAGGGCATGAAATCGACCATACGCTGGCCGACATGGTATCGGACGTCCGTGCCGCGACGCCGACCAACGCGGCGCAGATATTGGTGCCGGACAGGCAGGAAATTATTCGCAGCGCACGCGCGCAGGCCAATTCGGTCGGCCATCTGTTGACGCAGGCGATCGAGACGTATTCGCGCCAAACCAAAGAGAATCTTGCGGCGGCCTTCCAGCGTACCCAGCAAAAGCTGGACGATACGTTCGAACGGCTGGGCATCCTACGGGTCGCCATTGCGCAGCTTAATCCGGAAAACGTCTTGAAGCGCGGGTATGCGCTCCTGCGCGGTGAACAAAAAAGTGGTGCGACATTAGAAATTGAAACGGCACAACATATCATAACGACGGAGGTACAAGATGTCAGAACAAAATAAGAGTGAACAAAAATCCGTACAGGAAAAATTGACCGACTTGTCGGAATTGGTGGGCTGGTTCCAAGGCGCATCGTTCAAGTTGGAAGATGCGCTGGACAAATTCAAGCAGGCCGAATCGCTGGCTGAAGCCATAGAAAAAGACCTGACGAAGCTGAAGAACGACATCAAAGTCGTGAAGAAGCGGTTCGACAGCGAGGAATAGATGCCGTCGCTCGGCTTGATCGTCGTCATCGTACTGGTCAGCGCTTTTATTTTTTTCGGATTGGCGTCATTCGTTGGCGCCCCGTACGTGCCGAGCCAAAAGAAGTACGTCCGCCGGTTGTTTGAGCATCTTCATATTGATAAAGATGATGTTGTGGTTGATCTTGGCAGCGGGGACGGGGTCGTGCTGCGGATCGCGGCTTCGTTCGGGGCCGCTGCGTACGGCTATGAAATCAATCCGCTGCTCGTCGGCATCAGCCGCTGGCTTTCAGCCGGGAGCAAACGCGTGCACGTGCGGTTGCAAAACGTATGGGCGGCCCGGTTCCCGGAAGACACCACGCTCGTCTACGCATTTTCCGTCTCGCGTGACGAACCGAAGCTCACGGTATTGTTGCAGCAAGAAGCCGACCGCCTGGGGAGGCCGCTGAAACTCGTCTGTTTCGGCAGCCCGTTCGCGCACCTGTCCGCCACCTTGTCGTTCGAAGCGTATCACCTGTACGTATTCCACCCTTTGCAGCCAAAATCGCTTAAGGTATAATGACGACATGAATCGAAATCTTGAAACGCATGCGTCCCAGCGCGGGGAAGCGAACATCTGGCTCATTCTGACCATCGTGTTCATGGTCATTACCGTGGGCTTGGGCGGCGGGTTTGCCTGGGCGCTTACCAATTACTTTGACCAAAAGAACAACGTCGACACGAAAGTCGCGACGGCCGTTACCGATGCCGTGAAAAAACAGGCGGACAAAGATGCTGCCACGTTCGAAGAAGAAGACAAAAAGCCGAACCGCACGTTTGCCGGCCCTGAAGACTTCGGCTCGCTTTCATTTAGCTACCCGAAAACATGGAGCGTGTATGTGGCGGACGACGCCAGCGACGGCAGTGGAAAGTACGAAGCGTATTTGAACCCGGTCCTCGTTCCGGTGACTGGAAACGACAAAACGCAGTATGCGCTGCGCGTCAGCATTCAGACCGAACAATACGATGAAATTCTTGGACAGTACACCGATCTCGTCAAAGAAGGCAAGTTGAAATCCAGTACGATCAAGGTGAACGGTGCCGACGCGACGCGTCTGGAAGGCGACTTTACCGATGACATCAGGGGCATTGCCGTCCTGTTCAAACTGCGCGACAAGACCGTGACGCTCCGTACTGACGCCGACACGTTCCGTGCTGATTTCGACGCGCTCGTCACCAGCACGAAATTCAACCAGTAAACGGCTTTTAAACACGGAAAACAATCGCGCTCATCTTTGTCAGAGGATGGGCGCTGATGCTACACTACATATATGAATACGGGTGCGAAGGGGAGTGAAATGAATGCGCAGGGCGTGACGTCGTTGACGGCCGCCGCGCACGAGTTGAAGTCGCCGCTCGCATTAGTGCGGCAATTGGCGCTGCGGCTTGACGCCGGCGACGTGTCAGATCAACAGCGGCGCTTGCTGCGGCAAATTACGCTCACCAGCGAGCGAGCCCTGCGCCTGACCAGCGACCTGACGCGGTCCGCCCGCCTGAACGACATGCCGGACGCACTGTTCGAACTCGAACCTATCAACCCGGAACAACTCTGCCGCGACATTGCGGACGAATTGGCGCCGCTGTTCGAAGCTCACGGCCGTTCTTTGAAAGTGAGCCCGCGCACGCATCCGCTGCTGCTGGTGGCCAACCGCGACCTGTTGCGGCGCATCCTGATGAACTTCAGCGACAACGCGTTGTATTACAGCGAACCCGGCACGGCGGTCCACATGCAGATCAAAGCCTTGAAGAAGAGCGGGACGATTCGTGTCGGCATCCGCGATTTTGGCCCGGCACTTTCGAGTGACATGTGGCGCGGGTTGCAGAAAAAGCTGAAGCATTCGCCGCAGGCCGTCCATGCCCGCCCGCAGAGCAGCGGCCTCGGCCTGTACATTGCCGGCCAGTTCGCGGAAGCGATGCAGGGAACCATCGGCGCGACCCGTCACCGTGACGGCGCGACCTTTTACGTGGAGCTGCAGGCATCCCGGCAGTTGAGCCTCTTATGAGCGCAGAACCGCGCTTGAGCGTGCTGCTGGTGGAAGACGACCCGTGGCTGGCGGAACTGGAAGCGGACATTCTTGTGTCTGCGGGATACCGGGTGGAACATGCCCCGCACGCGCCGTCTGCCATTGCCAAGATCGACCAGTCGCAACCCGACGTCATCGTCTTGGACGTATTGTTGACGGGCAGCACCGCCTTCGCGCTGCTGCATGAGCTGCAGTCCTACGGCGACACCAAAGGCGTGCCGATTATCTTGTGCACCAACATGGCTGAAACCCTGCGTCTAGATGACCTGGCACCGTACGGCGTCCGCCGCATCATCGACAAGACGACCATGCAGCCGGACGACCTGCCGGCGGCAATCAAAGGCGTGACCGTATGAGGATGACGACCACCAGAGCGATCGTCTTGCGACGCACGAACTACGGCGAGGCGGACCGCGTCCTGCAATTATTAACACCCGAAGGCCGACGCAGCGTCATGGCCCGCGGCGTGCGCAAACAGAAAAGCAAACTGGCCGGCGGCATCGAACTGTTCGCGATTTGCGACGTGGTGCTGGGTGAAGGCAAGGGCAATTTGGGCGTGCTGACGTCATCGAGGCTGGTGCATTTCTATCGTCATATCATCGAAGATTACGACCGCCTGCAGTTCGGCTACTTCGTCATTCAGCAGGTCACGAAGGGCAGTGAAAACGTTGACGAACCGGAATGGTATGACCTGATGAGCGAAGTGCTGATGGGGCTCGACGCGACCAGCATTCCCATACAATTGACCCAGACCTGGTTTTATCTTCGCTACGCCGGCCTGCTCGGCCACCAGCTGAACCTTGAAATCGATACGGAAGGGGAACGGCTCGACCCCGCCCGTACGTACCGTTACGACGTCAGCGAACAGGGTTTGCGCGAAGCGCCGAACGGCGACATCACCGGTGATCACATCAAACTGTTGCGGCTGCTTTCCACGCGTTCCATCAAGATTCTGGCGCAAATCGGCGGCATTGGCGAGATATTGCCCGCATGCCTGCAGGTTTCCCGGTCGCACGCCGCGCTGTAGTCTTTCACAAGGAAACCGCTAGGGCTGGTGTCGGCACGCTACTGCTAGGGGTAGAACGGCTGGTTATGGTACAATAAACACCAGATATGGCAGGAAATACAGAAAAAAATCAGAATATGGAACAGATCGTTTCGCTCGCGAAACGACGCGGATTTATTTACCCCGGCTCAGACGTTTACGGCGGATTGAGCGGCACCTGGGACTTCGGCCCGTTGGGAGTTACACTGAAGCGCAACATTATGCAGCTGTGGTGGAAGATGTTCGTCGAAGAACGCGAAGACATGTACGGCGTCGACGCGGCGATCCTTATGAACCAAAAAGTATGGAAGGCGAGCGGCCACGTGGATACGTTTACCGACCCGTTGGTGGAAGACCTGGAGACGAAACAGCGTTTCCGTGCTGATCACCTGCTGAAAGACGCTGGGTATGAAGCCGAAGGGTTGACGCTCGAACAGATGACCGCGCTGATTCGCGACAACGGCGTCAAAAGCCCGAATGGCAACGAGCTGTCCGACGTGCGCACCTTCAACATGATGTTCAAAACGACCGTCGGCCCGATCGACAACGATGCCAGCGTTTCGTACCTGCGTCCTGAAACTGCCCAGGGAATCTTCACCAACTACAAGAACGTCGTTGACAGTTTCTACCCGGATCTGCCGTTCGGCCTCGCGCAGCAGGGGAAAGCATTCCGCAACGAAATCAGCCCGCGCGATTTCATTTTCCGCTCACGCGAATTCGAACAAATGGAAATTGAATACTTTGTTGATCCAGCCGAATGGGAAGCATCTTTTGAACACTGGCGCGAACAAGTATGGAAGTGGACGCGCGCGCTCGGCTTGCCTGACGAAAACGTTCACGAACTCGAAGTACCAGAGAACGACCGTGCGCATTACAGCAAACGGACCATCGATTTTGAGTACGATTTCCCGATTGGAAAAGAAGAACTTTTGGGCCTGGCATACCGCACCGACTTCGACCTGATGAACATCCAGAACGGTGCCGGACGCAACATGGAATACACGCTGAAAGGAACGAACACAAAATTTGTTCCCCACGTAATCGAACCGTCGTTCGGCGTTGAACGCGCCGTCATGGCCGTGCTGAGCGCAGCCTACACGGAAG
>Ga0265798_10005945_pt1 | contig 16194 bp, 9 predicted proteins | sample P3T30metagenome_FD_192430 | JGI IMG/M metagenome (GOLD analysis project Ga0265798, IMG submission 192430) | Plant litter microbial communities from East Loma Ridge, Irvine, California - P3 T30 | ecosystem: Environmental > Terrestrial > Plant litter > Unclassified | place: USA: California... | reverse complement strand
GTCGGCACGCCTTCGATGATGAACAAGAGCCTCCAAGGCGCCACTGAGCCTTTGATCTGCGAGATGCCGTACGCCAAAGCACCGCCGTAAGCGTTTGCCATCGCGGCGCCGCTGATGAACACGCCGTGCCGGAAACCGACTTTTTCGCGCGGGTAGAAGAAGCTGAGGTAGAGGGGCACGCCGGGGCCGAACATTGCTGTTGTTGTTCACGAGGGGATGTCAGTTCTGTGGACGTTTCTTACTTTGGTTCGCTCTCGCATTCCTGTGGACGGTTTGTGTGTTTTCTCAGGTCTTACCTTCGGCCACTCCGAGGAAGAAGCGGCAAGCCATCAGACCACCCCAGTTGAACGCCGTCGCTTGGATCGTCGCGATGAAGCCCCAGAGGAAGACGCAGAATGCACACCACTTGTGTGGCGGGAACTGTTTCCAGCCCATGCACGTCCATCTGAATTAATCGGGCAGTTGTCAGCAAAACAAAAAGAGAAATTGATGTGCCAAGTCCTCGAAGACAGGAAAACTTTAAGACGGAAAGGCGAAGGCATGGAAGAGTGAGACGCACTGGGAGAAAATGTACGCAATGTAGAAGACCGTTCCCAGCAGGCTATACCGGTTCCCGCTGAGGTCGATGTCGTCCTCCATGCCGGCCAGGCGTGCACTGCCTAGGTTGCTCCGGTCTAGTACAGCCAGAGAGTATAGCAAAAACACGATCGGGAGGAGTCGGCGATCGAGCTTGCGGATGACGGCCGTTTCTTCTTGCTTTGAGGGTCGGATGAAGGCATGATGCCCGCCTTCTTTTTTCGTCGGCACACGTTCGAATTGGTCGGCTGAGGGAGAAGTTTCGATGCGGTCGAGAGACGCTTTCTTCTCTATATCGCTCATCTTGTAGTCGAGGGCGTATTGAGATGTTCGCAAGAAAGTGAACGATGGAGTAGAAGATGGCTGTATCCAAGGTCAGAAGACAGGTCAGCGAATGGGCAGATAGATATCTATTGCAGCTCAAGCAAAATGGCACAAGAGAAGAAACAAGCTCGGCAGCTTAAACGTCTTTAGAACTCTACTACCAAGACCTCCCAAGCCTTTGGGAGGCGTTTCGTGAGCATGGGAATAAGCTTCCGTCATTCGACAACACCAAGCCGAGCATCGCACATCCTTCATCTAGCCAACAGAAGGTTGAAGTGCTGTGAGAACCTCCGCGAACGCGGCTATAGCGGTGCCGTTGATGCTTGGGATGGCATGGATGGTAAGACTTGTCGTACGCAGTACAGATGCTTCGCATAAGCTTATCCACATGAGGCCAAGATCTGCTCTCCATGAGGGGATCGCATGGGGAGAAAGTGCGGAGGCGGTTGCGATTGCGGAGAGCTTTCCTCGTTGTTCGGAGAAAAGTGAGCACGAGAGGGACATCTGTGTGGTTTGAAGATGTGATGCGAGAAGTTGCAAGTCGCTTGATCGTTGGGAGTGGAAGATCAAAATCAGTACCTTGCATGTACTTCCATCTACAGTACAGGCGACTGCTTTGATGTACCTTGGCACCGGCATTTGATTCATCGATCTTTAAGGATAGATGTTGTTCGAAGGTTGGCTTTCGGATGATCATCATAGAAGCCGTCAAAACTAAGTATCCGGCATTCGAGATGGGCCGAATCACCGACAGTTCTTGAATTGATTGCCGTTGCGTTCGAGTCTTTTTGCTTTCGCGCTCGCTCGCAGCAGTACTATTCATCCTCTCGTATTGAGGCAAGTGACAGGTACAGGAAAGTACGTATGCAACGTCTGGGCAAGACACAAGCCCCAAGTTTCTCGTCGTGGCTTAGTGAAGCGTTCAAAGGTCAGAGAAACATGGTAGACATTAGCTTAAGCAGAAGTCGATTAGCCTCACAACGGCGAGAATCATGCCTCGAAGCCATACTGTGGATCAGAGAGATTCAGGACGGAACATCATCCAAATCATACCGTCCAACAAACCAATCAAAGATAGCACCCAGATACAAGTCAGCGAATCTTCTCCCGCAATGTGGTCAACGCACTTCTAGCGCCAATTGGCATACTATCTTGCAAAGCACCTGCGATTTGAGCGCCATAAAGTAGCAAGAGAGCGGTAAACAAAGCGCTCGCAACAGCAGCGAGCAATAAGTGTTCAGCACCGAAGCCGCCTCTGTGGTAGCCGAAGTGCGTTGGGGCAAACGGTCCGGTCATCTTCTTCAGCGGTTTGATCTGCTCGGCTTTCATGGTCGATTGGGCGGTGTTGGTGCCGGGTAAGCCGTCCATGGACCACGCATTCTTCAATGCCCAGTACCTTGAAAAATTGTTCAGCACCGTACTGCAAGACCAGGGAGTGCGGACTATCGACATACCTAGGCATACTATCCGACGCATGGCCGGCCGCCTCCCTCTCCGCTTTCTTCTTGAAGAAGTCGTTGAGGATGGGTCGGTAGTCTTTGAAATCATAGTAAGGGACGGAGAAGCCGCACGAAGTGCCGACTTGATGGACGTCAACAATGATGATGCTGCGAGTCCCAGGAATGCACTCCACCTGGTGCTCTTTGACAAAGTCGTTGAACGCCGGCGTGTCCTTCTCGAGCACTCTGCCGCGGCCGAACAATCTCATGATCCTAGGCGGTCCCTCGTAGGCATTCAGCATGATCGTCACTCGGTTGTTGCCTGGCTCGTAGATGTGAGAGATGGTCTCGTTGCCACTGCCGGTCAACTCGTGGTACCAGAAGGTCTTGCGGTCCAGGACGCCAAAGTATTTGCCGCCTTTGGGCGAGACGTTCACGTGTCCGTCGCCGGAGAGAGGCGCTGTGCTGACAAAGAACATCTTTTGGTCTAGAATCCATTGGATGAGAGACTGTGTTGTATTAGTGAGGGAGTGGAGAGGTGTAGGTCTACGATAGATGTACTAGCCTCTGGGATCTCCTCAAAGTACTGGCCCATCTTTGCAGTGTCGTCGTCTGTTACTTTAAGAAACGCGTGATTCGGAAGAGAGAGGAGTACTTATGTGTCGCTCACGTGAGTCAGAGATACATGTATGTTGATGGATTGAGACAGGTCAGTCATGATGTTGTTGCTTCCAAGATTCACAGACAGTTTAGCCGACCCCACATGCAAATGCAGTCACGTATCCCGTCTATCTCCGCCCAACCGTCGTTAACCATCTTGCCTCACGACATCCAGAACATTTCATCTCGTATAACATATGATATCCAGAAGTGGACTGGACTGGAGCTTCGAAGAATCCTTGAGACCTGAGCAAAGACAACAGCGATATCCGAGTAAACAAAAACAAAACAGCCCCAAATCGACACCAACCACAACCTCGTTCGCCCAGCAACTCACAGAACTCCAACCAAAGAAAAACCCAACCCTCACACTACACCAAACATGAGCCCGCCAACCGATCTCCCAACTCTCCTCCGCTTCCTAACCCAAGACGCCAAAGTCCCCCTGGCAACGGCCCTCTCAAGCGTCCAAGCCCTCCAAAAAGCCAACCTAGCCAGCATCGAAAGCATCTCCAAAGCCAACCCCTCCGACCTCCAAGAAATCTTCCAGCAAGACGCCAAACTCCCAAAAACGGTCCTGAACGCCGCCAAAAAGCGGACGGCTTCGTCCAAAAAGCGCGGCGCAAGCAACGACGACGACAACACCGACAACAAGACTCTCTCCTCCCCGAAGAAAAGGAGAAAGGACGGCAGCATCTTCTCCCTCCACCCCGAAGCCGACCAATCGCCCGCCGAGCTCGAAACCGCGCTCCAATTACCGCACAGCGACGCCGGACCCGAGGAGCTAGCGAAAGTGGTCATTTTCACCAACCGAGCGCCTCTAGTGCTGGCTTTCATCGTTGGCCTGCTCAAGCACACCATGCCAGGACAGCCACTGTCATCTCGCTTGAGTCTGGCCCAGGCGTACGTGAGCATGACTAGCCGGGCACGGGCGGTGGATTTGGGGATTGAGAGTGGCGCTGGGCGGGCGGCGGAGGAGGAGGCTGGGTTGGGGAGGGCGAGCGTGGTGGTTCTGGGGAGGGAGGTGAGGGTTTTGAAGAGGTGGGGGTATGATTGGGGGGCTGGTGGTGAAGGCGTGGAATCGACGCAGGACGACGACGACGACGGTGGCGAGGCGAAAGTGAAAAGCGAGCAGCATGATGACGACGACCACGAGGGGGTGCCTCCCGGCGAAGAGCAACAGGAGCAGAGCCCGGCTCTCTGGGGGTTAGATCTCGAAGCTCTCGGCAAGTCATCATCATCATCATCATCATCACGACAAGCAGAATCGTCGAAATCTGCCAGAGGCAGAGGAGCTCAAAGCGCGAGCACAGCCAATCTACCAATTCACACACCTCAGTCCGCCCGCGCGTACCTTCTTAAATCCTTCGACAGCCCTCCCTCTGCTGATCAACCAGGCAAGAAGAAGGTCACGGCAAGCGCAAAGGCTGCTGAGAAGGAGCAGAATCTAGGAATGCTCCTCCGAGCTCTCGATCTGCTGTATCAGTCATGGGTAGGTACTCTCGGCCCAGAAGAGCTCGACAAGCGTGTTTGGGGGTGGTATGTGAAAGTCCGACCGGCGGTCGAGCAGGGCGTGGCGGGCTGGGGTGGGAAGAACGAGGTCAAGTTGGCGGACATTCTGGCGTTGAGGCGTGAACCTTGAGGCGTGAGCCTTCGAGCTGACATCAGACGCGGTGTGTGTGCGTGCTTATAATTGAACGACGGTCAACGAGAAATATTGTGAAGCACGCTTGGGACTTGGCGTCACGAGCTGTGAATGCATGTGTTGTTGCTTCCAGGAGTTTCATTTCGGGCAGCTGTTGTACTACCGCTCTCGTCGTCACATCGTCACCTCGTAGGCCTTCAGTATCAATCCATGCCATCTCCTTGCTCACTTGCGGCCTTCACTGCCTGCTCAGTCTTGTGCGTGTCAGGAACGCCGTGGGGAATATTGTCGAGTCGCTGTTGGTCATGCCATGGTATGGTATTGGTGAATAGCTTATTTCTGTACATCAAGAGTCAGACATATGTACAAGTAAGAGTCGGAAGAAGTGATCTTACGTTGCAAGAGCAAGCGCCAGGAGCGCAAGAGCAGTTGGCGCAAGTGCAGCCAGAGTTTCCGCAGCCGCCCATGTTGATGAAGTGTTTGTTGGTGGTAGGGTGGGTTGAGTGTGTTGTTTTGGAGCTGATTTGAAGTTGTTGAGGCTGATTGTTTGTGTTGGTGCAGTTCAACAAGCGAGCTCCGAGAAGCGGCTGGCTTCTTCTTATAGAGTGCTGACAAGACCCCGCGGCGCGTGCCCCACTATCGCTCGAGTCCCTGCACAGCTGCGCTTTTTGTGCGGTTCGCGTGTGATCGGGATGGCAGTCGCCAGTCTGGTTCGGCAAAAGACCTGATGTGCTGATGTACCGCCGAAGAAGGAAGCGCACAAGTACCTCGTTCTTCTAGTTGCATCAGCCAAGGCGCAGAAACGCCGCATCGAACAACTCTCAGCCTATCCAGCTGGCCTCTCTTCACAGCCTGGCCAATCATCGTACTGTGATCTCGAATCACGATCAGGCAATATGGGCAAGTCTCGGTGCGCTTGGCTGTACGAACGACTTTCGCATGGATGTCATGGCCTCGGTAGCATATTACCATGCTAATCAGGATAAGATCTGACATCTCGATGGTGTTGCTCGCGTCGCAACAACAAGTAGTAGTGGCAGAAATAACGTTCACTCAGCCTCGCGTGCGAGTGCAGCCTCGATTCGTTGCATGGCGTCCATGGCATCTTCTGGCTCTTTCATGGTACTGCTTCCAGGAGGGGGTGTCTTGCCAGCCATCTTTGCCGCGAGCTCGTCGAAGAAATCATCCGCTTTTCTCTTGTAGCCACGTTTGTCTTGAGCGTCCTGTGCGTCCTGTGCAGATTGTCCTCTTTCGATCTGTGAGGTTTCCCCTCCTGTCTGTTCCTCAGCATCTCGCTTCTCCCTCTCCTTGCGCACTCTCTCGGTCTCCAACCTCTCCCGTTCTAGATCCGCCATTTGCTTTTTCCTTTCCTCAGCGTCCTCGCTGAACTGGAAGAATCCAGTACCCTTCTGTCTGACCTCTCTCGAGGCATCGAAATGTAGATCGGGCGGCGGTGTCAAGCTCCTATCTCTCTTCTTCGCCAGCTCTTCCATTTGCATCGCGATTGGCATATCCGGATTGAACGCTTGATGCTGGATAGTATCACCGTAGATGACATTACTCGGCGCAGAAGGTCGCGCCGTGAACCTGTCTCCAGTCATGTCTGCCAGCCCACGCTCTTGCCTTGCAACTCTCGCAGCATCAGCGCGCGTACCCTGCCTTGTGCGTCCAAACTCGTCCACGTATTCCACCATGTCACCCTCGCCACCTTCCTCATCCTCGTCGTCAGAGAGGTCCTCCTCCCCACTTTGACCATCCCCATGCTTCTCAGCCCACTTGCGATCAAAGTCCACAGCAAAGCGTTCGCCCTCATCTTCTACATCCCCGCGCTTCATTGCGGCATAAAGCCTAGCCTTCTCCTCCATCTTCCTCTTGCTGCGCTCCCATATTGCTCCATCCAAGCCCTCGCCATTGGTAGTGTGCTTTTGCGCAAAAGCTGGGCTAGCAGCGTTGTCAAGGTCTCGTTGAGCGCGAGCGGCGGAGTTGCGGTTGTGAGTCGCGAAGATGTCTTCCTTCTTCGCTTTTGTGCGGCTTGCCTTCGGGCGCGCGCATGCTTCGGCGGGGCTGGAGGTCTTGGGTTTGTTGATCAGAGAGCTCAATTGGCTGGTGAAGGAGCTGGTAGTGTTGGAGGAGATTTCCTTGTCGCCTTTGAGGCGCTTTGGCCGTTGGAAGCCGTAGAGGGAGGCATCTTTCGAGGACGACATGTTGTGTGGGTGAGGGTGCAGGACTGTAGGTTTAGAATGGATGGAATGGGCCATCAAGGTTGAAGGGCGGCTTCACACTCCGCTTGCTTTGGATGCGCTCATCTGGCAGGGATCGCACGTCTTATGTCGAAGGCTGGACAGTCTCTTTGGTACTGATGATATCTTGCATAATATATCGACGCTGCTGATACTACTGCATATGAAGGAACGATGCATCGACAGTCAGATGCTCGCTCGCCGGTAACACGAACACCTTTCCGAGCTAAAGTTGCTGATACTACAGGTACATAGTACTGTACGCCATCTGGAGAGAACTTCCGCTGACCATCGTCACAACAAACGCGTCACATCCGGAGAGACGAGCGTTTTGTATGCTACGCCATAGAATGTTCCCGTCAGGCTCTGTATGTGGATTACTAACCGATGAACGATCACGTGCTATCGCGTTGTTTTCCATGTGCTTTCACGGCCTCGTGGCAGTTATGAGGTATGTTACTCGAAGCAAATACCAAACAAACAGCAAACAGGTGTTGTGCGCACACAAACATCCATTCATCTGACACGAGCCGTTTGATGTCGTAATCAGTTGATGATCCACATTCTCGGTCCCTTCTAGGTTCTTCATCCACAACACGCGCATGCCAAGGGCTGAGAGCGTGAGAATCCGACAGAGGCGAAATCGGAGACGGAAGATGGGGGGGGAACGGAAAAGAAAGGGAGAGTCTCGGCTTGCGTCTTGAGAAGAGAGCTCTTGACCGACCGTGCGGGCTGATCTGAGCTGATCTTGTTGCTGAGTGGGAACAAGGGAAGAGCTGTTGCTCTCCTGCTTCGCCCTTGGTGGTGTTTTAGCGTGCTGGCATTTCTGGTCACGGTCTATGAAATCATGCTCAGGTGTGCTGTGACGGAAGAGTGAGAGGTGTTTTGATGTATTGGAGTGTTTTTGTTGAAGTGAAAGTCATCAGATACATTGTCAACAAGGTACATATAGTACAATGGATTCCATTTCCAAACATGTGACTACTGATACAGTACATTTGTTCATGTACAGTAACAATCACTCCCAGTCAGTGTCTCCTGCAAAGTCCGCCGCGCGGGTTGCTGTGATGGGTGGCAGGCGCGCAGCGCGGGGCTTCTGCTTGCCGGGCTTTGGCAGGGTTTCGCTGTCGCCCGCCCATCACCTTTGCTGCCTGCGAGCTTCTCTCCTACCAATTCTCCTACCACCAAAACACGCCCTCTACTAGCAAAAGGTGAGAACCCCGGTCCCCATACAACCGCCAGCTGCACCAAACCAACGCGGTGAACATCGCCTCTCACGTCCGCCTTCAACGCCGCGTTGTTCTCACGCGTCTACCTCGTCGTCGTCGATTGTTGTTACCACTCGCAATCCACCGCGCCTGTCAGCAACCCGACGCGATCGTTGTCGTCGTCGTCAATCGACCGCTTCGCGATTCATCGGCTAACCAGCAATCGCACAGTCACGCATCCACGCCCGTCGTACTCAGCGCATTCGAATACCCCTCTCAACAGTAAGTCTGCCCATCCTCCATCATGAGCTCTTTTACGCGTCGCGCCAGACTTGCGAGTGGCGGCCGCGATAACACGCGCAAGCGGCCTCCAATCCATCAGCCGCCCGCTCGACTCTCATCGATCGCAACACCGCCACCGCGTCGCCACGATCAATCTGATCCGGCCGATGCGGTCGCGTGTCTCTTCTTCGCACACCTTGCTAACGACGCGTCGCGCGCTTTAGCCAAACTTACACAAAACTCCACCACCATGCCTAAGGAGAAGTCCACCACCGCCACCACCCGCACCAAGCGTGCCACCAAGGGTGAGGGCCGCAAAAAGAAGGGTATGTTGCATCCCCACTGTCTCGCCACTGTTACCGTTCTAACGTCCTTCTCAGACCCCAACCAGCCCAAGCGTGGTCTTTCCGCCTACATGTTCTTCGCCAACGAGCAGCGTGACAAGGTCCGCGAGGACAACCCCGGTATCAAGTTCGGTATGTTGCTCCCACCAAGCCTTCACTGTCACCAGTCGACTAACATGTTACAGGCGAGGTCGGCAAGAAGCTCGGCGAGCAATGGAAGTCCCTCAACGACAAGCAGAAGGAGCCGTACGATGCCAAGGCCAAGGCCGACAAGCAGCGTTACGAGGAGGAGAAGGCCGCCTACACTGCCGTACGTTGACTCCCTCACCGACCATCACTCTCAGCAACCAGACTAACAGACCTCACAGGGCGGCGACGACGACGACGAAGAGTAAGCGCGTGCCCACCAGCACCGCCCATCTTCCTCCAATGGCGTCAAGCCACATTGGCACGCCAGCGTCTCCTGCTTGCTTGGGTTTTCCTTTTGCTCTTTCTTTCTTCATGCTAGCTCGGGGGTGTTTTTTCAAAACAACGGGAGCGAGAGTCACGGACGATGTTTTTTTCGGCGCCTCAACTTGTTTTTGGTTTGGGGAACAACAAACTTCTTCTTTCCAAGCGAGGCGCAATCGATGAGACTCCCGGGGGCGAGAAATGATATGATACCAAAACAAATCGGCTTTTCCTAACTTTCGCTCGGGATGATGGCTTTTTCTTTATCGTCGTCCCCTCTCACAATTCCACACACTTGCTTTCACGTGTCTGTGTTGGGTCTTAAGTGAGATGGTACTGAGCTGTTAGTGTTTTGTCTCAACTCCGATCGAAGTTAGATTGGTTCCGAATGGGACTGTACCATAATGTGTTTTTCGTTTACAATGCAGCTGAGAAAGGCTTTACACAACATGGTGGTTGTATCTCGGTGGCCATGCTGATGTTCTCGGTGGTATCCTATCCCAACATGCATGTGACTCGGTCCATTCGACACCAGCCGGTCATTTGTCTCTGTCTCTTCTCCCAGTGAAATTTACATGTACCTAGCGAGTTCCTGCTTCGTAAGTCTTTCTGTTTTGTCGGTGCATCTGAGCAGTCGTTCGACAGAAGAGTTGTTGTTGTCGTGTGGGTTAGAAAATCAAGTTTTGTCAGACAGAGTTTACCATTTCTTTCATATTTTTATGGTGCGTGTCGTTCGGTTATCTCGTTCCATCTTGGATCGTCCTTCTCTCTTCTCTTGTGATGGAGTATAATACTATCGATCTACTCGCCAGAGTACGGCGCTGTGGCATGGGATACTCGGCCTTCCACCTGGTCAGCAAGGCGAGAAGCGTACGTGTATGTTGCCTTCCAGTCGGATAATTGTGGGGGTAGTGCGTCGCGTCGCTAGCAGGTAAACGATTGTTCTCAAGATATAGAATTCATGTGGTGAGTTTAAAAGAGTTAGCGAGTGATGATACCTAGTTGGTAATTTGGTTCGGGAGAGGTATCAAGAGAAATCCGAACACATGCAGAGATTTGACGATTGAGACCTCCGAACGGTACATGGAGTCGATATTGGTATACATAATGAAATCAGGAACACAAGTCTCGACTACAGGTCGATGCAGAGTCTACTGTATACGCTTTCTGACCTTCATCACCTCTTTTCTCATCCTCTCTGAAGAACATGATTAACCCCAACCCTAACCCCCAGCACTAAAGTCAGAGCTCAATCGAGAAGCTCCACCATCTTCCTGAGAGCTCCCAATGGATTTTTCAGGCCACCAGCCTCGTCATTGTTGTTGAATAACGCAAAGTTGAATACCTACAATACTTCACACATAGCAGCAAGACAGGCATGCGACACGCGTAATTGCCAGTACTTCGCTCGCTCGTCATTCCACAGCGACCAGTGATTGGCCAAGAAAGAATTGTTATCCGTTTCACAGCGCCTCCCTCTCGCTCAACGCGACAGGCATAACCGCTGCCCTCTCGGATTAACACCAGTCTCACTATCGCCGAATTGCCATCTTCCCCGGTCAAAGAGCGTTTCGAATTATCCTCCACCGTCACCGGGCGGCGACTCGTGAAACGGCTCTCCCGGCACGAGCCTCGTCACCGTTGTCAACACGCATCGCACACAGCGATACAAACAGATCCCATCCTCTTCTGCCCTTCTCGTCGATCACATGTATAGACTTCCAGCAAGAGGGTTACAAGCTACAGTATACTTATACATAGATTCCCAACAAACACCTCCGCAGCGATCATCCCACATAAACTCTCCGATCCTCACGCCCCCCCACGAGGACCAGGAACGACATTCGCGGATCGCCCTGAAGCTAACCAGCAAGAAGAGCAGCGAAGAACGTCAGGGAAACGGTCGGCTAAACCCATTCCGAAGCTTCTATAGCCGCCCGCCGGTCTGGGCCTCGAGCAGACGCGTGTTTCCACCTTTCTATTTTTGCTAGCACGACCTCATCGTCGCCCTGTCGCCCTATCGCCTTGCAGATACGGGCATGGGGACATCGCTGATTTGCCTGTGCGTGCCTGTGAGAGTGCATTCTGCTCTCCGCGGTGCCTGCGTGAGGTCGAGTCCAGATGCCAGGTACCTATGACACCAGCTTGGACCGAGGGTGTGACGAGCGAGAGAAGCTAGTTGTTGGGAATCGTTTGCTTTTCCTGGTAAACCTCGTCTTTGTGCTTGCTACTACTGCTGCCATCATACCACTGGCTTTTCATCATTCATTGTTGTTTCCTATCTACATTTCCTTGAATCGTATTGCCACAAGGAAATACACTCGTTACTGTCACTACATCATCGACATCGTTTCCTTGGGATCTGGTTGCATGTGCTAATTGCAGATCGGCAATCCATGCCCGCTCGCTATCGATCACACGACACGCACGCGCGCACACAAACTCGCACACACACAGACAATGCTGTCTCTAATCGACCGCATACTGTCTCCCAGGCAGGACAAATCTGGGACAGATCAGCTCGTGGAACTTTTGTCCGAGGGATTCGAAGGTCAAGTAAGTTTTGTGCCTTCCTCTCCACTCCCCATGCGGACCAAGACTAACCGCCGCCACAGCTCTCCGATGATGCCTTCTATGCCTCGCTAGGAACCTCGCTAGGCCTGACAATCCTCGTATCCCTCGCCTTCTGCCTCCTCCGTCCATACAACAATGTCGTCTACGCCCCTCGCGCCAAACACGCCGACAGCAAACATGCACCTCCAAAGATGGGCCCAGGAATATTCGATTGGATCGCACCAATTGCAAAGACAAAAGAGCAGGACTTCGTGGACAAGGTGGGTCTGGATGCCGCCGTCTTCATGCGAACGGTTCGCATGCTGCGCAACATTTTCACCATCCTTACCGTGATTGGATGTGCAGTGTTGATACCCACATACTTGGTCACATCCGCTGGCTATGGAAGCGACAGGAACGGGCAAGGAACGGGATTCTTCCTGAGATTGACGCCTCAGAACACATCAGGCAACCCGATCTGGGCCCTGGTCGTATGCGCATATGCTTTCGACATCTTGATCTGCTACTTCCTCTGGCGCAACTACAAGGCTGTTGTCCGTCTAAGGAGAGCTTGGTTCGACAGCCCGGAGTACCAACGCAGCCTGCACTCGCGGACTCTACTGCTCACGGATATCCCCAAAGAGTACAGGACGGACGACGGAATTATTCGGATTACAGACGAGGCCAGGGGAACCGACAGTGTTCCAAGAGCGGCCGTTGGGCGTAATGTGAAGGATTTGCCCGACTTGGTCGAAGAACACGAGGAGACTGTTAGGAGGCTGGAGGGCTATCTGGCAAAATACTTGAAGAACCCCGACAAGCTACCAGCGAAGCGACCGACCTGCAAGGCTTCCCAAAAGGACGCCTCATACAGCAAAGGCCAGAAGGTGGACGCAATCGAATACCTCACGAGTCGCATCAAGGAGCTGGAGATCCAGATCAAGGAAGTGCGTGAGACCGTCGACAAGCGCAATGCGCTGCCCTTTGGCTTTGCCAGCTATGAAAAGATCTCGGATGCCCACAGTCTTGCATACGTCACAAGGAAGGGTGGCCCGCAAGGTACAAATATGCGTCTTGCGCCGAAGCCTCACGATCTTGTATGGAGGAACCTGAGCATCTTGAGGAAAGATCGCAAGTGGAAGAACTTTATCAACAACCTCTGGATTGCCGCCTTGACTTTCGTTTGGACCGGACCTAACATCTTCATCGCCATCTTCCTTTCTAACTTGGCCAACTTGGCATCCGTCTGGCCTTCTTTCAGAGACTCGTACAATGGATACCCCCAATGGTGGGGCATCGTCCAGGGTGTTGCCGCACCGGCTGTCACCACCTTGTTCTTCTACTTCCTGCCTCGCATCTTCCGCAAACTGTGCATCTCGGCCGGCGACATGACCAAGACGAGCCGAGAACGTCACGTCACACACAAGCTCTACACATTCTTCGTCTTCAACAACCTGGTCTTGTTCTCGCTGTTCGCGGCACTCTGGGGATTCACTACCAAAGTGATTCAAGTCAGCAACGATGGTGAGAAAGACGTATGGCAGGCAATCATCAAAGCCAAATTCGGCACCACCATCATTACAAAACTCATCCAGATCTCGCCTTACTGGATTTCGTGGCTTCTGCAACGCAACTTGGGTGCGGCCATTGACCTTGGCCAGCTGGTCAACCTAGCATGGCGATCCTTTTCGAAGAAGTTCCTGGCTCCGACTCCCCGTGAAATGATCGAGCTCTCCGCACCACAGCCCTTCGACTACGCAGCGTACTACAACTACTTCCTCTTCTACGCCACCGTCGCTCTCTGCTTCGGAACGATCCAGCCTCTCGTGTTGCCTGTCGCGGCATTCTACTTCTGGCTCGACTCGTACCTCAAGAAATACCTGCTGCTCTACGTCTTCATCACAAAGTACGAATCCGGCGGCATGTTCTGGCGTACCATCTACAACCGCATGCTCTTTGCAACTCTCCTCGGTAACCTCGTTGTCGTGTTGGTCATCTTCACCAAGGGTGATTTCAAGCAGCACTGGGATATGCTTGTCGCCATGGCACCCCTGCCGTTCGCAGTCATCGGGTTCAAATGGTACTGCGCTCGCGAATTCGACGACTCCATCCACTACTACCAGAAGGGCAAGGCCATGACCGACGTCGAACTCGCAGCCGGCGAGCGCAAGAGCCGCAAGGGCGACAAGGTCGGCACGAGGTTCGGCCACCCAGTCCTCTACCAACCCTTGATGGTCCCGATGGTCAGCAAGGCAGCCCAACACATGCTCAAGCAAGTCTACGGCGGCCGCACCTCCCTCGACGAAAGCAGGTATGCCGCCGGCTACAGCGACGTCTACATGGACAACATGGACACCCAAAAGCCCGGCAAGTCCTCCGACACCAGCGCCGTCCCCGGCTTCGAAATCGTCGACGAGCACAACATGGACTTTGAAAACTACAAGAACCGCCCCGAGTTCCGCGAGCACGCCGGCGGCGACGGCGAACTGTACGGCCACGCCGCCGACATCCTGCGCCCGGGCACCCCGGGCACCATGATGACGGGCCTCACGCGCACCGACACGTGGCAGACGAACGAGAGCCGCTCGCGCAGCGAGTCGCGCGCCCGCCACAACCGCGACGACTCGAACGACTCGGATTTCACGCACGTGGGCGACGACGCCGGCGGCTTGACCGAGTACCCGCGCGGCTACCACAAGACGCCCAACATCGGCCGCGACAGCAGCCCCAACGGCAGCGAGCGCTCTTCCGTCGACAGGGCGGGTCTGGTCACCGGGGCGGCGCGCTTTGCCCGTTCGCCTTCGCCCGGCGGCGCGGTTCCTGCTCCGACGCCCCAGGGCGCGGCGTACGGCCCTCTTCATGTGCCGGGTGTGTTGGGCGATGTGCAGACGCCGGGGAGCCAGGGCGAGGAGGATACGAGTTATGATTACTTCAGAAGGGGGAGGGGGTTGTAGTAGAACGTGAGAGAGAGAGAGAGAAGGTTGAGTTGAGTGTTTGTACGACTTTATGCTTTTTTCCTTTTTTCCCTCTGAGGAGCTTTTCTAGACTTATTACAGGCCCCCCCAAAAATCGGGGTTTATCATAGATGCATTTGGGCGGTTTTTTGTTTTGGTTTGTCTGCTGTACATTTAGACGACATCCTCAGAGATTGTTGGCTCACGCCACGGTGACCTGAGGCGTCAAGAAAAAGAAAAGGGTTCCCCCCCCCCTCTCAACATGTCGCTGTTGTCTCTGTTCGTTTCCCTGTGATTTACTTTACATCGATCGGACACGGGATTTGACAACAAGTTGTGGGAACCATGGGATTTTGCTCGATCTATGGAACAATTGTGATTAGTACCGAAGGTAGTTGCTTGCTTCCGTTGAGAGAATCTCGTCTGTTTTTTTTTTCTATGCCTATCAGGTGATGTCAAGTAACAGTTTATACATTTGATTGTCAACCTTTCTTTTTGAGTAGATCAGGTCCAACAATCCCTCTTCGTTTTCATGATCGCGTTTCCATTCGTCCTCTATATCCTCCTTTTCATTCGTTCGTTCGTTCCTTTTTAATTTAATTCCCTACTCTTCGACTGCATTCGACTGCATCTACTGCAACGACCTTACAACCTTGAGCAAATCGCCCGTAACACCCATAGCAGTGACCTCAGCGCCCGCGCCCGCGCCCTGGATGATCAGCGGGTTGGCGCCGTACCGCTCAGTGTAAAAGTTGATGATGTTGTCGCTCCCCTTCAGCGCCGCAATCGGATGACTGGCCTCGAACTCTTCCAACCCGACCTTCACAGCCTTTGCACCAACGTCAATGCTCCCCACGAACCGCACCACTTTGCCCTGCTTGCGCGCCGCCTCCTTCAGCTCTTCCATCCGCGCGTCATACTCCGGCAGGCGCGCCACGAACTCGTCGCCGCTCCGGCTGCTCTCCAGCTCGGCTGGGATCAGCGACTGCACGGGGAAGGCCGTCGGGGACTCGACGGGCAGGCCCGCCAGGCGCGCGAGGATCGTCAGCTTGCGCGCGACGTCCAGGCCGTTCAGGTCGTCGCGCGGGTCCGGCTCCGTGTAGCCCAGGTCCTTCGCTTTGGCGACCTCGGCGCCGAAGGAGCCGCCGCCGCCGGCGACGGGCATGAAGGAGTTGAAGAGGAAGCTCATGGTGCCGCTGAAGACGCCCTCGATCTTGGTGACGCGGTCGCCGGTTGCGACAAGTTCGGTCAGGGTGCTGAGGACGGGCAGGCCGGCGCCGACGCTGCTTTCGTGGTAGATGTGGCCGGCGGAGGCGGGGCCGGAGCCGTTTGCGGCCGAGGCCTGGATGCGCTGCCAGAGGTCGTAGGTGTGGGAGAAGGCTTTTTTGTTGGGGGTCACGATGCTGATGGTCTTGGAGAGGATGGAGGGGTAGGTTTCGGCGAGGGCTTGGTCGGAGGTGTTGTCGACGAGGATGACGCGGCCGGGGGCTTTGGCGAGCTGGTCGAGGGTTGTGGGGAA
>Ga0265798_10005942_pt1 | contig 16196 bp, 10 predicted proteins | sample P3T30metagenome_FD_192430 | JGI IMG/M metagenome (GOLD analysis project Ga0265798, IMG submission 192430) | Plant litter microbial communities from East Loma Ridge, Irvine, California - P3 T30 | ecosystem: Environmental > Terrestrial > Plant litter > Unclassified | place: USA: California... | reverse complement strand
CGCTTCTCCGGCTGCTACTGCTGCTTCTCCGGCTGCTACTGCTGCTTCTCCGGCTGCTACTGCCGCTTCACCGGCTGCTGCTACTACTCCTCCCATAATGATTTAATTTTTAAGGTTAATACTTAGATTTTTATATAATGAATGAAAGTTTACACACTAAACAAGAAGGCACGTAAATCTGCGCTGGAAAAATCGGTTTGCCGTGCCCGTTACTAAAAAAAAAATCCGTAAATAATGAATGTTGCACACTTACAGAGTTATCAGGGGGCAACGATAGCTGCGACGAATCTTGAGGTAATTTATTGTCTGCCGCGCCCTCAGAATCGGCTAATGGAATACGGAGTGATAGAAATGATGTTTTCGTTTCGAGCATTTTTTTGATAATGTGATGTAATAATTACTTGATGTAAGTTACGCATTATAGGAATAATTAAAAATATTTAATCATATAAAATTAAAATTACTTATAATTAAGTATTAACTAATAAATACTACAATTTAAGTGGGTAATATAGTTGATCATATCCACAATGCCATTTTAAAAGACGGCAGTTATTCCTATAAATAAATTAAATAAGCCAACGCAGATTGGTAAATGATGGAGACCGTTTTCAAACCAGTTTAGTCAGTGCCCCCCCTTAAACATATTTACCTCAACAAGAGTTAAAGAAAAAGGTCAAAGATCTTCGCGAAAATATTAGTCCTATCGGGGGCAATCGTGGTCCAGAAACCAATTTGTGAGCGAATCAATCGAACTGACTAACTTTTAACCAGGCTCGAAAAACAACAATCTTTTTCTGATTTAGGGTTGTAAAACCCAGTTTAGTTCGCTCCGGAAATTATTTTTACAGATGAAAGCTACCGAGATGCACTATTGCAATCTCTTCCCAGAATTTTCAGAATAAATTGAGTGTAAGTAATTTAATTACAGGTAATTGTGTAGGATAGAAGGATATTAACTAAATACCTTTAGCTAAGCTTACTTTAGTTATAACATGTCTAATTGTTCTGCTTAAGCATTACAAAGATAGCTTTGGTTTATATCTGTTAAATCAATTTCAAAAATAATAATCGATAGTGATGGAGCTTTTTCTTTTAATCACTATATTGATTTAAACTTTAACGCTAATGAACTCAACAAGAGCTTTTACCAGATGGGAACGAGGTTCACATCTAGCTACGATTTTTTCCGGGATTGCCGCTGCTATTGCTATTTTTATAGGAATTTGGCAATGGTCAGATCAAAATAAGCAGAATGATTTGGAACGGTCAATTCGCGATGAGGAAACTAGGCCTTACCTAACTGTAGACTCCACAAGAGTCACAATTTTTACCGAAGGGCAATGGGAAGGGGCAAATGCATGGGCCTATTCTCTAAGCCTAAAAAATATTGGTGTAAGACCAGCTATGGATGTTCATTGTCTGGGATTTTTAGTTGGAGGAGATTTGACAAGCGGAGGCGTAGAAAGCTTCAAAGTTGTAGATACGACCAAATTGGAGGAACACATATTTGCGAATCCAATCAGTCATGATGCTAAAGGCGAATTTTCGGGACTAAATTTTTTTGGCAAACACCGGAATTACTTTTTGAAAGTTATTGTTATTTACAAAGATCGGATTTCAAGTAAACCATACAGGGACCTGTTCTACTATTCTGTAAATCTTCAGGATGATGCTAAAGATTATACCTATCAGGATAGAATGCAGGATTTTGATGCCAGGAAAATTCCAATGATAGATTCGCTTATGTTTCGATACTATGGCAAACTTTCTCGTTAATAATTTTAGAAAGCCTGTGTTTTTTTAGAATACATGTAGGTTAACCAGAGTAGGATGCAATTTGTCTCGTCCTGTATTTACTTGTCTGCCGTCAAAGCATTGCCTGATTAATTGATAATGATATGCAAACTGTCTGCGAATGTTTCGAAGGCTGTTGTAAAGAAGTCCACCAGAGCATTGTAATGATTATCTTTGATGTAATAAACACAAGGCTAAGCTGTGTTGTTGATTGATATTTCAAATTAATTACCTATTCATCATACTCAAGAATTACGATTTTTTATCTATCAGATTCTTTTAGTAATTTGGTGAAAACCTAGCTTATGAAATCAATTGATTATAATTTTAGATGGAAGTTGCTTAAAGCAGGGGTGATATTCGGCAGTCTATTAACTATTTTAGCATACTTTACACCCGACGCTGAACCCAAAACAGATGATGAAGAACTATTGCTAAAAACATGTATTCCTTGTTATATGGAGTATTTACAGCATTCAAGCAACCCAGTATATGATAATAAATTAAATAGGTATTTGTAATAACATCTATTGAATACGATTACACATTTTTTTAGTAGATAGATTAACCAATTCCCATTTAGCACATAGTGTTGGAATGTTCCGTTGTTTTGGTTTGCTCTTTAAAAATGAATATAGCGGGTATGTTTTGCCTTTGGGCAAAGCCGGGCTATCCGCTCATATGGCTGCTGGCTTTAGGCGCTGGGCAGGTATCCGCTTGCTATCCATGTTGCAAAGGTAGGAAGTTTTATTCAGGAGAAGCGATATCACTGCTTAACAAAACCGGATAAAAAGACCGGGAAGAATGGGACTTTAGGTATTCAAGTTTGTATAAGAAATCATCAGATAACGCGCTGTTGAATAGTTTGAGTAAAAAAGTCTCCACCATATCCACATCCGGAATAGCCATAGAATCAAAAAGCAGCATCCTTTGGAATTCTGCATTGGTATGTAAAATGCAGATATATTTTCCAACGATGTTTATACTTACGACATCATTGGTGTATATAGATTTTCGTATTTCTATATCCTGGGCATATTCTTCTCCAAAATGCTTGATATTTTTAGAAATCTTATCTGGATCTTGAGTATAGCTCAGAAAGCTGTGATTGTTGTCGGCGTCTATGTATAATACGATTGGATCCTGCTTCATAAAGTTCGTTTCTTAAACTTAATAAACCTCTTGAATAAAAACAAGTGGTTTTTATATTTTGGAGGCTATCGCACATTTTGACCTGGCAATTAGCTAGATGATGGTTTGTTTGATATTAAGAAACGGCTTGGATTGTTTTTGGCTGTCCCCTGCGGGCCGGGCCATCTGCTGTATCTTTTGTTCTGGAACGATGCCGCGTCTGTGCCTGACAGGACAGTTTGTATGCAAGATAGGGATGTTAATTAATAATTTTTTTTATGGTTTAAGCTTCCTCTATTTCGGAGCTATTTCCTATTTTCGCGCTGCAGAGCTATTTGGTCTGCACTTTTTATCTAAACTAGCGCTATCAGGATTGATGCGCTTTTTTTGTATACTGGTATATTTGTGGACAAGGGTATTAAGATAGGCAGGGATGGGTTTGTTCGCCTTTCTGCGTTTGGAGCATTTGCTGATTAAGCCGAGACGTTCCTATCAAAAGACAACAAACTCAAAACATTGGCTGTATAAATATCCTAACTTATACAAAAACCGGAAAGCTGCCCGTACAGATGAGTTCTGGGTTAGTGATATAACCTACATCGATACGGTAGAAAAAACGGGCTACTTAAGTTTGGTTACAGATGCATTCTCCAGAAAGATAATTGGTTATCACCTGCATGAAAGCCTCCATACGGATGGAGCGTCGATAGCATTGAAGATGGCCATAAAAGGACGTACAACTATTCATGAATGTCAACCTATTTTGGGACTAGTCAAAAATCACCATCCTGCATTTCTGCATCATACCAGTCTTGGTTTAGGTCGATTGTCGTGAAGATCAGCTGGAATAATTTTGGGATTTTCTTTTGATGAAGAAGTTTTTGGTTATGTTAATATGTTGTAAACTAGGTGTTATATGATTAGTTTTTTCTGAAAGGCTCATTTATTTTAACTTATTTAGACACGGTAAAATTAATTAGCTATCTCAAAATTAACAGCTCTCTATGCGAACTTCACATTACGGCATGACCTTCATGCTGTTTTTTCTCACTAATTGTGTGCAGATTTTTGCCCAGCGCGGCCCAGGCGAAGATACCCCTGCTCATCAAAATCCCCAGCAGATCAATCTTACGCCAACGATGACTGCACCCAATATCACATCGCTTGGTGTTTTTGGAGATATAAAGGTTGCTAAATATCTGGGGCACCCCGAAATCAGTGTTCCATTGTTCGATATAAAAAACAACGGGATTTCTTTACCGGTAAGCCTTGATTACAATGTTTCTGTAGTCAAACCTGATAGCCATCCAGGTTGGGCGGGTTTAGGCTGGGCGATGAATGTTTTCGGTGGCGGGGTTATCTCTAGAAAGATAAAGGATAAAAACGATGAAAACGACAGGTGTTTCTCTGACAGGTTCATACGAGAACAGCCGCCCATCTATCCAGGAGGAGGTTTTTATTCACAAAATAGCAGGGTATTCCTGCAGGACGGCGACTGGGATACAGCCACCCGGAATATAAGAATTGCTTCGCAATATGATACGGAACCTGATGAATTTTCATTTATGGTGAACGGTTACAGCGGTAAATTCTTTCTGGATGAACAGGGTAAATGGCGGGTACGCTGCGATCAGCACATAACGGTTGAATTTTTGGATGAATTCATTATCCCGCCCTTTGCTGTACCCTTCAAAAAAACTGATGCATCTGCAGGAGATTTTTTTTGTTATAAGCCTTCAGCTAGGGCTTTCAAGCGGTTTATTCTTACCGATGAGCAGGGGGTGAGATATTTTTTTGGGGGCAGCAACGATTCCATCGAATATAACCTGACCTACAATTCCCAGAACTGGGATGACTGGCTGGCCACATCATGGCATATTACTCAAGTTGTCTGGCCTGATGGCAGGCAGCTGGATTTTTCGTATGAAAGAGGCAAACTTCTCGTTGATCTTCAGGTGATCCAATCTTATTCGATAACGGGAGCTTACATAAACGGTACACAGGATTGCTCTGCATATGTGGTGTCGGATCCGATCGGCGGGCAGGTCATCTCCCCCATTTACCTAACTGGGGTGAAGAGTTCTTGGGGCGATTTTTTGAATTTCTATAGTTCGAAATGCTATGATCCGTTCTATGCATTTGATAATGTACTTATCCACCGTAATGAGAATTATTATGCGACGAGAACGTCATTAATCCGGGAATTTTCTGGTGATATTCTTGACCTGAACAATGACCGTATAGGGACACGAAAATTAGACAGCATCCGTTGGGGCAATTCCTCTGGGACGTTAAAAACAGTCAGGCTCAATTATACCACCCAGACACCATATGATCAGCGAGGACGTCTGATGCTGTATAGTGTTACAGAGGTGTCTGGTAAAGGTTTGGCGCAAAAGCCTTATCGGTTTGGATATTCGATAGGAGAGAACAATAATGACAATTTTCCCGCTTATCTGTCAGAAAAGTCTGATCACTGGGGTTTTTACAGCAATATGAAATCTTCAGTACTGGATTCGGCAGAGCTGTACCCAGCTGCCTATTATCAAAGCCGCTCAGCAACAACCGATGAAATAGTACTGCATACCAACCTGCTTACCCGAATGGTCTACCCAACAGGGGGAAGCACCAGTTTTACCTATGAACAGGGCAGTTACAAGGTCTCACTAGATTCCACAAGGCAGGGGCTTTTAAATCACGGTTTGCTTTACGGTGGCGGGCCAAGGATAAAGACGATAACCGATAATGACGGACGGGATAATGTGGTCGGCAATAACGTCAGAAAGAAAAACTATTATTATGTGAAAGGCTATCTGCCTGGGGGGGCGCTTTCATCGTTCGAACCGAGCGGGATCTTGAACGGTGTTCCAAAATACAGCCATAAATATAAGGAGGACTACAATGTCACCTATCCAAATGGAGCAACTGATAATATCAAAGTGGATTATTCACTAAAGACCTCTAATGAAGTAATCCCGATAAACGATGAGTTCTATTACAATCCGATAGGTTATTCCGAGGTGGTCGAGATGGAAATGCCTGCAGCCAGTTCGCTTTTTGGGGACATAAACCCAGGGAACGGGTATAAGATTACCAAGTATACCGGTTTTGAAGACAACCATTTTGATGACCCAGCGACCCTGGTGAACCCTGCGTTTTTTCCTGACTATCCGGTGAGCTCAAGGGCCTTTGAAAGGGGAAGACAGAAAAGTGAGGAAATTTATACCCACGAAGGAAGACTGGTAGAATCTCACAAAATATCCTGGGGAAGCTCGACTATTGGCGCCGATATCAACAGGGCCCTCTGTGCCCGCTCCAAAAGAATTTCATCTTTCACCCGGTGCAGTTATTTAACCCCGATAGGTTCAGGTTCCCAGTATGATTCCTTTGAGGTGGGTGCCTACCGGCTTTATTATTATCCTTTCCACCCGCTCAGGGAAGAGACAGTTAAATATTATGCTGATGGTTCCGCATTGGTACCTGTGGTCAGTGATTTTTCCTATGATGAAAAATATAGCGTACTGAGGGAAAAAACAGTGAACGGGAGCAGGGGAGAGCGGTATAAGACACGTTACCGCTATCCTTTTGATATTATACCGTATATTCCCCAGGAACCCTCGGCAAATCCATATTCGTATATGTGCCAGAGCAACATGGTCGGTACACCGGTTGAGACCATCACCTCGACGGTATCTGAAGGGACTGAAAAAATCACCTCTGTTATGGTGAACAGCCTTAAAATGGCGAGTGTGATTATCCCTGGGACCGGGGTAAAGCGTTTGCCCCTCCCTTCTGCTGGCTATGTCCTTAAAAGCCCGAACGGGATACCTACCTATCAATACCAGAATTATCATGTCGATTTTCTGAACGGCTATGAGGAGGAAGTGTTCGATCCGAAATTGAACAGCAGGCTTGCTTATGCCTATGATGCCTGGGGAAAGATCGCTCAGGTGCTCAAAGTGGATGCAGGGCTTCCGCAGACGGTCCAGTCCTATCTCTGGGGCTATAACAGTCAGTATCCTGTTGCCGAAATAAAAAATGCAGGCAGTGGGAATTTTGCTTTTACAAGTTTCGAGTGGGGCAAAGATACCGGGGGATGGACCTATGAGGATTCGGTTTCCTATGACACCCAGCGGATACCTGGAATTATTAAGGCTTCCAGTGCCGTCACCGGCGAAAATGTTTTTTTCTGTTCAACGATCAACCATACGATCACCAAGGATGGCCTCGACCCTGCAAAGAGCTATATTTTGTCTTTTTATTCAAATGTAGCCATACCCAATATTAACGGAACCCTAAAAGCTAGCCGTGCAATGGTGGGATCGGATATGAAATATTATGAATATGAAGTTAACGGGGCCTCCAGTATTGATCTAGTTGGCGCCGAGGGGACCTCCATTGATGAACTGAGGCTATACCCCGTAGATGCACAGATGGCTACCTGGACATATACACCTGCAATAGGCATGACCTCCGCTACGGATGCGAACGGGCAGACTATTTATTACGAATATGATGGTTATCACCGTCTCAGATGTATCAGGGACGGTAGCCGGAATGTTGTTAAGCAGTTTGATTATCACTACAAAGATCAATAATAGCGATATGAAAAGAGTGATGCTCCATCTGGTGTCTGCAGTACTGTTTGCTGTAGCACCTTCCTATGCCCAGACCGTTATAAAAAGCGTAGCGGACAATGGATCTTCCAGGCCGGCCTTGTACAGGGCGGTGTTAAAGAAAAAAACAGATTCAGTCCTTGCGGTAAAAGCTAAGGTCAGGATCGCGGATAAGTTACATGTTCTGTCGGCCGGCTGCCAGGAACTGGGAACTTCTCCATCTTCTGATAAAAACTACATTATTACCTATACGCCGCGAAAAGCGAATATCATAAACCCTGCGGATGCGGGCAATCTGACATGCAATTTAATGGCGTCTGTTCAGTACTTTGATGGGCTTGGCAGACCCCTACAGACGATACAAATAAAGGGAAGCCCGGCACAAAGGGACGTAGTACAGCCCATTGCCTATAACTCTTATGGGCAGCAGGAGTTTAATGCACTTCCTTATGTAATCCCGCCTTCCGATGTAAGCGATGGAAGTTTTAAACCGGATGATTTTGTTTATGCACTGAACTTTTACTATGATCCTGCGGCCTATGGTGCTCCTGGGGTGAGCGCTAATCCTATGCCCATTTCTGTTAGCATATCCGAGCCTTCACCTTTGGGAAGGCTTATTGAAAAAGGTAGCCCTGGAGATGACTGGCAGCCCCTCTATAATGGGACGGATGATCTCGCGCATACTGTTCGTCTTTCATATGGGGTGAACAAAGCTGAGGGTGAGTATGCTGTAAAGTCTTTCCGTGCCGATGAGGTTTTAACGGCAGGGCAGGAGCATCAGCGGACATTAACAGGGCTGGGCAGTTATAATGCCGGTAGCCTTTACCTGGACGTTACCAAGGATGAGAACTGGACGGCCGGTGATGGGCTGGCAGGCCAGGTGCACGAATATAAAAACCTTGAGGGCCAGGTGGTGCTTAAACGGCTTTTTAACAAAAACCCGAACGGGGTCCTTGAAACGCTTTCAACCTATTACGTCTATGATGCAATGGGCCATCTCAGTTTCGTGCTTCCGCCAGGTGCAGGGGCGGACAGCAATGTCCCGGACCAGAATGCGCTGGACGCCTGGTGCTATCAGTACCGCTATGACGGGATGGGGCGTATGATTGAAAAAAAACTGCCGGGAAAGGGCTGGGAGTTTATGGTGTACAACAGGCTGGACCGGGCGGTGATGACCCAGGATGCAAACCAGCGGGGACTGAGCCCACAGCAGTGGCAGTTTTTTAAATATGATGCCCTTGGGCGTATGGTGCTTTCGGGGATCTGGGCTGACGACCTGCATGGAAACCAGGCAAATATAAACTACCGTAACGAACTTCAGGGAATTGTCTATAATTCCTCCCCTTGGGAGAAACGCGACGTTAATAATGCCGTTACAGGATATAGCAACAATGCAGCACCACAGGGGAGTATAGGCACTTACCATATCATGAACTATTATGATGGTTACAGTTTTCCTGGTAATCCTTTTGGGGGGGCAACAGGAAATCAAAACCAGAATGCGCATGCCCTATTAACAGGTAGCAGGGTCAATACGCTGGGCAGCGCGGATATGCTGGCAACTGTGAACTATTACGATGGTGAAGCGCGGATTGTCCAGAACAAAAGCCAGAACCATTTAGGTGGGATAGACGAGGTGACCAACAGCTGGAGCTTTACCGATGAACTGCAGACGAGTATTCGGGTACATAGTTCCGGTAGCCTGTCTGTTCAGATCTACAACAGGTATGCATATGACCATATGGGGCGAAAGCTTGAGACCTGGCAAAGGATTAATAGTGGCGACAGCGTGCTCTTGTCAGCTTTAACGTATAACGAAATTGGACAACTGATGAATAAACAGATCGGCAACAATCTGTTAAGTACTGATTTTAGTTATAACGAGCGCGGATGGCTGGCTGAAAGCAGCTCTCCCAGATTTTCTATGCAGCTGGCTTATAACAGTGGTGCCAGTGCCCAGTGGAACGGTAATATTTCTGGTATGAGCCTGTCGGCTACCATGGTCAGTAATCCCGGTGTAAGGACTTTCGGATATACTTATGACAAACTGGACCGTTTGGTGAATGCTTCATCTACCGGTAATGAGCTGGACGAGGCGGTGAGCTATGATGTGATGGGGAACATTGCCCAGCTCAACCGCGGAGGCGTAGGGGGAGGTCAGTTAAATTATATTTATAATGGTAACCAGTTGAGTACGGTTACCGGTTACAGTTCCCGCAGTTACAGCTACGATGCCAATGGGAACGCTATGAGTGATGGAATGGGTAAAAGCATCACCTATAACTCCCTTAACCTGCCAAAGACGGTCAGTCAGCAGAACAATAGCAGTATAATTGAAGCTGCTTATATCTATGACGCGACAGGCCGGAAACTGAGGAACAACGGGACAGATGGCGTGCGCGATTATATTGGAGGAATAGTTTACCATGATAATGTTCTGGATTTTATTGGTACAGAAGAGGGAAGGGTAACTTTCCGTAACGGTATCTGGAACTATGAGTATAACCTGGAAGACCACCTTGGTAATACACGGGTAAGCATTGATAACTACAACGGTACTGCAAGGATTATCCAGGAGGATGAGTATTATAGCTTTGGACTGAAAAAGCCCACTGGCAGTTATGATCTTTCGAACAATAACCGTTACCTTTACAATGGAAAGGAAATACAGACGGATCTGGCCAGCCAGTATGATTACGGTGCAAGGTTCTATGATCCGCTGATTGGGAGATGGAATGTGGTGGATCCTTTAGCCGAGAAAGGCAGAGAATTTTCACCGTACAGCTATGGCTTTGACAATCCAACATCTCATATTGATCCTGATGGGATGTGGCCAAATCCGGTAGTTATATTATACGATGCATTATTTAGAAAATTTACATCAAATACTACGGGTAGATTTGTTCAGACTGCGGCAAGTAATGGTGTGTTTAACTCCGGTGGGATAGGTATTACGAAAGTAGGTAGGGTTTTTGAAAATGCGGTAATAAATTCATTAGGTGAAAATAAGAATACGAAGTCTTTTAGTTCTTCTGCTTTTGGGCCAAAGGTTATTCCTGATATGGTTGGAGGTAGTGCTGTAAGATCCATTGATTTAGGTAATCCCAGAAATATAGAAACACAAATGACTTATTTTCCCCAAGGTTCTTTCCTTGAAGTAAAATTTAAATCTAGTGTGTCATTGAAGGATCCAAATAATCCGGGGCAAATAAAGGGGATGATAGACGTTTTAAGTAATATGAAAGGTGGTTACGAAGACGGGAAGTTTAATCCTAATATTAAAGCATCAGATTACGGTGCCGCAAAACTTACATTGGTCACTCCCTCAAATGCTACCATTGCTGCTGATCTAATTGATTATGCTACCTCTAAACATGTGAAACTATATCAGAGGGTTACACAACAAGATACGGAAGACTCTTCACGAATTCGCGTAGCCCCTGGTATCAAGGCATTGAATTTTATAAATACTGGTAGCCCAACGATTAACGTTCCTAAAGGACCTGGACAATCGACCGAAACCAAATGGTAGTTGAGATGATGAAATCAAATAAAATATTGACAATATTATTTAGTTTTTTAGTAATATCGTCTTGTAAATTAAATAGCAAAACTGAAAAAATGGATAATATCGAATTAAGCAATGGGATATTCATCAAATGTAAATCGCTTAGTTTTAATGAATTTGAAGCTTTAAAATTAACTGTATCCGGAGGCCCGATAGAAAAATTTAGAAAGCAATTTGGCGTTGAGGTTTATCAATTAAACAATCAGGATGTAATCGCTAATGAAGGTGATTATTATATGCTTTTTGATAATGTTGATGACGTTGAGCGAGTTCTTGTAGACAATCAGACGTCACATGGAACGGAAATTTTGAGCAATAAAAATCCTTTTGGGAAGGACTTTCCTAACCATACCCATTCATTGATAAAAGAATTAACAGATGCTTTATCTGTCAAGTATGTGCAATCTGATGAACAACTATTAAAGGATTTAGATTATAAACTCGATAGGCTACCCAATATATCTGAATTTAAAAAGAAACATCTTCTGAATTTTATTGCCGTTATTGGTGAGGTTTTGCTGAAAGAGAATAAGAGTGAATGGGAAATGATATTAAGTTCAGACGGTAAGACATGGAACCCATACCTACGATCTACCGGTAGGCCAATAGAATTTTTCACTTATCTTTACGAAGATATCTACACGAATGGAAACCTTAAGTCTTCGCTTTTTGAAGTGTATCAAACAGTTATTGAAATAGAAAAAAATCGGAGATAGTTTAAAAGTACTACAAGGCCTAGCCAGGAGGATGCGTATTATAGTTTGGACTGATAAAGCCCACCGGCGGCTATGATCTTCCGAAAAATGACCGTTACCATTTACAGTGGAAATGAGATACAGACGGACCTGGCCAACCAGTACGATTACGTTGTAAGCTGGTGATTTTGCTGAAGCTGGTTCTTCCCCAATTTTGGTGGCATGGTGATCGATTGTGTCACAGATGAACCATAGTTATTTTTAAACGGAGTAATATTGTCCTGTCGGAACGGATACTTTTTTACAACTGCTTATGGAGTGGTTTAGCGTGGGTATTGCTTTTTGGGTGATGTTAAGGTTTCCTGATTGTGATTTGACTTGGATAAAATGGTTATCAGTAAAGAAGGTCGATAGATGTAGGATGACTGATGTTGGCATAAGCAGTATTAGCCATGTTCCATTTCACCGTATGGGGATAACTGCTTTTGGAAGGCATTCTATGAATTATATCAGAGAGGGAAGACCATGACCATTTCAATGGATAAGCCGGTGAAAAAATCAAAACCAATGTTCCTGCTTTCCACGGTCAGATTTTTTGCAGGTTCACAAGTAAATGCGTCAAACGGAAAATATGTAATGATATAAAGTTTTAATCAGGAGAAGGGATATCACTGCTTAACAAAACCGGATAAAAAGATCGGGAAGAATGGGACTTTAGGTATTCAAGTTTGTATAAGAAATCTTCAGATAATGCGCTGTTGAATAGTTTGACCAAAAAAGTCTCCACCATATCCACATCCGGAATAGCCATAGAATCAAAAAGCAGCATCCTTTGGAATTCTGTATTGGTATGTAAGATGCAGATATATTTTCCAACAATGTTTATACTTACTACGTCATCGGTGTATATAGATTTTCGTATTTCTATATCCTGGGCATATTCTTCTCCAAAATGATTGATGTTTTTTGAAATCTTATCCGGATCTTGAGTATAGCTCAGAAAGCTGTGATTGTTGTCGGCATCGATGTATAATACGATTGGGTCCTGGTTCATAAAGTTCGTTTCTTAAACTTAATAAACCCCTGGAATAAAAACAAGTGGTTTTTATATTTTGCAGGCTATAGCAAATTTTGACCTGGCAATTAGCTAGATGATGGTTTGTTTGATATTAAGAAACGGCTTGGATATTTTTTGGCTGTCCCCTGCGGGCCGGGCCATCTGCTATATCTTTTGTTCCAAAAGGATGCCGCGTCTGTCCCTGACAGGGTAGTATGTTTACAGAATAGGGACAATGAGGAGGCGGCCTTTGCATGAGCCATTATCTTGGCTGCACTTTCATCCCTTTTCTTTAAAGCAGGTATAAACCGGATGGATGAAACAGAGGTCGGAAATGTTGTTGAATTCGCGAAAATGCTGAAGGATTGGGGTTGTAACACTTCGGGTATAATACAGATCTGCTAGCGTAGATATGGGTTGATGTTAATCCCCTGTGCACATCTTTTCAGTCCATGCTGTGCGAGAATTTTTATACCATAAGCGATTGGCCGATGTCTGGCATCCGATATCTACCGCATCATCCGTTTTCATTTGATCGTAACCTGACCGCTATAGAACCAGATAATAAATTGGTAAATTGCAAAACGCGATTTACTGGCGCGAAAGAGGTAGCGTAAAGTCTCTTTTAAAATGAGGATCGATCACCATAAAAATAAAAATGATTAACTGGCACAACATACGTCCAATTCATAACAGCCTTAATGATGGCTTTGAAGAGTTGGTATGCCAACTGGCATCAAGAGAGGTCATCCCTCATCAAGTAAAGTTTCAACGTATCGGCAAGCCGGATGGGGGAAAGGAATGTTTCTGGATATTAGACAGCGGAAGTTTATATATGTGGCAGGCAAAATATTTTACCTCCAGCATGACCCCTACGCAATGGACACAGATAACTGAATCTGTTAAAACGGCCATCGACAATCATCCAGCACTATCCAAGTATTATGTGTGTCTGCCTTTAGATATGCCCGATGGAAAAGTGAAGGATAAGGCTTCGATGTTTGGAAAATGGGAAAAAAAAGTCAGTGACTGGCAAGCATATGCCGTTTCCAAAGGCTTGTCAATTGTCTTCGAATATTGGGGCAGCACCGAACTCATATCCAGGCTTTCCAATGAAGCAAATGAAGGCTTAACGCATTTCTGGTTCAACAAAGAAGAATTAACAAATGACTGGCTTGTTGCGAAAAATACGGAAAGCATAAATGCCTTAGGCGCCCGCTATACAAGAGAGTTGAATTTTGATCTGCCTATTGCTAAAGTTTTTGACGGGGTGAGCCGGGATAAAAATTTTGAAGAGCAGATCCATTTAAAGTATAAAAAGTTTCTTGAAAAATACAGGGGTATCCGTATCAACCTGAAAGATGAGACCATCGACGGTCGTGTGGATTCCCTGCGGGACACGATACAGGATATCCGGGCAATTTATGAACCAGTTAATTTCCGGGATAAGGAGCCGCTTCCATTAACTGAACTCAGCGCAAAACTGCGCACCTGTTCGCAAACCGCGGCGGAGATTGAGAGTGCTTTATATGCGTTAAGGAATAAAAAAGAAGCTGAAACCCCTGTGAAGGATTATTATTCCAGGCCTCATTCCAATGATATTGGTGACATTAATGCCTTCCAGTCGCATATACGAGAATTTACTGACTTCTTAGGGAGCGTAACTTGCCAATTGGCCAACAACCCTTATCTACTCATTACCGGAAAAGCCGGGAACGGGAAGTCCCACCTTTTGGCGGATATCGTTGAAAAGAGAAACGAAAAAGGCCAGCACAGTATGTTGTTATTGGGGGAGAATTTCACCAATGCCGACATGCCTTGGACGCAAATTCTCAGCAACCAACTGCGTAAAAGTCAAATTGACGAGTTTGTATTTCTAGGGGCTTTAAATGCAAAAGCTGAAAGCGAAAGATCCCGATTAATTATTTTCATAGATGCGATTAATGAGGGGAATGGCCGGAAAGTCTGGCCGAGAAGGCTAAAGTCTTTCATCCAGTCTTTTCAAAATTATCCCTGGTTGGGTTTAGTGTTGAGCATCAGGACTTCCTTTGAAAAATTAATTGCCCCTGCAGATGAGATCAATACTGGCCTGATTGCCCGGATCAATCATCATGGATTTTCGGGGGTTGAATATGCCGCAGTTAAACGGTTTTTCAATCATTATAAAATCACACAGCCCAGTGCACCATTATTAAATCCAGAGTTTCAAAACCCATTGTTCCTTAAGCTTTTTTGCAGGTCGCTCTCCGATCGGAAATTACACGAATTGCCGCCGGGGTATGGCGGGATAACGAATGTCATCGATTATTTTTTGGATAGTGTAAACCTAAAGTTGGCAAGGCCGGAAGAATTGGATTATGATCAAAAAAGGCCGCTGGTTCGAAGAGCTGTCGAAAAACTTTTAATAAAGATGGTCGATGGCGATAAAGACCATGTTGAATATTTGGAAGCAGATCAGCTCATCAATGAAGTTTTTCAGGGTTCCTGCGGAAATACAGAACCTTATCTAAAAAGGTTGATTTCTGAAGGGGTATTAAATGAAGACATTCATTGGGATAAAGAGGGTAATCATCAGGATGTTATTTATTTCGCCTACCAACGTTTTCAAGATCATTTGACCGTTTCGATGCTCTTGGATAAATTCCTGGATTTGGAGCATCCCCACGCTTCATTCGGAGAAGGTAAACTTTTTAAGCTGGTTAAAGACGGATCTACGGCCTACTCCAATCAGAATCTTATCGAAGCGTTATCCATTCAACTACCGGAGAGGATCCGGTATGAGTTGTTTGAGGTCGCGCCACATGCAAAGTTGTTTCATGCCGTAGCGGAGGGTTTTGTACAATCACTTATCTGGCGGAAACCTGATACGTTCGGACAAGGTGCCACGGATTACGTCAATGAAGTCATTCTTCAAAACAATGATTTCTTCAACCAATTCTTGGAGGCTTCCATCTCCATTTCGATGAAGCCTGATTTCTATTTTAATGCCGAACGGTTGCATGCTTATCTGATGCAATTTTCCATGCCTGAAAGAGATTATGTGTGGACGACCTGGTTACAGGATAAATATGATGATCAGGATCAAAATTCGTTCAGTTCGGTGAAAAGGATGATTGATTTTGCGTGGAATGCTGAAGATGACCAGTGTCAGATTCATGATGAATCCATTTTATTGGGCAGCATGATGCTCGGTTGGTTTTGCAGCAGCGCCAACCGGTATTTAAGGGATGCCGCAACCTGTGTATTTCGGTGAAAGTGACCCCTCTGTTTCGGGCCAAACTGGCCACCAATTTGATTACCGGATGATGCACATCTAAGTTCCTTTCCCTCTG
>Ga0265798_10005940_pt1 | contig 16199 bp, 12 predicted proteins | sample P3T30metagenome_FD_192430 | JGI IMG/M metagenome (GOLD analysis project Ga0265798, IMG submission 192430) | Plant litter microbial communities from East Loma Ridge, Irvine, California - P3 T30 | ecosystem: Environmental > Terrestrial > Plant litter > Unclassified | place: USA: California... | reverse complement strand
CACCGCGTTCGGCAGCGCCGACAATGCCGTCATCGCGCTGAAGGCGGGGGCGTTCGACTATGTCAGCAAACCCGTGCAGCTGGACCAGTTGCGCCAGCTCGTGCTGTCGGCGCTGCAGCTGAACGGACCGGCGCCGGTGCCGCGCGGCGAAGCGGTGGACAGCCGCCTGAAAGGCCAGTCCGCGGCGATGCAGGCGCTGCGCGCGCAGATCGCCCGGCTGGCGCGCTCGATGGCGCCGATCGCCATCACGGGCGAATCGGGCAGCGGCAAGGAACTGGCCGCGCGCGAAATCCACGCGCAAAGTTCGCGCGCCGACCGGCCGTTCATCGCCGTCAACTGCGGCGCCATTCCCGAAGCGCTGATGGAGGCCGAATTCTTCGGCTACCGCAAGGGCGCGTTCACGGGCGCGGCGGACGAGCGCGACGGCTTTTTCCAGGCGGCCCACGGCGGCACCCTGATGCTCGACGAAGTGGCGGACCTGCCGCTGGCCATGCAGGTCAAGCTGCTGCGGGCCATCCAGGAGCGGCGCGTGCGCAAGATCGGCGCCACGGCCGAGGAGCCCGTCGACGTGCGCATCGTCAGCGCCACACACCAGGACCTGGCGCGCTGCGTGGAGCAGGGCAGGTTCCGGCAGGACTTGTTCTACCGCCTGAACGTGATCGAACTGGCGCTGCCGCCGCTGCGCGAGCGGCTGGACGACTTGCCGGTGCTGACGGAAGCGATCCTGGCGCGGCTGTCCGGCAGCGGTCCGCAGGCGACCCTGGGGCCGGGCGTGCTGGAGGCGCTGCGCGGCTACAGCTTCCCCGGCAACGTGCGCGAGCTGGAAAACGTGCTGGAACGGGCGCTGGCGTTTGCCAACGACGGTGTCATTCACGTCGAGGACCTGGCGCTGAAGGGCGCGAAGCTGGCCGAGACGCCCGTTCGTGCCGATGCCGTGCCGGCCGAAACGGCGCCTGCTGCCGTGACCGAGGCGCCGCCGGCCGCGGTGACGCCGGCGGATTTGCCGCCGCTGCCCGACCTGTCGGTGCTGCCGGCGAACCTGCCCGAATACCTGGAACGCGTCGAGCGCGAGATCATCGTGCGGGCACTGGCGCAGACGCAGTACAACCGCACGCAGGCGGCGCAGCTGCTGGGAATCAGCTTCCGACAGTTGCGGTATCAGATGCAGAAACTGAACATCAAGGAATGATCCCGGCAGGCGGCCGAACGACGGTTCGGCAGGTCGGCGGGCAGGTCGGCGGCCGGCTACGGTCCCGGCCGCCATCGTCTATAATGCCGGTCCGCGCCGCACAGCGCGGTAGTGTCCAGCCCATAAGATTGTCATAAGCCTAACGTCGGAGCTTGCCGAGTGCCTGCCGTTTAAGCAGCCGTCGCCGGTCGCCAAAAGCAGTGTTAGCGCTTGCTCACCCGATAACGCCCGTCGTTTGAGGCACATCAAAAAGTCAATCGAAACTTGGACGTTCTGGCAAATTATTTTGCGGCTGTAGCGCTTGTAGAAGCTGGGCGCTCTCACTACAATTAGTGCAACAACTTGCACTACTCACTAAATCTAGTGATCAAAGTTTCTACATATCAACGGCCGCAGCGATTCAACCCGCGCGGTCCGAGCCTTTTCTGCACGTCGTTTTCGGGGAGCCACAATGCAATCTAACCAAGACATCACCACTAATCCGGCAGCGCAAGTGCCGGCGTCCGCAGCGTCCGTGTCCGGTGGCATGGCAACGTCGGGCGCGCTGGGCGACTACCGCATCATCCGTCGCAACGGCGCCGTCGTCGCGTTCGAACCGTCGAAGATCGCTGTCGCGATGACCAAGGCCTTCCTCGCCGTGCAAGGCGGGCATGGCGCCGAGTCCGCGCGCATCCGCGACCTGGTCGAAGAGCTGAAGAACAACGTGGTGAATGCTCTGGTGCGCCGCCAGCCGTCCGGCGGCACGTTCCACATCGAAGACGTACAGGATCAGGTCGAGCTGGCGCTGATGCGCTCGGGCGAACACGACGTGGCCCGCGCCTACGTGCTGTACCGCGCCAAGCAGATGGAAGAGCGCCGCGCCAAGAAGGCCGCCGCCGGTACCGCCGAAGTCGCCGAACCGGAACTGCACGTGCTTGAGAACGGCCAGCGCCGTCCGCTGGTGATGCAGGAAGTGCGCGACCTGATCGCTGCCGCCTGCTCGGGCCTGGAAAAGCACGTCGATGCGGACGCCATCCTGGCCGAAACGGTCAAGAACCTGTATGACGGCGTGCCCGTCGAAGAGCTGCACAAGTCCGCCATCCTGGCTGCGCGCGCGCTGATGGAAAAGGACCCGGCCTATTCGCAGGTCACCGCCCGCATCCTGCTGCACACGATCCGCAAGGAAGTCTTCGGCAAGGAGACCCCGCAGGCGCAAGCCGCCGCGGCGTATGTCGAGTACTTCCCGCAATACATCGCCAAGGGTATCGCCGCCGAGCTGCTGGACACCAAGCTGGCCGAGTTCGACCTGGCCAAGCTGGCCAAGGCCATCGTGGCCGACCGCGACCTGCAGTTCGGCTACATCGGCCTGCAGACCTTGTACGACCGCTACTTCCTGCACGTGCGCGACGTGCGCATCGAAATGCCGCAGGCGTTCTACATGCGCGTGGCAATGGGCCTGGCGCTGAACGAAGCGAACCGCGAAGCGCGCGCCATCGAGTTCTACAACCTGCTGTCGAGCTTTGACTTCATGTCGTCGACGCCGACGCTGTTCAACTCCGGCACGCTGCGCTCGCAGCTGTCGTCGTGCTACCTGACGACCGTCTCCGACGACCTGGAAGGCATCTACGACGCCATCAAGGAAAACGCGCTGCTGGCGAAATTCGCCGGTGGCCTGGGCAACGACTGGACGCCGGTGCGTGCGCTGGGCGCCCACATCAAGGGCACCAACGGCAAATCGCAGGGCGTCGTGCCGTTCCTGAAAGTGGTCAACGACACGGCCGTGGCCGTGAACCAGGGCGGCAAGCGCAAGGGCGCCGTCTGCGCCTACCTGGAAACCTGGCACATGGACATCGAGGAATTCCTCGACCTGCGCAAGAACACGGGCGACGACCGCCGCCGCACCCACGACATGAACACGGCCAACTGGATTCCCGACCTGTTCATGAAGCGCGTGATGGAAAAGGGTACCTGGACGCTGTTCTCGCCATCCGAAACGCCGGACCTGCACGATAAGGTGGGCAAGGCCTTCGAAGAAGCCTACACCGGCTACGAAGCCGCCGCCGCCCGTGGCGAAATCCGCGTCTTCAAGAAGATCGAGGCGCTGGACCTGTGGCGCAAGATGCTGTCGATGCTGTTCGAGACGGGCCACCCATGGATCACGTTCAAGGACCCATGCAACATCCGTTCGCCGCAGCAGCACGTGGGCGTCGTGCACAGCTCGAACCTGTGCACCGAGATCACGCTGAACACGGGCCCGGACGAAATCGCCGTCTGCAACCTGGGTTCCGTCAACCTGCCGGCCCATATGAAAGAGGGCAAGCTGGATCACGTCAAGCTGCAGAAGACGATCCGCACGGCGATGCGCATGCTGGACAACGTCATCGACATCAACTACTACGCCGTCGAGAAGGCCCGTAACGCGAACATGCGCCACCGTCCGGTGGGCATGGGCGTGATGGGCTTCCAGGACTGCCTGCACATGATGCGCGTGCCGTACCAGTCGCAAGCCGCCGTGGACTTCGCCGACACGTCGATGGAAGCGGTCTGCTACTACGCCTACTACGCATCGACGGAGCTGGCGGAAGAGCGCGGCCATTACGAGTCGTACAAGGGCTCCCTGTGGGACCGCGGCATCCTGCCGCAGGACTCGGTAAAACTGCTGGCGGAAGAGCGCGGCGGCTACCTGGAGCAGGACATGTCGTCGTCGATGGACTGGACGCCGCTGCGCGAGCGCATCAAGCAGTTCGGCATGCGTAACTCGAACTGCGTTGCGATCGCCCCGACCGCGACGATCTCGAACATCATCGGCGTCTCGGCCTGTATCGAGCCGACGTTCCAGAACCTGTACGTGAAGTCGAACCTGTCCGGCGAATTCACCGAGATCAACTCGTACCTGGTGCGCGACCTGAAGGCACGCGACCTGTGGGACGAAGTCATGATCGCCGACCTGAAATACTTCGACGGCTCGCTGACCAAGATCGACCGCGTGCCGCAGGACCTGCGCGACATCTACGCCACGGCGTTCGAAGTCTCGCCGACCTGGCTGGTGGAAGCGGCATCGCGTCGCCAGAAGTGGATCGACCAGGCCCAGTCGCTGAACATCTACATGGCCGGCGCGTCGGGCAAGAAGCTGGACGAGACGTACAAGCTGGCATGGCTGCGCGGCCTGAAGACGACGTACTACCTGCGCACGATCGCCGCGTCGCACATGGAGAAGTCGACGTCGAAGACGGGCGCGCTGAACGCCGTCTCGGCCCACGGCCCAGCCACCGGTAGCGTCGCCGCCGCCGGCAGCGCCCCGGCCGTGCCAACCCACGAAGCGCCGACCACGGTGCAGCAGGTGGAAGAGGGTGCCGCATGCTACCTGCGTCCTGGCGACGCCGGTTTCGAGGAATGCGAAGCCTGCCAATAAGTTGCCAGTAAGGTGAGGTAAGCGGGATGGGCCACCGGCTCATCCTGCGGCCCGGGCTGTCAGCTCTTGATTGGCGCCCGTCGAGTCGCCAACTATTACAGGGCACACTCCCGATCGGGAGGGTGCCGTTACCAACCAACGAACTCAAAAAACGCCACGACCGGTTACCCGTCAACAGCTATTGAGGATTCAAATACAGACTGAAGGAAACAACATGCTCTCCTGGGATGATGAAGCGGCCGCCGCGCCAAGCCAACCACAACTGCCAGCCGGCGCCGCCGGTGAAGAATCCACCGCCGAGCAGGTCGCGCTGCGCGTCAACGCGGACGACAAGCGCATCATCAACGGCAAGACGGACGTGAACCAGCTGGTGCCGTTCAAGTACAAGTGGGCATGGGACAAGTACCTGGCCGGCTGCGCCAACCACTGGATGCCGCAGGAAGTGAACATGCAGCGCGATATCGAGCTGTGGAAGAACCCGAACGGCCTGTCCGAAGACGAGCGCCGCTTGGTCAAGCGCAACCTGGGCTTCTTCGTGACGGCCGACTCGCTGGCCGCCAACAACATCGTGCTGGGCACGTACCGCCACATCACGGCGCCGGAATGCCGCCAGTACCTGCTGCGCCAGGCGTTCGAGGAAGCGATCCACACGCACGCCTACCAGTACATCGTCGAGTCGCTCGGCCTGGATGAGCAGGAGATCTTCAACGCGTACAACGAAGTCAAATCGATCCGCGACAAGGACCAGTTCCTGATCCCGTTCATCGACACGCTGACCGACCCCGCCTTCACGACCGGCACGATCGAAAACGACCAGAAGCTGCTGAAGTCCCTGATCGTCTTCGCCTGCCTGATGGAAGGACTGTTCTTCTACGTCGGCTTCACGCAGATCCTGGCGCTGGGCCGCCAGAACAAGATGATGGGCGCGGCCGAGCAGTACCAGTACATCCTGCGCGACGAATCGATGCACTGCAACTTCGGCATTGACCTGATCAACACGATCAAGCTGGAAAACCCGCAGCTGTGGACCCCGGCGTTCCGCGAAGAGATCAAGGCGCTGTTCCTGAAAGCCGTCGAGCTGGAATACGCGTACGCGGAAGACACGATGCCGCGCGGCGTGCTGGGCCTGAACGCAACGATGTTCAAGGGCTACCTGCGCTTCATCGCCAACCGCCGCGCCGTGCAGATCGGCCTGGAGCAGCTGTTCGACCAGGACGAAAACCCGTTCCCATGGATGAGCGAGATGATCGACCTGAAGAAGGAGCGCAACTTCTTCGAGACGCGCGTCACCGAGTATCAGACCGGCGGGGCGTTGAACTGGGATTGAACCCGGTCGCCTCGTGACAGGAAGCCCGTCCTTGCGACGGGCTTTTTTTATGTTTTTTCCACAACTGTAACGGCGGCCGCCTGTTCGCTGCGCCACGCCGCCGGCGCCTCCAGCCTGAAGCCCTCCAGCAGCAACCCGCCATGCGGCGCCAGCACCTCGTGCACGGCGCGCCCGAACGCCAGCTTCGCGGCCGCCGGTTGCGTCAGCACCGTCCCTATCGCGTCCGTCAACGTCGCTGCCAGTGCGGGTGAGGTGGCCCGCAGCCGTCGCGCCAGATGCCGTCCACCGCCCGACCAGGCACCGGCGGCGCGCAGCGCGAAGTCGGCCAGCTCCAGGTACAGGGCGGCGGCGATGGCCAGCGTTTCGTCCGGCGCCGTGCTGTCCGTCACGTCCTCCAGCAGGTTCGTGATGGCGTAGCGCCGGCGTGCCAGCGTTTCCGGCGTCAGCGCCGGCGGGCCGGCGGCGTGCAGCGCCTCGGCATGCTGCCGCAGCCAGCGCAGCAGCGGAACTTCCGGCAGCACGCTGGCGCCGTCCATGACCATCGCCGCCAGCGGCATGCGCCCGGTCGGGGCGTCGATCCGGCGGCAGAAGTAGTCGAAGGTGGCGGCGTCGTGGGCGAACAGTTCGACCGTCTGGCCATCCACCTTGAGCGTGTCGCGCCAGGCCTGATCGACGTGGTCGAACAGCAGCAGCAGGTCGATGTCGGAAGTGGGCGTGGTCTCGCCGCGCGCGGTCGAGCCGCCGATGATGGCCACGCGCGTGTCCGGCCAGCGTGGCAGCAGTTGCGCGCGCACGAGTGCCACCGCGGTGTCGATGTCCATGGTCTCTCCTGTCTTTTCGATCTCATCAGTGTAGCGCGCTACACTGGCCGTCCACCTTCAATCACCTGAAAGGATCACCATGAAACTGATCGGCATGCTCGACTCGCCTTATGTGCGCCGCACCGCGATCTGTCTGAAGCTGATGGGCCTCGGCTTCGAACATGAACCGCTGTCCGTGTTCCGCACGTTCGACGCATTCGCCCGCATCAACCCTGTCGTCAAGGCGCCCACGCTCGTGCTGGACGATGGCCAGGTCCTGATGGACTCCACCCTGATCATCGATTACGCCGCCGGGTTGCCGGGAGCACGGCGCGTGCTCTGGCCGGCCGATGGCGCTGCGCGCGCGCACGCGTACGTGCTGACCGGGCTGGCGCTGGCGGCATCGGAGAAGGCCGTGCAGCTGGTGTACGAGGACCTGCTGCGACCGGAGGACAAACGTCATGGCCCATGGGTCGCGCGCGTGACGGGACAGCTGTCCGCGGCGCTTGCCGCGCTGGAGGCACAGCTGGCAGCGGCGCCGCTGTCCGACGACGTCGACACGTGGGGCGTGGCGGAGGTGACGGTCGCTGTCGTGTGGCAGTTCATCCCGGCCATGCTGAAGACAGTCGATGCCGCAAGTTACGCGCGGCTCAACGCCCTCTCCGCCGTCGCTGAACAGCACCCGCTGTTTGTCGCACTGCCCGGCGCTTGAAGTGCGAGCGGTGCAGCGACACGGCACGCATGCGCGTCGCGACAGCGTGACGAAGCGCGGAGCGGCGACTTGAAGGCGCGGCGCGCATCGCTTGTGCGCGCTGGTGCGCCGCCTTGCGTGCCGCTGTCGCTTAATCGGCACTGCATCGCGGCGACGGTGTCGCGGCACGCCGCACCTGTCGCATGCAGCACGCACCGGTTCGCTGCTGCTTCGCATAGCGCCTTTAGGTAAAGGCGCTATGCGAAGTGACGCGATGCGGGAACACGGCATTGAGGCCACGCGTCGTACGTGAAGGCGCTCGGCATTGACGATCCAATGTGCGTTACCTCGCGCAGCGCAGTAAAAAAAGAGTGCGAAAAGCATGCGTTCCCGTTGCGCATCAATAAGGTTTTCGTGTACTTTACGAACTTGAAAACGCGTAGTTATGCAAGCGCTCTTTTTTGGAGTGTGTTGTTGACGCAAACCGCAAAGAAAAACAGGACAAAAAGTTCGCACAGATATGCACACCAAGCACACCGTGATCTGTAAGCCGCCTCGCCTGAATTGAGTCAGGCCGGGCGGTTTTTTCTTTGAACGGAGCACGCGATGTGCCGCGATGTCTGGTCCACAAACTGTGGTTGGAGCTGAAGGCGCGCCCACACAGGGAGACACGTAGAACAAGAATTTTTGATGACGCCCTCGCCATGGACCCATGTGGCCATGTCGGGGGACGAGTCGAATGGCTGAAGTGCTGCAGTCGTGAGGAGCTGCAGCAGTTCAGCCGGGTGCCGAATTCATTAGCGCAAACATCGACATGTTTGCGCCGATGAATAATTCGCTCGGACCTCCTGCCTGTGGGTGAGGGGCCCGGACGGGTTTCAATCATGTGCGTATTTTCATCCCGGATGAAGGAGAATTATTATGGCTACCGCCGCTAAGAAGACCGATGTAAAAAAGCCAGCCGCTACCAAGGCTGCTGCTCCAGCTAAAAAAGGCGCGACCGCCAAGTCGTCCGCCAAGACCGCCGCCGCCAAACCGGCAGCTGCTGCGAAGAAGACCACGGCCGCCGCCAAGCCGGCTGCTGCGAAGAAGACGACGGCAGCTGCGAAGCCGGCCGCGAAGAAGACCACGGCGGCGGCAAAGCCAGCGGCCAAGAAGACCACGGCAGCTGCAAAGCCAGCGGCAAAGAAAACCACGGCAGCAGCAAAACCAGCGGCCAAGAAAACCACCGCAGCGGCAAAGCCAGCGGCCAAGAAGACCACGGCAGCTGCCAAGCCGGCAGCCAAGAAGTCCGCAACCGCCGCCAAGCCGGTAGCGAAGAAGACCGCGGCCAAGACCGCAACCAAGGCCGCCGCCAAGCCGGCAGCGAAGAAGACCGCCACCAAGGCCGCCGCCAAGCCAGCAGCCAAGGCAGCAACCAAGCCGGCAGCCAAGAAGTCGGCCGCCGCCAAACCGGCAGCGAAGAAAGCCGCTGCAAAACCAGCTGCGAAGCCAGCCGCTAAGAAAGCCGCTGCAAAACCAGCCGCAAAGCCAGCCGCGAAACCGGCCGCCAAGAAAGCGGCTGCAAAGCCAGCTGCAAAGCCAGCCGCCAAAGCCGCCGCCAAGCCGGCCGCGAAGAAAGCCGCTGTAAAACCAGCTGCAAAACCAGCTGCAAAAGCTGCCGCCAAGCCTGCAGCGAAAAAAGCCGCCGCCAAACCGGCCGCCAAGGCCGCCGCCAAGCCAGCTGCGAAGCCAGCCGCCAAGCCAGCCGCCAAGCCAGCCGCTAAAGCCGCTGCGAAGCCGGCTGCAAAGCCAGCAGCCAAGCCAGCAGCCAAGCCGGCCGCGAAGAAGGCCGCGACCACCGACGCCAAGCCAGCCGCCAAGTCCGGCAACGCTGCGGACACCGCACCTGCCGCATCGGCACCAGCCGCCAAGAAGGCAGCTCCTGCCAAGAAGAGCACGGCCGCCAAGCCAGCCGCCGCACCGGCAGCTGCCGCTTCGTCCGCGCCAGCCGCGAAGACCGTGCCGGCACCTGCTGCCGCATGGCCGTTCCCGACCAGCACCCGTCCTGCCTGAGACGCCGGCCTGGCTGGTCACTGACCGCGCCGCCCCGTGCGGCGCGTGGTGCCATGCCTGGCCACCGTCTTTTGCAAACGGCCTGATGGGCGTAAAAACCGCTGTGTGAGACAATCGCACAGCGGTTTTTTTACGCAAGCCCCAAGCTTATTGGAGAATGCTCGTGCTTCTTAGTATTGTGATGCTGATCGTCGATACCGTGGCCGTCCTGCTGGGCGGTGTACTGCTGCTGCGGTTCTGGATGCAGGCGACTCGCGTGCGCCCGCCGTCGTCGGTGGCGCAGTTTACGTTCCAGCTGTCGGACTGGCTGGTGCGGCCCATGCGGCGCATCGTGCCCGGCGTGGGCGGCTATGACTGGGCCAGCCTGCTGGGCGCCTTTCTGATCGTGCTGCTGGCGTCGTCGCTGCTGTTCATCGGCGGCGCGCCGGTCGAGGTGGTGCTGCAGGTGGCGCTGCTGCGCTTCCTGCGCTGGATACTGTACGGCTTCATGATCCTGCTGGTCGTCGAGGCGATCTTCAGCTGGGTCAATCCGCATGCGCCGCTGGCGCCGTTCGTGCGGGCGCTGAACGAGCCGCTGCTGCGGCCGATCCGGCGCGTGGTACCGCTGGTGGGGAATCTCGACCTGTCGCTGCTGGTGGCGCTGGTACTGCTGCAGATCGCGCAGCTGGTGCTGGGGATGGCATTCGCGGGGTTCTGACCCCAACGAAAATCGGGTCATAAACTCGGGGTCAGGTCCGACATTCGGACAAAATGGCCGGCAAGCGCCGGGCCCGTGTCCGAATGTCGGACCTGACCCCGGGGTTATCAGTACTTGTAGCCGAAGGCTTTTTCAAAGCGGTCGGCGATTTCTTCTTTCGTCAGCACGTGGTTCTGCGCGCCCTTGTGGGCGATCTTGATCGCGCCCAGCAGGCTGGCCAGGCGCCCCGTCGTTTCCCAGCCCAGGTCGTGCGTCAGGCCGTACAGCAGGCCGGCGCGGTAGGCGTCGCCGCAACCCGTCGGGTCCAGCACGGCGTCGGCCTGCACGGCCGGGATGTCGATGCTGGTGCCTTTCGTGTAGATCTCCGAACCCTTCTCGCCGCGCGTGACGATCAGTGCTTCCAGGCGGTGCGCGATCTCGGCCAGGGACAGGCCCGTGCGGTCGACCAGCAGCTCGATCTCGTAGTCGTTGCAGGTGACGTAGGTCGCCTTGTCGATGAAGGCGATCAGCTGCTCGGGCGTGAACATCGGCATCTGCTGGCCCGGGTCGAAGATGAACGGGATGTTCAGGCGCACCAGGTCGTCGGCGTGCTTGAGCATCCCCAGATGGCCGTCCGGCGAGATGATCGCCAGGCGCGCGGGGCCCGCTTCTTCGATATTGTTCTCGTGCGCGAACGACATCGCGCCCGGGTGGAACGCGTTGATCTGGTTGTTGTCCGAGTCGGCCGTGACGAAGCACTGCGCGTTGTACGCGTCCTTCTTGATCAGGATGTTCTGCGTCGAAATGCCCAGCTTCTGCAGCCGTTCCAGGTAGGCGGCGCAGTCCTGGCCCATGACGCCGACGATGCGCGGATCGCCGCCCAGCAGCTTCAGGTTATAGGCGATATTGCCGGAGCAGCCACCGAATTCGGTACGCATGGTCGGCACGAGGAACGACACGTTGACCTTGTGCAGCTGGTCGGCCAGCAGCGTATCGCCGAAGCGTCCTTCGTATTGCATGATGACGTCGATGGCAAGCGAGCCACAGATCAGGGATGTCTGGTTCATGGAGAGTCTTCAGGGGTAGAAAATCGCGATGTGGTAGCCCGATGCCTTGAGCCGGTTCAGTTCGAAATACAGTTTCACGGGCTGCTCGCTGCGTGGCCGGAAGCCCGGTTTCAGGTCGGCCGGATTGCCCAGGTAGTCGCGCGGCGCGAAGACGCGGCGCAGCACGGGCTTGTCGGCCGCGTCGTTGAGTACCAGCTCGATATGCGGCCACGCCTGCGCCGTGCGCGAGCCGTTGCGCAGCACGGTGGCAAAGCTGAAGGTGGTGTCGGACAGCGTCTGCAGCTCGCCCTGTTCGATCGCCAGCGTGTCGATCTGCATCGGCAGTTCAACTTTGCACATAAATGGTGCGCACAGCGCGGACAGCGCCGGCGCCAGCGCCGGATAGCGGGCGGCCAGCGGATTGCGGAACGTCGTGCCGATCTGCAGCAGCAGCAGGAGCGCCAGCAGCGGCGTGCCCCAGCGCATGACGACACGGGCGTTGCGGCCCAGGTGCTCGCGGCGGTTGGCCTGGCGGATGAATTCGGGTTCGGCTTCTTCGTGCGTCTCGTCCGCGGTGGCGGCGGCGCCGGCACCGGCGGCCAGCAGCGCGCTTTCCGGGGCGCCCGTCAGCAGTTCGGCCGCTGCGGCGTCGTCGGCGATGCGGTCGATGTTTTGCACGTCGTCGTCGATCGCCACTGCCTCAGGCGTCGGGGCCGGAGACGGTTCGTCGAAGCTGTGCACGTCGTCCAGCGCGACGGCCACGATGTGTTCCGAGGGGAGGTCGAAGTCGCTGTCCTGGCGTGGCTCCGGCGCGGCGGGCGCTTCATCCGGGAGAGGTTCCGGTGCCGCTGGTTCCGGTGGCGGCGCCGCCAGCTCGGGCTGCGCAACAGGCTCCGGCTCGAATGGTTCCGGTTCGGCGGGGTCTGGTTCGACAGGCTCGGGCTCGACAGGCACCGATGCGACAGCCTCCGGCCCAACAGGTTCCGGCGTAACAACAGCCGCCGGCGCCGGCTCGATGTCCAGCTCCAGGTCCAGCGGTGTATCGGGGGAAGGTGACGGCAGCAGCGGCAACGCCGGCTCGATCAGCGCGGCGTTGCCGTCGAAGATTTCATTGCAGGCGCCGCAGCGCACGATGCCCCCACGCAGTTTCAGCTGGTCGTGGGCGACCCGGAAAACCGTCTGACAGTGGGGGCATTGGGTGGCGAGCGCCATGCGCGTCGGCTGAACCTTAACGCGCCGGCAGGGCGGTGGCGCTGCCCAGGCGGCCGTGCAGGGCGACCCAGCCTTCGTGCTCGGCCCAGACGGACAGCTTGATGAACGGCGCATACGCGGCCGCCACTTCCTCCGCTTGGCGGGCCAGCACGCCGGACAGCACCAGCGCGCCGCCATCGGCCACGCGGCCGGACAGCATCGGCGCCATCAGCTTCAATGGCGACGACAGGATGTTGGCCACGACGATGTCGAAGCGGGCATCCGCATGGGCCGACTGCGCGAAGTCTTCCGGCACGAAGAACTCGATGTCTTCGACCTTGTTGCGCACGGCGTTGTCGCGTGCCGACTCGATTGCCTGCGGGTCGATGTCGACACCGGCGACGTTCGTCGCACCCAGCTTGCGGGCCACCATGGCGAGGATGCCGGAACCGCAGCCGTAATCGAGCACGGATTGCTGCGGTGCCGGATGGGCTTCCAGCCACTCCATGCACAGCTTCGTGGTCGGATGGCTGCCGGTGCCGAAGGCCAGACCGGGGTCCAGCTCCAGGATCAGCGCGTTCGCATCGGGTGCTTCGTGCCAGCTTGGCACGACCCAGATGTTCTTGCCGATGTGGATCGGCTCGAACTGCGACTGCGTCAGGCGCACCCAGTCCTCGTCGTCCACGTTGCGGGTCGTGAAGGCCGGTGCGGCGGCCAGGCCGATGGCGGCTGCCGCCTCGGCCACGATGGCTGCCTGGTCGGCGTCGACATCGGTCAGCGCCACGACGCGGCTGTGTTCCCACGCCGCTTCCTTCGGCTCCATGCCCGGCTCGCCGAACAGGGGTTTTTCCTGTTCGGTGCCTTCGTCCGCGTCCTCGACGGAGACGGACAGCGCGCCCGCCTCGATCAGTGCGTCGGACAGGGCCTCCGCGTTGTCGCGGGCGACTTCGATGACGATTTCAGTCCAGCTCATGAACCTGCCTTGGGCATTTCCGCCAGTCGTTGTTCCAGATAGTGAATGTTGGTGCCGCCTTCGATGAAGCGGGCGTCGACCATCAGCTCGCGGTGCAGCGGGATGTTGGTCTGGATGCCCTCGACCACCATTTCCGACAGCGCGATCTGCATGCGGCGGATCGCCTGTTCGCGCGTGGCGCCATAGGTAATCAGCTTGCCGATCATCGAATCGTAGTGCGGCGGTACATAGTAACCCGCATACGAATGCGAGTCCACGCGCACGCCCGGACCGCCCGGCGTGTGCCACGACGTGATGCGGCCGGGGGAGGGCGTGAACTTGAACGGGTCCTCGGCGTTGATGCGGCACTCGATCGCGTGGCCGGACAGCATCACGTCGCGCTGGCGGAAGCGCAGCTTCTCGCCGCAGGCGATGCGGATCTGTTCCTGCACGATGTCGATCCCCGTGATCATTTCCGTGACCGGGTGTTCGACCTGCACGCGGGTGTTCATCTCGATGAAGTAGAACTCGCCGTTTTCGTACAGGAACTCGAACGTGCCGGCGCCGCGATAGCCGATCTTGCGGCACGCCTCGGCGCAGCGGTCGCCGATCTTCTCGATCAGCTTGCGCGGGATGCCCGGTGCCGGCGCTTCCTCGATGACCTTCTGGTGGCGGCGCTGCATCGAGCAGTCGCGCTCACCCAGCCAGACGGCGTTGCGGTGCTCGTCGGCCAGGATCTGGATTTCCACGTGGCGCGGATTCTCCAGGTACTTCTCCATGTAGACCTCGGGATTGCCGAATGCGGAGCCGGCTTCCGTCTTCGTCATCGTGACGGCGTTCAGCAGGGCCGCTTCCGTGTGCACGACACGCATGCCACGGCCGCCGCCGCCGCCGGCTGCCTTGATGATGACGGGGTAGCCGACCTTGCGGGCGATCTGCACGATGGCTTTCGGGTCGTCCGGCAGCGCGCCGTCGGAACCGGGCACGCAAGGCACGCCGGCCTTGATCATCGCCTGCTTGGCCGAGACCTTGTCGCCCATCAGGCGGATCGAGTCGGAGCGCGGGCCGATGAAGACGAAGCCGGATTTCTCCACGCGTTCGGCGAAGTCGGCGTTCTCGGACAGGAAGCCATAGCCGGGGTGGATCGCTTCGGCGTCCGTGACTTCGGCGGCGCTGATAATCGCCGGCATGTTCAGATAGCTCAGCGACGACTGCGCCGGGCCGATGCAGACGGATTCGTCGGCCAGCTTGACGTATTTCGCGTCCTTGTCCGCTTCGGAGTGGACGACCACCGTCTTGATGCCCAGCTCGCGGCAGGCGCGCTGGATACGCAGCGCGATTTCACCGCGGTTGGCAATGAGGATTTTTTCAAACATGGCGTGTTCTATCTTTGCGAACACCCGGACAAGCCGGGTGTTCTTTGTAGATGAGGAGGTGCTGACCGGTGCGGCTGCTGGCAGCCGCGTCCAGGTCTCAGCCGATCACGAACAGGGGCTGGCCGAACTCGACCGGCTGGCCGTTCTCGACCAGAATCTGGGTGACGGTGCCGGACTTGTCGGCATCGATTTCATTGAGCAGTTTCATCGCTTCGATGATGCACAGCGTATCGCCTTCCTTGACCGTGCTGCCCACTTCGATGAAGGGAGCGCTGCCAGGGGCGGACGAACGGTAGAACGTGCCGACCATCGGCGACTTGACGATATGGCCGGTCGGCTCGGCGGCCACCGGAGCGGCCGCGGGCGCGGCGACCGGTGCCGCGGCAGGTGCGGCATTCTGCGCAAACTGTGGCGCGCCGTGCGACGGCATCATGACGACCTGGTTTTGCGGCATGGCGGAGGACTTGACGATGCGTACCTTGCTCTCGCCCTCGGTCACTTCGAGTTCTGCAATATCCGATTCGGCAACCAAGTCAATCAACGTCTTGAGCTTGCGTAGATCCATCTGAGACTCCGTTTAATCTTGTTTTGTAAAAGTATGCGTGGCGACCTTTTGGGTCAAAACGCGAAAATGCGTGCAGATCGCGTAGATTAACTGCTTTTTAGAGCAAAGTCGATGGCAAGGCGGTATCCCTCGATGCCGAGGCCGCAGATCGTGCCGGTTGCGATCGCACTGAGATAGGAATGGTGACGGAAAGAGTCGCGCTGATAAATATTCGAAATATGTACTTCCACGAACGGGATCGCGACACCGGCCAGCGCATCGCGCAGTGCGACACTGGTATGGGTGTAACCGCCCGGGTTGATGACGATGTAATCCACGCCTTCGCCGCGCGCGGCATGGATACGGTCAATCAACGCGCCTTCGTGGTTGCTCTGGAAGAAAGCCAGCTGTGCACCTGCCGTGCTTGCCTGCTTTTGTGCGGCCTGTTCAACATCGGCCAGTGTCGTGGCACCGTAGATGTGTGGCTCGCGCGTCCCCAGCAGATTCAGATTGGGGCCGTTCAGCAGCAGCAAGTGTTTTGCCATGTTCCTGACCATAGTCCGCGAAAGTTCCGCATTTTGCCGCCAAGCGCGACCATTGGCAAGAAAAAAGAACATGCCCACCTGCTCACAACGTGCCCAGATCCTGCGCCAGCTTGTCGAAATTGAGCCGACCCAGATAGCCCTTCTTGACCGTGCCGTCCGCTCCGATCAGCACGGTGAACGGCAGGCCGCCCTGGGCGTTGCCAAGCGCGCGCGACAGTTCCGTGCCATTCGTGCCGCCCACCAGCAGTGGGAAGCCGATCTTGAATTTCTGGTTGAATTCGGCGATGTTGGTTGGCGTATCGATGCCGATGCCGATCACCTGCAGGTCCTTGTGTTTACCGTCCGTTTGCAGGCGGGACAATTCGGGCATTTCCTGTACGCACGGTGCGCACCACGGCGCCCAGAAGTTCACCAGC
>Ga0265798_10005939_pt1 | contig 16201 bp, 12 predicted proteins | sample P3T30metagenome_FD_192430 | JGI IMG/M metagenome (GOLD analysis project Ga0265798, IMG submission 192430) | Plant litter microbial communities from East Loma Ridge, Irvine, California - P3 T30 | ecosystem: Environmental > Terrestrial > Plant litter > Unclassified | place: USA: California... | reverse complement strand
GTTGGCGAAATAAAAGCCGACGCTGGCGGCGATCGCCGACAGCAGCGTGCCCCAGGCGATGTCGATGAAAGTGAGGCGCAGGGGCCAGCCGCGCAAGGTGGCGAGATTGCTCAAGTCGTAGGTGGCGTAGGCAACCAGGCCCAGCAGCGCGCCCATCATCGCGGCGTGACGCCAGCCGCCTTCGCGCAAGGCCGGCACGATCGCAAACGCGACCAGGCCCACCGTATAGAGCAGATAAAAGATCGCGGCGGGAATCAGCTTCGGCTGCGACAGCATCAGCTCGCCGAGGTAGGACTTGTAGGTCGAACCCATCAGTACGGTGAGCCACAAGGTGTCGATGGCGAGCAGGGTGACCAGGGTGCTGAGGTAAGCGATGAGGAGGCGGGACATGGCGGCGCTTTCAATGAGGGTCGATGCGGAAAGTGGAAAAGCTGGCGCCGATTCTAAACGGACTCGGCAGTGATGCAGCCATCATCACCGGGTCGTCGCGATCACTCCGTTGAACCGCGCACACATCACTGGCGTCTGCGGTCGAGTGGCCGCCACGCCACAAATAATGATTACGAAAGGCTACGGAGCGCTCCCCTGTCCGCTACGTCGTTACACTACTTGTTCTCACTTTATGTCATTGATATTGTTGAGTTTTCTTCCGCGTAGCATCAACTTTCGCGTCGGCATTCTTGCCGCCGTGAGGGCTGCTGTTGTGCCTGGAAAATCGGTGCCACCGTAACGGCGCCTACGGCAATCCAACCTTCTCAGGAGATCGACAATGAACCACCTACTCAAAGCAGTAATCGGCGCCTCAGTGCTTGCAGCGATCGCTGGCGCCCCGGTCGCACAAGCCCAGTCGTCCGGCAGCAGCAGCAGCCAGACCAATGCCACCGGCACCCAGGCAGGCAGCCAGGATACGAGCAGCGGCAGCGGCAGCACCGGCACGAGCAAGTCTTCGAAAAAATCGAAGAAGCACAGTTCCTCGTCGGGCAGCAGCGGCAGCAGCGGCAGCAGTGGCAGCAGCGGCAGCGGATCGGGCGGTAGTTCCGGCATGAGCGGAAGCGGCTCCAGTGGCGGCAGTTCGGGCGGCAGTTCCGGCATGAGCGGCAGCGGCTCCAGCGGCGGCAGCGGTTCCGGCTCGGGCAGTTCCGGTTCCAGCGGCTCGGGCAGCAGCGGCGGATCGAGCGGCAGCAGCGGCACCGGCGGATCGAGCGGTTCGGGCAGCGGCAGCAGCGGCAGCAGCGGTATGAGTGGCAGCAGCGGCTCCAGCGGTTCCAGCGGCTCCAGCGGCATGAGCGGCAGCAGCGGCAGCACCGGCTCGATGGGCTCGGGCGGCAGCACCGGCAGCAGTGGCACCAGCGGCACCGGCACCTCGTCGGGCGGCACCAATACGGGCAGCGGCAGCGGCCGTTAATTCGCCTCGATCATCCGATCGTGAAAACACCAGCGTGCGCGCTGGTGTTTTTTTTTGCCCCATTTTTTTAACACATGCAGATGTCAGAAATATGACACAGCTTCATCGCTTAGCAAGATTTGACAAACATGGCCCGCGCACTGGCACCACAATCGAGCCCATTAGTGGAGAGGCGTATCAACGCCCGCCGAATCAAGACTGGAATAACAATAAGAGCGTCGCCGTGCCGCAAGGCCGCGTGAACGCTCCACATTAAACCTGGGCCAGCGCGCGTCTGCATGCAGACGATGCCGGCCACCACACAGTTTTGGGGGAGTCATGAACAAGTCGAAGGCAGGCCAGCAGGCACGGCAACAACACACCCGCACCGCCATTGCGGCCGCCGTCACCGTTTTGATGATGGGTGCATCCGTCTCAGCGTTCGCGCAGGAAGCTGCGCCCGATGGACAGGTGCAGTCCGTCGTCGTCACCGGCGTGCGCGCCGCACTGGAACAATCGCTGCGCCAGAAACGCAGCGCCGATGCCGTGGTCGATGTCGTCACCGCCGAAGACATCGGCAAAATGCCTGATAAAAACGTCGCCGACGCCATCCAGCGCCTGCCCGGCGTGAACACGCAATCGTCCGCCGGCGGCGAAGGCGGCTTCGGCGAAAACGACCGCGTCAGCCTGCGCGGCACGAGCCCCAGCCTGCAGCAAACTTTATTCAACGGCCACGCCATCAGCACCGGCGACTGGTTCGTGCTCAACCAGATCGGCGGCAATGTCGGCCGCTCGAGCAGCTTCTCCCTGCTGCCATCTGAACTGGTCAGCTCCATCGTCGTGCAGAAAAGCCCGACGGCCGACCTGCCGGAAGGGGGCGTCTCCGGCGCCATCAACGTCATCACCCGCCGTCCACTGGACCTGCGCCAGGCGCTGACGGTGGAAGGCTCGATTCAAGCCAACTACAACGACCTGGCCGGCAAATACGAGCCCCAGTATTCGGGCCTGGTGTCCTGGAAAAACCCGGCCAACACTTTCGGCATCATGGTGCAGGGCTTCTCGGAGAAGCAGCGGGTGCGCCGCGATGGCCAGGAGATCCTTGGCTACACGCCGATTTCCGCCACCAGCGCCGCCGCAAAGGCCGACCCGTCCCTGACGGGCGTGGCCGTGCCGACCTTCATCGGCGCCAGCCTGTTCGAGCAAACCAAGAAGCGCGAAGGCGGCGCTTTTGATCTCGACTTCCGTCCCAACCGCGACATGTCGCTCGATTTCAACGGCTTCTATTCGCAGCTGAAGGCGCCGCACCAGAACACCAACTGGCTGGCCGCGCCCGCCAATTCCATCAATGGGTCCAACCAGATCCCCATCAATCCGGTGGTGCGCAATAACACCCTGGTGGCGGCGGGATTCCCCATCAACAGCGGCGAAGTCGATAACATCTACCGTCCCGACGCGGGCGGCGAATCGTGGTACCTGGACCTTGACGGCAAATACCGCGTCAACGCGGACCTGACCCTGACGGGCAAGGTCGGCAAGACCCACGGCGTCGGCTACGACCGCAGCGATGTCTACTACCAGAACAATGTCGACGGCGGCATGGTGTATGCCTTGAATGGCCTCTCGCCAGCGAACGTCAGCTACCCCGGCGGCGTCACCAACAAGCCTGGATCGACCGCGTGGGCGGGCGGCGGCGAAGCGCAGTCGGTGGACCAGGAAAAGTATGCGCAGATCGATGCCGACTGGCGCCTGCATGATTCGATGGTCGAATCGGTCAAGTTCGGCGCGCGCTTCACGGACCACCAGCGCACCGCGGAACACCCGCTGGAAACCCGTCCCGGCCCACTGGGTTTTTCCAACCCCGGCCCGGCCTGGAACGGCCAGATGTACCCGTCGGATTTTGCGTCCGACCTGGGCGGCAACCTGTCGTCGAACTATTTTAAATATGATGGCGCAGCCCTGGGCGCCTGGGGCGCCGTGCCAGGCAACCGCCTGCTCGACTACACCTTGCGCCACAACTGGACCGACGAATTCAAGGTCAAGGAAAAGACCACGGCGCTGTATGCCATGGCCGATTTCGGCGGCAGCAACTGGCACGGCAATGTCGGCCTGCGCGCCATTGAAACGAAGCAGACCACGATCGTCAACCTGCCTGGCGGCCTGGCGCCGGTGACGGGTTCGGCCTTCGGTCCCTACACCCCGACCCCTTTCGAGCGCAGCTACCGCGACTACCTGCCAAGCGCCAACCTGAAGTTCGACGTGCGCCCTGATCTGCTGATCCGCACCGCGCTGGCCAAAACCATCGCCCGTCCCGACTACTCCGCGCTGGGCGGCTCGGTTTCGCTCAACGACGACGCCTTGTCCGGCAGCGGCGGCAACGTCAACCTGGACCCGATCCGTTCGACCAATTTCGATCTCGGGGTGGAGTGGTACTTCGCACCGAAGTCGCTGATTTCGGCGGGCTTCTTCTACATGGACCTGCGCTCGATCGTCGCCCAGGGCACCTCGACGGCCACCTTCTTCAACAGCAAGCGCAATGCGCCGGCCGTGTACCAGATCACTTCGCCGTATAACACCAGCGGCAAGAACAAGGGCGCGGAACTGAGCTGGCAGCAGCCCATCGCGGGTGACTTCGGCGCCCTGGTGAACTACACCTACGCTGACGGCAAGCTCGATGATGGCGGCGAACTGCTCAACTCCTCGCGCAACACCTACAACGTGACGGGCTTCTACGAGAACCAGCGCTTTTCGGCACGCCTGGCCTACAACTACCGCTCGTCCTACAAGGCCGGTGTGGACCGTGGCGCCAGCCAGCACGTCGACAGCATGCCTTCGCTGGCCGCCTCGATCAATGTCAAGTTGACCGAGCAGCTCTCGCTCACCTTCGACGCGCTCAATCTGACCAATGAGACGATCAAGATGTATGCCGAAAACAAGGACCGTCCACGCGCGTTTTATTCCAACGGTCGCACTTTTTATGTGGGCCTGCGCGCCAAGCTGTAATGCGGCGATCACTGTAGCAAACCCGTTGTTGTCATCTGTATTCCAGTAGTGCTTGGGGCAAGGCCGAAGAGGACCTTGCCCATTTTTTTGCCGGCACGCCGACGTTTTACGCCTGCCCGCCAAGGATCACCATGCCCACATCCGCCGTCACCGGCCGCGCCGCACCGATTGCCCTGCACTGGGCCTGCCTTTCCAATTTCGAGCACGACAATGCCTTCAGCGCCCGCCTGACCCTGACCAACAATTCGGGCGAGGCCATCGCGCCCGGCTGGGCGATCTTTTTCAATACCTGCCGCAAGACCATCGCCGGCTCCGTCGCCGCGCCGTTTGCCATCGACCACGTCAACGGCGACCTGTTTCGCCTCTCCGCAGCGGGAAGCCAGGAATGGCCGGCCGGCGCCACCCTGACGGTCGATTACCAGGCCCAGTTCTGGGCCATCAGCATCACCGACGCGCCGCTGGGCTTTTATATCGTCAGCAGCACTGGCGCCGCGGTTGATCTGGGCGACCCCGTCATCGCCCCCTTCGATGCGCCGCGCAACCGCCACCGGGGACCGGGCGACCAGGCCCCGGCCCAGGATGCGGCATGGCGCTACGCCGACAACGCAAGGACGCCGCTGCTGCCGCCGGCCCAGGTGGGGCGCCTGACGCCGCAACCGGTCAGCGCCCGGTTCGACGGCGGCAACGCGCGCCTGTTGCGGCGCACCTCCATCGTGTTCTCGCAAGGTCTGGGCGCCGAAGCGGCGCTGCTGCGCAGCCTGCTCGATGGCTTGCCTGATAGCTTGCCCGATGCAGCCCAGGGCGAGGGCTACGTCAGCCGCATCGTGCTCGATGGTGGGCTGAGCGATAGCCGGCTCACCAGCGGCGCGGCGCCCCAGGAAGCCTACCGCCTCGACATTGCCGCCGACGGCATCTGCATCCGCGGCGGCGGCGCCCACGGCGTGTTCAATGGCATCCAGAGCCTGCGCCAGCTGCTCGAAGGCGCCAGTGTGCCGCTCGGCCGCGTCGAGGACGCGCCCCGTTTTGCCTACCGCGGCATGATGCTCGATGTCGCCCGCCACTTCGCCAGCAAGGAGACCGTGTTTCGCCTGCTCGACTGCATGGCCCTGTATAAACTGAACCGCTTTCATTTTCACCTGACCGACGACGAGGGCTGGCGCTTTGCCGTGCCGGCGCTGCCCGAACTGACTGCGATTGGCGCGCGCCGCGGCGTGGGCGCCGATTGCCTGCCGCCTTCATTCGGTTCTGGTGCGGCCATCGCCGATTCGGCCGGCACAGGGTTTTATGGCGCCGCCGATTTCATCGAGATCCTGCGCTACGCCCACGCCCTGCACATCGAGGTGATCCCCGAATTTAACGTGCCGGGCCACGCCCGCGCGGCCATCGTCGCCATGCGCGCGCGCCATGACCGCCTGCTGGCGGCGGGCGACCAGGCCGGCGCCGTCGAATACCTGCTCGACGACGCCAGCGACCGTTCTGTCTACGAGTCTGTCCAGCTGTGGCGCGACAACGTGATCTGCATCGCCTTGCCCTCGGTCGACCGCTTCTTCGACACCGTCGTCACGGCCCTGGCCGATTTGTACGCGCAAGCGGGCGTACCCTTGCGCAGCGTGCACACGGGCGGCGACGAGGTGCCGGTGGGCGCCTGGCTGCATTCTCCCATCTGCCAGGCGCGCATGGCGGAGAAGGGCTGGACCAGCCTGGCGCAGTTGCGCGGCGATTTCGTCGCCCGCTGCCACGCCATCCTGGCCCGCCACGGCATCGCCTACGCGGGCTGGGAAGAGACGGCGCTGGAGCACACGGACGGCAAGCTGCGTCCCAGTGAACGCTTTGCCCGGTCGAACTTCCAGGTCTACGCCTGGAACAATGCCTGGGGCTGGGGCCAGGAAGACATCGCCTACCAGCTGGCCAATGCGGGCTACCAGGTGGTGATGGCCAACGCGGCCAGCCTGTATTTCGATCTCGCCTACGCCAAGGACGGCGCCGAGCCGGGATACTACTGGGCCGGTTTTGTCGGCACCCGCGATGCCTTTACCTTTTGTCCGCTCGATTCAGGCGCCACCGCCGGGACCGAGCCGATGGGCGGCGCCGTCGCGCCGGCGCTGCTGGGCTCCATGCGCAAGCTTGATCCCGCCGGCGCGGCACGCATCACCGGCCTGCAAGGACAGCTGTGGGGAGAGAACGCCAATTCGCGCGAGCGCATCGAATACCTGGCCGCGCCGCGCCTGATCGCGCTGGCCGAACGGGCCTGGGCGCCTGACCCGCAGTGGGAAACCATTGTGTCCGCAGCGCGCGCCAATGCGGTGCACTCGGCGTGGGTGGAGTTTGCCAACCGTCTTGGGCAGCGGGTGCTGCCGCGGCTCGACGCGGCCCTGGCTTTTGGCTACCGCCTGGCGCCGCCCGGCGTGATCCGCCAGCCGGTGGCGGGCAGTACCACGGTGCTGGCCAACGCCGCTTTACCAGGGCTGGCGCTGCATTACACTATCGACGGCAGTGAGCCGAACGCGGGCAGCCCGCGCTACACGCAACCGCTCGCGCGTCCGCCCGGCGCCATGGTGTTTAAAATCGCCGCCTTCGACACCCTGGGCCGCAAGAGCCGCACTGTCGCCATCGACCTGGACACCGAATTTGATGAATAAGCTTGCAGAGATCGAAGCGCCCAGCGCCCCGGCCCGCCATCCCCTGGCCTGGGTGCCGACACTGTACCTGGCCCAGGGTTTGCCCTTCTACGCCATCGCCCTGGTGGCCGGCCTGATGTTCAAGAGTCTCGGTGTCGCCAACGACGCTATCGCCCACTGGACCGGCATCCTCGGCCTCGCGTGGGTGTTCAAGGCTCTGTGGAGCCCCTTCCTGGAACTGGCGCGCAGCAAAAAAGCCGTCGTCGTGTTTTTTCAGTTGACCGGCGGCGTGGCGCTGGGCGGGGTCGCGCTGGCGCTGAACCTGCCCGGCTGGTTTGCCGCCAGCATCGCGCTGTTCGCCGTGGTGGCGATTGCGTCAAGCACCCACGACATCGCCGCCGACGGCCTGTATATTGCGAGCCTGAGCGCGCGCCAGCAGGCCGCCTACGCGGGCTGGCAGGGGGCGTTTTTCAACGGCGCCAAGTTCATCTCGCTGGGCGGCCTGGTGATCCTGGCGGGCCACCTGGAACCGCGCATCGGCGTGGCGCCTGCGTGGTCGGTGATCTTCGCCATCCTCGGCGCGGCCCTCGCCGGCATGGGCCTGTACCACTGGTGGGCGCTGCCCGGCACCGCCAATGTGGCAGCCGCCGATGGCGCCCACACGGCGCGCGCGGTGGCGGCGACCCTGTTCGACGTTGTGCGGGCCTTTTTCGCCAAGCCCGGCATCTGGGTCGCGATCCTGTTTATTATTTTGTTCCGCGCCGGAGAAGGGCAGATCCAGACCATCGGCCCCCTGTTCCTGCGCGACGCAAAAGCGCTCGGCGGGCTGGGACTGACGACAGGGCAGGTGGGCGCCGTGTATGGCACCGCCGGCACGCTGGCGTTTTTGGCCGGCAGTATCGGCGGCGGCTACTTTACTTCGCGCCTGGGCCTGCGCCGCGCCATGCCCTGGCTGATCCTGGCCATGAACGTGCCCAACCTGGTGTTCTGGTTTTTAAGCGCGCAGCAGCCCGATTCGCTCTCCGTCATCACGGCGGCGCTGTCGTGCGAAATGTTCGGCTACGGCTTCGGCTTTGTCGGCGTGATCCTCTTCATCATGCAGGTCGTCGCCAGCGGCAAATACCAGACCGCCCACTACGCGCTTGGCACGGGTTTCATGCAGCTGGGTTTTGTGCTTTTCAAATTCATCAGCGGCGACATCCAGCAGGCGCTGGGCTACCGGCATTTCTTCGTGTGGGTGCTGCTTGCCGCGCTGCCCGTCCTGGTCTTGTCTCGCTTCATGCGCTTTGGCGACGGGGACGCGCCTAGCGCTTCTTGACGGGCAGCGCCAGCCAGCCGCGCCACTGGCCTTCGCCGTCGCGCTCGACCTTCTGGATGTGGGGCCGGGTGCTGTCCAGGCGCCACAGTGCCTGGTGCTCCAGCCAGTCCTCGTACATCGAGCGAAAGCGCGGCCACTCGCCCTGAAAATCGAGGATGGCGTAGTCGCCGGCGGGCAGCACGCGCAGGCCCAGGTTGGGATCGGCCACGTCGACCCCGGCCACGCCGAAGTCGTAGCAGTATTCGCGCTCGCCCGTAAAGCCGGGGTCTTCGTCGAACACGCCGTAGAAGGGGGTGTGGGCGGGGGCGCCGTCGAGGTTTTCGCGGTCGCCGATAAAGCCATTGCAGGCAATCGACAGGGCGGCGCCCGACTGGCCGAAAAAGCGCTGGTAACGCAACTGCACGGCGGGCAGGGCGCGCACGCGGATGCGGGCTGCGATGCTGCCCGGCTGGGGGGCGATATAGGGCGCCAGGATGGCTTCGAGGTTGTCTGGTTCGGCGACGAAAAAACTGACGTCGCTCTCGCGCCCCACCTGCTGGTCCATGTACTCGCGCCAGCCCCCTTCGCGCCAGGCCTTGGCGGACATGGCGAACTGCTGCTTGAAGGCCTTGGCGAAAGCGGCGTTGGACGGAAAGCCGCAATCCTGGGCGATGCGCACGATCGGCACATCCGGTTCGTGGCGCAGCAGGTGGGCGGCGCGGCGCAGGCGGCGTTTTCTCTGATATTCGACGGCGGAAAAACCGGTCAGCTCGCGGAAGATGCGGTCGAAGTGGAAGGACGAATAGCTGGCCGAGGCGGCCAGCGTTTCCAGCGCCAGCGGGTCGCCCACTGAATCGAGCATCAGGTCCATCACCTCGCACAGGCGCGAGACGCGAGAGGACGCGGCAGGTTTCACTGGCCGCCCCGTACGCAGGCAGCGCAATCGGACCAACGGTCAACAGGCATAAGACAGGACATTGAAGGCTTCGGTAGGCAAGGTGCGACAATTATGGGCCAAACAACATGTTTTGGCGACGTTGCCGGGCTTGCCACTGCGGGCGGCGTTGGGAATATCCCACGATTGTGGCCGCCCCGGGGCGGGCGCAAGCGGATTAACAGTTTTGCCCCTTGCCATCAAGGCGGGCAGGCGCGGGATTTGCTATGCTGTCGGCTGCCCACGGGGGCGCAATTACGGAGCAGATGATGGTGTCCTTGCACGAACAATTACTCAAGGCCGGCCTGGTCGACAAGAACAAGGCCAAGCAGGCGGCGCACAGCCAGCAAAAACAGAAGAAGGCCGAACGCAAGGCCGGCACGGAAACGGTCGACGAGGTGCGCGCCGCTGCCTTGGAATTGCAGCGCAAGAATGCGGAAAAGGCGCGCGAAGCCAATGCCCAGCGCGACGCCGCAGCGCAGCAGAAGGCCATCGTGGCGCAGATCGCGCAGATGATCAAGCAAAACCGCCAGCCGAAAGCCGCCGGCGGCCAGGGCGATATCGCCTATAACTTCACCCATGGCAGCAAGATCGAGCGCATTTATGTGTCGGCGGCCGTGCGCGAACACCTGGTGGCGGGCCGCCTTGTGATCGTGGTGCTCAATGGCGTGGTCGAACTGGTGCCGCGCGTGATCGCCGATAAAATTGCCGAGCGCGACGCCACGCTGGTGGTACGGGTCAACAAATCGACGGCGCAGGTGGAAGAGGATGACCCTTACGCGGCATTCCAGATTCCTGACGACTTGATGTGGTGAACGTGGCGCCTGCCGTGCTTCGCTGATCGGCCGATTGTGCTTCAATGAGCCATCAGGATCAGGGAGCGCGCATGGGCACCGCATTCAAGGCAGGCGACAAGGTCAGCTGGAAATCTTCGCAAGGCGTGGTGCACGGCACCGTCAAGAAAAAGCTGACGGCGCCGACCGACATCAAGGGCCATCACGTGGCCGCATCGCCCGAGCATCCTGAATACCTGGTGGTGAGCGACCAGACCGGCGCCGAGGCCGCGCACAAGGCCGAGGCGCTGAGCAAATCCTAGTTCAGCCATGCCGGACGGGGCGAAAAATTGCCTAGTGTTAAACTGACCACTTCTTCCTTCAAAGCGAATTTATTGTGTCCCCATTGCGCGCAGGTCCCGCCTGGACCGAAGCGGAGCGCCTGGCCGCCCTGCGATCCTATGGCATCCTGGACACGCCCCCCGAGCGCGCATTTGACGACATCGTCAGCCTGGCCGGGCAGTTGCTGGAGGCGCCGATTGTTGCCGTCAACTTGATTGACGCCGACCGCCAATGGTTCAAGTCGGAAATCGGTCTCGGCGTGCGCGAAATGGCGCTGGACGATTCCATCTGCAAATTTGCTCTGCTGGAAGTGGACCGCATGGTCGTGCTCGACACGCGCGAGGACAGCCGCTTCAGTTGCAACCCGCTCGTCACCGGCAACGCCAGCCTGCGGTTTTATGCGGGCGAATTGCTCAAGAGCGAAGACGGTATGCCGCTTGGCACCCTGTGTGTGCTGGACACGGTGCCTCGGCCGGGCGGGCTGACGCCCGTGCAGGCGCAGACCCTCAAGACCCTGGCCCAGCAGGTGCTGACCCAGTTGGAGCTGCGCAAGATTGTCATCGAGCAGGATCGGCTGCTGATCGAACAGAAAAGCACCCATGCAGCCTTGCAGCGCGCACAGCAACGCAGCCACCTGGCCACCGAGGCGGCCGGGCTCGGGGTGTGGAGCTGGGACCCGATCACTGACACGGTGACGTGGGAAAACACCCGCCCTTACGATATTCTTGGCATGAAGCACGATGAGCCGGCCGTCAACGCCGACAGTTTCATGCGCGATTTTCTCCATCCGGAAGACGCCGCCCCGTTCGCACTCGCGCTGGGCGACACCATCCAGACCGGCGTGCCGTTCCAGTTCGAGGGCCGGGTGTGGCGCCGCGATGGCGCCCTGCGCTGGGTGCATTTTCTCGGTAAATCGCAGCAGTCGACGGTGGGCATGCCGCCCATGCTGCTGGGTGTGATGAGCGACGTTACCGCGCGCAAGCTGGCCGAAGCGGAGTTGATCGCCAGCCGCGAGCGGTTTGAAAATATCGTCAGCCAGGCCGCCACCGGCGTGGTCCAGGCCGATACGCAAGGGCGCATCACGGTCGTCAACGAAAAATTCTGCGCCATGCTCGGCTACCAGCGCGAGCAACTGCTGGGCATGATGGTGGTTGAGCTGACGGCGGCTGATTCGCTGACGATCACCCGCCAGGCCATGCGCGAATTGCTGGCCGGCGCGGGCGGGATAGTCATCCAGAAACAATATAAACGCGCGGACGGCAGCCTGCTGTGGGCCAGCAGCAGCCTGAGCGCGGTGCGCAGCGCGGACGGGCAATTCCAGGGCTTTGTCGCCATTGTCGTGTACATCAGCCAGGACCGCCTGGTCGAAGAAGGCCTGCGCAAGCTCGCTGAAGATCTGTCCGAAGCGGACCAGCGCAAATCCGAATTTCTGGCAACGCTCGCGCATGAACTGCGCAATCCCCTCGCACCCATCAGTTCCGGCCTGACCGTATTAAAACTGGGCGGCGACAATGCGGCCGCCGTCGCCAAGATCCGCGCCATGATGGAGCGCCAGGTGGCGCAGATGGTGCGCCTGATCGATGATTTATTGGACGTGGCGCGCATCAGCGGCGGCAAGATCGAATTGCAGAGGTCGCCCGTCGAGGTGCGACGCCTGCTGGCCGCCGCGATTGAAACGAGCACGCCCTTCATCGAGCGGGGCGGCCATCAGCTGCTGGTCGAACAGCCCGATGAAACGCTGGTGCTGGACGCCGATGCCACCCGCATTGCCCAGGTGCTGTCGAACCTGCTGAACAATTCGGCCAAGTACAGCCCATTGGGCGGGCGCATCACGCTGACGGTCGCGCGCGAAGGCGAGCAGGTCCGCATCACGGTGGCCGACAACGGCATCGGCATTCCGGTTGATTCCCTGTCGAGCATTTTCCTGATGTTCAACCAGGTTGGCCACAATATGCACCGCGCCCAGGGCGGCCTGGGCGTCGGCTTGTCGCTGGTCAAACGCCTGGTGGAAATGCACGACGGCAGCGTGACCGCCTTCAGCGAAGGCAGCGGCACCGGCAGCAGTTTTACAGTGAGGCTGCCGCTGGCGCCGCGCTAGGAACTGCTCAGGCCACCACGGCTTGCTCGGCCAGGTAGGCGTCGAGCTTGTCGAACGAACCGCCCCAGCCCATCGACATGCCGGCGCGCGAACTGGTGAAGGTGGCCATTTCTTCAGCGCTCGCTTCGCCCACCACTTCCCAGCTCACTTTGACGCGGGTCCGGTTCGGTCCCTCGGCGAACAGTTCGACCACACTGCGCATGGTGGCCGGCCAGGTCGGCGCCATCGGATGACGCGCAAGGTTCTCGTGTTCGTCGCAAAATTGCTGGGTGTAGACGATGCGGTCCGGCGCGCGGATTTCCTCGTAGTGGGCGCGGCCGTACATGGTCATGCCATTGCCCGTCATGACATACAGACTGGTCTGGCCTTCGCCGATGTCGGGGCGGATAAAACGCATCTCCATGCCGGTGGGGGCCAGCCAGCGGCAGAAATGTTCCGGTTTGGTCCACATGGCGAACATGGTCTCGAGCGGCGCATCGAAGCTGCGGTTGATGATGAAGCGTTCACGGCCGAACACGCTGAGGTCGATGAATTCGCCCAGGCGATCCCAGGTGGACTCGCCGCCGGCCTGCTTGATGATGTGGCGGGTCTGCTCGACGGCTTCCTTGCTGGCCAGGTGCATGGTGGTTTCCATGCGCGTCTTGCCGGCTTCTTCGGAAAACAGCACGGTAACGCGGAACAGGGGCGGGTTCGCGTCGTCGCCGCCGTGGTCGTACACGAGCCTGGCCAGGGGTTCGACTTCCAGGTAGGTGATCTTGCTGGGCCAGTCGACGCCATCGGGACCGTGCATGGTGTAGCGCCAGGCGCCGCCGACCCGCACGTCCTGGCTGTGGGAGACCGTGCTGTAGCCGCGCGGTCCCCACCACTGCGCTATCTTGGCCGGATCGGTCCAGGCATCCCACACGGCCTGCACGGGTGCGTCATAAGTACGAACGAGGCGGATTTCGTGCACGTCGTTCGATTCATTGGTCGTTGTCATTGCCTGGCCCTTTCGATGAGGAGGTAGTCGTGCTGGAAGTAACGGTTTTCAGGTAAGCCTCCAGGCGATCGAAACTTTCTTCCCAAAACACGCGGTACTGCTCGATCCATCCGGCCGCATCCTTGAGTCCGTCCCCGTTGAGCTTGCAAGTGCGGTATTGCGCATTGCGTGTCTTGGTAATGAGGCCGGCTTTTTCGAGTACCTGCAAGTGCTTGGTGATGGCGGGCAAACTCATCTCGTCCAAAAAAGGCTGGGCCAGTTCCGACACGTTCGCCTCCCCCTGCGACAGCCGCGCCAGCATGGCGCGCCGGGTCGGGTCGGCGAGGGCGGAAAAGGTCAGGCTGAGGTGGTCTTGCACCGTATTACACCAATCGTTTAATTAACTGAATGGTGAAATATAGGACGACTCTGGGGCGCTGTCAAGCAGATTTGATGCACATCAGGCCCCGCCCAATCGCACGCTCTTTTTCGGTATCATGAGGCATGGTGGCATGATGGAGACCATGATGTTGAGTGCTCGACACGCCCAATTTCCTCGCCGTGCCAGCCGTGTTGCTGCGCCAGCCGGCCGGGCGCCTGTCGTCCAGCGAGCAGTTAATGGCACAGTCCTGCATTGATTTCATGTTGCACGGATACTCATCCCACGCTGCTGCAGATGAGGGGGCGGTGAGCAAATTACGGCAGCCCCGGCAAACCGTTCGACGCCCTGGCGATTCAATGGCATGATGATCGGGATCTCTTCCCGCAAGGATTCGACCATGTCCGCGTCCCCGCCTGCCACCGCCCGCAGCCGCCTGCTGCCTCTCGCTATCGCCGCCGCTGTCATCAGCGCCTGCAGCACGCCGCAGTTGCAGATCGACCGCACGGCGCGCGCGCCTGTGATTGACGGCTTTGGCGCCAGCACCCTGCAGCCCTCGAAGGCCAAGCCGGCGGCGCGCGTCCTGTTTGCGCAAGGCATCGCCCAGGTCTACGCCTTCAACGGCGACGAGGCCATCCGCGCCTTCAAGGCCGCGCTGGCCCAGGACCCCGACTGCGCCCTGTGCGCCTGGGGCGTGGCCTACCAGATGGGACCGAACATCAACGACCCCGACCGCGGCGATCTCAAGGAAGCCATCAAGTACGCCAGCTACGCCCGCGCGCACAGCGCCGGCGCCTCGCCGCGCGACCTGGCCCTGATTGATGCGCTGGTGCTGCGCTACGGCCATGCCAAATCGGCGCCGGAAGTGGCGATCGCAGCCGCCCTGTGCCGCGCCGGCGGCAAGGCGGGGGGCGAAAAGCCGATCCCCTCGACATCGCCTACGCCGAACGCATGCGCGACGTCTCCGCCCGCTTTGCTGATGATCCCGACGTGCTTTCGGTCTACGCCGAAGCCGAAATGGTCGCCACGCGGGGCTTCTGGTGGGACCACGCCACGGGCAAACCGGCCGGGCGCATCGGAGAATTGGCCAACCTGGTCGAAGCGGGCCTGGTGCGCCATCCCGAGCATGTGGGCCTGAACCACTACATGATCCACGTGGTCGACGCCGTCCCCGTCGCGCGCCGCGCCGAGGCCGCCGCAGACCGCCTGGGCCGGCTGGCGCCCAAGTCGCCCCACCTGGTGCACATGCCTTCGCACACCTATGCCAACCTGGGCCGCTACGCCGACGCCACCCGCGTCAACCAGCAGGCCGTGGCGGCGGACGACGCAATGGATGCCGAATTGCAGCGCCAGAATTTCAAGATCAGCAAGGACTGGCGCAGCCACAACCTCCATTTCGCGTGGTATGGCGCGCTGATGGAAGGGCGCAGCGAACTGGCGCTCGCGACCGCGCGCACGAAAGCTGCGCACGGCAAGGGCGACCATGAATACGGCGAATACGAACGCAGCCTGCCCCTGCTGACCCTGGTGCAGCTGCAGCGCTGGGATGCCGTGCTGGCCGAGCCGATGCCGCGCGGCGATAAAGGCATGGCCACGGTGCTGGCGCAGATGTCACGCGGCATTGCCTTTGCGCGCAGTAATCGCCTCGACGAAGCCAGGGATGCGCAAACCAAGCTGGCGCTGGCCGCGGCGCCCCTGTTAAAAAAATATGCGGGCGAAGATTTCATGGGCAAGATGGTGCGCGGCTTCGTCAACACCGCCCAGGACCAGCTAAGCGCCGAGCTGGCGCTGGCCGGCGGCGACAGCAAGGAAGCGCTGAGCCGGCAGGCCAAAGCGGTCACGGCCGCCTCTGAGATCGACGACTACGCCGAACCACCCATGCTGGCAGGCGCCCCCCGCCTTCGCCTGGGCGCCATGCAGCTGCAATTGCAGCAGCACGCCGAGGCGGAAAAAACCTACCGGGAGGCGCTGGCGACGCGTCCCGGCAGCGGCTGGGCGCTGACCGGTCTGCGTGCAGCCTTGCAAGGGCAGGGCAAGCGCGATGCGGCCCGCGCCGTCGATGGCGAACTGGCGCGTAGCTGGCCGCTGGCCGATGCAAATCTGCGGGCGCAGCGCTGACAGATTAAAGGGTCCCTACGGCAGCTTTTTGAAAGTCGTGCCCAGCACGTAGTCGCCCACCTTGCTGCCCAGCAGCTCACCGGCTTCGTTGCTGTTGCGGAAGTGAACGCCGCCCCAGATGCGCGCCATGGCGACTTCTTCCTGCACCTGGTGCACGCTCAGGTAGGCATGGCTTGAATCCTGCATCGCCGTATTGGTGACGACAAAGGAAGGCAGGGTGCCGGCGCCGAACGCGGCCTTGATGATGGCGCCGGCCGCGCCATCGGCGGCGCAATGGGCGCAGGGATACTCGGGATGGGG
>Ga0265798_10005938_pt1 | contig 16204 bp, 17 predicted proteins | sample P3T30metagenome_FD_192430 | JGI IMG/M metagenome (GOLD analysis project Ga0265798, IMG submission 192430) | Plant litter microbial communities from East Loma Ridge, Irvine, California - P3 T30 | ecosystem: Environmental > Terrestrial > Plant litter > Unclassified | place: USA: California... | reverse complement strand
TATCGATTATTAAGATTTGAGATTTTAGATCTGAGATTTGAGAACTGTCAATATTCAAGTGAGAACTGAAGACTGAAAACCGCACACTGTTAACTGAAAACTGTTTCTCTATACTTTCGATATGGCCTTCGTGAATCTCATGTGGGGCAATAATAAACTTCCAGTTGGGGTATTTTTCTGGCAAAGCCGATAATGTTTTTTCATCCTCAGGCCAGGTACTTCCGCAAACTAAAGTAGGTGAGTTGCCAATAAAGCTTTCGATAAGGGGAAGTGACTTTGGTGATTGTGCATTTTCGTAAACACGGTCGAAACGGGTATCGCCATTAATGGTTACATTATTTAAACCGATTGATTTTAAAAGGTTTTCACTCTCTTTATTTTGTACGAAAAAGTAAGTAACAGATTTTAAAATATTGCGGTAAAAACCGCCATACCATTTAAAAAATGCCTGACTTTCTCGAAAAATCCCGGAAATGACGTATAAAGGGATACCCTGATCTTTTAATTCCTGAAAATAGAAATGCCAAAATTCGTATTTAGTAAAAATCGCCATTTCAGGATTAATGCTTGCTATAAAACGTTTAGCATTAGTGGCAGTATCAATGGGAAGATAAAATACGTCTGCCAAGGCATAATTTTTCCTGATTTCATACCCTGAAGGCGAAAAAAAAGTAACTACAATTTTTTTTGCAGGATAAAGGGTTTTTATTTTTTCTAAAACGGGTCTGCCTTGTTCAAATTCGCCTAAAGAAGCAAAATGAAACCATATATGTTTTTCGGCAGGATTAATTTTTCGGGCAATTATGGTAAAGATATTTTTGCGCCCATTGATAAAAAGTTTGGCCTTAGGATTAAATAATGAGAATATCCTGATGAGTAAAGTATAAGCCCAGATTCCGATGATGTAAAGTAATTTCATATCTTCGTGCCAAGATAAAACGAATATATTTAAAAAGCTTAAAAATATATGAACGTCGCGCGATTTTACTTCATATTCAACTGAATAAATAGACTTCGCTGATGGCCCTATACTAAACAAAATAAAAAATATAAGCTAAGGAGATATTGGGTTGGGAACCAAAATTGGACGTGCGGAAGGATTAAAAATTACATACGAATACTTTAAATCATTGCCTTCAGAGGGCATTGGAAAAAATAGGACATAAAGATTTTACCACATTTAACCTTAAAATGGCAAAAATATTAGTTACTGGTGGAACAGGGTACATAGGTTCGCACACAGCAGTAGAATTACACAACGCAGGATATGAAGTTGTAATTGTAGATAATCTTTCAAATTCAAATATCAAAATTTTAAACCAACTACATGCCATTACCGGCAAATGGTTCGATTTTCATGAAATTGATCTTCAGGATGAAAAAGCGGTACAGGAATTTGCAGAAAACCACAACGATATCGATGGAATTATCCATTTTGCGGCTTCAAAAGCAGTTGGTGAATCGGTAGAAAAACCATTAAAATATTATAAGAATAACTTTTATGGATTAATTAACCTGCTAATTTCGTTTAACAGGAAAATTAATTTCGTGTTTTCTTCCTCATGTACCGTTTATGGTCAGCCAGACACTTTACCGGTAACTGAAGCTGCATCAGTGCAGAAAGCAGAATCTCCTTACGGAAACACCAAACAGATCGCTGAAGAAATCCTGTCAGAAACTGCAACGGTAACACCTGATTTAAATGTAATCGCTTTGCGTTATTTTAATCCGGTTGGTGCTCACGAAACTGCTTTGATCGGTGAGCTGCCAAATGGTGTACCTGCAAACCTTGTACCTTTTATTACTCAATCTGCTATTGGAAAACGTGGTCCGATTACCGTTTACGGAAATGATTACGACACGCCAGATGGTTCTGCTATCCGCGATTATATCCATGTGGTTGATCTGGCAAAAGCACACGTTGCCGCTATTAAAAAATTAGAAGACGGAAACCCGAACGGTAACTATGATGTTTTCAATATCGGTACTGGTAAAGGATCTTCAGTTTTAGAGATTATTGCCGCTTTCGAAAAAGTAAATGGCGAAAAACTGGATTATAAAATCGGTCCGAGAAGGGCAGGAGATATTGTTCAGATTTATGGCGATGTACAAAAAGCGAATAATGAACTGGGATGGAAAGCCAATTTGGATATCAATGAAATGATGCGCTCTGCCTGGGAGTGGGAAAAATACATTAAGGCTAATCCTTTTTAAATGAAGTTATCAGAGCACAAAGACTTAAAAACCGCCATTACCGAGCTGCCTGTTAAAGAAAAGGATAAGCTGTTATTGCGCTTAGTGGCTAAAGATAAAGTGCTCACTGAACACCTTCATTATAAATTATTAGAGAATGAAATCGATTTAGAAGATCGGAAAGAAAGGATTAAAGCTGATGTTGAGGAACAGGTTCAGGAACTGAAAAAGCTAAATGCCAAAGAGGCATTGGTAAAAGTCAGGAAAATGATCACATCGGTTAACCACTTTTATAAGGTAACCAAAGATCCTCTTGGGGAAGTAGAACTTAAACTTTTTATCTTAAATGCTATTCCATTTGATTATAAAAAATCAATTTTTGGTTACCGCGATTTTATGATGCTTTTTAGTATCTATTACATCAAAACAGTTGCGGTAACCATCAATAAATTCAAAAAACTTCACGAAGACCTGCAGTTCGATTTAAGTGAAGAGCTCAATCACTTGCTTGGTAAAATCTATTCTTCTAAATTAGCTGGTACAGCAGAGGCGAGTAATTTGCCAAAAGAGATCAGTTAAATACCATATATCCATTATGTTAATCGATAAATCTCCAGGATTAAAGAATGCAGTTTTAAATTTACCTCCAAACGAAAAAGATAAATTACTTTTGAAACTCATTAGTAAGGATGTTATATTATTAAGTCAACTAGAACATCAATTGTTAGAAGATGATAGCGATCTGGATGAGCGCATCGGACTAATTAAACAGGAAATAGGTAAAAAAATAGGTTACATTAATCGATATATAGATAGTAATTATAATTATTCTGCTGGCTATTTAATGATGGATATCAGAGAAATGAATGGCTTAGTAAATCAGCACTTACTCATTACAAAGCATAAACTAAGTGAAATTGATTTAAGGATATTTTTGTTAGAAAGTGTAATTAGTTGCTCAGCTCAACATTATTTCAACACGCCGACCAGGCATAATGAAAAATTATTTAATTATTTTGCAGGCCGTATTAAATATATACTTGAAAAATTCGGTAAACTCCACGAAGATGTGCAGTTCGACTTTTCTGAACGATTAAATGGGGTATTAAAATTTGCGCATCAATCGGGGTTAAAATCAGCCATGGAGGCACTTGCATTAGTGAAAGAGGTTTAACTTAAAATATGTTCGGATTATTTAAAAAGAAAAAAATAGCGCCTAAATTTAATTTCTCTGGTATCGGGACAGATATGCATTCGCATATTATTCCGGGTATTGATGATGGTGCCCGGACCCTGAATGATTCTCTTCTCCTGGCCAGAAAATTTAAAGCTTTAGGTTATAAGAAGCTGATTGCCACTCCGCATATTATGGCTGATTATTTCCGCAATACACCTGATACTATTAACCGTGGCCTGGACACATTGAGAAAGGGCTTACTGGAAATAGAACTCGATTTGGAAGTTGATGCCGCTGCAGAATATTACCTGGATGAAACTCTGGAAAAAAAGGTCAGACAAAAAGAGGTGTTAACTTTTGGGGATAATTACCTTCTGTTTGAATTATCCTATGTAAATGCTCCTCAAAACCTGATTGATTTTATAAGGCTGATGCAGGATGCCGGATATAAACCTGTACTGGCCCATCCTGAGCGTTATCCTTACTACTACAATTCCTTCGAGAGTTATCGTCAGATCAGAGAAACCGGCTGCCTCTTGCAGTTAAATGGTATTGCTTTAACAGGTTATTATGGCGCTGGCGCAAAAAAAATAGCAGGCGAAATGGTAGAAAACCACATGGTCGATTTTCTAGGCAGCGATATGCACCATTTAAAACATGCTACTGCGCTGGAAGATAGCCTTGGTATGCCATTAATGCAACAACTGCTTGCTCAGGCACAATTGAATAATGCATTGCTTTAGGCCCCTAAATCCCCTAAAGGGGACTTTGCCTCACTGACGGTAATAACAAATCTTTAAAAAAAAAACGTTTTTTGTAACTAAACGAAGGGTAAAATATAGATTTACCGTTGCCATATACTCCCTGCAATTAACTCCCCTTTAGGGGCTGGGGGTTATTCATACCTCAATGCTTCTACCGGGTCTAGCTTTGAAGCTTTTTTAGCAGGATAGTATCCGGAAAGGATTCCTACCAATACACATAATACAAAGCCACCAATAATAAAGAGCCAGGGGATCAGGAATGAGCCACCCATAGCAAGAGAAATCAGGTTTCCTAAAACTATTCCGAGAAAAATACCTAAGGCACCTCCCATTAAACAGATTACTACAGCCTCGATTAAAAATTGGCGACGAATAACTTTCGGATTTGCGCCGATCGCTTTACGGATACCAATTTCGCGTGTACGTTCGGTAACTGAAACCAGCATGATATTCATTAAGCCTATTGAGGCTCCAATTAAAGTAATAATTCCAATGGCAACACCGCCAATAGCCACAAAGGCCAGGTTCTCGAATAATGTTTGAGCAATGGCATCACTCTTGGTAATCTCGAAATTATTGCTTTCGTTTACCTTTACCTTACGAATATTTCTGAATAGTGCAGTAGATTCGCCAATAATGTTTTCCTGCATCTCATTACTAGGTACCATTACGGTGATGGTGTAAGATGGGTTGGCATTGGCATTAATCTGCTTTGCCTTTAGCAGCGGTACGTAAACGGCCCTGTCGCCACTAAAGCCCATGCTCGATCCTTTTTTCTCTAATATACCAACAATTTTAAAACGGTTATTGCCTACATTGATCAGTTTATCTAAAGGGTCTGAGTCTTTGAACAACTTTTCTACTACTTCGCCACCAACTATACAAACATTACTTCCTAACTGTATTTCAGAAACGCTAAAATTTCTTCCTTGCGAGAGATTTAAACCCTGAGAGGCTAATCCATTTTCATCAACCCCCTGAACGTTAATATTTGGGTTGGTTTTTAAACTTCCATATTTTATGGTAGAGCCGTTGCTGGCAAAAACACTTACTGCAACAGTAGCAGGAGTATTCAGGCTATCTTTAAATTTAACAGCATCTTCATAACGGATGGCTTTAAAAGGTTTTGGTCTTTTTCCATTTCCAATCCTGATTCCTGTACCACGGTTTCTGATGGTAAATGAGTTGGCCCCCATGCTACTAAAAGCATCTGTCATACTTTTCTTTACAGCATCAAGAGTGGTTAAAATCCCAACCAAAGCCATTAAACCAATAGCGATAATCAAAGCAGTAAGCATGGTACGCAAGCGGTTCGCTTTAATAGATTCTAATGCCAGTCTGATGTTTTCTCTGTAATTCATTTAGTATTGCGGTAAGCGTTTGGCGGGCAAAGCTTGTAAAAATAAAAAAAGTCCCGATGTTTAGACAAGGGGACTGCACTATATGTTACAATAATATTTTATTTATGCCGAGAAACTCGTGCCACAGCCACAGGTGCTCGTTGCATTAGGGTTAACGAAGGTAAAACCACGAGAATTTAATCCATCCTGCCAATCTATCATCATGCCCATTAAGTACATTTGGTGTGCTTTATTCATGAAAACTTTAATGCCCTCAATAAAATATTCCTGATCGCCATCTTTTTTCTGATCAAAACCTAAAACGTAGTTCATACCAGCGCAACCACCGCCCTCTACGCCAACGCGTAATCCGTAATCCTCACCGATCTCCTGCTGATCTTTTAATTTATATAACTCTTTAGTTGCTCCTTCCGAAAAAGTAACCGGTGCAAATGCTGTATCAACTGTTGTGCTCATGTTATTTAAATTTTATCTGTTACAAATATAAATAATAATGCACATTTTTGCTTTTAACGGTCCGTTAATATTACCGTAATTAAACAATACTTATGAATACCCAACAGATTTTGATTGATATAGTAACCTTATTTGCAGGCATTTTTGCTGCACTAATGGCCGTTTATTATATTTTAAAGAGCGATATTCAACGATTTTTTGACCTCAAAAATATTGAACTGAATAAAGAGAGCCGGGCGCATATTTTACCCTTAAGATTGCAGGCGCACGAGCGTTTAATTATATTTATCGATCGTATTAACCCAGCTAATTTGCTTGTTCGCCTACACCAGCAAGGAATTGCGATTGCTACTTTACAAGCTGGTATTTTAAATGAAATCCGTTCAGAGTACCAGCATAACATCACCCAACAGTTATATTTAGATGGTGTTACCTGGGCTGTGGTACGGAAATTAAAAGACGATACCATTGCCATGATTAATAATGCAGTACAAGGTTTACCAGCCGATGCAAATGGAATTGAGTTGAGTAAAGCTATTTTACAGCACATGGCCAGTATAGATGAAAACCCATACGACTTAACGATCGGGCTGATTAAAAAAGATATCCATAAGCTATTTTAAGATTAATCGTTTAATTGATTGCGTAATTGCTGGTCATCATATTCAGTTAACCGACTAACCAGTTTCAATAATTAGCTTTCGGGTATAGTTAACCCAAATACACACCATTACTGGACCAATTAACCAATGGCTACTGAACTAATGAACTAACCAAATGAGCGAGAAAAAGCACACCACTACTTCGGGGATTGAAATAAAGGCACTTTATACCGAGGCGAAGCCAATGGAAGAACTGCCTGGAGAATTTCCATTTACCAGGGGGATTCAGAAGGATATGTACCGAGGTCGCTTGTGGACGATGCGGCAGTATGCTGGTTTTTCGACTGCTGAAGAATCAAATAAACGTTATCATTATTTATTGGCTCAGGGAACAACAGGGTTATCTGTTGCTTTTGATCTTCCAACGCAAATTGGTTACGACTCCGATCATGAAATGGCTGATGGAGAGGTAGGTAAGGTTGGTGTGGCTATTGACTCGTTAAAGGATATAGAAATTTTATTTGATGGCATTGAGCTGAAAGACATTACAACTTCGATGACGATTAATGCAACGGCTTCAATTTTACTGGCCATGTATATTGCGCTCGCCAAAAAACAAGGTGCAGATTTAAAGCAGATTTCGGGTACAATACAGAATGATATCTTAAAAGAATATGCTGCAAGGGGAACATATATCTATCCGCCAAAGCAATCAATGCGTTTAATTACCGATATTTTTGAGTTTTGTAGCAAAGAAGTGCCTAAATGGAATACCATTTCCATATCTGGCTACCATATTCGTGAGGCTGGCTCTACTGCTGTGCAGGAACTTGCCTTTACATTGGCTAATGGCAAGACCTATTTAAAAGCTGCTTTAGATAAAGGTTTAGATATTAACATCTTTGCGAAACGATTGTCGTTTTTCTTCAACTGCCACAACAATTTCTTTGAAGAAATCGCCAAGTTTAGGGCAGCAAGACGGATGTGGGCCAAAATTACAAAAGATTTGGGAGCTACAGATGAAAAAGCCCAAATGTTAAGGTTTCATACCCAGACCGGAGGCTCGACTTTAACTGCGCAACAACCACTAAATAATGTAATCAGGGTAAGCAATCAGGCTATGGCTGCGGTTTTAGGCGGAACCCAGTCTTTACACACTAATGGCTACGATGAGGCACTTTCACTTCCAACAGAATCGGCAGCAAAGATTGCTTTACGTACCCAGCAGATCATTGCTTTCGAGAGCGGTGTTACCGATACTGTAGACCCATTGGCCGGATCGTTTTTTGTAGAAAGCCTAACAGATGAAGTTGAAGCTGCTGCCTGGATCTATATTGATAGGATAGATGCTATGGGTGGCTCTGTTAATGCCATTGAAAGCGACTATATGCAAAATGAGATTGCTGGTGCAGCTTATCAATATCAAAAAGAAATCGAAAGTGGCGAAAGGATCTCGGTAGGTGTGAATAAGTTTACACAGAAGGAGGAAGGTTTAACCGAGGTATTTAATATCGATGATTCGATCCGCAAGCTACAATCTGAAAAGCTCGATGAGCTAAAATCAATCCGCGATCAGGTTGCGGTAGAGCAAGCGCTTCATCAATTGAGCGAAGCTGCAAAAGGTGAAGCCAACCTCATGCCTTTGATTATCGATGCCGTTGAAAAATATGCCACCCTTGGCGAAATTGCAGATGTGTTTAGAAGTACTTTTGGTGTTTATTAGGCAACTTAAACACCCTGATCCTTATGCTTACTTCAGGTTAAGATTTTAGGGTATTCTACTTTTGGTTATTGATCATAAAAATGAATAGATATCTTGTTTTATCGAAATCAAAATTATGCGCTAAACTGTAGTAAAATTCATACAAAAACAAAGTATAATGAAATAATACAAAAACAATTTGGGCTATCAACCTCAATTAATATTATTTATTTATCTTATGGCTTTGATTTACAGGTTATTCGGGTTGAAAAAACACTAAAACGCTTAACCAGTGCCTAAAATGGCTTGGATTTTGCTTTTTCAACAGCTATTCGAAGTGATGGTTCGGAGCATTGGTATTAAATAATAGTTAATGTGGATAACCAGTGTTAATAAATAGTTATTAACATAAAAAATTGAGGTTAACCGGTCTACTATATTCCTTATCAGTACGTTACGATTTATTTGAGATTTTTGTTTAAAATGTTGATAATTTTCTCAATATTCGTAGTCCCTAAACGGACCATCCCTTTAATCCGAATAGGTACTGTAAACCAATAAATTATAGAAATCGCAATGGAAAAAACTTGTACAGAAGTATGGAAGAACTGTCTTCAAATTATTAAGGATAACATTCCGAGCCAAAGTTTCAAAACTTGGTTCGAGCCAATAACGGCTCTTAAATTGGAAGGCAAGGTTTTAACTATACAGGTGCCAAGTTTGTTCTTTTACGAATGGCTTGAAGAACATTATGTGGGCTTGCTGCGCAAGACTGTAAAAAAACAACTTGGAGAGGATGGCAGGTTGGAATATAACATCGTTGTAGATAAATCATCAAACAGCGGTAATCCTTATACTACCAATATGCCCTCAAATGGAAATGGAGCGGAGGCAAAGGTACAATCGATGCCGATTCCGGTTTCCATTAATAAGGATATTAAAAACCCATTTATTATCCCGGGATTAAAAAAATTAAATGTTGATCCACAATTAAACGCAAACTATACTTTCGAAAATTACATTGAGGGAGATTGCAATCGCTTGGCACGTTCTGCAGGTTACGCTGTAGCTGCTAAACCAGGTGGTACATCTTTTAATCCGCTAATGATTTACGGTGGAGTAGGTTTGGGTAAAACGCACCTGGCGCAGGCAATCGGTAATGAGATTAAACGCAGCATGCCAGATAAGTTGGTGATCTATGTAAGTTGTGAGAAATTCTGTCAGCAGTTTGTAGATTCCTTAAAAAACAACACTATTAACGATTTCGTTAACTTTTATCAGGCAATGGATGTGATCATCATGGATGATGTGCACAACTTTGCAGGTAAAGAAAAAACACAGGATATTTTCTTCCACATTTTTAATCATCTGCATCAGTCGGGCAAACAGGTAATCTTAACATCTGATAAGGCACCGAAAGATTTAGCCGGTTTGGAAGAGCGTTTATTAAGCCGTTTTAAATGGGGTCTATCTGCAGATTTACAGATTCCTGATCTGGAAACCCGTATCGCTATTTTAAGAAAGAAAATGTATGCTGATGGTATTGAGTTACCAGGCGAGGTAGTAGAGTATGTTGCACACAATATTGATAACAACGTACGTGAGTTAGAGGGTGCCATGGTATCTCTTTTAGCGCAGGCTACTTTGAACAAGAAAGAAATCGATTTAGCCCTGGCTAAACAGATGTTGAAGAACTTTATCAAAAATACTTCAAAAGAAATTTCAATGGAATACATCCAGAAATTGGTTTGCGAGTATTTTGAGGTTCCTGTTGATATGGTAAAATCGCAAACACGTAAACGCGAAATTGTTCAGGCACGTCAGATTTCAATGTATCTATCTAAAAGCCATACTAAATCATCATTGAAAACAATTGGTGCTTTCTTTGGTGGGCGTGATCATAGTACCGTAATTTATGCTTGCCAAACCGTAGAAGATTTAATCGATACCGACAAGAAGTTTAAAGCTTACGTACATGATATCCAAAAGAAATTAAAAATGAGCTAAAACCAGGTTCAGGAATAGAAAGGTAGAAGGGTTTAAATTAAAACCTTTCGTTCATGTTCAAAGGTTTATGCAATTAATAAAGGCTAGGTTTTATGCAATGGCCCTGGAAAGTCTAACTTTTTGGGGCCATTGCAATTAAGAAACTTCGTATTTCAATGTGAACTTCTAACGTTTTTCCAGTTCTGCTAAGCCGTAGTATAAAGCGGCAACATGTAGTGCCTGGGCTATTTTATTTTCCTTGATGAACTGTTTTACCTCGTCTACAGTATATTCCTCAACATTTAAAATTTCATGTTCATCTAAATGCTGTTCATGGGTTTTAATACCGCCTGTTAAGAAATAGGTAAAGGTTCTGTTATCTGAGGTTGCCGGATTGGGATAAAGCTCGGCAATTAGTTTGCAGGATTTGAAACTGTAACCGGTCTCTTCTAAAAGTTCACGTTTAACGGCAAACTCGGGAGCCTCATCACCATCAATCACTCCGCCTGGAACTTCAAGAGAAACAATATCAGCTGCATGGCGGTACTGGCGTACCATAATTATTTTTCCTTCTTCAGTTAATGCAACCGCATTTACCCAGTTGGGGTATTCTAAAACATAATAATCATCTTTTATCACACCACCCGGAAGTTTCACTTCATCAACGCGTAAGGTAGCCCACTGCTCGCGTACTAAATATTTAGAGGCAAGTTTATGCCACTTTTCTATAATCATCTATTTATATTTTTTTGTTTAGCGCCATGTGCGTGGCGTTAGCGCAAATATTGCTGTATCGTTTTCTGGCGGTGCAAGTTTACCAAATGTACAATCTTGTGCTGATCTGACAGGTATTGATAAACTAAATTAAGTTTTGGTGCAATGCTTTGGTTGCGATCCTGACTTACCCCTAACTCATAATACAGAAATTCGCTTAATGAGTCGAGTTTTTCAGGAGGAAAGTTGCTTTCGGTTAACCAGTTTTCAAAAACAGAAAGATCTTCATTTTCGAGAATTTCTTTTGGTAATTGAAAGCCACCTTTCATGGTTTCTTCAAAAAGCTGATTGGCTTCAGCCAACTTGCCTTCTAATTTTAAGCCCATAATACGGGCCAAAACCAGTGCAAGTTTCTGTATTTCTGCTGTGATTAAATCTCTTCTGTACATTATTGTTGTAATGTTTTAATCTGTTGGAAAGTTAAATATTCTGTAACATTCAAAACAAAATCTTTTCCAATCTATGGACTATGGACTATGGACTATGGACTATGGACTATGGACTATGGACTATGGACTATGGACTATGGACTATGGACTATGGACTATGGACTATGGACTAACCTACCAGCTTCCGCTGCTTCCGCCACCGCCAAAGCTTCCTCCGCCAAAACCACCGAATCCACCGCCTCCTCCTCCAGAAGAACCACCTCCCCAGCCACCGCTGCTTCGGCCACCGCCACTTCCAAATAGCATAGCCCAAAATAGCGCATTAGATGCCCCGCGTCCGCCAATTACTTCGCTTCCGCCTCCGCCACCTTTTCGCATGATGATGATGATTACGATAACAATGATGATAATAATTACAATACTGCCACCGCCGCCACCTTTTTTTGAAGAAGCTTTTGGACTGTCATTTTTATATTCGCCTTTGGTATATTTTATAATGGAAGTAGTACCTTCATCCAGGCCGGCATAATAATTTCCGGCTTTAAAATTGGGTTTAATGTCGTTATCTATAATACGCTTGGCATAAATATCGGGCAATGCGCCTTCTAAGCCATAACCTGTTTGAATAGAGATTTTCCGGTCACCAACTGCCACAACGATCATAATGCCATTGTTTTTGCCGCTTTGGCCAACACCCCATTTTCTACCCAGTTCTACAGCGTATTCATTAATGTCATAATCACCTACAGATTTTAATATCGCTATAGCAATTTGTGTTGATGACGAATCGTTAAAGGTCACTAATTTACTTTCCAGTTGCTGCTTTTGATCGGCTGATAATACATTAGCGTAATCATTAACCAAAGTATTGGGTTTCTCTGGAAAATCCTGTGCAAACGCGAAAGTGAATAATAAACTCAGTAACGAGAAAAGGAATATTTTCTTCATCGCTTATTTCTGCTCTAGATTATCCATAAAAACGATATCATTTGGCAATTCATTAATGTCACCTTTTTGAGGCGGAAAGAACAAGGCCAGTTTTTCTCCAGCCAACGCTACGCCTGCAATAATGCCATCGGCTAAGTTGCCTTTTGCAAAATGTGCAGTCATCGCTATTTTGGTTGTTTCCCAAAAATTTTCAGGTACCACCTGGTGAATCCCGACATCGCCGATAATGGCAAATTTATGATCGGCATGTGCCAGATAAATCAGCACACCATTTCTTTTTGCTGTTTTATCCATGTCCAGTTTAGCAAAATATTCGGTGGCTTTTTCATACGGATCGCCTGCGCAATGTTTATCAATAGCAATCCTAATTTCTCCGGAAGTTGCTCTTTCTGCATCGGAGATCGCATTTGCTATTCTTTCTTGTTCAATATCTGAAAATAACGCCATGTTCTTATTTTATATGAAGTAAAAAGGGTAATAAATGTTCATTTAAACATTCACTACCCTTATATGTTGTGTTAAGAATAATTAAAATTCTACTTTAGGTGCATTTTTAGCTGAAGCATCAGCCTCGAAATACCCTTTAGGTTTAAAACCGAACATGCCGGCTGTTAAATTAGTAGGAAAGGACCTTATTTTACCATTATATTCCTGTACTGCATCGTTAAAATCTTTTCGTGCAACGGTGATCCTATTTTCAGTACTTTCTAATTGTGCCGATAAATCACTGAATTGTTGTGTAGCCCTTAACTCAGGATAATTCTCTGTAATGGATAATAATTTACCCAATGCCTGGCTTAATTCTCCCTGCGCAGCCTGGAATTTTTTGATGTTTTCTGGTGAAAGATCATCTGTGTTAACCGTCATCTGCGTGGCTTTCGCACGTGCCTCAGTTACAGCTGTCAATGTACCCTGTTCAAATTTAGCAGCACCTTTTACGGTTGCTACCAGGTTAGGAATCAAATCTGCTCTTCTCTGATATTGGGTTTGTACTGTTCCCCATTTCGATTTAACGTTCTCGTCCAATTTAACCATGCTGTTGTATCCGCATGAACTTAAAGTGCTCACTGCAATAACTGCAGCTAAAATTCCAAATATTAATCTTTTCATTTTTATGGTTTTGTCTTTTTAATCAAACTGAATTTTAATTCAATTTACGAATTAGATATCAAATTGCATGCCTTTGTTACAGTTTCGGTATTTATCTGACAGGTTGACAAGCTACTCATTGAATTTAGCAAGGAAAAACCAGGATATTTTGATTAAGTAATTTGAGTATATAAGCCTGTTCTTTTGTTTTGGAGCGCAGGGCTTTTCGCTTTTTGTATGGTTGTACCGCTCTTTGCTTTATCCCGATAGAAAACCTGTGAAACAAGCAAGCACACCAAATATAACTTAAACCAGTGCTTAAATCGGGATGCCCGCTCCGATTGGGGCCTATAAACTTAGGTCTGTAGAACGGAAAACCGGCATAGTAGCAGAAAATAACCTCATTAAACCCGATCGGAGCGAGATGCCGATTTCTTCAATCGGCAGAAGCGGGAGCGGGACTGTAGTTTCCAATGAAATACTGCAATTGCTTTCCAAAAAAATAAAAGCATTACTTAGTCTGCTAATAGTTTTTATTCATATGCTGAAATCATCAAATATGCTGTCATATATCTATCTTTGTACTGTTCGGGATAAAAACCTGACATGATATGCAAAAAGACATCGAAATTACTTTGCTCCCGCACGAGGTAGAGCAAACAGAGGTGATTAACCAGAAACTGGCCGAAGCGCTAAAATTACCTGGCTCAAGAATTAAAGGTTATGAGATCTTAAAGCGATCGATAGATGCCCGTTCCAGAAAAGTGATTTTCCGCTTGCAGGTAAAGGTTTTTGTTGATGAGGAAGCCATTGCTGGAGTTTATACCATTAACTATCCTAATGTAAAAGAAGCGAAACCCGTAATTATTATAGGCGCAGGTCCTGCAGGTTTGTTTGCTGCTTTGCAATGTATTGAAAATGGATTAAAGCCTATTATTATCGAACGTGGTAAAGATGTAAAACAACGCCGGAGAGATTTAGCGGCCATAAATAAGCAAGGTTTGGTTAATACAGAATCTAACTATTGTTATGGAGAAGGTGGCGCAGGGACTTATTCGGATGGTAAACTATACACCCGTTCCAACAAACGGGGCGATATTAATAAAGTGCTCCAGGTTTTTGTAAACCATGGCGCAGAACCAGATATTGCTATCGATGCCCGTCCACATATTGGTACCAACAAACTGCCGCATATTATTACTTCCATAAAAGATACGATTCTGAATGCCGGTGGCGAAGTGATGTTTGATAGCCGGATGACTGATATTCTAATCGAATTTGGAAAAGTGAAAGGAATTGAGATCAATTTTGAAGAAAAGTTGTTTGCTGATGATATTATCCTGGCAACTGGTCATTCTGCAAGAGATGTGTACGAATTGTTGAACAGTAAAAATATCCTGATCGAAGCAAAACCTTTCGCTTTAGGGGTTAGGATTGAGCATCCCCAGGAAATTATTGATACAGCCCAATACCATTGTGATATCCGGTCGGAGTTTTTACCTCCTGCCTATTACAGTTTAGTTGAGCAGGTTGGTGCCCGTGGGGTATTTTCTTTTTGCATGTGTCCGGGTGGGATTATTGCACCTTGTTCTACAGGCGAAAACGAAATCGTGGTAAATGGCTGGTCGCCTTCTAAGCGAAACAACCCATATGCCAATTCCGGAACAGTAGTTCAGGTGACTTTAAATGATGTTCAGGGTTACGATCCGCTGAGGATGTTGAATTTCCAATCCGAAATAGAAAAAGCTGCATTTGAAGCTGGTGGAGGAAACCTCGTTGCTCCCGCACAGCGTATGGTCGATTTTGTAAACAACAGATTATCATTGGATCTCCCTAAAAATTCTTATCTGCCCGGGACCAAAAGTTCGATGCTCGATAATATCCTTCCTGAATTTGTATCTGAAAGTTTGCGCGCAGCATTGCCTTTATTCGGTAAAAAAATTAGAGGTTATTACACAAATGAAGCTATTTTGGTAGGAGTGGAGAGCAGAACTTCTTCTCCGGTAAGGATTCCAAGAGATAAAGAGACTTATCAGCACCCTCAGGTAAAAGGTTTATATCCTTGTGCAGAAGGTGCGGGTTATGCGGGTGGAATCGTTTCGGCAGCAATTGATGGAATCAACTGTGCAAATGCAATATTGAATGCATCTTAACAAACTTTATAGTGCACCGGTTGTTGTTTTGGTATGTTTAATATCACGAACGAAATAAAAAAAGCTTTCAATGGTGATGCGTGGCATGGTAATCATGTAATGCAAACATTGAATAATGTAAATCCGGAAAAAGCGTTTAGCCATTTAGTGCCAGGGGCACATTCTATAGCCGAAATTGCACTGCATTTAACCGCATGGACAGAAGAAGTTACTTCGAGATTAACCGGTAAACCAGCTGCTGAACCTGTAAGGGGCGATTGGCCCGAGCCTGAAGCGAGAACGCCACAGGCTTGGGAACGCATTATCTTTGATTTCAAGATCGCGAACGAAGAACTGATCCGTGTTTGCGAAAGCCTGAAAGACAACCAATGGGATGACGAAGTAAAGAACGAGCGTAATCCTGCTTTAGGTACAGGGGTAACCAATATTGAATTGGTAAGCGGGCTGGCACAACACCATGCTTACCATTCCGGTCAGATTGCTTTATTGTCTAAATTTTAATTTGTGTAATCACATTATGAAAAAGACTTTGATTATTGGCGCCTCGCCAGATCCTTCAAGATATTCGTACAAAGCAGCCCACATGCTTAAGCGCTTTAACCATGATATT
>Ga0265798_10005937_pt1 | contig 16206 bp, 14 predicted proteins | sample P3T30metagenome_FD_192430 | JGI IMG/M metagenome (GOLD analysis project Ga0265798, IMG submission 192430) | Plant litter microbial communities from East Loma Ridge, Irvine, California - P3 T30 | ecosystem: Environmental > Terrestrial > Plant litter > Unclassified | place: USA: California... | reverse complement strand
GCGGCGTAATCGCTCTTCATGAACAGCGCGAGCGCCCAGAAATGCGGCGGCGTCCAGAGGAACACGAACAGGAACAGCAGGACGGGGAGCAGCGCGATATCGCCGGTCGCCGCGGCCCAGCCGATCAGTGGCGGGAACGCGCCCGCGGCACCGCCTATGACGATGTTCTGCGGCGTCCGGCGCTTCAGCCAGACAGTGTAGACCAGCACGTAGAACAGGATCGAGACGGTCAGGATCGCGGCTGCGACGACGTTGACCGCGAACCCCATGAACAGCACCGAGAACGCGCCGAGCCCGACGCCGAAATGCAGTGCGGCCTGACGGTCCATGCGGCCGTCGGGCAGTGGACGCTTCTGCGTCCTGCGCATGACGGCGTCGATGTCCGACTCGTACCATTGGTTGAGCGCACCCGCCGCACCTGCACCGAGCGCGATGCAGAGGATCGCGGTGAAGCCGATCACCGGATGCACGCCGACCGGGGCCGCGAGCATCCCGCAGAGTCCGGTGAAGACGACGAGCGTCATCACGCGCGGCTTGGTCAGCGCAAGGAAATCGCGCCAATGCGCCGGTGGCAGGAGGGGGGTGGCAGGAGTCATGGTTCGGGTACGCTATACGCGTTGCGGCGGAGGTCGGAAAGCCTTCGTGATGGCTCAGCGGTTTGCCCGGTGCGTGGGTACGGCTTGGTGAATGACCGCGGTATCGTCCGCGTAGATCCGCCGCCAAGCGGGGTCATGGTCGAGCAAGCGGACCAGTGGCGAGCGCGGCGGCAGGATGGTCCAGCCGAAATGCCACTTCGCATTCGCCGCATGCCAGCGATCCGCGTCGCCGCGGGCGATCGCAAAATAGTCGAGCGTGAAGGCGTCGCCGTACATGTCGGTCCGTCCATCGATATACGGACGGATGCCCGCTAGGATCAGCGATCCGCCGAAGCCGTATTCGTTGAAGACGCGCTGGTGGCGTAGCGCAGGCGGAAGATGCGTGAGCGCGCGGACGGGAATGCCTCTGGTTTCCGTGCGGACGACCGGCACTGCGACGCGGTAGGCTGTGAGACTGATTGCAAGAGCGGATACCAGAAAGGCTACGATCAGTCGCTCTGAGCCATGGGGAAGGGGGTTCGAAAAGCTTGTATCGCGGTAGCGCCACGCGCGGCCGAGCGGCTTGGCCAGCACGAGTATGCCGACGGTCACGAGGATGATCTCGTGGCGGGTGTGCTGCAGCGTCATGTGGAGCATGCCGAGCAGCAGCAGCACGCGGATCGGTGGGATACGGATCGGCCGCGCCAGCAGGAACGCGAGGCTAGCGAGCAAGATCGCCTCGAAGCCGGAAAAGGTTCTGAAGTCGGACGGCTGCCATTCGTTGATCTGACCGAGCGCTTTCAGGTCGTTCAGATAAAATGGAAACGTCAGGCCGTGCACGCCCCACGGCGTGACGGCTGCAGCGATCGTCGCGCTAATTCCGAAGAGGCCCCAGCGCTGGATCACAGTGCGGCGGTCGGAGGGCTTGGCGGCCAGCAACGCCTCGAGCGCGAATACGCCGACCAGCGCCAGTCCGAAGACGTAGCTGCCATGCGCATTCGCCCAGATCAGCATCGCCGCCGCCATCGGTAATGGTGGAACTCGGTCGTGTTCGCGCGCGCGCAACAGCGCGATCGTCCAGCCGGCAAGGATGGGCAGCACCAGCATGTGCGGCCTTGCGATCAGCGACGGAAGTAGCCCGGTGGCGAGCAGCAGCAGCGCGATGATGCTTGCCCGCGCGCTCATCCAGCGGCGGAGTTCAGCCGCTACCAGCGCGAACAGCGCTGCCATTGCCACGCCGACCAGGACGATCACGCCGCTCCAACCGCCCGCGCGGTAACTCGCGTACATCGCTACTTCGGATAGCCATTCGTGTGCGACCCAGGGACGGCCGACGACGCTGAACGAGAACGGATCGGTGGTCGGCACAGCCGCATGCGCGACGATCCAGGCGCCGGCGACGAGATGCCATCCGGTGTCGCCGTCGCGCAGCATGGTGGGGACGATGATCGTGAACGCAAACGCCGCAAAGGAAGATAGCAGGGCAAAGGTCGAATGAGGGATGCCGGTTGGCGCGTCGGGGCGGACTGGGGGTGGCGCGCTCGGCATGACGCGGGGTTAACGCGATTGTCCTGTGGAATGATGAATGAGAGGTGCTCGGGTTGGGATTTGGCCAATCCTATCTTGTCATCCGAGCGAAAGCTGGGGTCTCGCTGATGACCCGCGAATGGAGGCACAGGGTGCAATCCCAACCCCGCTGGGAGGACGTATGCGGGGGATGACGTCCGCGGGCGCTCGCTTCCTTCGTTCTCCCTGCCGAGGCGGGAGCTTAAGGTGGGTCCCCGCCTTTCAGCGGAAACATCGTGGGACTGGGGACGGCCATTTAATGAAAACGCCCCGGATTTCCCTGAGGCGTCTTCCTTTTTGGCTCGCCCCGACACGGGACTAAATCCCGTGTCGTCGGACGCGGCGTTGCTGCGCCGGCCGGTCGGATGCGTGCGGCTCGGCCACACCGCCGCGTAGCTGGCGCTACGCGGCCTCGCATCCTAATCGATCCGCGGCAGCGTCTCGAACTGGTGGTATGGCGGCGGCGAGGAGATCGTCCACTCCAGCGTCGTCGCGCCGTCGCCCCAAGGGTTGTCGCCCGCTGGCTTGCCCGCGACCAGCGACCAGATCAGGTTGACGAAGAACACCACCATGCCCGCGGCCATGATCATGTAGCCGACCGAGGCCACCGTGTTCCAATGCTCGTACTGCGGCGTGTAGTCCGGGATGCGGCGCGGCATGCCCTGCAAGCCCAGGAAGTGCATCGGGAAGAACATTACGTTCACGCCGACGAAGAACACCCAAAAGTGCAGCTGGCCGAGGAACTCGTTGTACATCTTGCCCGACATTTTCGGGAACCAGTAATAGAACCCGGCGAACAGCGAGAAGACCGCACCCAGCGACAGCACATAGTGGAAATGCGCCACCACGTAATAGGTGTCTTGCATGTAATCGTCGATGCCGCCGTTGGCGAGCACCACGCCGGTCACGCCGCCGACGGTGAACATGAAGATGAAGCCGATCGACCAGACCATCGGCGTCTTGAAGGTCAGCGAGCCGCCCCACATCGTGGCGATCCACGAGAAGATCTTGATGCCGGTCGGCACCGCGATGACCATCGTCGCCGCGGTGAAGTACATCTTGGTGTTCACGCTCAGGCCGGTGGTGAACATGTGGTGCGCCCACACGACGAATCCGACCACGCCGATCGCGACCATCGCATACGCCATGCCGAGATAACCGAAGACCGGCTTGCGGCTGAACGTCGAGATGATCTGGCTGACGATGCCGAAGCCCGGCAGGATCATGATGTAGACTTCGGGATGGCCGAAGAACCAGAACAGATGCTGGTACAAGACGGGATCGCCGCCGCCGGCCGGATCGAAGAAGGTCGTGCCGAAGTTGCGATCGGTCAGCAGCATCGTGATCGCCGCGGCGAGCACCGGCAGTGCGAGCAGCAGCAGGAACGCGGTGACGAGCATCGACCACACGAACAGCGGCATCTTGTGCAGCGTCATGCCGGGCGCGCGCATGTTGAAGATCGTGGTGATGAAGTTGATCGCGCCGAGGATCGACGATGCGCCCGCGAGATGGAGCGCGAGGATCGCCATGTCGGTCGACGGCCCGGGCTCGCCGTACGTCGAGAGCGGCGCGTAGAGCGTCCAGCCGTTACCCGCACCACCGAAGAACGGCGAGGCCAGCAGTAGCGTGAAGGCGGGGATCAACAGCCAGAACGACACGTTGTTCATGCGCGGGAACGCCATGTCCGGCGCACCGATCATGATCGGCACGAACCAGTTGCCGAAGCCACCGACCATCGCCGGCATGACCATGAAGAACACCATGATCAGGCCGTGCGCGGTGATCAGCACGTTCCAGAGATGGAGCGATTCGTCGAGGCTGGCGGGACCGCCGTGGAGCATGCTCGCCCAGCCCTGCAGATACTGGATGCCGGGATGCGCGAGCTCGGCGCGCATGAGGCCCGAGACCGAGCCGCCGATGATCCCCGCGACGATCGCGAAGATCAGGTACAGCGTGCCGATGTCCTTGTGGTTGGTCGACATGAACCAACGCGCGAAGAAGCCCGGCTTGTGATCGGTATCGTGGTGATGGTCGTGCGCTTCGTGGGACACGAAGGCCGACGGGGTGAGAGCGGTGTCGGTCATCTTACTGTCCCGCGTTGCCGGCGCCGGCCGGGTTTGAGGTCGCGCCCTGCGTGGTCGCGGGGGCTGTAGTGGTCACGTTCTCGACCGGGCCGGTGGCGTTGGCGGTTTCCGCCGCCTCTTCGACCTTCGCCGCGGAGCCGTCGGCGCCGGGCTGCGGGATGACCTTGTCGGACGCCTTGCCCGGGGTCGGCATCGTGCCGCCCTTGGCCTTGACCCAAGCCGCGTATTCGGCGGGCGGAACCGCCTCGACTGCGATCGGCATATAGCCGTGGCGCGCGCCGCAGAGCTCCGAGCATTGGCCGAAATACAGGCCGGGCTTGTCGATCGTGAAGCTGGTCTCGTTCAGGCGGCCGGGGATCGCGTCGAGCTTGATCCAGAACGCCGGGACCGCCCAGCTGTGGATCACGTCGTTCGAGGTCGTGATCAGGCGGATCGGCACGCCAACGGGGAGGACGATGCGGTTGTCGGTGGCGAGCAGCTTGGGGCCGTCGGCATCGGTGCGGCCACGCTCGCCGGCGGCGACGTCAGCCTTTTCCTTCAGCATGTTGGCGGTGATCTCGAAGCCGCCATTGTCCGGATACTGGTAGGTCCAATACCATTGGTTGCCGATCGCCTTCAGCGTCACCGCGCCGGAGGGCGCCGGCTTGAACTGGGCTTGCAGCAGACCGATCGAGGGGACCGCGATCAGCACGAGGATCACGACCGGCGCGAGCGTCCAGATGATCTCGATGAAGGTGTTGTGGCTGGTCTTCGACGCGACCGGGTTGCGCGCCTTGCGGTAGCGGAACGAGACCCAGAACAGCAGCGCGAGGACGAACAGCGAGATGATCGTGATCGTCGGCACCAGGATCGAATTGTGCATCCAGTGCGCGAACTGGCCGTTCTTGGTGACCTGGGGCTGGAGCCCGAACAGGCCATCGGTCGGCTGGCCGATCATCGGCTTGACCGTCATCGCGGGCGCACCGTCCATCGCGAGCTCGGGGCTGGACGGGTTGGCGGTGGGCGTCGCGGCGGCGGTCGTCGGCGCAGTGTTCGACACACCCCCCGGAGCGGCAGCGGCTTGCGGTGCAGGCGTCGCTGCTGGCGTGCTCGCAGGCTGGGCCGCATGCCCGGCGGCACCACCGAGACTCGCCAGTGCGAGCCCCGCTGCCATCGCAAATCCTCTCATCCCCATCTTGCGCATCGTTATTCTTGACCCCGGTTTATAGCGAACCCGATTCCGGACGCGCGGATGTCTGCTTATGATTTGGGAAGAGCTATACCCAGCGGGGGGGCTCGCCTCAAGCCTTGTCTGGCATGGGCCTTTTAAGCGCCTGCCCTAACCGCCCGTCATCCTGACGAAAGTCAGGATCCACGATAACGAACGCCGTCCCCTGTGGCTCTGGGTCCTGACTTTCGTCAGGATGACGGAGAAGAGGCGGGGCGCAACGAAACGCAGGTTGACGGTGAGCCGCCGGTTCTCGTTGCGTGCGGTTTCGCGCGCTCGTATTAGCGCGGGCAGACCATTTGGAGCGATGACCCGCGATGACCGAAGACGACGTGCTCGCCGAATTCCGCGCTGCCGAAGCGTTGCTCGAAGGGCATTTCATCCTGTCCTCCGGCCTGCGCAGTTCGCGCTACCTGCAATGCGCGCGGGTTTTGATGGACCCCGCGCGAGGCGCGCGTTTGTCGGAGGCGCTCGTCGCGTCGATCCCCGAAGAACTGCGTGCGCAGATCGATATCGTGGTCTCGCCGGCGATGGGCGGCGTGATCGCGGGTCACGAAATGGGCCGCGCGCTTGGCGTCGAGGCGGTATTCCTCGAGCGGCCCGATGGCGTGTTCGAACTGCGCCGCGGGTTCCGGCTTGCACCGGGCCAGCGCGTGTTGATGATGGAGGACGTCGTCACCACCGGGCTGTCGTCGCGCGAGGCGATCGCGGCGATCGGGCGCGCGGGCGGCGTGACCGTGGCGGCGGCGGCTTTGGTCGATCGCTCGAACGGGACGGCGGATCTGGGCGTGCCGTTCTTCCCGCTGATCCGGCTCGACGTGCCGACCTATCCGGCTGATGCCTTGCCGCGCGAACTTGCCGCGATCCCTGCGATCAAGCCGGGAAGTCGGGCGGCGGCATGAGCCCCTCCGGCAACGACCACCTGCGCCTTGGGGTGAACATCGATCACGTCGCGACGGTGCGGAATGCGCGGGGGGCGGGGTATCCCGATCCGGTGCGCGCGGCGCTGATCGCGGCGGCGGCGGGGGCTGACGGAATCACCGCGCATCTGCGGGAGGACCGGCGGCACATCACCGACGACGACATCGCGCGGCTGTCGGCCGAGCTGACGATTCCGCTCAATCTGGAGATGGCGGCGACCGACGAGATGCTCGGCATCGCGCTGCGCCACAAGCCGCACGCCGCGTGCATCGTACCGGAAAAGCGCGAAGAACTGACGACCGAGGGCGGGCTCGACGTCGCCGGGCATTACGACCGGATGGCGCGACTGGTGGATGCGCTGGCGGGAGCGGGCATCCGCGTATCGCTGTTCATTGAACCCGACGCGCGCCAGATCGAGGCGGCGGTGCGGCTCAAGGTGCCGGTCGTCGAGCTGCACACAGGTTTATACGCGGAACTGTCGGGCGAGGCGCGGACGGTGGAGCTGCGGCGGCTGACCGACGCAGCGGCGCTAGCGGCGAAGAACGGCATCGAGGTGCATGCGGGGCACGGTCTGACCTACGACAATGTCGCACCGATCGCGGCTATCCGGCAGGTTCGGGAGCTGAACATTGGGCACTTCCTTGTCGGCGAGGCGCTGTTCGTCGGGCTTGGCGAGGCGGTTCGGCTGATGCGTGAGGCTATGGATGCGGCGCGGTAGTAAGGCAGTTTTGTTCGCGCAGAGGCGCAGAGGCGCGGAGCAGAAGAGGGGGCTAGCCCGTGGCTGGATTCTCTCGCTGCCTCACTCGATCTTGCCGCCCTTGCGGCCCTCATACTCTCCGCGCCTCTGCGCCTCTGCGCGCAAATCTAATTTTGTCTTCCGACTTGAGGCGTCGCGATGATTATCGGGCTCGGGTCCGACCTGTGCAATATTGAGCGGATCACCGCCTCGATCGAGCGGTTCGGGGAGCGGTTCGAGCAGCGGGTGTTTACCGATGTCGAGCGGGCGAAGGCAGCGCGGCGGCCCTTTACCAAGGCGGGTACGCTGGCGAAGCGGTTCGCCGCCAAGGAGGCATTTTCGAAGGCGGTGGGGACCGGGTTTCGCGCGGGCGTGTTCATGCGCGATATCGGCGTGGTCAACGCCCCCAGCGGCGCGCCGACGTTGGCACTGACCGGGGGCGCCAAAGCGAGGCTTGACGCGTTGACCCCCGAAGGCCACGCCGCGCGCGTGCATTTGACGATGACCGATGATCACCCGTGGGCGCAGGCCTTCGTGATCATCGAAGCTATACCTCTGATATCCCCGGACATGCGCCAGGATACGAATCGATGAAGGACGCGGCGTTGGACGGCAACGAGTTCCCCGAAAAGCCCCTCGCGCAGGCCCCCCTAGCGCAGACGACGGCGGCGGATACCGCGCCACTGGCCGGCACTACCCCCGAAACGACACGCCGCCGCGGTACCGACTGGTGGGGCGAGGTAAAGGGCATCTTCTGGCTGATCCTGGTCGTACTCGGCTTCCACAGTTTCATCGCCAAGCCCTTCTATATCCCCAGCGAATCGATGCTGCCGGGCTTGCGCATCGGTGACCGGCTGGTGGTGACCAAGTTCGCGTACGGCTGGTCGTTCGTGTCGCCGACGATCCCCAACCCGGTCGCGATCTTCAAGGGCGTGGTGCTGCGCCAGCAGGAAGACAGCTGGAGCGTGTCGCTGCCGTTCATCCACGGCCGCTTGTTCGGCTCGCTGCCGACGCGCGGCGACGTCGTGATCGTGACGCCGCCGGGCACGCATAACGACTATATCAAGCGCGTGATCGGCCTGCCGGGCGATAAGCTCGCGGTGCGCGGCGGGATCGTGTTCCTGAACGGCGTCGCGGTGAAGCGTGGTCCTCTGCATGATACGCTGATCCCGGTCGACACCAACAGCCCGTGCAGCGAGATCGACTATCCCGGCGCGCGCGAGACTCTGCCCGACGGGCGTGAGATGTGCCGCCTGCCGACCTATACCGAGACGCTGCCGAACGGTCGCCGCTACGAGACGATCGATCTGGAATCGGACAGCCAGGGCGACAATTTCGCGGAGATCACGATCCCCGCGAATCACGTCTTCCTGATGGGCGACAACCGCGATCGCTCGGCCGACAGCCGGTTCGCGCTGAGCCAGCTCGGACTTGGCGGACCGGTGCCGTACGAGAATCTCGGCGGTCGTGCGGAGTTCATTACCTTCAGCCTCGACGGCGATGCGACGTTCAACCCGCTGAGCTGGTGGAGTTCGCTGCGGTCGGATCGCGCCGGCACCTCGCTCCACCCCGCCAAGGTGAACTGAGATGGCCGAGACCAAAACCGTCGACGAATTGAGCCCGGTCGAGATGCGCGATCCGTTCCTGCGCAAGGAACTGAAGCGCGCAGCGATCTGGCTCGGGCTCGCATGCGTGATCGCGCTGCTGATCGTGCTGGTGCAGCCGTTGCTGATCATCTTTGCCGGCGTCGTGTTCGCGGCGCTGCTCGATGGTGGCGTGCGGCTGCTCGGGCGGGTGCTGCCGATCGGGCGCGGCTGGCGGTTGCTCATCGTCGTGCTGCTGACGTTCGCGTTCCTGGTCGGGACGTTCATTCTCACTGGCGTGCAGGTCACCGAACAGGTGACGCAGCTGCGCTCGACGCTGGAATCGCAGGCCAATCGCTTCACCGGCTATCTGACGTCGCAGGGGCTGATGCCGGGTGCATCGGACGTCAACGGGATCGTCAAGCAGGCACTCGGCTCGGTCGGGCGCGTGACGTCGTGGGTGGGCAGCGCGATCGGCGCGATCACCAGCATGTTCATGATCCTGATCCTCGGGCTGTTCATCGCGATGGACCCGGGCACCTATTCGCGTGGGATGCAGTGGATGGTGCCGAGCGATCTTCGCCCCGAGTTCGCCAGGACTTTGGTCAAGATGGGCGCGACGTTGCGGCGGTTGCTCGCCGGGCGCCTGCTCGGGATGGCGGTCGAGGGTGTCGCGAGCGGCATCGCGCTGGCGGTCGGCGGCGTGCCGATGGCGATGCTGCTGGGTATCATCGCGGGGATTTTGGCGTTCATTCCGAACGTCGGCGCGATCGTGACCGGCGTGCTGATGGTCGCGGTCGGGTTCAGCGCGGGCGTCGATACGGGCTATTGGGCGATCGGCACGTACCTCGTGGTGCAGACGATCGACGGGTATGTGATCGTGCCGATGGTCGCCAAGCGGACGGTCGATCTGCCGCCGGCGTTGACGTTGGGTGCGCAGATTTTGGCGAGTGCGTTGTTCGGGATTTTGGGGCTGGCGCTGGCCGATCCTATGACTGCGATGTTGAAGACAGCGCTGGAGCGGCGGTCTGAGCGGGAAGAGGAGAAGGCCGAGGCTGACGATCAAGCTACGGCCTGACGTTCTCCTTACCACTTGTTCCGGGTTCCAGCTCCTCTTCCGTCATCCCCGCGTCCGCGGGGATGACGGGGGGTGACGTCAATGGGGCGGGTAATCGATAGGAAGTTACTGCCTTACCAGCTGGTCAAAGAGGGCGAGGTAGCGGTTGGCTGAGTCCGCGCCCGGTTGGGCAACTGGTTCGGGTCGCTGCCGAGTCGGCTCTAGCCACGCATCCAGCGCTTCAACCAATGCAGCAGCGTCGTCCTTCGCAATCACCGTCCCAAGCTCCGGCCGATCAATAATCTCCGACACCGCCGCGCTCGAGTCGGTCGAGATCACCGGCGTTCCGACGGAAAGGGCTTCTCGCAAAACTCCCGGTACGCCTTCGTACTCCGACGTCAGCACCAGTACCGCGGCGCGCGCCATCACCGGGAGCGGATCGCTGCTGTGGCCGAGCAGGAGGACGCGGCCCCCCAAGCCGAGCGCGTGGATTTGCGCTTCGATCGCCCCCCGCTCGCTCCCCTCGCCGAGGATGACGAGCGGTATCGCTTGGTCCGCCAGCAGCGGAAGCGCGACGATCACGCGGTCCCAGCGCTTCTGCGGTTCGAGCCGGCCGACACCGAGAATGTAGCGCGGTGGCAGGTCGGGCAGCGCAATAGGAATCGCCACCGCCGGCGGGTTCGGGATGACGCTCGTCCGCCCGATCATCCGGGTCGCCAACGCCGCCTCGTTCGCGGTCGCCGGCGTCATCGCGACGAGGTGATCGAGGAAGCTCCCGTGACGCGCGAGCCAGAGCTGGTGCGCGGCGTGCATCAGGCGGCCGTGATCGGCGCGCGCGGGGGCGTTGGACATCTTGGCGACGATCGGCGGACACGTCTTGCCGAGTCGCAGCCGGGTCCATGCCGCGATGCCGGTATAGAAATTACCGGGGCAGAATATGATGTCTGGCGCGAGACGTTGCACCACCTTCGGCAGCGCCAGCAGCCGCGAGGGCGTGACGATCTCCAGACCTTCCGGCAGTTCCGCCGCCAGCGGCCCCGAGATATCCTCGATCGCCAGCGTCACGCGCCGGCCCGCCGCAAGCCAGCCGCGCGCGAGGCGCAGTTGCGCGCGTTCTACCCCGCCGCCGCGCAAGTCCTCGGCATAGGTCAGGATGTGCTGGGCGATCGGTGGCTTGCTCACGAGTGACATATGGGGGTCATCATACTGCGCGATGGGTAGAGCGGAGATCGTGACCGAATGAAACCGACTTTGCGTGCATGCACGGCGGCGGGCGGCTATCAGGCCGCGCGAGGGAAGGCGGGCACCAAGTAGCAGGGAACGGGCGGCGGAACGGCTTGAGGACAATGGTTTGAGGACCGGCGAGTGAACTTCCGTACCAAAACTGCCGATCGCGACGGCTATGCGGATATCGCGCGCGCCGGGCTCGAGCCGCTGAAGGCGCTCGGCAGCCGCTGGCCCGCGATCATCGGTGCGGTGCTGACGCTGGCGATGATTGTCGGATTGGGGCGCGAACTGCTCGGGCATGGCCTTGCCGGACTGTCGCGCTCGGTGCCGCAGGACCCGCGCTTCTATGTGTGTTTCGGTCTGCTCTACATGTCGCCGCCGACCGGGGATTACGTCATCTTCCGCCGGCTCTGGGGTATCCCGCTCGGCGGGCTGGTCGCGCTGATCAAGAAGCGGATCGCGAACGAAGTCGTGTTCGGTTATTCGGGCGACGCGTATTTCTACGCCTGGGCGCGGGCAAAGGCGCGGATGGTGGCATCGCCGTTCGGCGCGGTGAAGGACGTGTCGATCCTGTCGGCGATCGCGGGCAATGCGGTCACGCTGCTGCTGGTGGCGATCGCGTTGCCGCTCGGCCGGCATCTGCTGACGCACGACCAGTTCCGCACGGTGCTGGCGTCGGCGGGCGTGACGCTGGCGATCTCGCTGCCGTTCCTGATCTTCTCGCGCCGCGTGTTTTCCCTGCCGCGCGCGAAACTGTGGTGGGTGTTCGGGATTCATTGCATCCGGCTGTTGTGCGGCTCAGTGTTGATCGCGTTCGCATGGCATTATGCGTTGCCCGGGGTTCCGGTCGGGATGTGGCTGTTCCTTGCCGCCGGGCGCCTGCTGGTGTCGCGCCTGCCGCTGGTGCCGAACAAGGACCTGCTGTTCGCCAACGCCGCGATCCTGTTGATTGGGCAGGACCAGACCTTGTCCGAGCTGATCGCGTTTACCGCCGCGCTGACGTTGCTGGTCCATGTCGCGCTGATCATCCTGTTCGGCATCCATGCCGGGCTCACCCGGTTACGCGCATGATCCGCGCCTGTGTCGCGCTGGCCGCGATCGTTGCGCTTGCAGGGTCGGCCGGGGCGCAGGTGCTCGGCAGCGATGCGGCGGCGTGCCGACCGGGCGAGGGGCCGGCGATCGCGGTGGAGGTCACCGGGCTGAAGGATCGTACGGGCGAGTTGAAGCTCGAACTCTATCCTGATGACGAAGCGGGCTTTCTTAAGGACGACCACGTGCTGATAGCGGCCGGGAAGACGTTTCGCCGGGTGGTGGTGCCAACGCCGCCGAGCGGCGCGCCGATGCTGTGCATCCGGGTACCGCGGCCGGGCCGCTATGCGCTGTTGCTGACGCATAATCGCGACGGGAAGAACAAGTTCAGTTTCTGGACCGATGGCGCCGGGTTCGCGAGCAACGTGAAGCTCGGGCGGTCGCGGCCCAAGGTCGAGCAGGCGCTGGTCGAGGTCGGTGTAGGCGTGACGACGGTGCGGATCACCGTGCAGTATCTGCGCGGGCTCGGCGGGTTCGGACCCGTCACGCCATGAGAGTGGTGGCATGAGAGTCGTCGACGTCAACGAGTTCTACTCGCCGACCGGCGGCGGCGTGCGGACCTATGTCGATCGGAAGATGGGGATCATGGCGGACATGGGCCATGAACTGATCGTCGTCGCGCCGGGCAAGGAGGACCGCGTCGAGGAGCGGCCCGGCGGCGGGCGGATCATCTATCTCAAGTCGCCGGGGATGCCGTTCGATCGCAACTACGGATTGTTCTGGGACGAGGGCGCGATCCACCGGGTGCTCGACGATCTCGATCCGGACGTGGTCGAATGCTGCTCGCCGTGGCGACCGGCGTGGTTCGTCGGCGACTGGGAGGGACGCGCGGTAAAGGCGTTCTTCATGCACAACGACAACATCGCGGCCTATGCGCAACGCTGGTTCGCCGGCGTCGCGAGCCATGACCAGATCGAGCGCGGGTTCGCCTGGTACAGCCGGTACATGAGCCGGTTTCTCGAGAAATACGATGTCGTCGTCACCAACGGCCCGGCGCTGGAGAAGCGGTTGCGCGCGCGCGGACTGCGGATCGATGCGGCGATGCCGCTGGGGATCGAGCGCGGGCATTTCTCGCCGGACCTGCGCGATGCCCGGTTGCGCGCGGCGTTGCTGCGACAGTGCGGCTTGCCCGAAGACGGCATGCTGCTGCTCGGGCTAGGGCGGCATCACGGCGAGAAGCGCTGGCCGCTGGTGGTCGATGCGGTGGCGCGGGCGGGGGCGACTTTGCCGGTCGGGCTGGTCCTGATCGGTGCGGGCGCGCAGACCAAGGCGATCCAGCGCCGGATCGGCGGCTCGCCGCATATCCGGATGTTCGCGCCCGTGTACGACCGCGAGAGACTCGCGCGGATCATGGCGAGCTGCGACGCGCTGATCCACGGGTCGGAGGCGGAGCCGTTCGGGCTGGTCGCGTCGGAGGCGATGGCATCGGGCCTGCCGCTGATCGTACCCGATACGGGCGGGTGCGCGGAGGTCGCGGACCACCATGCGAGCGAGCTTTACGCGGCGCGCGATGCGGAGAGTGCGGCGGCGGCGATCGGACGGTTGTTCGTGCGCGATCCGGCGATGTTGCGGCGCGCGGCGGCGGTGGCGGCGCGGCATGTCCGCAGCGACCGCGAGCATGCGGTCGAGCTCATGGACTATTATGCGGGGCTGGTCGCGGCGAAGCACGGCGTGCGACGTACAGGGTGAATCGCGTGCCGGGGACGGAGACGGCGCGATAGCCGTGGTGTCGGGCGTAGGCGGCCAGGACTGCATCAATCTGATCGTCACCGCTACTCCAGGCGCCTTCACCGCCGGTGAGGATGGCGGACGGATAGCCGAGGAGATGCGTTCGGGCCTGCGATACGAGGTGGAGGGTGTACTCCTGACGCGCGTCGAGCAACGCGGTGCTCCGGAAATAGAAGGGGCCGGTAGCAAAGTGTGGGTCGATCGCTCGGCCGGGGAGAAATTGCGGGGAGAGCGTCGCGACCGGGCCGGCGATGTGTTCGCGGTCCAGCGTCTGGCGAGCGGACGAGGCGTCGCGCATCGCGTCGAGCATTGGGATGCGCCCGCTCGCGACGGCTTCGATCGTGGGGGCGAGACCGGCGCAGGCGAAGACGGTTGCGGCGATCCGCATCGCCTTGCCGGGCGGATGCGCGTGCCAGACTAGCGCGAGACGCACGAATAGCGCCGGCAGCACTGGCAGCAGATATTGCCGCCATGTCGGCACCGGCGCGAGCGCGGCGATCAGGCCGGCGAGGATCAGCAGGTCGAGGATCAGGTGCCAGCGTTGCCGCCTGCCGGTGGTGGCGACGATCGCGAGCAGGGCAGGGCCGAGCGCGAGGAACTTGAGGGTGTCGATAATCTTGACGCTGTTCGACAGCTTCCAGGGGCGGGACTGGTACCATTCGGTTGGCGCCTGGCGAGGGAAGCCGAGCACGCCGAACAGGAAGCCTTCGGGCGATGCGGCGAACAGCGCCAGCGTGAAGAGCGCGAACGGCATTGCGCCAAGCAATGTCCACCACGGGCGTCGGTTGCGGCTGAACAGCGTCCAGATGCCGTAGGTGAGTGCTGGGAGGACATAGGAGATTTTCGCGGTCGCGGCGGCGGCGAGCAGGAGGCCTATCAGGACCGCGTCGCAGCGGCTGGCCTGATCGCGCGCGGTTCTGACGATCGCGGGGAGGGCTAGCGCGAGGCAGGCGGCCGGGAGCGCGTCGTTGCGCGCGGTGCCGATGCTGAAGAGGAGGATGTCGCACGTGGCGAACAGCGCGGTTGCGATGGTTGCGGTGCGCGTGCTGGCGCCGCCGATGCGTGCGGCGCGGTGGACCGCGGCGATGGTGGCTGCGCCGAGGAGGGCGTTGGTTATGCGGAGGGCTGGCCAGGTCCAGGTGCTGGCTAGCGCTGCGATCGGGGCGAAGAGATAGGGTTGGAGCGGGGTCTGGAGGTAAGCGAAGTCTTTGTAGGGGAGCAGGCCGTGCGCGGTGAGGAGGGCGGCGGCGACGTACTGGCTCTCATCGTGGTCGACTGGGCGGAGGAGGGCGAGGGTGATGAGGATCATCGCCAGCGCCGCAAACGGCAAAAGTATGTTCACCCGCGAAGGCGGGTGCCCAGTCTGGGCACCCGCCTTCGCGGGTGAACATGGTTGGGGAGCGGTGTGCTCAGCCACGAATGCCACCATACCCACCGCTTTCACCTCGGCGAAGGCCGGGGACCAGTTGGGGGACGGTGATGGCTAAGGACGGCGCTTCGTTACCCCGGCTTTCCCAACTGGGCCCCGGCCTTCGCCGGGGTGGCGGAGAAGGCGGGGGTGGAGGCGTGTAGGGCAAGGTCAGGCTTTTACGGCGGTCAGGAAGTAATCGAGACTGGTTGAGTCGCTCAGCGCAAACCCGGTCGCCGGCGAGAAGCTCAGCCCTCGCGTGTCCGTCACGCGAAGCCCCGCATCCTTCAGCAACGCGGTCAGTTCCTCGGGCGTCAGGAACTTGTTCCAGTCGTGCGTGCCCTTGGGAATGACGCCAGCGCCCTCCGCCACGGTAATCATTGCCAACCGCGACAACGGCGTCCGGTTGGGCGTCGAAAGAATCAGCAACCCACCCTCCGCCAACGTCCGCGCGAGACCGCGCACGAAGCCGGCAGGGTCACTGACGTGCTCGATCACTTCGAGGCTGGTGACGAGGTCGAACTGCCCGACCAGCCCCTCGACGCCTCCCGCGCGGTAGTCGATCGCGAGGCCACTCTGCGCTGCATGGATCTCCGCAACCGCGATATTCTCGGGTGCCGCATCGATCCCGGTCACCGCGGCACCGAGCCGCGCCAACGGCTCGCACAGCAACCCAGCACCACACCCGACGTCGAGCGCGGTCTTTCCCGCTAGCGGCGTGAAGGTCGAACCGTCGCCGCCCCAATGCGCATCGACCTGCTCGCGGATGTAGCGCAGTCGTGGCGGATTGAGCTTGTGGAGCGGGGCCGACGAACCCTTCGGATCCCACCAGTCCTTCGCCATCGTGCCGAAATGCGCGGCCTCGCGCGGATCGATTGTTGCGTTCGTTACGGTGTCGCTTGCCAGTATCATGCGCGCTACCTATCAGGGCCGCCGCTTCGACCCAAAGGGATTTGCGCTGCCAATGGCCCGTATCGTGATGAAATTCGGCGGGACGTCGATGGCTGGGATCGAGCGTATCCGCA
>Ga0265798_10005935_pt1 | contig 16210 bp, 18 predicted proteins | sample P3T30metagenome_FD_192430 | JGI IMG/M metagenome (GOLD analysis project Ga0265798, IMG submission 192430) | Plant litter microbial communities from East Loma Ridge, Irvine, California - P3 T30 | ecosystem: Environmental > Terrestrial > Plant litter > Unclassified | place: USA: California... | reverse complement strand
GCTGTCCACATGTTAGCGCCTGGTTCCATTCTAGCATTCACACCTTGGACCCACCATCCAAATATGCCCTCCAAGTCAACCACCCTATCCCCGCCAAATCTCCGATGAATAGCACCCAGGAGATGAAACTCGACCAGCTGAATATGATGTGCACCACGAAGACGAAGGCGAACAGCAAGCTGCTTTGCCATGCGTGGAACCGTACATAGTCGCTTTGGTGCTCTAGAACCAAAAGTAACACACCACCCGCTGGTGGTAGTAGAAGGTATGCCAGGCACGCTTCGTAGTCTAGTCGCCAGCCTAAAGACGTTGTGAACATGTCTACATCCTCGCGGGAACGGCCGAAGCCTGTGCTCCGCGAAGGCTGATCCCATGCTATGCGCTCTGTATCGGGTTCTGCGGGCGGCGATATAGGCGATTGACCTTGGAAGTAGTCATGCTGTTCGTATGCGCGTGTGGTGGGCGATGTGATATTACGTGTGCGGTCGATAGATGTCCTCGGCGAGTGGACTGGCGGTGGAGAGAGCGCGCGTGACGATTCGGGAATGTCCTGGTATGGGGCGAAATTGGCTGCCATTATATCCCCTTCCTCGGTCAAAGACGTATGTAGTATATCAGAAGCTTGTCGCTCAATTCCTGGGTATTGCGAAGTTTGGTGCAAGAGATAGGGCTGACGCAGAGGCAGGTGTAACCGGGACTGTGACGTTTGGCAGGGATCCGAGCTCCAGATGGGCCGGGGTTCTGCCGTTGGCACGTGAATGATCACTTTCGGCCATCTCCGCCGTGTCACTCCGCTGCAGGAACAGTTATGCTGTGCGACATCTCTAGAAAACGACGGCTCACACAACTGTCGAATACGTCGCAGTGAACAGCATGCTAACACAAATGCGACGAGTCAATGTTAAGTGAGAAACCGCCGTCTTCCTTGTCGATGGCCTAAGGTCGCACTCTCCTTATGTCACAGGGACATCAGATTCCGCCTTGGGTCAATCTTCGTCTCGCCATGTGTCGTCCTACCTCACTCCACATCCTGTACGGTTGGGACCACGTATAAAATCGAGCGTTTAAGCACTCGTTGGCATTCATTCACACCGCTCACACTGCACTTCGGTAAACTTTGCGCTTATTCCGTCGTTCCCCGAAACTTCAACGCCACAAAACACCCCGTTGTCATACTTCAACTCACAAACCCTCTTACAACCAGAATACATCCATCACCATGTGTATCGCTATACTTACGACCGCGCACCCAGACTATCCATTCATCCTACTCAACAATCGAGACGTACGTTTGTTAGGCTTCAGTGTTCCTCTCCCACAACTAACGCAGATCAGGAGTATCTTCACCGTCCAACGGCAGAAGCAACATGGTGGCCATCTCCAGATACGCAAGTCCTAGGAGGCTACGATCTACACCGCCCTGCTCATGGCACCTGGCTAGGTGTGACTCGTCAAGGTCGAATCGCAGTATTGACCAACTACCGTGAAGAGGATCAAACCATTGTTGAGGGAGCGCGAAGCAGAGGGTTAATTCCAAACGCTTGGCTGAAGATCGACCCAATGAAAGGGGAGAGCACAGAAGTTTTCGCGAAGCGAATGATTGAAGAGGATGGTGTTGAAGGTGTAGGAGGTTTCTCGCTCTGCTATGGATTCATCCAGGATGTCGTCAAAGAAGAAGGAAAAGGCCTAGCGATCGTCAGCAACCGCACTCCAGACGTTCACGGTGTGGTCCATCTCCTGCAAACACCAAATGAAACCCGAGCTCTCAGCAACGCCGCCTACAGTGACCGCAGCTGGCCCAAAGTAACAAACGGAGAAGCCTGGACGCGCACTGCGATTGCGGAATCCGTCGCCGCGAATGAATCTTGCGACCAGCTTGTCAATCGTCTTCTTGACATCTTGACCACGGATACCATGCCCCGACAGAAAGAGAATGAAGAATGGGACATGTATCTCAACCAGCTACGTCACAGCATCTTTATACCGGCGATCGGACGAGACCATCTTGAAGAGCACAAGATGCCTGCGCATGAGATAGGCGACTTGGTCAAGGCGAAGGCGGTGGACGCTACGAGTGGGTGCTATGGTACTCAGAAGAACATCGTAGTGCTATGCGACCGGGAAGGTAAGGTGACATATTTTGAGAGGACGCTGTATGACGGCGACGCGAAACCGGTTGAGAAGGGCAAGGGTGACAGGCTATTCGACTTCACGATTGAGGGATGGTAAGACAACGACCGACTATATGTGTCCGATGGTAGAGTTTTCACTGCTTTCGTTTTGTCCCAACTTGAACCATCCATACATATTTTTCATATCCTACCCATTGTCAACTTTCCATCGGCCAGCGCAATGATCTCTAGTAGCCGCCAGTAAAACTTGCTCTCAAAATCTCCATTCTGCTACTGCAAACGCGACAGCCCGACGCGTCTCCCTAGATCTCTCCGTTTGCTGTCCGCAACATCGCGCTACGCGATTGGTCCGTGCAGCTATTCTCTCCATAGCTACGCCTGACTACTAACCTGTCAATAACACAGCTTGTCTCCTCAGTTGACCTTGAACGCAATCATCTTGCAACAACCGCTTTCTGTCGCTTCTAATCCGCATCAGCAATCGCGTCTCACATTCCTCCGTTTACACTCCACTACCAATCGCTACCATGTGTATCATGTGGTTCGTAACGCACAACGACGGCCCCCGTGAGCACCTTATCGACTACCTTCACTGCGGCCATCTCGACTGCCCTGGAACGTTGGAGTTTCACAACAAGTGCGTGCTCGTAGAACCCCGCGCCGACTGTGGAGAGTGTCTGAAGGCAGATGGCGATCAGGTGGATCAAGAGGTATGTTCGTATCCTGCTATTCCGCATTACGAATTGGCGTACGTAGAAGGAACGGGTTGGGTCAAGGTCGCTGAGGAAGAGAATGTTGCGGTTGGAGGACGGAACCAAGAGGAGGACGATGACGAGGCCGGCTCATACCACAGCTTCCGAAGCCTCTCGGACGTCGACAGCATCACGTCACACTGGCGTCTAGACCCACCGCGTGCCCGTCGAACGGCTCGAGGTCCGCAAGAGAACTCGTCAGCACCAGCTCCACATGCTTCTCCAGGAGTCGCGGAGCCGTTCGAAACCCGCTCCGCCCACGACCCACACGAGATGCAAGAAGTGGGCTCGCCATTCCACGAAAACGGCTCCAACCAGGACCAGAACATTCCCGATCTTGCGGAAGGCCAATTCAGCGACTCACCTAACACGCTCAAGCACCGTCATCTCGTCAACGGTCAGCTGAAAGAGCTCAAAAAGCTTACCAAGCGGATGTCTCGCCATCGACGCCAGAACAGTCAGCCCGGGCGCACACAACAGCAACACCGACGACAGAACAGCCAGGCGGCTGGCAATGTAGCCGCCTCGCATCCTTATGGGTTCGCGATGGGCGGGGACGTAGTGCCTCAAGGTCTGCCAGGAGGTCATGTGCCGCAGTACTTGGGAGTGCCTCAACCAGGCCAGGCGCCGACGTGGGTTTGGGGACCTGTTCCGCCGCCTCATCTGAGGGGAATGTATCCACCTGTAAGTACTGTTATATGTCGATCTAGCGATATTTGCTGACATGTATAGTTCTAGGGGTGGTGAGATTGTGGGGGAGATGGTAGATTTTGGAGATCCGATTGTAGATGAGATGGATGATTGTGTATCGAAGTCCTGTTCTGTTAATATCATCTACCTTCCAAAGGTCGACATTGCCCTTTGCCTTTGCAAACTCTTGTCATTGTACTAATGTCGACTCCTGGATAAGTCTTTCTGACGGGCGTTCTGATGAAGTTAACGTGCACGTGCTTTGTCTTGGCACGCTACAGGTGACAGGGAGTTAGTGACGTCTTGTAGATCTTTCGGCAACTCTAATCAACAAACACCGATCCGCAGTCCGACCTCCGCACCCGTTTTCGCGACAATCTGACCGCACTTACTGTCTCGCGCCATACGTTCCAGTGGGCAGAGCCATCATCTATATTCTTCCTGTTCGACCGATCACGCGCCTTCCCGATCCTCTTCGCACACATCCAGCCGTCATGGCGTCTCTTCCGCCTCAGCGCCCCGCGTCGCAACATAGACCCTCACCTCCTGCCGAATCATCGTCCTCACAGCAGGAGCAAACGGAACGGACGAACAGTTTCTCTGGGCAGTCGGTAGATTCGCAGACGTTGCTACTCAATACGCCATCTACACAGTCAGCCTCTTCTACGCCGCAGGAACAGACCGAGGTACCTACACAGACCACCGCGCCACAATTAGAAGAAGACGATGAACCGCGAAGATGCTGGATCTGCTTCAACGACGAGACGGAAGACGATGAAACGACATCGGAGTGGAGGTCGCCTTGCGCCTGCTCACTGGTGGCGCACGAGAGGTGTTTGCTAGACTGGATAGCGGACATGGAGGCGCCCAGCTCACGGCGACGGGCTGGTAAAGCAGCAGGGCAGATATTGTGTCCCCAATGCAAGAGCGAGATCAGGATTGAGCGACCGAGGAGCTACGTGGTGGATATGGTTCGGGGCGTTGAGAAGCTTACGGGTAACCTCCTGCTTCCGGGCTTCGCACTCGTCACAGGCACGGCGCTCTACTCGACACTGACGCTATCCGGGACGGCGACGATATACCAGATATTCGGCACGCAAGATGCGCTGCAAATTCTCGGCCCGCTCTACGAGACGCCGAGTCGGTCGGTGAACTCGGTGACATTGCAGTGGCTGGAACACCTGAGGCAGCACTGGAGGTTAGACCTTGGGTTACCGTTAATTCCGACAGTTTTGGTCGCAAGCCGAACGTCATTCGCCGACTCTTTCCTACCCTTCCTTCCGCTCATCTTCTTCGTTAGCTCCGGACAACCAGGCGATGACATGCTACAACTGCAGTGGCCACCGAGCGCCGCTTTCACCTTTGCCGCACTACCATATCTTCGGGGCTTCTATAACGCATACTACGAGCGTGTATGGTTACCACGAGAGCAGCAGTGGCTGAAGGAGATCCAGCCACGAGCTGGCGAGGACACAACCGCAGATGTTCAGGCACAACATGATCACGACCATGACCACGACCATGTCGGTGACGAGGATGTGATCGAAGAAGTAGAGATAGAACTCGACTTTGACATCTTCGCAGACTGGAACAACAATGGCGAAGCCGACAACGACGACGACGATGACGACGCGCCCGAAGCTCTTCCCGTACCCGTCGCGCGAGGCCCAGCAGGACCCATCGACGCGCCACCGCAAGACGATCAGGACGACGCAGAGATGCCTGACCTGGTCGACGTCGAACCCCAGCAACACGCAGCACCTCCGCCCAACATCCCCATGCAACCCGCCGCTCCTCGACCCAGACGCGTCCGTCGCGAACGCGGCGTTACCTTCTCCACCACCTCCCTTGCCGACACCATCCTCGGCGCCCTCATCTTCCCCACCATCGCCGCCGCCATGGGCGAGATCCTCAGACTCAGCTTACCCAGCTCCTGGGTCACGGCTCCTACAGGCGCACCGGCAACATCTTGGCTCGGTGGCTGGATCAATACGGGTGGCAAGGCAGGTGGTGTAGGCAAGCCAACTGGGTTTCTGCAGACGCGTTGGGGAAGGAGTGTTGTCGGTGGATGTATGTTTGTTGGGCTGAAGGACATGATCATGCTGTATGTCCGGTGGAAGACGGCGCAGAATCATCGAAAGAGGGGGATTGTGGATCATGATAGGAAGAAGCCGAGGGGTGGTGCTAGGGTGTCGGCTTGAGGGTGTTTGAGTTTGGGTGTTTAAGAATTGGAGTGAGCTCAGGAGTACGGGTACATGATGATGGGACGAATGCGTTTGAGCATGTTGTGGAGTCGATCTATTTGGAGGGTCTACCATTTGTATATTACACTCAATCACACTAGACTGGTATCCCAGTCACGCTGAACCATCAGCTCTCAAACCGTCTTCTCAATCAATTGTGAAGCAACTGTTCCAGCCTACTACCCCCGACCCCCTCCCAGAGTCTACCCAAACCTCTCCGCAGCAATCCTCTTCAAAAACTCCATAGTCCCCGCCTCCTTCTCCCTCCGCTCCGCCAGCCTCTCATTCCTCTCCGCCTCCCTCGCCCTTGCTATCTCCTCCCTACGTATCTCCCTCTCATTCTTCTGCCTCTCCTGCTCCTTCTTCTTCTTCTTATACACATCGATGCCGTCGTCGCCCATGAGATCTGATTCGGCGACTTCTACCTCCCCGGCTTCTTTGGCGTCGCGGAAGGAGTTTAAAGTGGATGTTACTTCGCGTTTCTTTTCGAGTTGGCGTTCACGAGAGTTCGGATCCGCGCGGGGTACTAGGTCGTCTAGAGCCTCTTTCTGCGATTTCCGATCCGTTTTGCGGGCGTGTCGGATGTCGTCGATGTAGTTTGATTGGCCATGCGCGCGGTCTTCGGAGACGAGTTCGTTGCGGAGGGTTAGGTCGTCCATGTTGGGGATTGTGGGACCGTGGCCGGTATGTCGGGGGAGGTGCGTAGGCGGTGCGGGACCGAAGTCGTCGTCGCTTGCATCTGAACCTTCTTCCCCATCCCTCTGTGCATAGCTAGGCGACGCTCTTTTCCTAGGCGCTATAGGCGAAGTCGCACGATACGTCTGCACCGTCTCCTTCGCCGTCTTCAACATGGACGGATCGTACCAACTCCTTGCTAGCTCCCCCCTGTTCCAGCGACTAACGAAGCTCTTCCATCGGCCTTTTGTTTCCCGCTCGTCTAGGCTGTCGAGTTGGATGGACTTCTGGATGTCGAGGTAGGATTGGAAGAGCGGTTTGTAGTCGTCGTAGTGGCGCTTTGATAAAGGCTTTGCTTTGTAGGGTAGGTCTATGGGTCGGGGTGCGGCGGGTGAGCGCGAGCGGTGCCGCTTGTGTCGGTGCGTGTCATCGTCGCGACGGGGGGAGCGCGAGCGGTGCGAGCGGTGGTGTTTCTTGTGGGTGCGTGATTCGTGGGGGTTTGAATCGCGGTGTGACGGTAGTTGCGCGGTGGATTCTTCGGGGGTGTAGCTGCGGCGCGGCATGGTGGAGGTTTGGTGATGGAAAGTCAATGTGGAGATGATGCGCGAGAAGTTCTACCCTATTCAAGGGACAGGTTAGACACCTGTTCCTACGAATTACAACTTCAAAAACCCAGAAGAGAGCTACAGTGACTTGAGATTGTACCAACGTAGACACTAGATACTATTATAGGCCCCAAGGCATCTAATCACTTTTTCCTTTGAACAGGGTGGTTCGCATGTCATAGCGGGTCCTTTCCGCGGCTTCGGTTCTACTTGTGGATCTTCACCAACGCGCTAGTTGAGTTAAACATACCTCATGTATTGCATCGTACTATCCAGACACATTCTCAGACTCCCGTACCCTTTCGAAAAGCTCATCAACAGTCATCAGTCAAAGCTCCATAGTTGCAGCACGCGTCTAGCCATCCCAATTGACGAGCGTCTCCCATCCTTCCCGCGTGGGTTCTTCCGTAGCAATGCCCGGGTTTTCTCGTTCTTCTGCGGACCGTCCAGGCGTTCCAGATAAGTCCAACGGTCTCGGTGAAACATATGTATTATCGAGTAGGGCGGTACCCGTACCGCCTTGATTCCCACAGCGTCCAGTACCTTCTTTTTTGCTGATTTTTTGGTCATTTCACGGAGAAGTCAAGCGGTATGTATATGTATATGTGATAGTGATGGTGGGGGTAGGGAGAGGGGGGTAACTGTGCATCATCCCCCCTCTTTCTATCCTTCTTCTTCACCTTCTCTATCCATATCTATCCTATACACAAACATACTTCTTAATCATCTTTACACCCTTCTTCATTCTACTTTCCTTCTTCTCTTCTTCCTTTTCTACTACTCTTTCTTCTTCTATCTCGTCTCTGCTATCATATATAATAGTTAGCATTTTTGTTTCACTTGTCTTGCTTACTTCTGGTTTTCCTTTCCCTGTTTGTAGATATTCTGGTATCTATTCACATCTATACTTAGTATTCAATTTCTTCTTCTTGTTACTACTATCACTTACATCTACCATATCTGTATTTCTTCCTTTCCAGTTCTTCTCTTCTGCTACTTTACCCATTTTGATTCTGTTTCTATTGTATAGTCAGCTTTCTTTCTTTCTTTCTTTTTGGGAATTCTGAGGAAAGAAGAGAGGGGGACGGCATGTTTATATATGTTTTGGCTTTGACTCATAGATGTGTGCGCTAGATTGGAGTTTGGTTGCTTATCTTCGAGTGTGAAGTTTGCGGGATGAGTATTGGGTGTACCGAACTAATACTTGCGCAAACCAACGACCCCCCACAACCCTCCAGCTGCCGCAAGCCTCTAGCAACCCCAACCAAAAACCTTGCCGCACAATTTTCGCATTGAATCTACAGCGGTTATATCCAAAGCCTCTCGTTTGTCGATCGACACCACAGAATTCGTCACACCCCCTTGTTGGAGCGCAAAGAATTACGATGGAACCCCCAAAATTCGGTAGTTCCAGGACCCAGGATTTCAGCTACCCAGAGAATAGTCAAGCCTGTGAAACTCACTCTACCGCGGAATGATCGGCTTTCGTGTTCGGTTTCGAAGCCGGGTGTCGACGGCACCTATCATCCGTGTCAAGTCTCCTTCTCTGATGGTACTGCGATGATCCAGAAAGGAGGAGCCAACCACACCTTCCGCATTTCAAACGATTCGTACGCAAGGCGATACTCACGTACAAAATTTCTCGCAACCTCAAAAACCTCCAGTCCTCTACCGCACAATCTTTGGAATCGCCAGTCTCAAAAGGTCTCGTGTCGCTACACATTGACATCCATTCACTTAGATATATATATACTGCCGAGAGGATCCTGCCTTCTGGTCGTCCGACCTGGCTGCATGCGCGGATCAAGAAGTCTGCGAAGGCGTGCGTTGCCATGGTTTCCCGATGACTCTTACGGAGAGGCGATGGCGTGTGGATTTGAACGCCCCGACTCTGCCGGCCGGCGTCCTTCTACGGCACCCTATCGGAAGGCTGAACCGCGTCCGAAGCTCAGCATCTGATACGTGCCCAGGTGATATTGCACATCCGATGACAGGCGGCTTCTATGTCAAGACTGACCATGCCCAGAGGCCGATGTAGGTTTTGAGACTGCTGTAGTTCCCAATCACGACCCACAGACCTCTCATCCTCATCCAACCGCGAGAGCTGCGCATTGTAGCTTCATAGGTAAGCAAATGGGAGTCAAAGCGAGGTTAGTACGGTGGTGTCTAATGATCAAGGGAGTCCACCGTCCGACATGTACACGTTGGTCTTTCTTGCCATCTATCTCATCGACTAGTAATGGGAATGATCATTGGTTCACCCGATCCACCACTCAACACGGGCGAACGTGGCTGTGCAGACTGTGTCACAAGCGCTCTCGTCTCATGATAGCCTATCAAGCGTGCTTAGGGGACATGCAATCCAAGAGCTGCTCCGGACAGCATCAGTATGTCAGCCTTACCGGCTCGCAATCAAAACATACACATGCACCGGGAAGGCTTAGCCTTCCACGTGATTTCGCGCGATTATCGCGACTAAAGGTTGCCATAACTTGGAGAGTATCAACACACATCAGACCGCTTCCAAAACTTGCTTCGCCTTTCGCCGCATCCTCCGCGACAAATCTTGAGTTCACCCTCTATACCATCCCCTTTTCATCTCCATAGCACCACAAACACCTTCGTCTAGAACACCTGAGTCACTACAACTCATCGGAAAAGCAACACACCATGGCTCCATTCTCCATCGAAGCCATCATTGCGACTGTCACCCTCGTGACGACATTCCCCCAATCTGTCCTCGCCATCTGTGATCTCATAAGCCTTGGACGTCGCCGCGACTTGCGATCGAGTGAACACAGTGAGTCTCAAAGTATCCCCGTACGCTTCACGCAGTTCGTTGACATCTCCCCAGCTCGTCGGAGTGGATGCGATCATCTACCACTTCAGATCAACATCGCTCATGTAAACCTATTCGTCTCACAGCCCGGCCGACCCTAAGCCCCACAATTGAATACATTGGAGTCAGTGAACACCTCCCTCGGGCAACGATGGATATGGGTCGCTGATAAAACACTTGGAGACTACGTGGGTGTAGCGTGATACGAGGGCGGTTGTATGGAAAGGTTAGGAAACAACGTGGTGGATGTATCTTGCCGCAGGCGGTGCGATACTCACTTATACTAGCTCAAGGCAAGGGTAGACCTATGAATTGAAGGCGAGGAAAGAATTGTATCCTTATAGCGCAACCTCATTTGTGCAAGTCAAAATACAACTGTCTCTTACGCAACACCAGGAATAGCCACCGGTCCAACCGGCCCACTACTCGCCCCAATATTCGCCTGATGCATCGTTCTCGCACCCCATTGATCCGGGTAATCCACGGCAGTATGAAACATCTGGTAGTTCGCCCACATGATGATATCCCCTTCCTCTACCTTGGGCAACATGATGTATTCCGGTTTGAGTACGCGTTCTTGAATGGGCTTAAGCCACGCTCTTATCTCCGCAACGTCATCGATGATGGTTGGTTCCTCCTCTTCGCTCGACCGAACGAATGCGCGCCGGACGCAGATACCGTGGACCATGAAAGCGCGCTCGCCTGTTACGGGGTTCACCCATACCATAGGGTAGCGCTTGATATCGTTTCCGTCGTAGGGTCCAAGGTCTTCCGTTGACTTCTCTTTACCTTGACTTACTAAGCCTAGACCGTGGGATTGGCCTTTGCAGTCGCCCATCCACTGGTATGGGTGGGGCGCATACTCGACCCATGAGTGGTCGGCAATCTTCTTCTCTTGCTCTGTCATCATGGCGTATGTTTGGACGTTGCTGAAGAAGGCGGTCAGACCGGGTTCGGTCTTCATGGTCATGCCACTGCCGTCGTCCCAGTGTACGGTAAGTTCTGGAGATGTGGGTCGCTTGATGCAGCGGAGGGTGGTGAACCAGGCTGGGTCGCGGGCGTATAGCGGTGCGTCGATATGCCAGCGTTGGAAGCGCGTGTGGCCTTGGGCGTACTCTTCTTCGGGGAGCGGCTTCTCGTGCCATGCGTGTGCGAGTTCTTTCTTGATTGTTGCGTCTTTGAGACCGTAGTGGTCTGATCCTTGGTAGCCTTTGCCGATCAGACGGACGTTCTCTGCGCCAGGTATACCGACAACATCGCGTCCTCTCTGGACCCGGATCAGCGGGGCAGTCCACTTGGTTACAGATGACTCTTACCGATAGTAGGCCACCCTGTTTGTGGAAGGTCTTGACATCGCCATGAGAATGCACATGTGGTGCTTTAGGATCGAAGCGTGTGACAAGCTGCCATTGCTTGATGGGCGCGAGGTTCTTCTGACCCTTGACAACAACAAGCTTGTGTGTCCAGATCGCGTCTGAGAGCGCTTTCACGTCGGAGTCTATAACGCGACGTTAGCTAATCGCATTGCCATTGTCATGCCGCCAGTGTGCTTACCACTGATGTTATCAAGATTGAGGTCATCGATCACCGCTCCGAAATCATGCTTCTCTTTGGCAGTCTTCTCCATCTCCTTCACCGTGAAGGTGGGCTCAGGGGGCAGGATACCTGGTGCCATGATTCTTGGCCGATGTCGAGGAAAATGATGACCGGCGATCTTCCTTCTAGGTGGTGGCTTCTTGCGGTGAGTTTTGAACAGAAGAAGCGAAAGTTCGAGTGGTGAGAACGCAAAGCCCGATGTCATAAGTGTCTACACCATCAGCCTTGATCTATAATCCCCACGCCACATATATGCTCGTAGTCGAGACCATGTTCATCCACCCACTCTTTCTCAATGGCTATCCCCGCATTCTCACCTGAACACTCGGTCGTTATCAGAGACCCTATCTCAGCTGCGCTTGATACTGCAGCGATGCATCTACCGAACGTGCGGGGGATGTTTCCCTGGGAGGCGCCCTCGCTAAGATCCATGGACGTTATCTTATCAGCAGCCAAGTCCCGGCCGAGATTCAACTCATGGAAGCTGCTGCGCTCGGCCGACTTCGTAATCTGTGATCTGTGTGAGCGCAGTAGCTGGATAGCCGGGTCAGTCGAAAGCAATGGGCGCATGTTCGCATACGACTACGATGTGGTGAGATAGCAATCGCTGACCGGGCAGCGCACTCTCAGTGCACGACTGATCAGCGCAGTCACCGAAACGCGAGATACGAGATGCAGTCAGCTGCTCTCGCGATCATTGTATGTGGTGTTCGCGTCATGTGAGATAGAGCCGAGCGCATTTGAACGCGTCGAGCTCATCGCCGTGATCTTTGGTGTCAGAACGCGCTACAGCGGCTTCGTGATGGTTTGGTGAACCTGCGGGAGATGGTTGCAGAATCTTAATGGCTCATGCTGTGCAGTGGAAGAAAGGCAGTGACGAGGCGTCGAAGAACGCTGTTCAGAGAAACCTCATTCCAGGGTTCGATGGGCACGGGGTGCTCACGTGATTGTGGCATGACTCGCCACGCGTCATCGATACCCGTCGCAAGCACGCGCGCACAACCGACATCCACAACTTTCACGCGTCTTATTTGATACTATATTGCAGCTACCTCATCATAGAGCTCTACTCCGCGCACTAGCTGTGTGTCGAATCTATACACAGATGCCATGACCCCCTCACCCTGAAGGATGATCGCTCGCCGCAATGTTGCACTGATGCATCACACGCGGCCCATACGACCTCGGAAACTCGGTCTAGACGCAAGACAGCATTAGCCAATGTTGCGTTCCAGCCTCATCATGAGAGTATAAACTTACAATACTGTGCCATAGCGCGCGGTTGTACCACAGGATAACATCCTGCTCCTGATGCGGATGCGCATATATGTTCTCGGGTTGCAACGCCGGTCGCATGAGCCTGCTTGCAGTCAGTATACGAACAAAGTATGAGATCGCGATACTTACTTATCGAGGAACGCCCTGACCTCTCCTAAGTCCTCAACGACCGTCTCAGCTCCATCCGGGCTGCTCTTGAGATGCAGCTTCAACGCGCCTTGACCGTGCACCTGCAGCGACTTCTCACTAGTCTTCGGGTTTGTCCATACCATCGGGTACACACAGACTTTGCTCTTTTCCCATTTCGGCAGCTCGTCCAGCGACTTCTCTAGTCCTTCGGTTTCGAGGGAATGGCCGAGCCGGGTACTGTGCGCTTTGGACATCCAGACGAAAGCATGTGGTGCGTACTCGATCCTGCTGTTCAGGACGATGTTCCGTGTGTCCTCATCGAGTAGCGCCAGCGCACGACTACCAGCGACCATCGTCGTAGCCCCGGGTGCCATCTTCATCTGAGTTCCGGCCTCATCCTCCCACCGCACAGTCACATCTGGGCCCTTGGGAGTACGGACAGCCAGAAGGCAGCCCACGCGTGGAGGGGGAATGTCATATAAAGATCCGTCGAAATGCCATTGGTAGAACCGCGAAGCGCCGGCCTCGCGCTCTTCCGCGGGTATGTGTGGGGGAAGATGAAACTCTTCGTGGTCGATACCTTGGACTTCGAAGCCTGGTGGGAAGCCAAAGTGGCCTTCTGGAACAGGGCCGCGTCCTAAAATATGGACTTGTGGCTGCACTGGAATCGCTGGACGCTTGGGAATGCCGTAGAAGTCCACGCCATTGTGGTGGGTGAGAAAAGGGTCGTGACCGTGAGCGAAACCACCGGTTGTTTCTTCGCGGTCGAAGCTAATGCCGATTTAGATCTGTTGAATATGCGGCCTTCTAGCGACTTACTTGGCTGTAAGCAGATATTGCTGCTGCGGCTTCAGCATCTGCGGCTGCTCCTTGAACGCCAACAGTTTCCACTTATGTAATGCATCAGAAACAAACTCAAAGTCTGCATCCGTGAAGTTGTTCAAATCGATGCCGTAGATCTCGGCGCCAAAGTCTACTTGGCTACCTTCCGCGTGCTTGATGGGCACGACGCGTCCGGTGGTCGTATCGGCATGTGGGAGATCGATAATGGGCTTCTCTGCTTTGAGACGCAAACAGTTGGTTTCTTCGGTTATGACTGCCGTGACGACCATCGTGTTGAGTAGCTGAGTAGAACTTGAGCTTGACAGGCCTTTACAATTTGCATGTAGGGAGGCATGGGAATAGTCTGGAGATCATCGTTGACTATATGGCAATATCAAGTCTAGCTCGAGTACATACGCCTGACATAACAGCCCGACAATGCTTGTATGGCGACATCCCGAGCTGCGCATCTTTGTGTGGGTGCGTTGATACCACCTCGGGCTCCTATCAGCCAGGCTCGGGGCCTCGGCCGAGTATCCACCTCCACCACTTTCGGATATACCCGCACCTTCACGAGCCTGGCTACACCGCATTTAGATACCATGCATACGTTCATATCCACGCCGCGTTCGTCACAAGAGTAAGAATTTCGTTGCTCACGATCGAAGACTCAAATCGCACACTCTCACGATGATTGCTCGCAGTCTCACTTCCTCGCACTACAAGACGACCTCCGGTACAAACACACATTACCTACAAGGTGGTGATCCTTCTGGTCCGCTTCTAGTATGTCTCCATGGGCTCGGAGGCTCTACCGAAACATTCTCGCCCCTCGTACCTTCCCTACCCCAGGCCTACAACATTGTTCTTGTCGACTTTCCTGGTTTCGGGAAGACGCCACTAGCAGGTGTCACGAAAGCACTTTCAGTTGAAGGGCTTGTTTCCGACTTGGACGATCTTATCACACATCTGACAAAGTCGGAAACTGTAGCCCCGTCCAAAGCCGTTATCGCTGGACATTCGCTCGGCGCCATTATTGCTCTGCAGTATACTGCAAGATATCCACAGTCTGTTGCAGGTCTCTTGCTCCTTGGTCCTGGTCGAGCGGCCGGTCACATCACCGCTGTTCGACAGCGCATGCTCGATCTTGCGGCCGCGGTGAGGAAGGAAGGCATCAAGCATGCAGCGGATCTTGCGGCCAAGTCTAACTTCTACGACGATAGGTACGCACATGATGAGCCCAGAAGAATGTCGAGACCGTGCTAACAGTGAATCCGTAGCCAAAACCGGAAGGTAGACCCAGCATCTCGAGAAGCCGTGAGGCTGGATGTGAGCTCTGCAGACCCCGAGGCCTATGCGCAAACATGTGAAGCTATCGTGGATAGTAGCCACAAAGATCCGCAATACCAGGACATCACATGTCCTGTAGTTTTCGTGGCAGGAGATAAGGATATGATCAGCCCAGTGCAGCGGTCGCAAGATCTCAGTACATTAGTTGGAGGAAGAAGCTGGGTGCATGTTGTGAAAAGTGGTCATCAGCCGATATTGGAGGATCTCCCGGGGGTTGAGAAAGCGGTGCAGCAACTGATGGAAGCCATCATCGAATGAATCAGATTGACTCAGCAAACGTACGAATCGACCGCGCCACTGATGTGAAATGCGATTTTCATCTCGTATCGAGCTACGCTGCGCTGGATACTACCAGTTGGAAGGGATAGCTACGAGAAATTACGCCAACGCGAAATCGTAATTCGCTAGGTACAGAAGATCATCAAAACTATTGGTACCTGCGAAGCCTGAGGCCGAGAAAGCAAATGCAGATTGCGGCTGTTCAAACATGGTGGCGAGGGGATTGCTCTCTTCCGAGTCATATGTAGGAGGTTGGTCGGTAGTAGATCCTGATGTGGCTGCAGGACGTAGCGAAGGGTGGCTGTCGCCATTGTTGGTCTGATAGAAGTTCCTAACGAGGGTCGAGACGTCGAATTTGGAAGCGGGTGTACCGTCACGATTACGCTTTCTTCTTCTTTGGGACAAGGTCTCGTGCGACGCCTGAGCAAGCAAAGCTTTAAGAAGTCTGACGCCTCTAACCGCAATCATACTCTCTGGGCGCCGCTGCAGGATCTCCAAGACTTCTTCAACAAGTGCACGATGCTCATAACACTCATTCTCGTTGATCTCGCGATGTAGTACATCCAGCAAGAGCGTGATGGATGCTGCGACGGCAAATGCTTGATGAATCCACAAGGTGGGGCCATCTTCCTCGATCAAAGCCTTGTACTCCTTGACGATCGTTTTGGAGGCTGCGAGACATGTTCGGCGGGTGAACGCGAAAGCAGGATTGACGAAACTGTCCAGTAGAAAAGAACGATGAATCATGATGATCTTGTGACTCGACGTAATGGCTAGAGCGCGCCGCGCCCATGGTACCCACGTGGGCCAGCTCGGATCC
>Ga0265798_10005931_pt1 | contig 16221 bp, 14 predicted proteins | sample P3T30metagenome_FD_192430 | JGI IMG/M metagenome (GOLD analysis project Ga0265798, IMG submission 192430) | Plant litter microbial communities from East Loma Ridge, Irvine, California - P3 T30 | ecosystem: Environmental > Terrestrial > Plant litter > Unclassified | place: USA: California... | reverse complement strand
ATGGAACTGCACTACCCGCAGGCGGCGGACCAGGAAAAGATCCGCACCACGCTGCGCGGCATGGGCTACTCGCACCCTGAGGTGGCCAGCTTCGGCACCGCCCAGGACATCATGCTGCGCCTGCCGATCGTGGAAGGCACGGAAGCGGCCAGCACCTCGACCGCCGTGTTCAACGCGATCTGCAGCAGCGAGCAGGGCACGCCCAAGCAAACCCAGGTCACCACGGCCAAGGGCGAAGTGCAGAACCGCACCAGCTGTGTGGTTGCCAGCGGCAAGGAAGCCGTCAGCCTGCAGCAGGTGCAGTTCGTCGGTCCATCGGTCGGCGACGAGTTGGCCCAGAACGGCCTGAACGCCCTGATCATGGTGATCGTCGGCATCGTCATCTACCTGGCGATCCGCTTCGAGTGGAAGTTCGCTGTCGCCGCCGTGGTCGCCAACCTGCACGACGTGGTCATCATCCTGGGTTTCTTCGCCTTCTTCCAGTGGGAATTCTCGCTGACCGTGCTGGCGGCAACGCTGGCGGTGCTGGGCTACTCGGTCAATGAATCGGTCGTCATCTTTGACCGTATTCGCGAAATGTTCCGCAAGCAGCGCAAGATGTCGACCAGCGAAGTGATCGATCACGCGATCACCAGCACCATCTCGCGCACGATCATCACCCACGGTTCGACCCTGATGATGGTCATGTCGATGCTGTTCTTCGGCGGCTACGCGCTGCACTACTTCGCAATTGCACTGGCCATCGGTATCTGCTTCGGTATCTACTCGTCGGTGTTCGTGGCAGCAGCAGTCGCCATGTGGCTGGGTGTCAAGCGTGAAGACCTGATCAAGCCGATCAAGGAGAAGGACGAAACCGACGGCGCCGTGGTCTGATCGACCCGCGCTGCATAACAATGCCGCCCCGGCCTTGCCGCGGCGGCATGTTGTTTGATGTGAACCAGAGGAAAATCCTGGTTTAACAGTTTTGTGTGTGGCAACGCACGGAGTGCCGTTCGTGGCCGCCCTATAGTGGAACTGTCTCTTTCAGGACATCCCTAGTTTTGGACTTCACCCGCTTCCGCAACGAAGCGGGTTTTTTTTGCCTGTTGTTTGATCACAGCGCCAGCTGCAGGCCGCCGGTTGCGCCATCGGCCTGCTGGGCCGGCACCGCGCAGCACACCAGTACCTCGTCCGCCGCTACCGTCGCGCTCGGCTCCTTGATGTAGGTGACGGCGCCTTTGACCAGCTTGGTGCGGCAAGTGCCACACGACCCTTCCCGGCAGCTGTATTCGGGTTCCAGTCCGCGCGCCTCGGCCAGCTCGAGCAAGGTGCCGCCGCCCGGCGTCCAACGCGCTTCCTTGAGCGACTCGGTGAACACGACCGGCACCGATTCGGTTGCCGGCGGCAGGCGGGCGGGCACGGTCGCTGCCGCGCATGGGTCGGGCGTGCGCATCAGCGAGGCCGGCCCGAAGGCCTCGGCGTGGATCCGCTCGTCGGCAATGTTGTAGCCGCGCAGGCCGTCATAGATCGCCTGCATGAACGGCGGCGGGCCGCACAGGTAGAACTCGTAGTCGCCAAACGCCAGGTATTGGCCCAGCAGTGTCATCTCGATGCGGCCTTCGGCCTCGTAGTCGGCATCGATCAGGGCGTCGACCGGGTCGCCCAATACCCGCACCAGCTTCACGGCGCCCTTGGCGGCGGCAACCAGCCCGGCGATCTCTTGATCGAAAGCGCGGTCGTGTTTCGAGCGCGCCGCGTAGAACAGGGTAGTGGGGCGCACCTTCTGCTTGCGCAAGCCTTCGTAGACGATGTGGCGCAGCATCGCCAGCATCGGCGTGATGCCGACGCCGCCGGCTAGCAGCACCACCGGCCGCGTCACCCCCATGTCGAGCGTGAAGCCGCCGCTTGGGGCGCGTGCTTCGAGCAGGTCGCCTTCACGCAGCTGCTCATGCAGGTGGTTGGATACCAGGCCCTCGCGCTTGACGCTGATCCGGTAGCCGTCGTCGGACGGCGCGTGCGACAGGGTATAGGTGCGGATCACGGGCTGCTCGCTGCCCGGCAGTTGCACGCGGATCGGTAAATGCTGGCCGGGCAGGTGCGGCAGCAGGCCGGCGCCGTCGTTTGCGTGCAGGTAAAAAGAGCGGATCGATGCGCTCTCGTCGACGATGCGCGTGACCTTGAGACCGCGCCAGCGGGTGGCAAACTCGAGCGCGCGCAGGCGCTCGGCGGCCTGCTGCCAGTCGCCCGTCATCAGGGAATTGTCGGACCAGCCGTTGTCCTGGAAGCGCCAGCGCAGGGCCAGGCCGGCAGGGCGGCGTACGATGCGGCGCGGCGTGAAGGTCCACAGCCGTTCGGCGCCCTGGAAGGCGGCGATCTCGGGCGAGTCGAACACCACGGCGGCATCGCCGCTCAATTGCAGCATGTCGCCGCTGGCGAAGTCGACGAACAGCAGGCCGGCCTTGCCGTTCAGGACGATATTGCCGAGGGTGTTGAAGAACAGGTTGCCGTCGAAGTCGGGGATCGTGAACGTGCCGTCGTCGGCGATGCGTACGAAGCCGGCCTTGCCGCCGCGGTGCGAGACATCGACCTGGCGCCGTTCGGCGCGGTCGGCGTAGGAGGCGACAAAGAACGCGTCGGCGCGCGCGATCAGCGCCCGCGCCGACGCATCGAGCCCGGCCAGTTCCTCGACCTCCCCGGCGAAAGGCGCGATTGGATCGCGTTCGAAGCTGAACTCGCGCAGTTGGATATAGCGCGGGCAGTTACCGAAGCTCTGGTCGACATCGACCCGGAATCCTGCCGCCGTCGGCGAGTACACGCCGTTCATGCGGTTGCGGCGGCGTGTGTGCATTTCCATGCCGAGCAAACCGACCGGGGCGCCATCGACCATCCCCTGGGCCGCCGGATCGGCCGGATGGGGCCGGGCGGCGAAAGCGAGTTCGCACCGGGTCGGCGACGCGATGAAACCCGGCTCGCCCTCGACGAACGTGGCCCAGGCGTCACCACGCGCATCGACACTGCCCAGCACGATGAATGGCAGCTGGGTGTAGAACGCGCGATGCTGGTCGGGCATGAAGTCGCGGATGACGCGCCGGCCGACCACGTCCATGCGGTCGAGGACGCCCAACTTCTCCTGGATGAATTTTTCGCCTTCATGCCAGGCGGGCAGCTTGCTCGGTTTCTCGGCCATGGTCGTCTTTCGCCCGGCGCTCAGGCTCTGGCGCTCAGCCCGACCGGGGTCTGGATAAAGGGGACAAAGCCCGGCAAGGCTTCGATGCGGTCCAGGAAGCGCTGCACTTGCGGATAGTCCGACAGGCTGACATTGCCCTCAGGCGCCCGCGCCAGGTAGCTGTAGAGCGCGACTTCGGCAATGGTCGGGTGGTCAGCGGCCAGCCAGTCGCGGCCGGTCAGGTGGCTTTCCAGCCGGCCCAGCAGGGCATGCGCGCGGCCGATGACTTCGTCGGCCCGGTAACTGGCGCCGAACACCGTGATCAGGCGCGCCGCCGCCGGCCCGAAGGCGAGGTCGCCCGCCGCCACCGACAGCCAGCGCTGCACGGCGGCCGCGCCGGCCGGGTCTTGCGGTAGCCATTCGCTGCGTCCGGTCTTGTTGGCGAGATAGACCAGGATGGCATTCGAATCGGCGATGACGACGCCGTTGTCGTCCAGCACCGGCACCTGGCCGAATGGATTCAGGGCCAGGAACTGGGGTTTCTTGTGGGCGCCGGACTTGAGATCGACTTCGACCAGCTCGTGCGGCACGCCGAGCAGCGAAGCGAACAGGACGACGCGATGGGAATGGCCGGACAGCGGGTGATGGTAGATCTTCATGGTCTCGTTCCTGGTGGGTTGACTGGTTCGCGTCCATCGCGATCCATGTTCACCAGTGTGAGACCGAAGCTGTTGCAGAGGAATACGTCCTGCGGGCACATGTTTATTTCGGCTGGCGGAATAATCCGACCTGCTTGCGATATCAAAAAATCATGGTTTATGTGAATCAGCGTACCGAGCGCAGGCCACAGCGCTCGTAAGATCGACCTGTCTCTTTCAGGACATCCCTAGTTTTGGACTTTAACCCGCCCCGGCAACGGAGCGGGTTTTTTTTGTCCTCACAACCCGCAGGCTACAACTGCCACGGATGCGCCCGCCCGCCATCGATTGCGCGGTCGAGATAGGTCGCGGCGCTGATCAGCGCCAGGTGTGTGAACGCCTGCGGGAAGTTCCCCAGCAACTCAGCCTTGCCGCTGAATTCTTCCGCATACAGCTGCAGGTGGTTGCCGTAGTTGAGCAGCTTGTCCATATTCCTGTGCGCCTGCTCGATGCGTCCCGCGCGCGCCAGGCACTCGACATACCAGAACGAGCAGGCCGCGAACGCGCCTTCCTTGCCCTCCAGTCCATCGTCACGGTCATAGCGCAGCACCAGCGCATCGTCGCCGAGCTGCTCGCCGATGGCGTCCAGCGTGGCCAGCCACTGCGGATCGGTCGAGCCGACGAAGCGCACCAGCGGCATCATCAGCATCGCACCATCCAGGTCCTTGGAGCCCTTGCTACGCACGAAATAACCCAGCTCCTCGTTCCAGAAGGTGTCCCAGATGTATTTGGAGATCGTATTGCGCGTCTCGATCCAGCGCTCGAACGGCGCGCGCAGCGAGCGCTTGCTGGCCAGACGGATTGCCCGGTCCACGGCCACCCAGCACATCAGTTGCGAATGCAGGTGCTCGCGTGGCTCCTCGCGGCCTTCCCAGATGCCGGCATCCGGCTGCTGCCAGTTGTCGCAGACGTAATTGACCACGCGGCAGACGCCGACCCAGTCGGCATGCGAGATCGCTTCGCCATACTTGTTGCTGAGATAAATCGAGTCGAGCAGGGCGCCGAAGATATCGAGCTGCAACTGGTCCTTGGCGCCATTGCCAATCCGCACCGGTGTCGACGCCGCGTAACCGCACAGGTGGTCGAGTTCGGTTTCTTCGTCGATCTCGCTGCCGTCGAGCGCATACATGATCTTGAGGTGACCGTCGCCGGCACTATGCGGGGGGCGGTCGGCCGACCAGCGCGTAAACGCCTTGGCCTCATCGACATAGCCCAGCCGCATCAGCGCGTACACGGTGAACGAGGCGTCGCGGATCCAGGTGGCGCGGTAATCCCAGTTGCGCTCGCCACCCAGCACCTCGGGCAAGCCAAAGGTGGCGGCCGCGACCATCGAACCGTGGCGCATCGATGTCAGCAGCTTGAGCACCAGCGCCGAGCGCATCACCGGCTCGCGCCAGCGGCCGCGATAGGTCGAGCGCTGCGACCACTTCTGCCATTTCTTGATGACCTCGTGCACCAGGGCGTCGCGCGCGGCCCCGTCGAGCACGGAAGCGCCATCCTCATCCAGCACGAAGTCCATGCTCTGGCCGCTGCGCAGCGTGAACGAGGCGGTGGCCGCGCCATCCTCGATCACGAAGTCGACCGGTGCGACCAGGCGCAGCGCCGGCGCACCGGGCGCCGCAAACACGACGTGGCCGTCGCCGCGCTCGACCTGCGGCTCCTGGCGCGCATAGTCGAAGCGCGGCCGGCAATCGAGCTTGATGCACACCTTGCCACGCGTGACGCGCACGCGCCGCAGCAGGCGCGCCGCGCCGTGGCCCAGTTCTTCGGGGCCGACCATCAGGTCGGTGATCTCGGCGCTGCAGTTGTCGCCGAGCCAGTGGGTCAGCAGCACATTGGTGTCGGGCACGTAGGACTGCACGATGCGCGCATCCGCGATCTCGGGCGCGAGCACGAAGTGGCCGCCCCGCTCAGGGTCGAGCAGGGCCGCGAACACGCTCGGGCTGTCGAAGTCGGGCCAGCACATGAAGTCGATCGTGCCGTCTGTGGCGACCAGGGCCATCGTGGCCAGGTTGCCGATTGCGCCGTGGTCGGCGATCGGGCGCGGCGGCTGCACCGGTGCGGGATTCGGGGTAGGCGCTTCAGCCATTGTCTTCGAACCCTGGGTAGAGCGACATGCCGCCGTCGACATAGACCGTGGAACCGGTCATGTAGTCGGCCAGGTCCGAGGCCATGAACAGCGCCAGGTTGGCAACATCGACCGCGTCGCCGATACGGCCGTAGGGGATCAGTTCGAGCAGCTTCTTGCCGGCGTCGCCTTCGGTCGCGTCTTCATTGATTGGGGTGCGGATCGCGCCGGGCGCGATGCTGTTGACGCGGATGCCATCGCGCGCCACTTCCTGGGCCAGCGAACGCATGAACATGCCAAGGCCGCCCTTGGAGGCGGCGTAGTTGACGTGGCCGGCCCAGGGAATCGTTTCGTGAACTGAACTCATGCACAGGATGACGCCGTTGGCGCGCATCCGGCCGCGGTTGCCCTGCTCGCGGAAGCGCCGTACCGCCGCGCGTGCGCACAGGAACTGGCCGGTCAGATTCACGTCCAGCACGCCTTTCCATTCGTCCAGGCTCATGTCGGCGAAGGCCGCGTCTTTCTGGACGCCGGAGTTGGCGACCAGGATGTCGAGGCCGCCGAAGGCCTGGATGGTGTCGGCGAACAGGCGCTCGACATCGGCTTCGCTGGACACATTGCACTGGACGGCAATCGCGCGGCCGCCATTGTCGACGATCTGGCGCACCACCTCGTCGGCCTTTTCTTCACTGCTGTTGTAATTGACCACCACGCGGGCGCCTTCGTCAGCGAACGCGAGGCTGATGGCGCGGCCGATGCCGGAGTCGCCGCCGGTGACCAGCACCACCTGGTCCTTGAGCTTGAGCTTCATGTGTTTTTCTCCCGAGTCGTTATTACGCCGAGCACGGGCACCACGTGGTCGCGTCCCTGGCCAGAACGACCTTAGCAGAAAGTCATGAAGGGAATTGCACGCCTGAGCTGGCAATGGCGCGCGGAAAAACTGGCGATGAAAGAGTGATTGATAGTGTGAGTCAGCGAACGGAACGCCGCGCCAGCGCACCTTAAGATGGCGCTGTCTCTTTCAGGACATCCCTAGTTTTGGACTTGGCCCGCTCCTTGTCGAGCGGGCGTTTTTTTGCCTGCTCGCTTTACAGCAGCGCTGCGGTCAGGCTCTTGACTTCTTCCGCCGACTCTTCCAGCACGCCCTTGAGCGTGCCTTCGCCGAACACGAAATCGATGGTGGCCGCACTGGCGTGGGTAGTCGCGCCCGGCGGCAGGAACAGCGGCGAGGGCAGGGGCGCCAGGTCGTTGGCCAACAGCAAGGTGTCGCCCAAGGTTTCCGGCGGCAGCGCACGCATGCCGTCCCACAGCGCCTCGATCGCGCTCATGACCGGCGCCGGTACGCCCAGCTTGTGCAGCACGCCGCGGCCGATGGCGGCTTCGCCATGGTCGAGCCAGGCATCAAGATTGTCTTCCAGCAGACCGGGCAGGGATTCGGCGCGCGACAGCAGGTAGAAGCCGCCGACCTCGTGCACGATGCCGGCGAACAGGGCGGTTTCAGGGTCGACATGGGATACGCGCCGCGCCATGACTTGCGCCAGGGCGGCGACGTGGGCCGAGTGGGCCCACAGCTGGTCGGCCTTCTTGCGCAAGCCGGGATCGCGGATTTCGCCCGCCAGCTGGCGCACGATGACCGAGGTCGCCAGCGCGCCAAGGGTGCGGAAACCGACGCGCTGGACCGCCGCGCGCACATTGGTGACGTCGTTGCCGCTGCGGTTATACGCCACCGAGTTGGCGATCGCGACGGTGCGCGCCGCCAGCAGCGGTTCGGCCTGCACCAGGCGCGCTGCCGCGTCGATGTGGCAATCGGGTTCGCCCAGCGCGCGCTGCAAGGTCAGCGTGGCATTGACGCTGGTCGGGAAGGCAAGCTCGCCGCGGCCTGCTTCGGCGGCGATGCTGTCGAGTGCGGAGACATGGTCCATGAAAAAATTATACTCCCAACACAACAGCTTATTGGCAAATATATTTCCCTAGAGCATCAGTCACATGCACGACTGTCGCTCCGCGGCGTCTTTACGCTTCGCTGAAGATCGCGTCGCAGCCTTCTTTTTGCTCTTCCAGGTTTTCCAGCTCGTCGGCCAGGCCCAGGTCGAACAGTTCCTCGACGGCGTTCATGTAGCTGTTGAGCTTGGCAGCGCCGATGATGCGGTAGATCTCGCCGGCTTCGTTGCGTACGCCGATCAGCATCGGTTCGTCCTGGACTTCGGCCAGCGGCGCGACGTCCAGCAGGATGTTGCCGATGATGTGCTTGTCGAAATGGGCCGGCTTCTTGCCGTCGATGAGGGAGGTTTTCAAGGCGTTTCCTTCAGGTGAAATGGGATGGATGACGGGCAGACGCCGTCATGGGCGCGCTGGCCCTGGATGCGCCGGCGCAGCAGGCCGAGGGCATCCTCGAGCGCGGCGTAGTCGGCATCGCTGTAAGCGGTAAATAATTCTTTTCCTTGCGCGATCACTTTGGGGAAGACATCGCAGAACACCCCCTCGCCGGCAGGCGTCAGGCGCACGAAGAACGAGCGCTTGTCGTCGCAGCTGCGCTCGCGCAGCACCAGGCCTTTTTGCTCGAGGCGTTCGATGACGCCGGTGAGGGTGCCCTTGGTGATCAGGGTGCGTTCGCCCAGTTCCTTGTAGCTCATCCCGGTGGTATTGCCGAGCGTGGCGATGATGTCGAACTGGGCGTGGGTCAGGCCGTTCTGGCGCACCGCATCGCCCGAGACGCGCTCGAAGCCTTGCATGCACTCGGCCAGCAGCCGCACGCTTTTTAGATATCGTTCCCCCATGGGCGGGGATTATAGCCGCCTGCCGCCGCTCACGTTGCCCGCCACGCAATATTCCGCGGCGAAACCACAGCCAATATTGATCCGGTATGATAGACGACCATGTCCTCCCAACAGCCCGTTCCCGCCATGACATCGCCCACTTGCCGCGATGCCGCCTGACCTGTCCCTGCTGGCCCAGGAGCGGCCGCTGCGCATTCTGCTGGTCAACGCCGGCGAGCCCGACACGCTGACCTGGTCCGGGCTGTATCAGCCGCTGCGCCTGGCGGCCAAGGTGCTGGGGCCGGACCGCCTGCACGTCGACGTGCGCAGCCCCGACAAATTCCTGGGCGACCCGGGCCGCCACTGGCATCTGGTGCTGCTGGTGGCCGACGAATCCGAAGCCGCCCTGCGCCCGGCCAATCTGCGCGCGCTGATCGAGCGCTGCCGCGCCGCGCCGTACTGGGGCGGGGTCGGCGCCGGCGTATTGTGGCTGGCCGACGCCGGCGTGCTGCACGGCGCGCGCACGGCGCTGCCCTGGGCCCTGTACCCGGACGTCAACGCCCTGGCCGAACAAGCCCTGCTCACGCCGCACCTGTACGACTTCGATGCCAACCGCATGACCTGTTGCGGCGGTGCGGCCAGCATCGACTTTGCCCTGACCCTGGTCGAGCTGCTGTTCGGCGCCACACCGCAGGCCCAGGTCAAGGAAACCCTGTGCATCGACCGCGTGCGCGGGCCGGACGAGCGCCAGCGGGTGGCGCTGCAAGCCCGCTTCGGCGCATTGCAGCCCAAGCTGTCCGAGGCGGTGGCGCTGATGGAAGCGAATATCGAAGAGCCGCTGTCGACCGACGACATTGCCCAGTTATCGGGCATTTCGCGGCGCCAGCTGGAGCGCCTGTTCAAGCAATACCTGGGCAGCCTGCCGTCGCGCTACTACCTCGAGCTGCGCCTGCGCCGGGCGCGCCAGCTGCTGCTGGACACCAACCATTCGATCGTGCAGGTCGGCTTGATGTGCGGCTTTTCGTCGGGATCGCATTTCTCGACGGCATTTGGGGCCTTGTTCGGTAATACGCCGCGCGAGGAGCGCCAGCGCAAACTGGCGCAGTGACTGTTCAGGCGGTCTTCGCGAGCGCCGCCAGCCGGTCCCGCAGCAATGGGATGGCAAGGTCGATGAAGGTGCGCGCCTTCAGGGGCAGGTAGTCGCGCGACAGATGCAGTACATGCACCGGCGCCGGGGGCACTTCGAATTCGCGCAGGCACAGGCGCAGCGCGCCGGATGCCAGCTGGTCGGCAACCTGGTATAGCCGTTGCTGCGTCAGGCCCACGCCCAGCACTGCGGCCGTTACTGCTGCTTCGGTGGTCGTCACCGACATGCGCGGCGCGATCGGGACACCCACGATGCCGTGTGCGCCTGGTTCCGCGAAGTGCCAGACGTGGCGCTGGCTGGCGAGGCCGCCCACCGCGATGGCCGGCATCGGGGCAACCTCTTCCGGACGCGCCGGTGTTCCATGCGCTGCGAGCAAGGCAGGACTGGCGCAGACCACCGTGCGCATGGCGCCAACGTTTCTGGCGATCAGGCTACTGTCTGCCAGCGCGCCCAGCCGGATGGCCAGGTCGACCCGTTCATCGACCAGATTGACGACGTCATCGGTCAATAACAGCCTGACGTCGATCTTCGGGAAGCGCTCCAGGAATTGCGCCACAATCGGTACGACATGGAGCCGTCCAAACATGGTCGGCGCCGTGACCACCAGTTCGCCGCGCGGCTCGACGTACTCGCCGGCCACGATGCGCTCCGTCTCTTCGACATCCTCGACGATCCTGCGCGCCGCGATGACGTAAGCGCTGCCGGCATCGGTCAGGGTCAGGCTACGCGTCGTGCGGTTCAGGAGCTTGGCGCCAAGCCGCGTCTCGAGGTCCGAGATCTTGCGCGTCAGCGAGGTCGGCGCAACCCGCAGATGGCGCGCCGCCGCCGAAAAGCTACCGTGTTTCACGACGTCCAGCAGCGCGGCCATTCCCTCGATCCGATCCATGCATCTCTCCGCTTTTCGGTGAATTCTTTTACTTATGCACGGGATTATCTTTTGATCCCAACGCAATAGTATCGTGGCTCACTGTCGAGAGGGCCTTTCATGCATCAGTTCTATTACGCGCCACGCGCTTGTTCGTTCGCCGTCCATGTCGTGCTGGAAGAAATCGGCGCCCCGTACGACGCCAGGGCGCGTTCCATCCGGGATGGGCAGACCGCCTCGGCCGACTACCTGGCGCTCAATCCGAAGGGCCGGGTGCCGGCGCTGGGCGGGGTGGCGGGCAGCGCCGGCGGCGCAGCGGGGCTGTTGACCGAAGTGGGGGCAATCCTGGTGTTCCTCGCCCGCAGCAATCCCCAGGTGAAGCTGCTGCCGCCCGATCCGGCCGCCGAGGCGCGCTGCCTGGAATGGCTGAGCTGGCTCTCCACCGACGTCCACGGCATCGGTTTCGGACAGCTTTGGCGTCCTGAACGGTTCGTCGCCGACGCCGCCTTGCACCAAGCGGTCATGGCCAAGGGCATGGAGAATATCCGCGCCGCGTACGACCACATCGAGACCATCCTGGCCGACGGCCGCGCCTGGGCGGTACCGCAGCAATACACGGTCGTCGATCCCTATCTGACCGTGTTCTGGCGCTGGGGTGAGCGCATTGGCCTGGACATGGCGGCGGGTTGGCCGCTGTTGTCGCGGCTCGCGGCCAAGGTCCTGGCGCGCCCTGCGGCTGTGCGCGCGCTGGCGCAGGAGGAAGGCCAATGACAGCCTCGCCCTGGCATGCCGGCGAGCTCGCGCTGCAGCGCAGCGTGGGCGTGGCCGAACAAATGGACCGGGTCGGCCGCATCGTGCTGCGGCCTTATCTGCCGGACCAGCACCGCGCGTTCTTTGCGCTGTTGCCGTTCATCGTCATCGGCGCGGTCGATCCGGACGGCGCGCCATGGGCGACGATCCGCGCCGGCCAGCCTGGCTTCATGCACTCGCCCGACCCGGCGCTGCTGGCGGTCGAGGCGATGCGCGACCATGCCGATCCGGCTGAAAGGGGGATGACCGATGGCGCGCCGGTCGGCCTGCTCGGCATCGACCTCGCCACCCGCCGCCGTAACCGCCTCAATGGCAGGCTGCACCGCAGCGACGACCGGCGTTTTACGGTCGAGGTGGGCCAGAGCTTCGGTAACTGTCCCCGTTTTATTACCAGGCGCCAGGTCGAATTCATGCGCGACCCGGCGCTGCCATCGGCATCGCCGGCAGCCATGGTGGATGCGCTCGACGGCGCAGCGCGCCGGATCATCGAGGCCGCCGACACCTTCTTCGTCGCGTCGTATGGCGACACCGGCGCCGATGGCCGCCAGGTGGATGTCTCTCACCGGGGCGGCGCGCCTGGCTTCGTGCGCATCGGTGCGGACGGGAGCCTGACGGTGCCCGACTACGGAGGTAACCTGTTCTTCAATACCCTTGGCAATTTTCTGCTCAACCCGCGCGCTGGTCTGCTGTTTGTCGATCTCCACAGCGGCACGACCCTGCAATTATGTGGCAAGGTTGACATCATTCTGGACTCGCCTGCCATCGCCACCTTCGAGGGCGCGGAACGCCTGTGGCGTCTGACCCCGGAGAAGATTGTCCTCAGAACAGACGCCTTGCCTTTCAGATGGGCTCCTTGAAGCATCCTCGTCCAAAAATGAAAATGCCTGTCGCACTTCTAAAAGAAGTTGTCAGGCAGCGTTTCTATAATGACCCGGACACGCGGTGATGTCAGCCCGCGCCACCCACACAGATTGGATGAGGAAAAGAAGCCATGAACGCACAGCTTGATTCGGGTATCGCCGCACTGCCGGTAAATCGGCAGACCTTCGACGAGGTGCTGGTGCCTACGTATGCGCCGGCCGCGATGGTGCCGGTGCGCGCGTCGGGCCTGGACCTGTGGGATCAGGAAGGCAAGCATTACCTCGACTTCACCTCGGGCATCGCCGTCACCGCCCTGGGCCACGCCAATCCGGAAGTGAACGCCGCGCTGACGGAGCAACTGAACACCCTGTGGCACATCGGTAACGGCTACACCAACGAGCCGGTGCTGCGCCTGGCCTCGGCCCTGACCGCCGCCACCTTCGCCGAACGCGCTTTCTTCTGCAACTCGGGCGCAGAAGCCAACGAGGCCGCCCTGAAGCTGGCGCGTAAGTACGCACACGGTAAATTCGGCCCGCACAAGTCGCGCATCGTGTCGTGCCTGTCGTCGTTCCACGGCCGCACCCTGTTCACCGTCTCGGTCGGCGGCCAGCCGAAATACACCGAAGGCTTCGAACCGCTGCCGCAAGACCTCTCCCACATCCCGTACAACGACATCGAAGCGGCGCGCGCCGCCATCACCGACGACGTGTGCGCCGTGATCGTCGAGCCGATCCAGGGCGAGGGCGGCGTCATTCCGGGTAACCCGGATTACCTGAAAGCCCTGCGCGAATTCTGCGATAAAACCGGCGCGCTGCTGGTGTTCGACGAAGTGCAGTCGGGCATGGGCCGTACCGGCACCCTGTTCGCCTACGAGCAGATGGGCGTGCAACCTGACGTGCTGACCTCGGCCAAGGCGCTGGGCAACGGCTACCCGATCGGCGCCATGCTGACCACCACCGAGATCGCCCAGTACCTGGCGGTCGGCACCCACGGCACCACCTACGGCGGCAACCCGCTGGCCTCGAGCGTGGGCCTGAAAGTGCTGGAGCTGATCAACCAGCCGGCCTTCCTGGGCCGCGTGAAGGAAGCCAGCGCCAAGGTGTTCGCCAGCGTGCAGCAGCTGGCGGCGGACTACCCGCAGGTGTTCGGCCAGCCGCGCGGCATGGGCCTTTTGATCGGCCTGCCGATGGCGGAAGGCTACGCCGGCCGTTCGAAGGACTACACCAAGATTTGCGAGAAGCTGGGCCTGATGCTGCTGATCGCCGGTCCCGACGTGGTGCGCCTGGCGCCAGCGCTGGTGGTGTCGGACGAGCAGATCATCGAGGCGGATCGCCTGATGCGCGCGGCGGTGGCGGAATTCGCCAACGCCTGATTGTCGGCTCCCGGTCACGGCCGGCCCGCCTGCGAAGGTGAGGCCGGCCGTGGGCATTGTCTCCACCTTGTTCCCGTAGTTTCACCAGGGAGTACACATGTATGTTGTCCGTCCGGTAGAGCGCGCGGATATCGGCGCGCTCGAAGCGTTGGCCGCTATCTCGATGCCGGGAGTGCACACGCTCCCGCGCACGCGCGAAGGCATTGTCGCCGCGGTCGAGCGCTCGCTCGCCTCGTTCGCGGCGCAAGTCGATATCCCCAGTGAAGAATCGTATCTGTTCGTGCTGGAAGACCTGCAGGACGATCTGAATGCGCGCGAAGTGGTCGGCACCGCCATCATCCACGCCTCGGCCGGCTCGAACGGCACCTATTTCGCCTTCCGCAACGACGTCATCCAGCAGGTCTCGCGCGACCTGAACATCAGCCACAATGTGCATGCGCTGACGCTGTGCTCCGAGCTGACTGCCTATTCCCAGCTGTCGGGCTTTTTCCTGCGTCATCGCGACAGCGCCGGCATCGAAGCGGCGCTCCTGTCGCGCGCGCGCCTGCTGTACGCGATGCTGGCGCCGCACCGCTTCGGCGACCGCTTCTTCGTGCCGCTGGCCGGCCGCCTGGATGCCGATGGCCAGTCGCCGTTCTGGAATGCGCTGGGCCGCAAGTTCTTCAAGATGGACTTCCTCGAAGCCGAGCGCCTGATCGAAGGCGCCCGCAACCGCACCCTGATCGTCGAGCTGATGCCGCACTACCCGGTGTATGTGCCGCTGCTGCCGGGCGACGCCCAGGCCGCGCTGGGCCAGATCCATCCGGGCGGACAGATCGCCTTCGACCTGCTGGCGCAAGAAGGTTTCGAAGCCGACGAGTACATCGATATCTTTGACGGCGGCCCGATCCTGCAGGCGCACAAGAATGCGCTGCGGTCGTTCTGCGCCTCGCACCGGCTGCGCGTGGGCGCCGGGCCCGCTCAGGGGCACGATCATGCACCTGACGTTGCCCTCGTCGACTACGCCGTCGCCAGCGTCGATCACGGCTTCCGCGCCGTGACCGTGCGCCTGGCGCCGATCGAACATGCGCACAGCGTCGCCTTGCCGCGCGAAGTCCAGCAGGCGCTGGGCGTCTCGCATGGCGACGAAGTGGTGTGCGTGCGCATCCAGGGAGAACCCGCATGCTCGTGATCCGTTCTTCCAAACTGTCCGACCTCGACGCCCTGATGGAAATGGCGCGCCAGGCCGGCAGCGGCATGACCACCCTGAAGCCCGACACCGAGATGCTGGGCCAGCGCCTGGCTACTTCAGAAGCCTCGTTCGCCGAGACCATCCCGCCCGAGCAGCGCGACTACATGTTCGTGCTCGAGCACACCGGGCCTGACGGCGAAGCCGGCAGCATCGCCGGCGTCTGTGCCATCAAGGGCGCGGTCGGCCTGACCGAGCCATTCTACAACTACCGCATCGGCACCCTGGTGCACTGCAGCCGCGAACTCAATGTGTTCTCGCGGATGGAGACGCTATACCTGTCGAACGACCTCACCGGCTCGACCGAACTGTGCTCGCTGTTCCTGCTGCCGGAGTACCGCGCGGGCTTCAACGGCAAGTGGCTGTCGAAAAGCCGCTTCCTGTTCATCGCCCAGTTCCAGCACCTGTTCACCGAGAAGATCATCGCCGAGATGCGCGGCTACCAGGACGAGGCGGGCGACTCGCCGTTCTATGAAGGCCTGGGCCGGCATTTCTTCAAGATGGATTTCAACCATGTCGACGGCCTGACCGCGATCGGCAAGAAATCCTTCATCGCCGAACTGATGCCGCGCCAGCCGCTGTATGTCGATTACCTGCCGCCATCGGCGGTCGACGTGATCGGCAAGGTGCATACCTCGACCCAGCCGGCGCGCCGCCTGCTCGAGCAAGAGGGCATGCACTACGAAGGCTATGTCGATATTTTCGATGCCGGCCCGGTGCTGCAGGGGCGTGTCTCCGAGCTGCGCGCAGTGCGCGACAGCGTGCTGGCGGTAGCGGCCGAAGGCTTGCCGGTCGAAGAGGCGGCGCCGGACACCGAGCACATGCTGGTGTCGAACACCCGCCTCGACGACTTCCGGATGATCCTGACCCGCGCCGTGCCCGGCGCCACCAGCGTGGTCCTGAACCCGTCCGAGCTGGCGCAGTTGCGCTGCGAAGCGGGCGACAATGTGCGCACCCTGACACTCAATACCAGGAAGACTTCCCATGGCTAATCTTTCGAACTACATCAATGGCGAGTGGCTCGCCGGCAGCGGCCGTGAACTGGCCACGATCGATCCATCGAGCGGTCGCCAGACCTGGACCAGCAATGAGTCGACGGCGGACGATGTGGCGCGCGCCGCCAGCGCTGCCCACAACAGCTTCGAAGCCTGGGCCTTGACGTCGCTGGACGAACGCATCGCGGTCGCGACGCGGTTCCGCGACCTGCTGAAGGAAAATGCCGAGGAACTGGCGGCGACCATCGCCGAGGAAGTCGGCAAACCGCTGTGGGA
>Ga0265798_10005930_pt1 | contig 16223 bp, 26 predicted proteins | sample P3T30metagenome_FD_192430 | JGI IMG/M metagenome (GOLD analysis project Ga0265798, IMG submission 192430) | Plant litter microbial communities from East Loma Ridge, Irvine, California - P3 T30 | ecosystem: Environmental > Terrestrial > Plant litter > Unclassified | place: USA: California... | reverse complement strand
GCCATCGCAGATTTCCAAACTGCCCTCAAGACGCCTGAACCCGAATCGATCAAAGCTCCTGAAAGCCTCTCAGCTACGGAAGTTGACGCTACATCTGGTCCCACGGCAACATCGGAAACACATGCGCCTGCTATTGCTGAAGAGGATCGCGAAACCTCGCCCACTGTCAACGGCCCGAAAAGTACAAGCAAGGTGAATGGGAAAGAGGAGCTGTCAGCTACTGCTCCCCGAAGTGTATCAGCTTCACCAGCGCCTCCTGTAAAGGATGTAGGAGCAGACGTCCATTCTGAAGGAGAAGGAGCTACGATGGAAGATATAGATATTGATTAGATAAGTATACTGTACGAAATATGTCATGCCGATCCCTTCCTTTGCTTGATTGTCATGGGACAGACATCCTTTCAGTTGATCATCTCATCCACCTTAGCCAGAGCATATGAAGCTTCCACACCCATGGTGTCTCACTAACACAACACCGTGGAACGAGACAACTAGAAAGAACTATGTCGAGTAAGCCAGCCCCAGCACCAATTGCCTCCGAGGTCGATATCTTAAAAACCAAGGCGGCCGCCAAAAGGGGTGTAGGTGCTCTAGATGGTCAAACCGAGACTATATGGCCTAAACCTGAATTCGTATGTCCCCTCTACCAATCAAAATCGTTGAGATTGATGGACAGGGCGCCTCGACCAAGATTGAGTTCATCACTAAAGCGGGCAAGGAAGCTAGTGGATTCACACTTCCTGCTGGTAGTATGTTCCCTCTAGGATGCGCTATTCCGAATCACACCACTCTACAACACGGGATGTATTTTCCGCCGGGAAGCATGGTACGTTCTGCCCAAGGCGTGATCAGGGAGTAACGCTGAATGGTAGTTTCCTGATGGGGTGCTTGTTCCAATTCATGCAAGGATGGTTAGTGTTCAACCTATTCAGACTCTGCCGGAACTACCACCTGCGAGCGAAATGGTCTGTTCGATTCAGTAATACTGCAATAAGCTGGTGATCTTTTGTACCCAGTTCTAGGTGTAGGCGGTGTGATTTGAGATTTAGCCAAATGTATGAATGAGCAGCAGCCGCCCAGACACAGCGACCATGTCGAATCTTCCATTGAATGCCTCGCAATGCGTGTCGACAGGTGACGAGTTCATGGTGTCTCCCTAAGATCTATGCTAAGTCTGCGTTCGGCGCATCCCCGATCTACTGTCGCTATCTGTAGCTCCGATTCGCTCTATGCCGCAAATTTCCTCCCACGTTCATACAATCTCATCTCCTCATCTAACTGTGCTTGAGTCTTCTGCACCGGCTTATCCTTTCCCTTCTTTGCCGACAATGGTTGATCCACCTCCATCTTCGTACTGTTATTCGCTTGCACCTTTGCTCTCGCCACTTTATCTGAACTCGGCGTTCCTTTTCCTTTGCCCTTTGATAGAGGAGCTGGTGATGAGGTCGGTCGATTCATTCTGCCGAGTAAAGCTTTCCCGGGATGTGATGCTGATAATTTCATGTTTGCTTTTTGTTGAGAGATCAGGCTGGTCGTCAGCTAGCACAAGACAGAGACGAAGGGTAGCTCACGCAGCCTGCTTCTCTTTTGCGCCTGGAGGACCAGATTTGCTCATTCGTTGCAGAAGCTGCAGTCCCGGAGGCTTGTTACTCTGCGTCTTGACAGGTACCGGAGTAGTGATGCTTTTCGGTCCTTTTGGTGTTCTGGCGGGCAGGGGTTGAACTTGTGGCTGAGCGGGTGCTGATATCGTGCGTGCGATTGCAGGTGCGACAGCGGCAGCAGGAGAGGGAAGAGGTTGTGTAGGTGCCAGGACATGTTGCACCGACATACGGTACGCTACATTGTAAGCTGGGAATGACAACGGGTACTTGAGGTGACTTACCAGCATCGAGCAGCTGTCCAGAGCAGTAACTCCTGACTTTCTCGGCGTCGACGCTGTTTGCTACTTGGATCAATGACATGCCGAGTGATTTCCCTTCCGCATTATACAGTCCTTTGACAGAGAAGGAATGGTGCGAGAGTGCCAACATCGGACTGACGAGTAATTCCTATATCCTCAGCTCCGTTCCAGACATACTCTGAGCGACTCACTCGTAAATCATTTTCCGATGCGTCGGTTGGAAGGCCGCCAAATAGTATTTGACAAGGTTCTGAGGTTGATGTAGTTATAAAAGCTGGTCGCGATTGAGATTGGGTCTGAGGCTGGGCGTACGGGTTAGAGTAGCTGTATGACATTGTGGATAGCGAGAGTATGGGCAATCTACATGAACAGTCTTCATGGACTATCTATCACCTCTCAACGGCCTCGACGCGTTCTTTTATAATTGATCCCGGCTTGGATTAGATTGCTGCTTGTTTGGCTGGTAAAATGCTATCATACAGACAGACTAGGTTATGCGTCGTGCATACAGTGATGCAGTGCAGGCCGTATTACTTGATCGCCCACATATGCATGCTTTGAGAGAAAAGTGTCTCACTAGTAGCTCATAATTGGTAGTGTATACTATCACCTATGTTGATTGGGATTAAATCGATTAAATGCCTATGTGTAAAATCATGCAGCAATTTTGAATCAGCGTATATACGTTCTTTTGTCCAACCCTTTCTCTCTTTTACCTTATCTTTTCCTTTTCCCCTTCTACTTCGACAGAGAACACAAACATAGCCTTCAAAACCCACGTAATTGATCACTATCACCCTTAACGTGGACGATCCCATACCAGCAACAAACAACAACCATATCAATATCAACCGAGCCCAACCTCGAAATTCCCACACACAAAACAAAAATGTCGGACGTCACTTCCCCAACCTTGGCTCCGTCCACTGCTGCCCAGACCCCTTCCACTGGTGGTCAGACCGCTTCCGGTCAGGCTCCCACTCAACCCACCTCTACCACTGGTCAGGCCGCTACTGCCGGATCTGGAGCTTCTCTCTATGTTGGTGAACTCGATAACGCCGTCACCGAGGCTATCTTGTTCGAGATCTTCAACATGATTGGTCCCGTTGCCTCGTAAGTTGAATTAATACTGCTTTCTGATCTTGCTGACCCATCCAGTATCCGAGTCTGCCGAGACGCCGTCACTCGACGATCCCTCGGATACGCCTACGTCAACTACATGAACTCCATGGACGGAGAGAAGGCTCTCGAGCACCTCAACTACTCTTTGATCAAGGGAAAGCCCTGCCGAATCATGTGGTCTCAACGAGACCCTGCTCTGCGAAAGACTGGTCAAGGAAACATCTTCATCAAGAACCTTGACGAATCTATCGACAACAAGGCTCTCCACGACACCTTTGCCGCCTTTGGTGAAATCCTCTCTTGTAAAGTCGGTCTCGATGAGACTGCCAAATCTCGAGGATTCGCCTTTGTCCACTACGCCACTGGCGAAGCCGCTACTGCCGCCATCAAGGCTGTCAACGGCATGTTGCTCAATGACAAAAAGGTCTATGTCGGACACCACGTCGGAAAGAAGGAGCGACAATCCAAGGTCGAAGAGCAGCGAGCTCAGTTCACCAACCTCTTCATCAAGAACATTGATGTCGAGACCACCGAGCAAGAGTTTGAGGACCTCGTCAAGCCTTTCGGAGAGACCATCTCGGTCGCTCTCGGCAAAGACGAAGAGGGCAAGACCAAGGGGTAAGCATTTTTTTGGCCATCACGTTGAATCTCGCTAATCTCCAGTTTCGGTTTCGTCAACTATGTCGACCACGAGGCCGCTACCAAGGCTGTTGATGAGTTGAACGAGAAGGAGTTCAAGGGACAGAAGCTTTACGCCGGCCGAGCTCAGAAGCGAACCGAGCGAGACGACGAACTCAAGAAGGGTCACGAGGAGCGACGATCCGAGCAAGAGGCCAAGTCTGCCGGTGTCAACCTTTACATCAAGAACCTCGACGACGAGTGGGATGATGAGCGACTCCGAGCCGAGTTCGACCCCTTCGGAACAATCACCAGCTGCCGAGTCATGAAGGACGACAAGGGTGCTTCCAAGAACTTTGGTTTCGTCTGCTACTCTTCTCCCGATGAGGCTACCAAGGCTGTCTCTGAGATGAACGGCAAGATGATCGGTACCAAGCCCTTGTACGTCGCTCTCGCCCAGCGAAAGGACATCCGACGACAAGCTCTCGAGTCCCAGATGTCTCAGCGACAGAACCGAGGCGGTTACCCTGGTGGACCCATGGGTCCCGGTTACATGGGTCAACCCGTCTACGGCTACCCTCCCATGCCTGGATACGGTCAGCCCAACATGATGCCCATGCGAGGTGGTCCTATGATGGGATACCCCGGTGGACCCCAGATGATGCAGAACCGACCCCGATACGCTCCTAATGGCCAACCCGGTATGCCGCCCATGCCTTACGGTATGCCCCCCGCTGGACCTTACGGTGGAATGCCCCCCAACTACCCCCGACCTGGAGCTCGACCTCCTACCGGACCTGGTGCTCAGCGAGCCAACGGTGGACCCTCTCCCGTCGGTGTTCCCCAGGGACTCCCCGCCAACGGACCCCGAGGTTCTCAGATGCCTGTTCGACCCCAATACGAGACTCCCGCTCCTGCTCAGGCTCCCCGACTCTCTGCCCAATCTTTGGCCCGAGCCAACCCCGTTGAGCAGAAGCAGATGCTCGGTGAAGCTCTTTACCCTTTGATCCACGAGTGAGTCATCCGCGTTCCTGTAGATCATGACTAATGTATCAGGACTCAGGGTGAGCTCGCCGGAAAGATCACTGGTATGCTCCTCGAGATGGACAACTCTGAACTTCTCCACCTCATCGAACACCAGCCATCCCTCAACGAGAAGGTTGACGAGGCTCTCCGAGTCCTCCAGGATTGGGGAACTGAGGGCGCCGCCGCCCCTGCTTCCGAGGAGGCTGCCCCTACCCCCGCCGAGGCTCAGCCCAAGGAGGAGGTCAAGGAGGAGAAGTAGATTGTTTTCAATCTATTCACCATTCTTGCGAGAGACCCCTTTTTCCCCCTTTCGTCTACGCTTGTAGATGATAGTACTTAGTCTGTGGGTGATGTGGCTATGTATGTTCTCCGTCGAATCGTTGCACTTCGGCTCTGTGCGGTCCAGCTTACTGATGACGTTATCCCCACTTACCTCCACTTGAGCACGTCGAGTGTAGTCCACTCTTTCAGTCTCGTTAAACTTGCTATACATCTCGCATATCCAACATGTCCGATAGTATGTAATGAGCACAGACACATGAATAATGCTGATGCCGGTCGCAGGAACAGAGTGCTGTCCCCGCCAGTCCGCTTCGGACGGTACAAAGCCAAACGTCCCTCATCCCGTCTCTGCCCCAAGCGGGTACAAGACTAGAGGTACTATCGAGTCTCGAGGTGGTTTTGAGAAAGTCTACACTGTGCGTCATGGCACTGAGAGCTTTACACTCGGGAGATTGATCTTCAGGTTGGACCGCAGAGCAAACATGCCATAGTGGTAGTGTATGATATCTTTGGGTTCTGGTAAGCTATTTCAATCCTGGACTCTAGCTGAAATGCAGGGACACTACCTTTCAAGTATGCCAATCTCGTCAGTCGAGCTCAGAAGCTAGCTGAATATCATAGGGTCTTGACACCTTAGCGGGACACCTCGAGGGCACGTCGCCGACCAAGGTCTTCATGCCAGATGTGTTCAGAGGTAAAGCGTTCCCAAAAGATCAAGATGGTAATAAAGAGCAATTAGGCAAATTCTTCCAGGGAACGTATGTCTACTCGTCTCAACGATCGTCTCGATTAGGGGACGGTGAGGCATAAGACATACTGATCGGCTAGGGCAAAGATTACAGATCGACAACCTGAAATTGTGGAATTTGCGAAAGGATTAAAGAAGGATGGGTACGAGAAAGTATCATTACTTGGATATTGCTGGGGTATGTCTATCCCACAGTGTCGAGCTGATAATTAGGTGGAAAGGTCGCCCTCGTCTCCCTAGCTGAATCGGAACCATTCAATGCCGGGGCTATAGTTCATCCAGCCATGATCGCAGCCGAGGACGGTGGTAGTTTGGAGGTCCCATTAGGATTCTTCCCTAGTGTCGATGAACCCAAGGAAGTCGTTCAAGAAATAAAAGTTGCTATGGATAAAAAGGACTGGAGCGAGAAGAACGAGTACCATCATTACGATACCGTGTATGTCCGATATGGGATATCATGTGGTCGATTGCTTACCACCAGGCATCATGGTTGGGCAGCTGCTCGAGCTGATCTTAACGATAAGGAGAATCTGAAGCAGTTTGAGGATATCTATAAACGACTTGCTGATTTCTTCTCCAAGAATTTCTGATCGGGATAGGTGAACCTTGTAGCACATCTATCGATCCACACTCTCGCTGAAAGAAGGGTACTGGTGAATGCGATGATATCTTACATTCTGATCCCAAAGATGCCTCAGACTCGTATACGAAGGCCTACTTTCATTCCCTTGATCCTGACATCGGTGCGCCCATCCCGTGACATCACCTCACCAATACCCTCGCCCATGCCTCGACCTGAATCGAGTTGTATTACTTTCTCTTCTGTCCCACATCCCACTCCTCCCTTTCCCCCAGTGTCCATGAGTAAGCCAAGACCCAGGATTCCTTCGGCCCCTGTGCAAAACTTCAGTAATGCCAGATATATCAAATCTAGACTTACGGATAATAGTAATTCCTTCCAGTATCTATTTCATCAGTGTCATCAGGTGAACGCTAAAACAGTACTGACGAAGTCGAGCAACGTAGTGACAATCCCAGCAAATCATGTTATAGTCTGACTTTAGTGGAATGATGGGTATCCCACAAATATGAGCTGTTCGACGAAGTTTGTTTCCTTGTAGCATTGAATGTCTGCAATTGGGGCACAAACCTGCAGGAGCGTGGAATGGGCGGGTCTACCATCAGGGCTTGCAGTAGGGGGAGGAGGAGGAGGGGTGGCGATACTCACTGAGTAGTAGATGCCGACTGTTCATGAGCGAGAGATCATCTACACATACTGTAATATCAAGCTTACCCATGATATGTTTGCTTTGATGATTGAATCGACTTTTCTGAATGGGCAAGTAGAGTCCGAATGTAAGGACAAGGGGACAAATCATATCCTGTTCTTGTACGTTCCATTTCAATAGGGCTCCACCTTTATGTGCCCCGTGATCGACTGATCGTCATCTTTCGTCAATCCTTTCACTTGCATGGATGATTCGCCCTTTGTTCTGATTATCAAAGGAGGGTGTGGGATATGTCGGGTTGCGTTTTGAGCCGGATTGACTAGCGTATTCCATTTCCTATCTCTTGGATCTATCTCACCCATTCAACTGATATCGAGCAGATCAAGTGATTACCTTCAACCATGTCCAGTAAGTATCAATTGCCTGGTTTAGCTGTGCTATCTCACACATGAAAAGTGATACCCACTGCCCAACTAACACCCAGACAAGCAGCCCAAGACCCTTCAACACGAATTCAAACTCTCCACTCTCCGGGAACACTTTTCCAAATCTCCAAATCCACCCGGAGCGAACCGACTTATTGATCTCCCACTGAACGATTTCCTCGATACGGAGGATGAATTCAATGTGGTCGCTGCTGCGCTTTGGACTTTGTGTGTCAGGTACGATAAGCTTGATGAGGAGGAGAGACCAAAGACTAGGACCAAGTTGAGAGAGGTGCGTCTTCATTCGTCTTCCATTCACAGCCTAGTTGGTAAATGAGTTAATTGATCAATAGTGGATATTGTCAGAGAAAGATGATGTCTATCTCAAGCTGGTACACAAGATTGAGCCGCCCTTCCGTGAGTCTGACACCCAACCAGAATCGTCCAATTGGCCAATGCTGATGAGAAGCCGGATCAACCTTCTTCCAAATGGAACAAGACGTACTTCTCCTCACCGATGAGTTGCTCGCGCCTTCCCTGCCCGCTGAGAAAAGGGAGGAAGGAGACAAGGGAGCGTCAGCTCCTGAGGCGGACAAGAAGGCTTGAGCGAGAGTATCGGGGTCCACGGACCGGAGAGGGGAAGAACTGCAATAGATTTAAATGGAGAGTGACAACAATGAATACATTTGCTACTGTTGAGAGATGCGTGAGAGATGTATGCTATTTCGCAGGCGGATTTGCAGTAAGACCAGGACCAGTACCGGATGTCCAATCTAGTCATTAGCTCGTCATCCTACAGTCTTGAGCGAGACACGTACATCCCCGACCGGTCACCTGCCCACCTGCTAGGACCCAATCGAATCCTTTCTTCCCCACTCCAGCATTACTTTTAAATCGATCTATACTGGCCTGTTCTACTCTTCTAGCTATTAATGCAGTTGGGAATCCGGATACTATAGTTGCTTTTTGATGGAATAGAGTCTGGGTAGGTGAATGCGGTGTATATGTTATGAGCTCGAGGCATGATCTACTGTAAGCTTTTCTCTATACGACCGGAAGCTCGAGAGTCGAGAGTAGATCATAAGGCGACGTACATGTATTGTGCCAGTGACAGATTGACAGACATTGACGTTGATGTCGGTAGTGTCTCGTCTCCTCCTGTTCCAGGTGGATTGATAAACACAATCTCCCTCACGTACGCAACAGGTGGTAGTGAAAACAACTTTGTGATCCATTTAGGAGCACCTTGTTGTACCCCAATTATTCTTTCACTCCGTATTATACCAGTATCAGGGTCAACATGACGCGACAAGGTATCGACAGTATGGACATGCGTAGCGAATGGATTTGGGTATTTCCGATGTAAATAATTTAATGTATGTGATACGGGCGAGCTATCATCAGTTTCCGAATCTCCTCACACGAAAGCTTAACAAGGACTCACTCGTATATGACATCCGTCTCGAATATCTTCATTGCACCAATACGGTGAAAACGTGTACGTGTAGGCCAGAGATTACTGTAGGAGAATGGAGTAATTTACGAATAAATAGCGAAAGACGATAGCATAAGGGTTTCTATCGTCTTCTATCCGGGCGGGTTATTGTGTCGTGAATCAGTCGTATCGTATGAGCAAGCAAGCAATAGCAAATCTATAGGGATATATCAAACATGTTTCAAGGTGCAAATCACGCGGTTCAGGCGGGACTGCGAATACTTTCACACGGTCACATAGGCGGGGACAGTGACGTCGTGTGTTCCGAGTGATTGTCTATAGTCAATCATATCAGATAAGAAGTAATGGTCAGTCAATATAGCAGACCAGAATGTGAGGACGTAGGAGCTAAGAGACAGTCGAACGCTACGGTAGATATTCCTTCAGATGTCAGAGATGCTCTCAAGAAGTTCAGGTTCAAGAAGAGTACTTCCAACTCGGCCATCTCGGGTATGTCTAACCATCTCTCTGTTCATGTGATCAGGATGCAGCGGAAGTGGGAATGTGGGTAGCTGATGAATAGTCAAGATAATCAAGGCAAAGCTGGTCATGCAGATTGATGAGGAACTAGATGATATGTCAATAGAGGACATCGCCGAGGGTCAGTGCCCGAATACACGACTGCCCGCGACGACTGACAGGCAGAACTACCAGAGAACGCACCTCGATACGTTGTAGTCTCCTACGAGCTAGTAAGCACCGTTCAGCTCAAATTCGGGTTCAGCTCATAGTAGAAACACCCAGATGGAAGAGTGTCTAATCCCCTCATCCTCATCAATTGGTAAATCACTTCTGAATCTCAGAGTACAATAACATGCTAAATGGCAGGGCACCGAGTTCATCACCGACAGACCTTATGACTCTTCACGCTTCCATGTTGAGTAACTTCCAGCAAGTCGTCGAAGTCTCCAAGGTGAGCTCCTTCAGTTACCCTTGTTCGTGACCCATCTGACGGGCAGGTTCTAGAAGTGAGAGACGGCCAGGAGGGATTAACCACCAAAGCCGTCCATGATCGGTTGCTTCAGTACTAGTTGTATGTCTGCCATGCACATATGTCTCTCGAAGCTTGCGCGATACCATTAAAGCAAGACAGTGGGCTTAGCTGAAGCGCCAACAGCTTGGGTGTATAGCGATAGCGCATGGGGAACAGCGTATGTAGCCGCGGCCAAAAGGAAGCAAAAATGAATCTCCTGACTGTGATTCGAACACAGGACCGATCGATGATAAAGTAACCCATTACAGTCGATTGCGCTACCAACTGCGCCATCAAGAGAAGGCTTGATGTTTGAGCTTGTTCACAGCACATATGAACAGCAATTGCGGATCTTGCTAGTGAAGATGATTTCACTGCTTGCAGCGTCGAGCCTTGAGCGTATATTTTCCCTTGTCCAACGCTGAAGGAGAACAAATGCACAGACACAGATGACACTTGGCCTAGCTGCACTCAGTCGACGTATGCAGCTTACTGAGGGAGTTCCATATGTACCCACTGGATGAAATGGTTGACAGAGCATATGAAATCTTGCATCTTTTGCGTACGCGCGCCGTGTACATCGGACTTAAAATGGAAGCGAAATGCACTGTGCCACAACGTTGACTAGCCCTCTGCGCACCAATTGTAATTCCGAATAGCCGGTTGAGCTCTGTTCCTGTGATTCTATGCTGCCCAAAGTAAGTAAGGATAGAGAGTAGGATAGCGCTAGATTTCTCAACCTTCAACCACCATGTCGTTCCAGACCAAGATCAACAGGTCCGCCAACGCACCCAAGTCCGCACCATCCGAGATTGAGCAGACCATCGCTCAGGCTCTCATCGACCTGGAGCAGAATGTCCCAGAGCTCAAGTCCGAGTTGAGGCAACTCCAAATCTCGTCGGCAAAGGAGGTTGACGGAAAGGGTGGAAAGAAGGCTGTTGTTATCTTTGTTCCTGTTCCCCAGGTCAAGGCTTTCCACACTGTTCAGCAGAGGTGAGTTGTCGTTTCGAGAGCAGAAAAGTGTGATACATGTCGATCACCCCCGTCAAGATTTTTGATTTCCCCTCTGGGGAAACAGGTCTTGGTGGGTGGTTGATGGCATGTTGATCGGCGAGGAGAGGTTGACGGAGGGACTTTTCAGGCCCTCCTCCCTCTTCTTGTGCGATGTCGTGGTCGAGAGGAACTACGCTGACATATATCCCCCTCTTCCCCAAATCTACTTCATTCACTATATCGTCGTAATGCTCGCACATACCACCAACATCCATTATTATACATTCGCTCCCAAATCTATAGGCTCACCCGAGAGCTCGAGAAGAAGCTATCCGACAAATACATCATCTTCCTCTCCCAGCGACGTGTCCTCCCCAAACCCAAGCGAAACTCTGCTACCGCCAACAAGCAGCAGCGACCTCGTTCCCGAACCCTCACCGCCGTCCACGAGAAGATCCTCGACGAGATGGTTTGGCCTTCCGAGATCATCGGAAAGAGGACAAGGGTTGCCCAGGACGGTGGAAAGCTCATCCGAGTGTATGTCTAGCCTCTTTTTGCTTGGTGTAGTCATGCTGATCTATAGTTTCCTCGACCCCAAAGACCAAAACTTGCTTGAGTACAAGCTCGACACCTTCTCTTCCGTCTACCGAAACCTTGCCGGTAAAGACGTCCACTTCGAGTGAGTACTTAGCATCCTTGTCCGTCGGTTGTGCTGATGACCAGGTTCCCCGTTACTGCCACTGAGTAGACGACACCCGTGTATGCATTGATCACGCACTATTGTACCCATCTGAGACCCTGGACCTCCGTGTCTCCTTTGAGGCATCCTTTCATGATTTCTCCTTGCCCTACATTCACGGGAATTACAGGTCGTAATGGTCCAGCTTAGCTCTCACTTACAACACAACACACCGACAGAATGCCCGACGATAAGAAACCCAAGAAGGACAAAAAGCTATTTGAGCTAGGACCAATGGAGCAGATCTTGATCATACTGGGGATCATGGCTTTCAGTAGGCTTGACCGCCCTCTGGGTCACGTCGACTGATTGTCTGATATGCAGGTGCACATCCATCGATGCCATGGTCCATGGCTGGTGGCACCCTGACCTCCATCCCTCTATTCTCACCAGCCTCACTGATGCTCGTCTTTATAGCCTATTTTGGCTTCCATTTGCTCAAGCGACAAGAAGGAGAACGAGATCGTCAGAAAGCACTAGCTAAAGCTAAAGCCAAAACATCTTCCTCCTCATCATCCGCCACTCCGAGTTCCCGATCAGCCATGACCTCTGACCAAATGCGTGCTCGAGGTGGTATGCCCTCCTCATCTCAGACCCCACGTACCGGTGACCCAAGCCCTAGGCAGGTATCCAAATCAAGTAAAACCAACCCAGCCTCAAACACTTTTCAAGGTAATTACTTCCTGACGATGCAAGGACCAGGACGACCTGCTCTTGTCCCATTCCAAGCTGGACTGAGGCCAAAAGAGGGAAAAGAAGCAGGGACAATGTGGTGGGATAATGTCCCCGAGGATGCAAAGGATTTGATGGCTCCAGCTGTTACTGCAGAGACAGGAGCCAAGATGGGTCAAATGACTAATCCCTGGGCTGTAGCTGCTACTTTGAAGGATATTGAGTTGTTGAAGCTGGAGAAGGAGAGAAGGGAGGAGGAAGCGTGTGTTACCTGTCCGGTCTTCAAGGTCAAGGTTGACATACAGGCGATTCGAAAAGGTTGGCAATATCCTACAGACACTATTGGGCCTATTGCTATGTCTAGTCGATATGCGCCTTGGTCTTGGTAGGTTTTCATTCGAGAACAGGCTGATAAGTAGTCGCGGTGATCTTCTTTCTCTGGAGACACTATACTATCCAGCACGAACGAGAGAATGATACCGCGCTAGAGGACAGGCAGAAGGAGAAGAAACAGATACAGTTGAAGATCAGGGAAGCGAAGAAAGGAGGGGCCGATAGTCAGGAGATGGGTCAATTGCAGTATGCGCTGCGGGCCTTGGCTTGAGTGCGAGAATGAATAAAGAATGGCTAAATATGCATACATGAGCAGCCTGGATATCTTGGGGGAAATATCGACAAACGTTGATCTATGAGTGGACAAGAAGGACTAATGGTGCGAGCAAAGAATGATTATCCCTCGACTGTACCCATAGACTCTACTCTTCCCTTTCCTTTCGTTTCTGTATTGACCAGATCCGTCAGTGTCCTGAAAGCGCTGGGATTGATTTGCACGATCTGCACAATCAGCGACATCCACAGGCAGAATCGTTAATTGATTGGACATACCGCTTCCCACTCTTGTCCAGGTTCCTCCTCCTCAACCTCCTCGCATTCAGCCTTGACCTTCTCTCCAACCCTTTTGGCGTCTTTACTAGGCATCGTAATCCTCACTCTCATCCTCACACGCCGTATAGGCAGGACATCGCTCTCACTGAGTTTCTTGATCAATTCCAATGCCTGGGCTTTTGCCGGTTTATCAGTCTTGACCGAAAATCCCACTTCTCCAAGTGCTTTCTCGATCATTCCAACGGTATGTTTACGAGCGGGCGTCACGGATGGGTCGACTGTCATGTCGGATACTAGAGTTGCGATTTCTCTCGATAGTGATTGAAGGTGATGTGAACGTTCCAGGTTGTTGATTTGTAGCTCTCCTTTGCGCAGAATCTGACTGTCAGCTTGTCATCCGAGAAGATACCAGGAGCTGACAGACCTCCTCAACGACCTTGGACATTTCCGTTGTATTGAAAGCCTTCTCCCAGTCCTCCCGCTTGGCTACAGCTCCTTTTGACACATTCGAGAAGACCTGCTCAATTTGGAGGATCTCCGATAGATCCTTCTCCCTACAATCTTAGCTATTGATCGACGAACGAGGATCCGCTAGGGTAGCTTACACATTTGACCTGAACTCTGATACTTTGTTCTTGTAGCACGCTATCTCGAATCGTTTCCCGCCTTTCTTCATGCGCACAATCGATACATTTGTCAATCTTTACTGTCAGTCCAAGTTCTACTATTTTCTGTAGCTAGAGACCCACTTGATCTGAGTTCCCGGTTGATTGATCATCGTGCTTGATTTGGTTGTAGTTGATGTGGATATTTCAAGAGCATACTTGATCCAAAGACGTCAGAGCTGCATGACGTGGTATTCTTCATCCTGAAACGCCTTTGATTGCCCCGCACCGTGCCTCTCATCCCGGTCTAAGCGCAACTTCTTCAGTGGCCATCAATCATTACCTTTCAGTGACACATTTCTAGCTATAGCAATGGCATGGTGGATACTTAAACCAGTAGTAGCTGTATCCGCTATTGCTGTATCTACTCTAGGTCTGTTGTCGACGAAGTATCAGAGAGCGCGATTCTATCTCAATCTAGGGCTTTACTCGGGGACATTGGGTGTATGGAGTATATGGGGCGTGGTCGTTAGCATACTCGCCACTGCTGTTGGACAGGTAAGCTATCGTACATAAATATTTGGACATCAGCTGACGAAGACAGCGTTTCGATACCAACTTTATTGGTGCGTACAGTCTCGGTCTTGGTGAGCTCAGCTGACGGGATAGTGGCTCGAACCTTTTATTACACATGTGGAACACTGATAGGATGGCGAATGAACGTAGAGGGCCAGGAGCATCTGACGAAGCTTTTGACAGCTAGGGATGGCAAACCTCAGAGTGCGGTAGTCATTGGTAATCATCAAAGGTAAAGCCGACCCTACCACCATCCTGGGACCACAGCTTATGATTTAGCTTCATCGACATCCTATTTCTTGGGCGTATATTCCCTCGTAGAGCTTCTATCATGGCAAAGAAAGAATTGAAGTGGATGCCTCTGCTGGGCCAGTACTGTGAGCGCAGGTATCCCGCGAGACTACAAAGCTCATACCAGTGACCGCATCAGGTGCAGTTTGGGTGAACCGTAAAGACCGTAAAGACGCCATGAGGTCAATGCAGCAAGCTGGAGAGGATATGAAGAAGAACGGAGTGAGTCTTCGCCATTTCTGTATGTATGGAGGATGGAAGCTGATGAAAGATCTCATTATGGGTGTTCCCAGAGGGTACACGTTCATTAGCTGCCGATCCTGTCTTATTACCATTCAAGAAAGGGGCATTCCACCTCGCAGTACAAGCTCAAGTACCTATCGTTCCGGTCGTTTGCGAGAATTACTATCATCTATTTGATACAAAGACACGCCTGGATCGGGGCGATTTGACAATCAGAGGTGAGAGCAGCAACGCGAAACCAAACTTCTCGGAGCTGATGAACCAGTCCTGCCCCCAATATCGACAGAAGGAATGACATCCGACGACGTAGATTCCCTAGTCGAGTCGACTCGAGACGCAATGGTTCAAGCCCTAGAAGCGATTTCCCGCCCAGGACCATCACATCAACATAATATCAAACTATCGCCAGAAGACCTTCAGACACCCCTAGCCGAGCTTCCAAGACAATTGGGAGATCCAGAGGAAGCTACTTCAAGACGTCGGAATGATGAGGATACGACTGAGACTCCGATGAAAGGTGGCAGCGATTTGAGAAAGGTCGAGAGCAGGGGAGGGGAAACGACGGATGATGAGATGGACGAAGATGCCGTTCTACTCAAGCGACCCAAGGGCGAGTAAGGTTATGTATGTAATAGCTTAGTGTGATCTCCTGGGCTAGTTTAGCATTCACGAACTGTCATGCATGTATATAGCTATGCTGTAGTATGGCGGTATTGCTCACTCACTGTTGTCCACAAAAGAAGGCTGCCACGCGGCTGTTGTTTCCAAGCGCGTTGACGTTCCAGATTAGCTACTACTCACTTGCACTCCGCCTCTGCTACCTTTTCTTGCCCACCTACGCCTGTCACACTAGTAGTAGAGCTTCACATCTTCCTTTTTAGGGTCTCACTACATTGAGACCACTTGACAATGTCTATGGCTCCTCCTCGGAAAGGTAAGATATCATTCGTGCTTCACGTCAGACAGCTAACAATCAAGGGGAGAATTGGGAACTCCGTCAACAGCTCAACTCGGAGTACAGAGAGAAAAGAGCAGATGCTATCAAGCGAGTCATTGCGAATCATACTATCGGAAAGGATTGTAGTGGTCTCTTCCCTGATGTCGTAAAGAATATGGTAAGTCATCGTGTCAAAGGCAAAGACTGATGGAACAGCAAACGGAAGATCTGGAGCAGAAGAAGCTGGTCTACCTGTACCTCATGAATTACGCAAAGACTCAGCCTGAGCTAGTCATCTTGGCTGTCAATACTTTCGTCAAGGTATGTACGTGTAAGGAAATATCGCTGATGTGTAGGATACCGCAGACCCAAATCCCCTTGTGAGGGCACTTGCTATCCGTACAATGTCCGTCCTCCGAGCAGACAAGATCCTCGATTACCTGGCATCGCCTCTGTCGAAATGT
>Ga0265798_10005929_pt1 | contig 16223 bp, 21 predicted proteins | sample P3T30metagenome_FD_192430 | JGI IMG/M metagenome (GOLD analysis project Ga0265798, IMG submission 192430) | Plant litter microbial communities from East Loma Ridge, Irvine, California - P3 T30 | ecosystem: Environmental > Terrestrial > Plant litter > Unclassified | place: USA: California... | reverse complement strand
CTACTCACAGCGGCGAATAACTCTCCACCCGATCGCCATGCCCCACCCTCCTCTGAAACATCATGTAACTATCGTGCGTCCCCTCCTCAGGCAGATACAGCCCGTCATCAGGCAGCCAACTCCTCGACGCACGACTCTTCTGCGTCATCGCGCTTTTTCTCAGCGACTCCCTTGTCTTTCGCGGTTTTGCAGGACTCTGGTACACGGTGGGTGAAAGGCGAAAGCTCGATGGCGTTGTTGGTGTTGCCGTGCTGGGATGTAAATGTGCGGACGATGGTTGAGTTGGTGATAATGGCGGTGGCCACGGATTCGAGGACAGTGCGGCGCCGAATGTTTCTTTCGTGGGTGTTCGGGCGGGACTACGAGTGGATATGCGAGATACACGGTCTTCGTGTGCTGCTTGCTCGGTGCCGATGATGTCCTGGTACCAATCGTACGACTCAAAGTATGAGCTGAGACTGAAGCTCGGGCTTGGAGGCGGCATTGCAGGCGGCGGGAGTTGTGGCGGTCTTTCGAGTTCCTTGAGTGTATTCTTTCGTCGCAATTCGGTCTCGTCATCGTCATCGTCTGTGTCACTGCGTGATGAGTCGGAATCGGAATCTGGTGCACGTGATGCGCTCAGTTTGCGAGGGTAAGGCTCCATTTCGTAGTCTGAGGACCGCCGCGTTGGCTTGGTGAGGGATATGCGTGGTGTTGGGTCGATTGGGGGAAGGTATTCTTCAAAACGATATTTTGGCATTCGCGATTGTTCGCTGTTCCGTGCTGGCGTCGATTTTCCGGAGTTGAAGCTGAGATCCTCGAAGATCATGCTCTTGTTGATATTGACGTTGACGGCATATCTTTGCTCTTCGGTTGGTGCTGGTGGTAATGGCATGTCGGTGGGTGGTAAGGGAAGAGCTTTTTCATTCGATTGCGATTGTCGATGGCCCGAGTCAGCACTTGAATCATGCCTTTCATGAGCGTATTCGGCGCCTGGTGGGTTCTGGCGTAACGCATTGCTTGTTTCGGCCAACTTCGCAAAGAAGGCCGGGTTCACCTGTTGCTGCACGCGGAAACGAGCATTCTGGGGGCTATTGGGTAATGAAGCGACAAGAGTTTTCTGATCTGTCGCGTTTGAAGCAGATCGATTCCTATTGGTAGTCGGTGTTTCCACTGACACGTTCCGTGGTTTTCGTCCCTTTCTCTTCCAATACCACAGCCCGAGCCCCATCAGAAGCAAAAAGGACCCGATGACACCAAGCACTACACCTACTGCGCCTCCAGTGCTCAGTTTTGATGTTGGTTCCTGACCTAATCCGCCGGCCGGGCCAAAAGGCGCTGCCTCAACTAGAGATGTGCATGTGCCTCGCGAGCATGTGTGGTCGGCAGCGCAATCATTATCTGAAATGCAGGTCGCGCTGGGTACCAGGGTTTGTGATGTTGGACTTGGGGTATCGTTTGTGGGTTCGGTTACGCTCGGTGTAGGAGTAGCAGATTCGAAATTCAGAAAGCTAAACTGCCGTTGTAGGGTCGTCGACTCAGGCTCGTCTTCTCTTGAGGTTGTGGGTATGGATGTACTAGACTCGCGCCGCGAGCTAGTTTGTGTAGTGCTTTGAATCCTTCGAATGCTGGTGACGATGGTAGACATTATGATTAGAGAATGTAAGTGTAGAAAGAAAGTGTCGAAGGTACAATAGCAATATGGTCGCGTAGGCGTAGCGGACAACTACCGCGTAGTGAACAAGGATGAGTGAGTGTGCAATTAATGAATGTAGGAATGACTTGGAGGACGAGAGAGCGTGCTGCGATCAACAGTCCTCAGGCAAAGAAAGTGGCGCGACAATACCATATCGAAGTGAGGGCATGCCCCCCGTATTGTAGACCCAGCAAAGAGGCTAACGTTTATTGACGATCTAGTCGATCTGGTAGTTTGACGACACTAGCGTGTAAGCCATCGTCGCATCGCGTCAAACCTTCGCTAACTTACAGGCGCGCTAGATGAATTGACAGGAGCCATAAACGTGCAATCGCAAAAGCAACAACCGTCGAATACCATAAGGAGAATATGTTTGCTGAGATCGCACAACAACATCGTAAAATGCCCAAGGTCTTGCAGAGGATGCTGATCTCAATCACCTTCCTCGTTGTGTCGTCCGAAAATGGGGATCGCCGCTAGGTAGTCCGAGTCAGGTGAAAGCCAAATCCGTCCCTGAGATTGTTTCAAACAAGCGGTTTGGTACCTTGCATGTACTATTTTTTGGCCGCCAGCCACCTCGCGACCTCCTTCGCGTTCGAATACGGAGGAGACACTGGGATGATCTTTGCACATTCAATCGCAAGGGCACATCTCTTATCCAGCTTCTTCCCGTGCCATTCAAAAGTGGGCAGCCCCAGCGCGTTTACCAACTTCAAGTCCTCGTCCGAAAGTAGCTCGTAGGGTAAGTGCAGCCGCTTCTTAGCTTCTGCCTGGTAGGGAGTGTCCCGAGTCGACACGCCGAAAACGCTTGCTACGCCGAGCTTTCGCAGCTCGGCAAGCTCGTCGCGGAAACTGCATGTTTGTGGCGTGCACCCTCGAGCGCCTGGTACGGCGTTCCAATCGTCGGTGATTGTCTCGCCAGCCGCTCCTGCGCGCGGGTAGCAAGAGGTGGGTGCCACGTCCATTGATTGCCCTGAAGTACCAGACAAGAAAACAGAGATGCTCCAATCCGTCAAGTGCGAACAAGCACCGGCATCCTCGGGAACGGGAAGATCGTCTGGGAAGGACGTGTTTGGGGTGGTCAACCTCGGTTCGACACTCATTGCCATTGCTACAATGGTACCAACGAGCCATGATGATAAAGTCATGTAACATGCACTATCGTGCGATGCTCGAACGTCTTCGCGATGTCGATGTCGGACTTGCCCGAAATGCGGCTCAGCCACAGTTCGCGTTCGCGTTTGAGTTCCGAGGTGTGAACGATAGACACTCGGCTAATCAGGCTCCAAACGGCAGCGTGTTTTGCGTGAATGTGCCTGAGTCGTGAGACCAGGACTTCAACTCTATCGAAGTGTTTCGAATGTTACACAAAATTCAATTGGCCGTCTGAAGCGAAACATGTAGCTGATGAATTCAAGGCTTCTAATTGGCGGTTCCAGCCGGGAACTACAACGCTGGGATGCAGCACGTCATTTTGACTTTCAGAGCTCTGAGTTCTTTATCGATTAACTTACAGCCGCTCAACGCGTCGAATCGCGTCTCAATGATGTCACGATCAATCGGTCCCGCCAGCAAATCACACTGCGTCCCAAACGCACCGAATAAGCACCCCGCTATTTGCCCGCATCATCGAGTCGTTTGTACACTTACACAACCTCACAAGCACTCCTCTCCATCAACCATTGCAGCTAATTAATGCACTCCCTACGCGTCTTCCGCCCACTACGCAACACATTAACATCCAAGCTGCACTTCAGTCCCACGGCCCGACTACAAAGCTCTCGAATAAGTACGAATACGATGGCGCAGGAATTCAAGCTCAAGGATGTGACGTCTTTGAACCTGAAGAATGGGGAGAAGAAAGAGGTTGAAGTTGAGGGAGTGGAGGGAGGGAAAGTGCTGCTGTTGAAGATCAAGGACGAGATTCATGCGACGTCTGCTAATTGCACGCATTATGGGGCGCCGTTGGTGAAGGGTGTGTTGACGCCTGAGGGGCGGTTGACGTGTCCGTGGCATGGAGGTATGTTTTGACTATTCCTACGAATTGATTGAGAGGGCCTGTCTGACTTTAATATAGCTTGCTTCAAGGTCTCGACTGGTGACGTGGAAGATGCACCGGCACTCGACCCGATTTCCAAGTACGAAGTCTTCGAGAAAGACGGCGCTGTGTATATCAAGACCGACGAGGACACACTGAAGGCCAATCGGAGGGTCTTGAACATAAAGTGCTCGTCAGTGGGCGAGGACAAGGTTCTGGTCATTGGAGGGTAAGCATTGTCCCTTCTACTGCGGGTCAATCGCTAATACGTATCAGCGGATCCGGCACTCTCGGTGCAGTCGAAGGCCTGCGCGGCGGAGGATACACCGGCAAGATCACAGTCATTTCAAAAGAGGGCTACCAACCCATCGACCGAACGAAGCTGTCCAAGGCCCTGCTTGCAGACGTATCGAAGGCGGCGTGGAGATCAAAGGACTTCTACAAGGACGCCTCGATTGACTTTGTAGAGGGCGAGGTCAAGGCTGTTGACTTTTCGAGCAAAAAGGTGTCGACCAAGGCTGGCAAGGACTTTGAATACTCGAAGCTGGTACTGGCGACTGGTGGAACTCCAAGGTGGCTGCCTCTTGACGGTCTGAAGGGCGATCTGGGCAACGTCTTCCTGCTGAGGGCTATCTCAGACACGCAGAACATCGTCAAGGCTGTGGGCGACAACGGCAAGAAGGTCGTTGTGATTGGCAGCAGCTTCATTGGGATGGAGTGCGGTAATTGTCTCGCAGGCATGAAGAACGACGTGACTATTATCGGGATGGAAGAAGAGCCGATGGAGCGAGTCATGGGGAAAAAGGTGGGCAAAATCTTCCGCGGTCTCCTCGAGAAGAACGGCGTCAAATTCAAGATGGGCGCGAGCGTGGAGAAAGCTACTCCCTCAAAGAGCGACCCATCAAAGGTCGGCGCCGTACATCTCAAAGACGGCACAGTCCTAGAAGCAGATCTCGTCATCGAAGGTGTCGGCGTCTCACCTGCCACCGAGTATCTTAAGGAGAACTCAGGCGTAACTCTAGAGAAGGACGGATCGCTCAAGACGGACGAGTCCTTCGTCGTCAGCGGCCTCAAAGACGTCTTTGCAATCGGCGACATTGCAACGTACCCCTACCACGGCCCTGGCGGCAACGGTGCACCAGTTCGCATCGAGCACTGGAACGTCGCACAGAACGCCGGGCGCTCAGTGGCCAACACCATCAACAACCCAGGCGCGAAGCCGAAGCCCTTCATACCCGTCTTCTGGTCAGCCCTCGGCTCGCAGCTGCGATACTGCGGTAACACAGCCGGTGGATACGATGATGTGGTTATTCAAGGCGAGCCGGAGAAGCCTTCATTCGTCGCGTACTACACCAAGGGAGATGAGGTCGTGGCAATGGCATCGATGATGAAGGATCCGTACATGACGCAGACCGCTGAGCTCATGAGGAGAAACAAAATGCCAGGTAAGGCGGAGCTGCAGAAGGGCGTGGATATCATGGACATTGGTGTCCCGAGTGAGATCAAGATGTGAGGATGTGCACGGCACGAAGGATGAGAGTCACCGTAGGGCGGAAGCTTAGGATGAATACCAAGAGGTATTATTTCCACCGTGTGACGTCAAGCGGACTCGCCTTTGGTGTTTTTGACCACGCATCCTGGGCTGTGAAGACATGTGGAGCGACGCTCGAGTAACATTGCTCCCGGAACATCAGTCCGCCACTGCAAGGGCGATCAAAGACGTGACGAGTAATTTCCGAAGATGCGCCCAATGCAGGAATCGTACAATTGCTGCACCCTCCAAGTTAGTTTCGAGCAGTTTTAAAATGTCTGCTTGTAGATAGTTGTCACGTCGATGTTGCGCAGTCAGATGCAGCGCTGCAAGTCGTCGCATGCACGCGCTCATTGGGCGTCGAAGCGAGGAATGCAACAACATGCAGGGTGGCTCCCGTACTCTCCTCACATCAGCCTCTGAGACAAGTGACAGACAGGCGACATGGTGTCTTTTGGCTTGGGGGACCGCTGCAACGTGGGTTTCCTTGCTTGCGCTCAGGGGAAACATGCTGCCGAGGGTGTATTCGTGTTGATGTTGATGTTGATGTTGATGTTGATGTTTACGACGCGTCCGCAAATGCGACCCCTATCGTGGTGTGGTCGCATGGCGGTAGTCAACGGGCCAGACACGTAGCAGCATGGCTTCATCGGTTGGTGCCTGGCTGCCAATTGAAGCACCACGGACGTCGTGGTGCCTGACGTCTCGAGGGTGCGAGGACAGATAAGGATAATGATAATATCATTGTCTCGTCGATGCGCTGAACACAGAACAGAACGAATGTCGAGACTCACTCCACAGCAAGATCAGCCCCAGCAACCACGGCCATCAGTCGGCATCGTGGGCGAGGACGTGGGTGAAAGAGTGTTCAGTGCATGAAGGGCAATTTGCGCAATGACGCGCCAGCCGGGATCTGTGTGCTTGAAACGAGTCCATCCTTGCCAGGCCGAAAGGAGACGTGCATGGAGGACAGCCGCCCGAGTGAGAGCAGGCGCGACGGTGAATTTGCATCACGCCGATACTTGAATCTTGCTTGAACGTCGACGAGCGCGTGCTGGGAGTGGCATGCACGGCGTGGTGTTGTGCAATCTCTCGCACCAAGTCAGCGTGAAAGTTAGTGCTCTGTTATGCCGGGCGTGTGCCCGTGGGTGATGTGCAGCATCTCCTTTCCAAGCCACATGAAGAGGGAGCGTCAAAGCGCAATTCGAATCTCACAGTCGCTCAGCCGCGCCCGTCCTGCCTCCTCCACTCACGTCAGGACTCTTGAACCGCGTCCAAAGACTCCATCGCTTGTCCGACGGCGACGTTTGATAGGGAGTCCAGCTGCTCATTGTAGCAGATTGTCCAGGCTCCGAGGTGAGGCTACTGTCAACGGCGCGCGCATACCTCATTCCGCTGCACGCTCGCTCGTCGTGCATATCGGCATCCACGTGAAAGCGCCAAACGCCGAGTGGACGGAGACGCCTTCTTCCAACACAAGACGCCGAATCCAACCGCCGGCGACGTCTCTACGCGCTCCACCGCCCAATTGCTCCACGTCGACGCCCTCACCGCCATCCAGCGAGCCTGCAGTAGCAGCGGACAGCCCCAGTGGACCAGCGCTGGTGCGGGAACTAGAGCAAGCTCACCTCCCCGCGCTCGCCCATTCGACGTCTACACCGCCGTCGTACCTGATCCGTCGCAGCAGGGATAGGAACAGGAACAGTAACAGTAACAGTACGCCAGTACATCAATTTCGCGACTCAGCATGGCCGCCGTGGCCTCGCAACCGCCGCAGAGCCAGCAGCAGTACTACCAGCAGCAGTCCCCCGCGACCGCACCGGCAACAGCATCGCGCACCTCGCGGCGACCGAGTAATGGCGCGTCTCCCAACACGCCTTCCACACCGCAGACTCACCACTCGCCCGCGGCCTCGCACAACTCGAGCATGACCACGCCCCGCGCACACCCGCTGCCCCCGTCCACCCAGAACTCGCCCGCCATGAATAGCACCGCGACCTCAATGGGCGGTCCGCTGCCTCCCCCAAGGTCCTCGTCGCACCGCACCCAGCCCGCCAATGCGCCGGCCAGCTCGACACAGAGCCCGAGTCAGAGCCGCCGGAGAGAGAAGGAGAGCCCGCGGCAGCCCGGCAGCGCCAGCAAGTCGCAGCCCCAGCACAGCAGATCGGCCACAGCGGTCGGCCAGCCGCCGGTCAATACCAGCCTCCCGCGCGAGGAGAGCACCGTCATCAACCGCATCGTCGGCTCCGACCCGCAAGAAGACATTGCGCGCGCAGAGGCTCGCCAGGCGGACACGAACCACCCGGCGTCCGGCGCAGACCTGACCCCGATCACGGGCCTCGGCCTGGTCGGCAGCGAGGGCGTCGACGATGGCGGCCGCGGTGCAGGGCGCAGCAGGCAAGACCACTCCAAGTCGGAGAGCTCCACCAAGCGCAGCAAGTTCGGCAACTACATCCTCGGCCAGACCATTGGCGAGGGCGAGTTCGGCAAGGTCAAGATGGGGTGGAAGCGCGACAGCACCGTCGAGGTGGCCATCAAGCTCATAAGAAGAGAAACAATCGGCGGAAACTCGAACCGCCTGCAGAAGATCTACCGCGAGATCCAGATCCTCCGCCAGCTGGACCACCCGAACATTGTGCGCCTGCACGAGATGGTCGAGACGGACCGGCACATTGGCATCATCCTCGAGTATGCCTCGGGCGGCGAACTGTTCGACTACATCCTCAACCATCGCTACCTCAAAGACGGCCCAGCACGAAAGCTGTTCTCGCAGCTCATCTCCGGCGTGGGCTACCTGCACAAGAAGGGCATCGTGCACCGCGACCTGAAGCTCGAGAACCTGCTGCTGGACCGCAACAAGAACATCATCATCACCGATTTCGGGTTCGCCAACACCTTTGACCCGAACGACGAGCTCAGCGAAGAGATCGAGTACCGACTTGGCGACAAGGACTATATAAGATCGCTCGGACTCGAGGGAAGCGAGGGGGCTCGTCGTGGGGATCTCATGCAGACGAGCTGCGGAAGTCCCTGTTATGCTGCGCCCGAGCTGGTTGTCAGCGACTCGCTCTACACGGGCCGCAAGGTCGACGTGTGGAGCTGTGGTGTCATTCTGGTGAGTCTTGATATTCTCTCGTGATGAACGCAACTAACATCCACAGTACGCCATGTTGGCCGGTTACCTGCCGTTCGACGACGATCCAGCGAACCCAGAGGGCGACAACATCAACCTGCTATACAAGTACATTGTATCTACACCACTCACATTCCCCGAATACGTCACTCCACACGCAAGAGACCTTCTCAAACGCATACTCGTTCCCGATCCCAGAAAGCGCGCGGACTTGTTCGAGGTCGCGCGGCATAGCTGGTTGGCCGACTACTCGCACGTAGTTGGGTTTATTACCTCCAGCAACACCAATGCTACCGACGCCCAGCAGGCGTCTGTCTATTCGAGTAAGCGTGCTCAGTATGATACAATTGTGCAGACTAACTTTATCATAGAAGACACATTCGAGCAACAGCCTCCGCTCGCTCGAAGCGCATCCGTTCGCGAGCCCGGAAAACCTCACGCCGCAACAGCCACACCAGTGCATGGTGGTCTTACCGCCAAGCGCGAACAAATCAACTCGCCGCCGTCTGAGAAGCCAAAGACCACTCGCGACAATAAGCGCCGAACAGTGCAAGTCGAGTACGTCGCACCACAATCGCAGACCGTTCGCGGAGAGGCATCGCCCGAGCCTGTGGCATCCGCATCGCGTAGCAAAGCACAGGGTCCTACCGAAGTGCCGTACACCGATGGCCATTATTCATCGACTGGCTCAAAGCCGAGGGTTGCTGTTCCGGCAAGCCGCCCCAGACAAGAGCCCCAGCGATCGGTGTCGGATTACAATGCGTTTGGCGCTCCGCAGGTCAACTCTGCGGTCCGTCCTTCTACTGGCGGGGCACCTGGAACCTCGAGACTGCCTTCAAGAGGCAACTCGTATGGCCAGCCATCTGCAGCTACGGTGGCACAGACGAACGCGGAGGGCCGCTTCTCGCAGCCAAAGGGCAAGCAGTACTCCATCTCCACACCCTATGCTCAGCCTGAGATGTCTGGGCCAGTCGATCACAGCATTGGACAGCCCTCCACTCAGCGAGGACAGTCCATCCAACTTGGTCCGTCAGGAGGTCACGGAAAGGGAGGACACAAGCGGTCAAACACCGTCACCGAGACATTTGGACGTATGACGTCCATGTTCTCGAGCCGTCAGCCGTCCTACTCGCAGGATCCAAAAGATTCGATGACATCGCAGAACTCGTACGCCAACCACCCGGAAGAAAAGAGGTATAAGAACTATCCGCCCACATCCATGGCCGGCCCAATGTCCAACGACACCATCAACTACGCCCCTCGCCCAAGCACCGATTCCAGCCGCCGCACCTCCTTTGGCTTCTCTAGGAGAAACACCAACAACTCCGGCTCCGGCGAGACCACAAAGTCCCGGCGCTTCTCCCTCCTCCCATCCTCCCTCTCCAAGACCTTCTCCTCGCAACGAGAAAGCATGCCCGCAAACGCTTCGTACCACGACCGCCGCGGCTCCAGCGCCCATCCGCGCACACATTCCAAGCCGCCGAGCGCACATGGGCGCCACGACGGCCGCTCGCCCAGCCAAAGCACGGCAGACAGCAACATGCCCGGCGGCTTCTACGACGGCCAGCACGACTCCACCAGCCGCGTGCGCCACGCACCCACCTCGGCACCAGGACCCTCGTCCGCCCCACCCCAGCAAACACACTTCGACTCATACCCAGCCACCGCGCCTCTAGGCGACGACAAAGTCCTGCCGCCCCCGCCCCGCAGCGCACATCCATCCATGAGCGCGCGCAGACCAACGGATGACAGCGAACACGGCAATCCGTACCCGCAGGGTATGGGCGGCGACGAGCAGCAACAGCGTAAAGGCGTGTTGCAGAAGAGCCGGAAGTTCCAGGATGCGTACGAAGGGGATGGAGGGAATAAGGGGAGCAGCGGTAGTTCGAAGCGCGTCATGGATTTCTTTAGGCGCATGGGGAAGCAGAGGGGGAGTAGTGCGGGGAGGTAGTGCCTTGATCCGTCTTGTGTGTAAGGGTGGAGTGAGAGGGAGGGGCGGGTAGGGAAGGAGGGAAAGGGGATGTATTGTTTTTGGTGGGATATTGTTTGCCTATCGGAAGGCGAGGGAAGAGGAAGACGCGCGCGCGCGTGTGTGTGTGTGTGTGTGTTTTGTCGAACCGAGCTTTTTTTTGGGGGGGCGCTTTGCTGGATACATATCCTCTCTTTGATGGACGGTAATTATTCTGCATTAGCCGGCGTTTTTTTCGGGGAACAGGTCGTGTGTATGTGCGTGTGTGTAGGCAAACGAGACTGGGTTCTGGTGTAATTCTTTGATTGTTGGGGTTGCGCTGTGTAGTATGTAGTAGTAGTAGTAGTATTAGTATGGTGGTGAGTGGGAGTGGGAATGGGAGTGGGAGTAAATGGAACTGGAAATGGATTGATAAGAGAACAAAATCTTTCTTGTTCGTTGATAACGGGACGACATGTATCTGGACGACTTTGTGTTTGTAACAAGGCATGTAGATGACCTTGTCAATGTTGCAAGAGTTTGGGAAGTGTGTATATGGAGTGGAGTTGTTTGGGTATTGCTTAGTGGTAGGTAAGGTATGCCGGTCGCTTAAAACCAATGCGTGTAAGGTACACGAAATTGAGTAAGTACCACGCGCCGCTCTAATCACATGTTATGCATATCATACTTTATCGATAATAACTAGCTATTCTCTCGTGTATAATACACCCTCAGACTAAGCATCTACAACACCAAGCAACCCAACCTATCCCTATCCCAGCATCATCACCACGCACTACACCCACGCCCTATCTCTCGCCCGCTTCGTGAACGTGCCACTTACACGCCCTCACGAATAGTAGAGGAGGTAATACCGGGCCTCCCATTGGGGAATGCGGGACCCATACAAGTCTACCGTGCGGCATAGGACGGCCCAGGTGTGCCAGCGCTACTTGTGCGTTGTGCATGTGCATGCGGTAATAGGCGTTGGCTTGTTGGGTGGGGGTCATGGGTATGGGGTGTGCAGGATGGTTTGACGGGGTATTCACACGAGGCCCGGTAGCACGTGTGGGCCGTAGGCTACCTGGTAACGTGAGAGGATGGGCTGCTGATACCCTTAGGTGAGAGGCTGGCCCGATGGGTGGGTGGGCTTGGATGGGGCCTGGCTGGGTTCGGACGGGGCCTGGCGGAGGTAGAGTACGAACTGGCTGGGCTCGAGCGGTACCTGGAGGAAGTTGAGCGACAGGTGGGGGTGGATGAAAGGAAACTGGCTGAGCTTGTAGGGGGTACTGCAGGATATTTGGCGGAGGGAGAGCGCAGCGCGTGGGTCCATCGTGTCCACGAGGATTCAACAAGCCGTGACCGTGGACCATCGAGCAGCCACTCTTCGCCATGCCATCTTTATCCCCATGAAGCCCACTCATCCCATCCTCGCGCTGTCTGCCCACCAAAGCGATAACAAACTCCTTCGGAATACCATCCACGTACTTTTCCAAGTCCCGGTGATCGATGAACTGGAGAGCGATTTCGACTAGCATCTGGAACATCGGGCTGTGTTTACCAGCAATGGTCTTGGTGAGTAGATGCGCGATTGCTTCGACTGGTAGTACGCGCTCGACGGAGATCTTCTCTAGCATGACGGACACGACGTGGTCCGAGAGCGCTTTCGCATCGCGCCGATCTGCGAACTCGTACAGCTCGACTAGGTCGAAGAATGATACCTTGGGCCCCTTGCAACCATCTTCGATCTCTTCGTAGCTATCCGCTTTCAGTGCGACAGGCCACGTCCCTACACTCTTACTATCGAACACGTACTCGATGTCCAGCTCAGGTAACTTGTCCACCATCTGACCGGTGTTCGCAAAGTTGAGGAACAACTGGAAGATCTTGGGGTCGTCTTCGATTTCTATCTCGTTGCCGTTGTTGCTCGCCCAGCGGCCTGATAGCGCGCTCTGAAAGTAGCCGGATGCGCTTGTGAGGACGCCGCGGAATGTGGTGAAGGGCGTTGAGATGCCGTTGGTGAGGACGTTGACGCAGATTTGGGTGTCGAAAGACGTACTAAGACAGTTAGCTGATGCACGGAGTAGCTTGGGATGGGTTTAGCATACGTTAAGGGGCGATGTGAGAGTGACGGGCATCTTGGTGTTGTTGGAGGCAATGGACGCCGCTCGAATGCACGGGTTGATTGTGCTATGGCTGGTGGGAAGGATGGAGGATCAGCCGAGAGAGCGGACGGTGCAGGAGGAATCAATGTTACGGTACTGTTGGGAGGAAGCAAGTGGCTTGCCATTGAGTTGTCTCAGGGCGCTGTTGTGCAATATGAGAGAGTCGCAGAAGTTGGCTCAATAGAAGAGCGTGTAATGTGTTCTAATATACTGTTAACGGCACAAAAATGTTTGCGACTGTGTGGGTCATCTGAGCTTTACGCGTGGACAGAATTTCGCTGAAGCAGCCCCAAGATTCCATCACTGATCAAACCGTTCATCGACCGGTTTCTAGACAGTCCAGTACGCCTTCCATATACTTCCAGCGGATGGGAGAAGACAACGATACGCACCACAACTTTCACAGGCCAACGAACTCCTTTAGAATACGATTTGATTGTTGTACTTCTCGAGCTTCGTCGACCACATCGACCTACTGCCTCTAAGCCGCCACATTGATCTTCTTCCACCAAAGCGTTCCAGTGTATCCTCCACCGCGATCACTTCCAATTTTCAGGTAGCTCACGTCTCCTTGCTCAATCACAGTGTAATTCCTCCGCTGATTCTGACCCACCCAGGTCGGCACATTTGCTACCACAAGCGGCCCATGAAAAACTTGTCCGTTCGTCTCATTCGCTGGTATCGCGTTGCTCAGCCGTAATGGACCCGCGTATCCGATGCTGTGTCTACCCACTGCGGCCCAGTCTGCGTCGGTATCGTTGGGCTGGTAGGGGAATGTCAGGTTTGGACGGAACTCGGGCTCGGTCGCGGTGATGGTGGCGCTCATGAAGCCTTCCGCAGTGTAGATGAGGAGGCCGACTGGATTTTTGCCGTAGGCGTCGTCTGGGATGGGGTTGCCGTTCAAAGCGCTAGCATGTCTTTAGTACTGGCTTATTGGGTATTGCGTTGGCAAACGTACCTCGTGGTGTTTATCAAGCTGTATGTCCCAGCGAGGGCTTTGAGGATCTCGTGCTCGGTGCAGCGCTTTTCGATACTGTTGCTGCTTCGTGGGAGAGCTGTGACGAAGGATGCGCTTGCCAGGATGGCGGCTGTGTATGTTGAGAAATGCATGTTGAAGTATGCCTTCGCGCTTTTCGGTTATCTTGTTGTGGCTGGCTACTGAATCTTCGTGAGCCAAAAAGAAGCAACCGCGACCAATGCTAGAGAACCAAAGCGCTGTCCACTTTCCAACACACCGCGGACCTCATCCTTTATACTGCCAAAAATCGTAGACCCCGGTACCAAAGCCTAGATCTGACATGGCTGCTGATTCCGAGTACCTGTCTTGGTTACAAGGCATGCAGCCAATCCCGCTGTGCTACATCTCGGAATAAGGCCGCATCTGCGTGATTTCCAAGAAGTGCCCGGAGAACATCGCTGTTATTTGTAAATCTCGCCGTGCGGGGAACCTGGAGTTGGGACCCGCCAGAGCTTCCTTTAAGGAAAGCGGTGCCCCGGATAAATGGGAGGCGTTGTGTGCCAAGATTGTGTGGAAGCGTCAGCTATGGTGAACTCTGTGTCTGGGTAACAATGTGGTCATTATGTCTCAGTGGCTATCTCAGGTCTGGGATACAACATGTAGTCACCACGATGGACTTTGAAGACGGAGAATGATGAAATCAAAAGGTTGAAGTTAGGTCAGGCACACTTTCCCCAGATCAGCCCGACCCCACACAGACTAAACTAGCGTAGGATCACGTCCAGCACGCGGCGTCACGACGTCCTTTCCATTCCTTCCAGATGTCATGCTCCATCAACGCGTTGGGTATTGACCATCGAGTACTTCCACCATGTTTTGTGTTCAAGCGGCACTCACAAGATGTCCGCAAATCGCGATCAAATCCAGACTCTCGGACGACAGCGCTCCCTCTCCAATTGAGAACTCCCAACAATTGACGATTCTCAGCTGCCATCCGCTTCATTTCGTTACCTATTAATCGCCGCCAAGTAATCTCTGCACGGCCATCTCCTGTGATGGCCTTCTCGTATCGTAGATCTCCGTGGTGGTGTCTTCTTTTATAACGGTCTGTAAGCCTGTAGTGCGGAGCCCAAGCTAGGTATGACACCAGTCTTTTTCAGCGCGGATCGCAGGCCTTGGAGCCTTGGACCTAGATGCTGCTGCTGCTGCTGCTCCAACTCAGCTTCTGGGTGAGCAAGTGGCTTTCTCTCGAAAAATCTGGCTGCCGTTGCGCGTGAATGCAACATGCTCGATGCGTCGTCATTTGCATGTGCGTCGTTGGATCCTGCGTCCTCCTCAACATTGGAAGAAACGTCAAGGTCTGGTGAGGGTACGGCCAAATCTTCGTTCTCGTCCTTGTCCTCCTCATACCACTCGTCCATCTCGTCAGCTCCCTCTTGTAGACCCTCTACATACCCGTCCCAAATGTCGAATTCCTCCTGCGCAACCCATCCACTTGTGTCAACAACTTCACTGTCCCCGAAAACTGCCCACTTTTCGGGCAGGTATGTCCAGGTGAGTAAACGTCTGTAGTGTCCCCCAGTGCGCAGCGGACCATCACCCATCTTGGTGAGGTGCATGATGGATTCAGGCTTGGAAGCTGACACTATCTTTGCGTTGTTTGCAACTTTCTCTGTTCCTGTCTCAAATTCTTGGTGACCGGTATCACTGTCGGCGATGTTCTTGTCGGTGGCGACCGTACGCAGGATCGAAATTGGGACTACGGCTCGTGCCTCGTCCTCAAGGAAACCAACCGGACAGCTATTCGCAGCCCAGCGGAGTTCGTCGATGTCAGCCTCCTTACGCTGGTAGGTGTACTTATCAAATGACACCGTTGCTTTAAGGTTTTTACGAGGGCGCGGATTCCGGCGGACTTGCGGTACGGGGCTGAGTTCAAGGCGAGCACGCTTGCTGGCCGGTGAGTCGGCATCGATGCATGCGTCTATGACTTCTTCCTATTCAGAGTGCTGTGCATCCGTCTTTACGAAGGGCGGTATGCCATCCTGCTCTCGATACAAGTGCTCGAAGAGCATGCCGCGCTTGCGGCTAATTGTAGCCTCCGTGTCCTCCAACTTCTTCCAGTGGCCTTCTTCGGCGGCGGCGTTGTACAGCGAGAGCGCATTGGTGGCGCCGAACATGGTCAGGATATCCTTCTTCTTCGCCCAGGTTCTAGATGTCCGAGTCGTCGGCTTCATCTCGTACATCATCTCTAGTTGCGACCGTACTTTCAGCTCGGTAACGAGGTTGAATAGGCGCACTTTCGCGGACCGGTAGCTGGCGTCGTTCCCGTTGATATCAATGATGTACGTCAGCTTTCGCGACCGGCCGCCTCCCTTCATGAGGTCTCGGAGGCGCTCAGCGGCTGTTCTCGGGGTTTGTGATCAGGTCTTGCACCTGCCGCACGTCGACCATGGCGTCAGTCATACGACAAGTGGGACATCGGAGATGTTTGTAGTCCGTGTGAGCTGGATTGTTCTCGTGTCCACACGGTGTTTGGTGAGGGGTCAGACGGTCAGGAGTATTGGCCTTCGGAGAAGTCTTCTGCTTCTTTGGTGGGGATGGGATGGCTGTCTTATTGAAGTCGTCGCGCAACACCCGGACTTCGTTTTCGAACGCTGATTGTGCTGGTCTGGAGGCCGCGCTGTCGTTTTCGAGCTCAGCTGCTTTGCGCTTAGGTGAGCGAAGAGATTGTCCGCCATTCTGTACCGCCGGCTGTACGCCCATGGCGGCCATGTC